>OLGE01000796.1_pt1 | contig 34983 bp, 43 predicted proteins | sample 1605151 | NCBI WGS metagenome assembly OLGE01 (sample SAMEA3888912, study PRJEB22519) | human gut metagenome | biome: human gut; feature: human-associated habitat; material: faeces | place: Denmark | collected 2010
CAGGAAGGACGGGGGCGTGGGTTGATGGGGAGACGAATCAGTATGGGCGGGTTTCTGACTATGCGGCGGCGATACGCGCCGTAGCATTGCGATATGGATTCCCCCTAATAGACCTTAACGCTGACTGTGGCTGGACAAAATTCAATAGCACCAGTTTTTTGTTAACCGAGGGGGATACAAATCCGTCCCGCATCCACCTCAATGCGGACGCGGGTCCCGTGCGTATTTCCTCACTGATAACCGATCGGCTTGCAGCCCTTCAGAAACTGGTAGGTTAGATACCAGTCCATTGTCGCTGCCTTAAACCTGCTGCACTCAGCCGGGCAAGAAAAATCTGGAAACACCAGGAATTTTCTTGGAAGATACACCGTGCGCAAAGACGCACACAGCAATAATGTCATTTATCACCTTTCCCCCGGTGTGCCTCCGGGGGAGTTTTTTAATCCATAGATAATAAGAACTGTGAAACAGAAACCTTCTCTGCTGAAGTAAGCACGCCCTCCATCAACAAAACCGACTTGATATACTTGGTCGTTGTTTCGTTGTTGTTATCAGTTTTCCTCCCCAGCAGGACATTATTTGTTCCGGCCACTCGGGTACCAGGGAAAGCAGCTGATGATGATATCAGTGCCCCGGTCTGCGGGTTGTAAATATCAACGGTTACTGTCCCCTGGGTTATCGAGGCAGCAAACGCGAACAGATCACCTACGGCAATTGATGCCGGGAATGCTGCATAGGCATACCCTGCGGAGGACTGGCCATTATTCTGGCCTACACAAAAGAGATTTCCGCTCACGTTCGTGAAGCCAATTGAAAAGCCACTCGCTACTGAACCGCTTCCTGAAAAATCTGCGATCATATGGGCATTCAGCGAGGCCCCGCCGGCATTCCGTTTAGCCACACCACAGATTGTCAGCGTCAAAGGTGCTTTCTGGCTTGTATCCAGATAGTCAGTATTGTTAACAGAGATATAACCGTCAGCATTATTCAGAGAACCATTAATGACGGCCGGAGCGTTTTTGTTATAGGAGTTATAAGTGATATCTGGCGCTGGTTCTCCAAAATAATAACCCGCGAACGGTGTTGCACTGACCTCCGGGAGCCCGACGAACCAGTTTGAGATAGTAAAGTCATCAAGTGTTTTCATCCCCGGTATGACGGGACCGTTCATATCAAGTAAAATGGCTGTAATAGGCATAATTACTCCTGAAAAAATTCTTTTTTGATTTTATTTGTCAATATATATGCGCCAAGAGAGCTCAGGTGCAAACCATCCTCCCAGGCCCCATTGCTGTTATCGTACGTTTTCGGGAATAGCTGATATCCACTAATGAAGTTGACGTTATACTCAACAGCCAGTTCACGCATGACAGCATCGTACTCTGACAGAGCTGGAGTACCAGTTGCATTACAGCGACCCGGTGACACCAGGCAAATACAGATACCGGGCGTAGCTTCCCGAAACTTTGTAATTATTTCCACCAGACCATTTTTATATTGCGTTGTCCCCTTGCTTAACCTGAAATCGTTTGTACCCAGGATGACGAACAACAAATCAATATCGAGATACTGAGCAACAGGTTTGATCCACTCAGAAAAATTAAAGAAATCACTGCCTATGGCCCCGCCATTCCCCATCCTTGAAACGGTTACGCCGGAACGCACAGCGCTGTTCTTTCCATACATCCCCAAAATGGATACAACCCCACCTCCCAGGCTCTGAATCGTTACGCTATGGGCTGTTGCGGATAGCCCACTGATATCGTGCTTTTTAGCTGCACCGGTGTTCGCACCATTGACTGTTACAGGAGTGCCGCCATCAATTGTGATGGTAAACGAACCGGAACCATCATAATAGAAAACTGAAAGGTCGGTTGCTGTAATACCGGTCCAGGCCAGAGACCCAACAGTATTATTATTGTAATATCCATTCCCATCAGGTCCGCATCCATACGGTGGCGGGTTCGTGTTATTACTCCCTCCATCATATTTCGTAAAGTTTGTTGCAACGACAGGCGATATGCCAGCCATGACACCATCAGCGCGGTTAGAGCAACTTATCCAGGCCGGGTCTTTAAACATTCCTCCCAGAACATTAATTAATGATTGTGGGATCGTGTTTTTTTCGTTCCATGAGTCACCAAAAAATGCAGTGTTAACACTCGCTGCCTGCCCACTGAAAACACGACCTTTTTTAAAGTTGAACTTATACTGGTCTCCTTCAATAAATGAACTGTCTGATTGTGCAGAAGCCCCACCGACAAGATTTAAGATATACTTTTCAATATTTGGCCCAAATCCATAACCGTCATACATACCGTTATGGAACCATGCATAAACATTTCCATTTCTGTCGTGAACAAACGGAAAGTAATTTGGAGAGTAGTCTCCCTGGGGGAGAAATTTTTGTGCCCAGGCGTTAGGTACTGATTCAATGATTGTTCGTGCATTAGCGCCAAAATCAGCAACGTCCCAACGTCCACCATCAAACCACGCGTAAACATTTCTGTTTCGATCGAAAAAAACAGGAAACCATGTCGACAGGTATTGACCCGGGACGAGTCGCTGATTGAGCTTTTTGTCGATGGTTTCTTCTGAGGGCAATACATTCCCGGTAGGTACCAGTGTTCCGGCTTCGTTTAAATACTCAATTGCTACTGCGTCGTCAGTGCTGCGGACATAGCAAACTGAGCCCACCGGTATCTGACCGTTGTTCACGGCTGCCTGTGCTTCCGATAATGTCGAATAGGGTAATCCCAGCGCAGTAATACTTTTGCGGGCGTCTTCAGTAACCTGATTATTTTTCGCCATCATTCCGCGCCAGGTATCCAGCTCAACGCCAGCACGATCTGGTTCAGTCAGCGCAGACCCATTTACCAGCTTATCCAGGCGCTCGGCGTTATCGAGCAACACAGCGGGAGACGTGCTCCCCAGCTCCGGGTTAAAGGCCATGTTTTTTGCTCCAAAAAGAGGCTTCGCTCAAACGAGGGTTTGAGCGAAAGAAAAGTTGAAAGGGATTTTTTTGGTATTAAGCGACGTCGCCGGGGTATGTGGCGTCGTCGTACTGGTAGAAAATTTCTTTATATTCAGGTGCAGTAATCTGACAGTTGCTGTCACCTGATGGGGCAACCTCCTGGACTATCCCATGCCGCGCACCCTTTTCACTGTCGCAGAACAATAACTTCGGCAGATCAATATCTGGGTCGTCCATAATCCAGTCGCCGGGATGCAGGTCGTCGTTGTACGGCACCGTCAGCGTGAAATCATCTACCCGTTGCGGCGTGAGCATTCGCGATGATGGTCGACCGTCCTGAAACTGTATCCAGCAGCGAGGATTCGCGTAGCTCCAGTCCAGTGGCTCCGTGACGTGCAGCGTAATTTCCTGGAAGTCGTAAATCATCGCGTCAATCAGGCAACTTTGGGTTTTCCCGGTTGGAATGTCGTCGGACAAAATGATGTGATCACCGAAGTCATGACACCATCCCAGCATCGAAGTCGTAGCCGTATACGTTCGGCGTTGGTGGAGATATTTCATTAACCGACGCATCCCGATACGCCAGGCGCGATCTGCAGTCATGGCAACATCAATGGTGTATGCCTCCGTTTTGCGCGGAAAAGGATTTTCCGGCGTCCGGCACTGTACGGTTTCCTCCGCCCAGGTCACAGGGTTGATATATTTCACATCCACGCCATCAAAATCATCCTCCGACGGGACCCTGAATGACGTCTGCATTTCCTCGACGGTATCCTGAGGAGTAATAATACCTGTCCAGCTTTTGACGCCCTCTCTCCCGACAGAAAGCAACCCGTCAGACAGCAGAAAATACCCCATGCCAGCCTCGGCTATTTTGTCGAAAATATCCTTTGCTGACGTGCTGTCACTGCTTGCCTGGTGATCAAAATATTCGCCCCTTGGCGTCCAGTAGGTCGCCTCCAGCGTACTGAGCGCCGCAATGTCTATCTGGTCGTCGCGATATCCCAGACTGCGGGCAAGATGCAGGAACGCACCGCTGATTGTCCTGTCACCACCGCCATCATAATTCCGCGTGGCGACAACACTCACACGCTTGTCTGACTGCGCCGCCAGCTGGCCGCCGGTTTCAACCGTGATCCCTATTGTTGATATCCCAGCGTAGGAGGCCGGACGGGAAAGCAAACGACCTCTGAGCGCCTGCCAGAACATGCTGTCTCTCGCGTTGTTGCTCCCCTGCTCGTTACGGCGGCGGCATCGAACCTCCACCAGCCCGGGAGAGGACAGATCAAAACGCTCCGTAAAACCGAGGCCATTAATGTTTTTAAGCGCGTAAACACCTGGCTTACTCGTCCACCCTGATCCGGAACCATAAACGCGATACTGGATTTCATACTCGACATGGCGGACCCGCTTATTCCCGTTGTTCTGGAACCCGCAAATTCCGTTTGGGAAAGCAAAGTTGACCTCGAAGGCGTCCACAACTTCATTTTGCGGACAGGCCAGAAAAGGGCCTAGCCAGGTTTCATTATCGTTAATACCAGACGCGGCAAAATCCACGACGGTACGGGTCATAAAGCCTGACCACGTGCTGTCAACGACACCGTTAACCACACGCTGTACGGTCGCAGAGGGGCCATCAGTAGACGCTATCTGGTATTCGTTGCCACGGTGCGCCAGGGAAATCCGCTGAGAACCTTCCGGCAGTCCTGAAAAGGCGGTGCCAGAATCGTAAGCCAGCGTGACGCTGGCTGTTACCGCAGGGCTTCCGCCGCTGGAGGCTGTACCAGCTGTAAATACCGGGCTGTCGCCAAATACTGACGCAGGCAGGAATGATGATGTAATGGAACCGCCACGCCAGGGGCTGGAGATCTCGACGATACGTATCACGCCGCCATCATCCTGAGCAATGAGCCCCGAACCAGTCAACCCGCCATTAATCGCTGCGAGCAAGCCAGACATTGTGCCGTAGTTGGAGACCAGAGATATGGTATAGGTGATACCCTGCCAGGTCAGAGCAAAGGTCTGGCTGGTTATCGTAAAGTCATACGTTGACGGCGACGCACTGGCGCGTAATACCGCAGTCGCCCCCCCTGTTCCCGGAACGGCGTCCTGGTGAGGGGTATACGTGGAGATCTGCAGATCATAGTCAGTACCGTTAAACGTTAGGGTGACAGGAATTCCGCTGAATGGCGCAATCTCTGACACGACGTCTCCTGTCAGCACGTTAAAACCGCCCTCAATGGATACCTGATAATTCACTGGCGCTTTCAGGGTGACAATTGCACCGGCGATCCAGCCAGGAGGAAGTTTGTTCTCATCCTCATCCTCGTCTTCATCATTATCATCATCGACATCGAGGCCAGAAAACGAGACAGAGGCACCGCTGACGGTCATGGCATCAGCAACGATATCACTGGCTTCAGGGGCAGTCTGAGCCATATCGAGGCCGCTGCCGCTCGACGTTCCACCAACTTCCGTTGAGTTGAACCATATCTCACTGCGACGATCCCCGGCCACATTATCGCCAGGCCCATAGCTGGTATATGAAAAGCCCTCGCCTAAGGTCAGCGCCGGAGTTTCTCCTACCCGAAAATCCCCACCGGTATAGGAGAAACGCCCATATCCAAGGCAGACAAACATTTCGACCGTCATTCTGGTTGGATCAGCGGGGTCGAATCGCGTTACCGGCTGTACCAGGTAATCCGGGTAGATCCGATTTCGCCCGAAAGCCTCCCTAACGGGATCGCCAAGCTTCGCTGTGTTGGCTTTAGCTGGATTCAGATCCAGCGATGAAGCGTTACTGGATGAAAAGCCGCCCAGCTCTGGTTTAGGGGCAAAGAATAATGCATAGGCCGTAGACGCAATGGATACGGCCACCGAAACCCACGCGGCAATTTCAAGACCCGTGCCATACGGAATGGGATATATCCGCACGTCGCTGTCTGGCCGCAACAAACATAACGGCCATTCCGCCGGGGGGACTGCCTGGCCGTTTAGCTCGATCACGACAGGATGAGTTTTATCCTGTGAATAGCTCGGGACATTTCTGCTCATCCACTCGTGCAGCGTAAGCACACCATGCTCGTGCGTTTCAAGGGGTTCACCCGGAAGCCGGGACGGGTAAAACTTTATCGTCATTGCCAGAACTCCACGCGGTTAAAGCGACGGATAAATCGCGACAGTGGCAGAAACGTAACCCCCGAGCCTGGATTACATTCCGCGACCTGCAGCTGGTTATCGAGCATCACAACGATCCCGACATGGGAAACTGTTGAGCCCGAATAGCAAGCCACTCCGGCACCTTCACAGGGTTCACAACGTTTCAGCGAAAGCATCAGCTTTCTCGCTTCCCGGTCGAAGCCCCCGCCGTCTTTGGTCACACCTGCAAAATCCGGCCATTCAGGTAGCCCCAGGTCGCTGCGTATTTCATTCACAATGCCGAAGCAGTCGAGTAGCGGGTAGGCTCTACCGCCCTTCTGCCATTTAACAGAACGGTATTTATCAGGATTAAACATATTTGCCTCAGGTTAGTAACGTAAGCCCGGATGCTCGGCGAGGTTGTAACGTTTACGGGGCCAGGCTGTTTTGAGGACATTCATATAGCCTGCCGTGACCTGAACTGCTGTCGGGGTCCAGGAGCCGGATTTAATATCGAGCGTATACGGTGATGATGCCGGAGCAGACAGATCGGATGAAATGTACCGCCGGAATGTCAGCGTGGCTGATTTCATTTCATCCAGAATTTTATCGATCGCCTCTGAAACCCGTCCGTCAATATTGCTGATAGCAAACTTTAAATCCTGTGTCCCATCGGCGTTCCTGGCTGGTAAGGCGATATCTATCACGCTGGCATCAAACGTCACCGGCTGACCATTTTCCAGCGTCACTGAAACGTCATCCCAGCCACTGGTTAGCCAGTAGTTATCATCGCCTGCTGATATCTGCAGCGTATCGTGAATAACCTCCGATCCGCTGCTGGCATATAGTCGCTCAAGAATTGTCATGCTTCGGCCACTCTCTGTTTAGCGCAATATCCAGTAACGACTGGCCAGCCAGCCATTTCGGGTAATTCCCCCAGCCAGAAGGCGGTAAAGGGCGTTCCCATAATTCCAGCGTTGCGCTGTACTGCCAGTATTTTGGCGCGACCAGCGTCGGCCCTTCGTAAATATCCACGAACCTGGCTTTATAGGGCTTTACCCCGACTGGAGTCTGGAGTTTCAGATAGAACCAGGACTGGCCATCTTTAAGCGCATCCCTGAAAAACGCCTCAAACACCTGCGCCAGAGCATCAGTTTTAAAAATCCATTTAACTGATGCCTGGGTGGGTGTTGAGGTATATCGCCTTCGTTGTTGAGCGCGACCGGACGTCATCTCCGTTCGCAGTAAAGGTGATATGGGCTTAAACCCGTACCCGTCCATAAGCGGCATGGGCAGGTATTCATCCGGGTAGAAAATATCTGCCATGAATATTCCCTCCGGGCAGGTCTATCTTGGTTTTTTAGATTGGAGATTTGAATAAATAGCCCGACCGAATTTCTTCTGGGGGTTATTTACTTCGGCGGTTAAGGTGTTAACTATCCGCTGTTCCAGAGCGTCATTCCTTCGCTCAATTGCCTGCATCGTTATGTCATCCGGTTTACCGGTGAACGTACTTCTGGCATCTACGCTGACAGCAATTCGTGGCTGTGCCTGGATCTGCTTCGCAGCGTTCTGTACCGCCGGAGATTCCCGCCCAACAGCTTTGACCCCCAGCGAACCATCAGCGCCACGGGTAAGCGGCATGATGGCTTCCGGCCCGGCCTCGCCGAATACACCCGCCCCTTTCGCAAACGCAAAATATTGCGGGGTGCTGTACACGCCGTTGCTGTAGGCAGAAAGTGACGGAGAATCGTAGACACCGCCCAGAGCATTAAACGAAAAATTAGCTCCCGCGCTTTGAATAGCACCCCCAACACTTGCCGCACCGCTGGCACCGCCAAAAAGACTACCGAACAATCCACCAGCCCCACCGCCAAATGACGCCATAATCGCTTTGGTGATCAACGCCTGTGTTGCCATCTGGATCAGCGTCTTAATCACCGTTTCTCCCAGGGAAGAGAAAATATTCGACATCCCATCTTTAAACGAAGCTGCGCCCGTCAGGACGCTGGTCAGGTTGTTGGAAATAGAGTTAGTGGTGGCATCCAGTATTTCGCTGGTTGCAGTGGCAGCCATTGAACTCAGATCAGAAGCCTGATCGGCATAATTCATCAGAGAATCGCTGATCCCGGCCCGCCAGTCTGACTGCTGTTCATCGGTTTTTTTGTAATACTCCTCCTGAATATCCAGGCGTTCGGCAAGCGCTGTTTTAAGCGCTTCCGTTTGCTTTTTATACAGGTCTTCGGAAATCTGCCCACGACTGAAATCTCGCTGTAAATCACGCTGCTGCCTCAGAAAATCAGCGCGAATATCCGCCATTTCCTTCATTCGATCACGGGCTTTATCCCCGTATCCCGCGCCGAGGAAATCGATATTCCCCCTTTCCCGGGCGGCAGCATTACTGTCGGCCAGACCTTCGCGGAATGTTTTTAACTGTTCAGCGATATTTTTCTGATCAATAAGCGCAGCATTGTGCAGCAATGTTTCCTTTTTGGATTTTTCAAGCGAAGATAATTCCCCCTGAGTAACCTGATATTTCATCCTTGCCAGTTCAGTGTTTTGGCTGGAAAGAGCAATTTGCTCCCGTTGCTGTTTAATCAGCCGGGTATAGGTATCTTCGGTTTTCTCCGCCTCGGTTTTCCCATGCCTTCCTTTTGGCTTGGGTTTATTTTCCTGGTTGTTTCTCCATTCATTCAGGCCGTTATTAATCAACTCCTGCCGTCCGGTCTGAAACTGAGGATCATTAGTTAACCCCAGGTCATCCGCAGCGTAACCCAGTCGTGCGCGTTCTTTGTCCTCACCTTTGAGTTTTGAAAGCGCCAGGTCACGGCGGCTTTTTTCCAGTGCAGCCGTTTGCTGGGTTGTCAGGTCTACCTGTGGTAAGCGTACTGGTGCGTTTACCAGCCCCTGCCGGGCCATAAGGAGATTATTTCCGAGACCCAGCAAACGGTTAAATTCAGTATGCTCACCGTTCATCATTAATAACGATTGATATGCTGAATTCTGTTCTGCAGCCTGCTGCCGGATTAATGCTATTCGCCTGTTCTCTATCCCTTCCAGTACCGACTGGATCGACTCAGACTTAGCCTGCATCTGAGCTAACCTCTCCTGTTCAACGGCCAGAGCGGAAGTCGCTTCTTCCAGACCACGGGTGACCGTTTCGACCGAAGTCAGGTGGTTTATCATGAAACCACCACTGGTTGTCGGGCCGGGGTTAGACAGGACATACTGATAGCCCGCGATCTCTTCCTTCAGGCTTTTTACTTTAGATGCCTGGGCATCAACAAGACGGTTTTGCTCCTCCAGCGCCTGACGGGTTTTGGTCTCATTATCAGAAACTTCGGGCAGGGACATTGATTTTGTCTTTTCACGGACAGCATCAATGGTGTTTGCATATTCCTGAGCGGATAATCTGGCCTGCTCCTGATTCTGGTACATCGTGTACCAGGCACCGGCACCAAGCAAAACCAGCCCAGGAATACCGCCAACGAGGCCTAATGCTCCCCCCATGAGCCGGGAACCTACAGCAGTAACCGAGTTCAGTGCAGTCTGAGCGGATACTCTGGCCTGAATATTACGGTTAAGTGACTCCTGCGCCAGTGAGAGCCGTTTTTCTGCGGCGGCCTGCGCGTCTGTACCCCGCGCCGCTGCCAGTGCCTGCTGGGCACGATAAACTGCAGCACGCGCACGAGCTGTCGAAACCTGCGTCCCTCTGACCTGGGCTTCAGCTAAAGCTACTTCACTTTTTGCGGCGTTAATAATCCCAGCCGTTGCAGAGCTGGCACCAAGAGCCATATTTCCCAAATATCGGGCAGCACCAACGGCAACAAGCGCTCCGGCAGCAGTTGCGACCTGATCAATATTGTTGGCTACGCCATCAAGTAATCCGGTCAGGGTATTTGTCGCGCCACTCGCTTCATTAGCTCCACCGACCCATTGCATAAAAGCGTTTTCAACTTTTGTTGCCGACGATGAAACGGTCTGCGGCAACTCACCATATTCATTCCGGAGCTTACCAAGCTGGCTGATGAGGGCCGGAACTACTTTATCAATGGTTAACTGCCCCTGATCCGCCATAGATTTAAGGTCTTTACGCGCAACCCCCATCCCTGCCGCAAGCGCCCGTATAACCCTGTCGCCGCTCTCGTTGACGGCATTGAATTCTTCGCCTCTCAGCACGCCCTGCGCCAGAGCCTGGCTAAACTGAGTGATGACCGAACTGGACTCCTGAGCATTCGCGCCAGAAAGTTTTAAACCAGTAGAAATAGCCTCAGTAATATCCAGCACCTGGCTGGAGCTGTAACCATATTCCCGCATTGAGGCTGCTGAACGGGAAAATAAATTAGCGTTGTCAGAAAAAGATGTGCCCGTTTTCTGGCTGATATCCATCAGCTGTTTTTGAGAGCTGGTAAAATCATCAGTTGATTGAGATGCCTGTTTTAGGCGGGCGTTTACTGAATTCCATTCATCAGCCAGGGATATCAAATGCCCCGTAGCAAAAGCACCAGCAAATGCCCCGGTTAATCCCAGTGCGGTAGCCTTTGCTGACTCCATCTGGTCAGTAAGCTCAGCAACAGAACGGCGAGTTTCCCGAACTGAAGCCGCAGCCTGCCTGCCGCCATTCTGCATTGTTTTATAATAATCAGCCCCCATACGTGACGCGCGGGCTATCTCGGTCTGAAATGACTGAGAGTTAGCAGAAACTTTAATGATAAGTTCACGCAGGGTTGCCATTTCATTTCCTCAGAAACAAAAAACCCCACATTGTGGGGCTTTTTTATGATTTCAATATTATTAAATTAAACCAGCTTTTTTCCTTGCTTCTTCCAGATAATCTTTTTCTGGTTCCTCTTTTTTATGAGCAAGTGCAATCAGAAGATCAATTTGAGCACTTTGCTTTTCAGAGATTTCTTTAAGCATAGCGATCTGATCATTAGCTCTTACGCTTCCTCTGTTCAGGAAATACCAGATAACAAGATCAATAAGGCGAGCAAAAACAAATAATAATATCCAGCCAGTAGTAGTCATTTAAAGCACTCCGTGTGTCAAAAAAAACAACATAACACCTGTTATGAGTGGCATTCACACGAATTATTACTGGCTATGCTGACGCAGCCAGCAGCGCCGCTTCCAGCCCTGCAAAGGGATCGCCGCCGTCGTTTACTTCAACCTCTTCTGCGCTCCACTGAAGCTGAGCATCTTCAATGGTGACTTTACCGCCCTGCGCTCCGTAAACCGCAGATACCAGCTGAGCATTGAGAATATCGCCGCGAATATCGCCGATTGGGCTGATACGGTCGTATTCAGCCCACATCCTGAATTCGCCGACCGTCATGGTTTGTCGCAGTTCGCCCAGCGTGCGGCCCATCCGGAGCGCCAGCGCCATCAGGAACTGCATGCCAGGCATTTTTACTTTGCTTTAGCATCATCCGCGTCACGAATGAGATCAAGTGCCTGCTTCAACAGCCGGGAATGCACAGGACCATAGATCGCTTCGACCTGTTCGGTGTCATCGACAGTAAAGACGGGCTGCAGGTCGGTATCCAGCAAAATATCGATGAAAAGAGTGACGTCGGCCCGCATCGTGCGAAAGGCTCGTTCTGCGGGAGTGAGTTCAGGTACCTCTGGTGCTTCTTGCCCTTCCGGTGGTTTTGGTGGTTCCGGGCTGGCAATCCCCTGCCAGCGAATCCAGGCTTCTGCTGATGGCTCACGAATGATGACTTTGGCGTTATCCCACTCCGGAACGGAGACTTCTTTTTTACGAAAGCCCGCCATCGGGGCAAGTGCCAGTGCTTTAAGACTCGGTTTTGACATTAAGTTTATCGCCGGTCTCCCGGCGCTCCGTTAATTGATAGTGACGGTGCAATCAGAAGAAGTGATCACAGTGCCATCGGCATCAGTAACCACGCAGGAATAAACCCCGGCATCACCGGATACAGCGCTGGCTTTCGTAAACGTTGCGCTGGTCTGGCCGCTGACCGTCGAGGTGCCCTTTTTCCAGACGTAGGTATAAGGTGCCGTACCGCCCTGGACGACTACGCCCATAGTCAGGGCGCTTCCTGCCGCGACCGTCTGGGACGCCGGAAGGTCAGTAGCAAACGACAGAACTCCTGGGGCGTTAATATTGGTGGGTTTACCTTTCAGACGCAGCGAGAACGTTGCAGCAACAACACCATTGGTTTGAGAATCCCAGGTGTGCTGACGTACCTCAGCTCGCATCAGGAATCCATTACCAGACGGGAAAATAACCTTAAATCCATAAACCCCGTCGTTATCGTATGCTGCACGAAGTGCATCCTGCGCCGGGTTGCGGTAGAAGTTACCGGAAAGTGACATTTCAGACGGAGCAGGAAGGCCGTTGATATTTTCCGTTTCATCCGAACAGAGCACTGTCACGTCAATATCGTTTTTCTGACCAGCGGTAAAGCTGGCCTGTTTGATAGTGCAACTCAGGTTTAACCAGGTTGCCGTATCCAGCTCTGCCGCAGTGACTGGCACAGAGGTAATCATTACTACCGTTTTTTGGGCACGTTCAAATAGTGCTGACATCGCAGCCTCCATAAATGAAAAAACCGCCAGCGGCGGTCGGATTGGATTGGTTTTTGTCAGGCAATAACCGTTATTTCGAGAGTTGCCCGATGAAGATGGGTTGTCGTGTCGTAGCCAGGAATTTTTGTCACCTCAACAGGTGAAAGAACCTGCAGGCGAGCCAGGGCGTCCAGGCGTAACGCTCTGGCTTCGTCATTCGTTTCAGCCCATACATCAACCTGAATGCGCAGTGTCGACTCTGCCTGGCCGCAGAAAACATCCCCGGCAACATCAGTCGGTATCGAGAAAATGACATAGGGGGTGGAAACTGCAGGAAGTCCGTCGCTGCCTAGCGGCACTACATACGGATAAACCCGCCCGTCTGCCAGCGGCGACAGCAGGCCATAGAGATCATCTTCTGTCATTTAGCCAGCACCTCATCGATAGCCTGATTCATCCGCTGCATCGCCACCTGCGCAGCCTCTTCCATGCGGGTATCAAAGGCAGGACGAACAAACGGATGTGCTGGCGCCGTAGATGTTCCCAGCTCCACGAAGCGCCAGTAAAACGCATTCCGCTTGTTGCTGGCCTTCATTGTATTGTCGCTGTTCCCCGTTCGCGGGTTAACGCCACGAATATGCACCCCAGATGAAATTTCACCGCTACGGCGACTTTTCTGGGTGACGACAACAACGTTTTTCTTCAGTTTTCCGGATTTCTCAGGAGCGCGATCAATCACCTCCTCGCGGAGCAATTCGGCACCAGCACGGGTCGACTCCCGGAGAACTTTATTATTTTCGGCCTTGCTGAGCGTTTGCAGATCGCGGGCAATATCCTGCAACCCGGAAAAATCCAGATTCACATCAATCATTTTTCGGTCCCCTGTTTGCAGAGAATTTCCAGCCGGGTGCCTTTGATATCCGGAACCGGAGGCCCGGTAACGTTAAGAACGGCGCCTTTAAACGGGCCAGTGCGTACTTTCAGGCGGGAAGACGCCGAAATATCTGTACGAAAACGCATCCAGACTCGGATTGTCGCATCAGCTTGCTCTACGCCAGCGGCTAACAGCTCACGACCGCTTATCCCCTTAACCTCGGCCCAGATGGTTTTCCCATCTTCCCATTTTTCAACCGGCTGACCTGAAGGCGTTCTGGATGTTGTGAAGTTCTGAATGGTGACCCGGTGCCGTAATCGTCCTGCCTGCATAATTCCCCCGCTTAAATACCATAAATTTTGTAAGGCTGGAGAAGTGCCTCGACAGTAAACGGAATATCTGTAGCAGCCTGACCGACAGAGACCGTTTCACGGTTTTCGTACCAGTGACCGATAAGCAGAAGCATCGCTGCTTTCACATCATCGCCAGGGAGAATTGAATCAGGATCATCTGCATACCCCTCGCTGGTTTCGGACTCATACATTTTGCGACGAGTCCATGTTTCGACGTAACGAGAAGCAGCTCCGATGTAGAGGGTCAATAGTGAGTCGTCATCGGTAAAGTCAGGCTCAATGCGACAATGCTCTTTAACCACTTCAAGTTCTAACATTATTTTTTAGCCTTCTTCTCTGGCACAGTTTCCGGCTGTTCCGGCTGTTCCGGCTGTTCCGGCTGTTCCGGCTGTTCCGGCTGTTCCGGCTGCGCAGAATTATCAACATCTACCAGCCGTGCATAACCTTTTTTAACCAGCTCACGGCCATGCTGTTCCAGGGTCTCCAGTGGCTCGCCTTCCGTCACCACTACCCCGCCAAAGTAAATCGGTTTCACCGCGATAAGTTTCATGGTATTACCCCGAAAAGTGCGGCCCGTAGGCCGCCAGAGAAATTACTGACCGCCAGCAACCGGTACAGTGAAGGAGCCGTAAATAAATGCCTCCGGCCGTTTTACTGCCAATGCCAGTCGCTCTTCACAGCGGATCGAGATCATGTTCTTCTCGAAGTCGTCGGCGTTCTCAGTAGAAATAACAACATTGGCATCTTCACGGTCGAAGAGTTGCGCCGCCGCGTTGAATGCACCGGTCAGGAACTTACCCTGGAATGCCGGCGCTTCGGTTGCCACCACCGGCAGCCCCCACAGGGTGGGCCCGGTCAGCGCCGCCGGGTTTGCCAGGATATAGCGACCCAGCGTGTCCTTTGTGAGCTCAATCTTCGCCCAGTCAATAAAGTGCAGAACGTGACCGGACGCCGGGAAGCGCGCCAGTTGCGCCTGAAGCATAGCGAGACGCAGATCATCAATGCCGTTCTGCTGCTCGACTTCAAAAGCGGCAGCAAAGGCAGTTGCCTGTGGAACAATGCCGTGAAGATGAACGCCGGTACCGTCTCCGAACAGAATTTCCTGTTCCTCCACATACTTCAGGCCGTAGCGCATTTCCGCGTCGACCGTCGACTGCAACTGGGCAAAGTCATCCAGGATCTGCTTGGACGCCTTGAACATATGCGCGATGGTGGTGACCGGGGTGATTTTGGTTGCAAACTGAATATCGCTGTACGGTTTTGGGGTACCCTCTGCGACAACTTTTGCCGCATTAGTAAACCCGGTTTGTTGTACCCAGAAAATTGCAGGCGCGCCGGTGCGACCAGGAGCAATCAGATCACGGATAAACAGTCGCTGTTTGGGCATGGTATCGATACCCGGCAAACGCTGGGGCTCAACAACACCATCAGCAACGCCTGTCGAAAGCAGGGCTGCATTAACCGGAATACTAAGGCGCTTGCCGCCTTCCACGCTCGCCGAAAAGGTTTTCAGTGCTTCTGAGTTAATCACCACCTGCCCTACGGTTTCGACCACTTTTGCAGCATTTGCCAGCGGCATCTGCGCAACATGCTGCTCCAGTTCGCCGAGTGCGGCTTTGAGGGACTTTTCTGCCTCGCGCATGGCGTTAAGTTCAGTCGCCATCTTATCCACTGAAGCCTTTGTCTCTTCAGAAAGCCTGCCGGACTTCTGCGCCTCCTTCAGAGCATCCTCAGCCTTGGCGTTGAATTTGCTGGTCGCCTCTTCAATGGAGGCAGTTACTTTTTTCAGAATTTCGTTTACGTCAGACATACGTTCTCCGTTACTGGCATGCGTTAGCCAGGCCGCTTAATGCGACATCCAGCTCAGCTAAAATTTCAGGGTTGGGTTGGGTAGCGCGCGGCATACCATCGGGATCGGTAACAGCGCCCGGCGTGTTACCAGTTAAAGCTTTGATTAATTTCCGGCGTTCAGACCGGGGGGTATTCGTTTTCGCAAGCAGTGCATCAAGTTTGCGTAGCGCGGAAGACGGGGAGTCATCACCGTCGCTTACTGCATCAGCAGAAAGCAGACTGTCTGCCAGCCCTTTTTCTACTGCATCACTGCCTCCGATATAGCTTTCCGCATCCATAAGCTGCTGTACGGTCGCGATATCAAGCCCTGAACGCGCTGAATAGATATCGGCCATAGCGGTATCAAATGGCTCAAGAGAAGTCGATAATTCCGCAAAATCATGGCGGTTGCCCATCGCTACTACCCAGCAGTTATGGATCATCAGAAAGGCACCGCGCCCGATTTGAATATCGTCCCCGGCCATAGCAATAATCGAAGCAGCGCTGGCAGCAATGCCCAGCACTTTTACAGTGACTTTCCCCTGGTACTCGCGGAGAAGGTTGTAAATTGCCAGTCCTTCAAACATATCGCCGCCAGGGGAGTTGATGTTTACCGTCACATCTGCACCGTTCATTGAACGTAGTGCGCCGGAGATGCGTTTTGCCGTAACCCCCTCATCCCAGTAATCACGTCCAACAACATCAAAAATAGAAATGGAGTTGTCATTATCGGATGCAGCCCTGATCCCACCATTCCAGCGCTCAAGCGCTGAGGGCTGGGGCTCACTGGTAACACCCGCGCACGGGCGCCCCGCCGGAGCAACCGGAAGTTGTCTAATTGTCATGGGCATTGGCTCCTAAGCAGCCTGTTTAAGTGGCGATTGCTCGAAAGGAATATCAGGGAATACGTGGTTATGAAGTTCTCTTACAGCCAGCGCCTGAACCGCCGGGTTGCTGTTTTCAAGATTCTTCAACTGAGTCAGGTTGAGCTGAACTGTATAAATATCACCGCCTTCAATTGGCGGCATATTTTCCAGCCTTCGCACATCGTTGCGCGACATCCAGCCATTTTGCAGGGCGCTGGTATAGTACGCCGCACGTCCTGCGCTATCGGCGCGCAGAAGCCCTTCAACGGAGAACTCAGCAAACAAGTCCTCATCACTGTTCAGAAGACACCGCGATATTTCCTGCTCAATATTGACCAGGAGAGGACGCAGGGTATGAGTCAGGAACAACATGTTCATCCCTTCAAGACTCGAAGCCCAGCTGGATTGTTTTGTCGTATGGCCGACCATAAATGGCGGTACGCGAAACCAGCGACAAATTTCCTCAATACTGAATGAACGGCTTTCAAGGAGCTGAGCGGCCTCCGGGTTCATAGTGACATTCTGGTAAGTCAGTTCATTTTCCAGAACCATCAGTTTCCCGGCGTTTTTAGAACCAATAAAAGACTGAAGGTTTTTACGCAATCTTTCTCGCTGTTCCTTATTAAGCGCCGTTTTTGAAGACAGGAAACCAGTACTTTGCAGGCCATTTTCGAAGATTTTTGCCGCGGCTTCATCAACCGACATAGCAGCGCCGAAAACGTCAACCCCGGCCATTGTCGGCATCATGCCGCACACGCCATCGAGACCAAACCCACGAATATGCATCATCCTGTCTACAGGAATGATCCGCGGAACGCCATTTTCCGTGTAGGTGTACTGTAATTTTCCGTTATCGAGTCGCTTTACAACCATTTTCTGAGGAAGAAGCGGAACCATTGATACCAACTTGTTACCAATGAAAAACTTTTCGACAAAAGCATTACCACGCAGACAAATGCTGGCCACAATCATCAGCATGAAACGGGAAGGTGTCATTTCCGGGTTAGGGCGCCTGCATAATATCTGGTATGCAAGATTATTCTGAGCCAGTTTTCTAGATCCATCTGACTGTCTCTCGTAAATTTTTAGCGGAAGCGTGGATACCGACTCACTCAAGAGCCTCACGCACGCCCAGACGGTAGAAAGCCTGATAATTTTGTCAGCGGTGACAACTTTTCCGCTACTGCTGGTCCCGAACCACTCCTGCCAGAATTCACCGGTAGTCAGGCCTATGGGAACACCAAGCCAGTTTAAAAGGGCGCTCTTAACGCGCCCTGGTTGCTGTTTATTCTTAGCCATCAGATACCCACTATGATCGGATCGTCAAAAAAGCCCTCAATATCACCATCATCAGGCTCGTAACCTTCCGCAGCACCAATTGCCATCGCTGACGCAACCACACCATCTATTCGACCAGTACTCTTTTTCTTGGCGAATATGCGGTTTTCTTTTTGGTCGGCTTCGGTTACGGCGGAAGCAGCGTTCCATCGGAGGCAGGGGTTAGTTTTAATAATGATTACGCCATCATCCAGCATCTGTTCAAAGAGTTCGATGGAATGAGGCATCCACAGTCCTGAATCCTGCGCCTTGTAGTATCCCTGCCCGTGAGGAATAAGCGGTACTGATACAGAAGCGTTTTCCAGTTCCGGTTCAAGATATTTGATGCGGTACTGGTCGAAGGCGATCGCCTTGATATCGAACAACATGGAAAGATCAGCAATGCGCTCGGCAACAAAGCCATATTTCACCGCCTTTCCGGGAGTGGTATGAATATGGCCTCCCCGTTCCCATGCGTCATAAGGTACGCGGTCTGTTTTCGCTCTATCCAGCAAAGTATCTTTTGGTGTCCAGAACTCCACCAGCAGCTTTCTTTTTTTAGGGAAAAAGAGCGCCAGAGACGTAAGGTCGCGAGTTCCTGAAAGGTCCAGGCCGCCATAACATTCTTCTCCCTGCAGCTCCTGCAGGTCAAAGTCCTCTTCGCACCCCATCCACACATCGCTACTCATCCAGGGGTTATCGGCATCCACCCACTGACAGAAGTTTAACCGCCGAACAATGCTTTCCTTCGACGGCATCCCCCGGGCCTGAGTAACCTGCTCACGCAGGTAGCGATCGGTAAAAGTATGACCAAGAGAGGGGTTTGCTTTTTTCCAGCAGGACTCGTCCTTGAATGGGTCTTCTCCTTCGTCCAGGGAGCAAATGAAAGAAAAGAAACTGTCATCCTCAATCGAGCCTTCCGCAACTTTCCGCCCATACTCGTGATAGTCGTAGCAGACGCTGGTTTTGTCGTGGCCGCTGTTAGTGATCATAAAAATCAACGCCTGGCGACGACCTTTCGTCCCGGCGCGCATCATTTCCACAACCTGGTTGTTTTTGTGCTCGTGAATTTCGTCAATCAGAGCACAGTGTGGGCGTGGCCCTGACTGCCCATCATCCGAACTTATAGGCCGGAAAAATGAGCCGGTCTGAAGAAACGCAAGGTTCCACTCTTTCCCGGCGCCGCCTGATTTATTTATTCGCTGTGCTAACGCAGGGGACTGATCCACCATCGCGACAGCATCACGAAAAAGGATCATGGCCTGGTCTTTTTTCGTCGCCGCTGCGTAGACTTCTGCGCGAGGTTCTTTATCGGCAACCAGACAGTAAAGAGCAATGCCCGCTGCAAGTGGGGATTTGCCAGAGCCTTTGCCTGACTCGACGTAAGCCATGCGGTACCGGCGATAGTCGTCTGAGTTTTTCCAGCCGAAGATCGAACCTACAATAAAGCACTGCCACGGCAGCAGGTTAAAGGGTTTGCCCTCATGCTCACCGCCGTTGAGCTTCAGTACTTTTGCAAAAAAGTCGATGGCACGCTGCGCCGCTGCAACATCCCATACCAACCCGCGAGCATGGCAGGATTCCAAATCCCTGAGATGTCGTTTACAGGAGTTTCTAATATCAGGACCGGCGATTTCTTTGCCGGAGTCTACATCCCGCGCATATTGCGTGGCGGGATCAACCGAAGAACTGGTTGAGCGGGTCTTCTTCTTTTTCTCCACCATCCACTTTCACCTTCGTTCTGGCGGCCGGAGTCAGACCGAATTCAACCAGGTAACTTTTGAAACGGCGATCAGCATCGGCCAGCATGGCTACAGCCGGGTTAGCCTTAATCAAAAACCCGCCCTCTGTCTGCACGGTGTAAGTTCGCCCCTCGTCAGCAATAGTCAGGCGAAGCTGTAGAATGTCGGCGTAAATATCGCAGAGTCGTTCGAGCGCCAGCGTATCGGCAATGGTTAAAATGCCCATGCCATCCAGCAGCACGGTCAGCTTCCCCCACGCCACCTTTCCCCAGTCAGTGAGGTGCTCTGGAGGGCTTGGGATTTCTCGCGCTGGCGATGGTTCTTTGTCGTTAAGTTTGCGTTTGCCCGGGTTGCCGGTAACCACTTTGAGGTGGGTCGGTTTCGGGCGTCGTCCTGCCATCGGAACCTCCCGGAAAAAAACTTTTCATTTCGCGGTTGTGCACAAAAAGGACTGGCGGCGGTCATTTGGGTTCGAGGTTCTGAACTTTTGACCCGCCCCTCCCCATCAGATGAGAATCGATATCATTTGAATGCTAATGATTTTAAATGACAATCACTTTTGAGGTGTATTGATAATGGTTATCACTTAAACCAATGAGAAGCCGGGTCCAGAGGCATCCCATTTTCATCACAGCCGATAACGGTGCCACGCTTCTCCATTCGCTGCTTCGTTGAGTCGTGGTGCTGCTTGCAAAGCCCTTGCCAGTTCTTCCGGCTCCAGAAAAGCTTTTGAGCCTTCGCTATTTTCTGGCTGTCACCAGAGCGCAGAGCCTCTTTCAGTTTGTGCGGGATGATGTGGTCAACCACCGTTGCCGCTGTCACCCTGCCTTGCTCCTGGCACATGACGCACAAGGGGTGCGCACGAAGGAAGGTAAGACGCTCACGGTCCCATTTGCTGCCGTATATGCGTGGTTCTTTGGTCATGTAATCGCTCCTTGAGCATTATCACAGGCACTCAGTGAATGCCTGCTGTAATGCCTTAACTCGCCTGCTCTGCGCCGGTATCAAACAGCGCCAGCGCTTCGGTCGCTTCCTGGATGGCCTTACGGGTCTTCGAGACAATCTCGCTTTCCGTGAAAACACGATCGAAAGAGTCTGCGAATAGCTCAGACTTCAGATAGCTGTCGCCTACCCAGTCAATGGCCAGCTTGGCCGCTGCGGTGTCGTAGTTAACTTTCTTGATGATATCCAGGCGGATTTGCTCGGATGCGGTGATTTCTGACATGTCTTACCTCTGTGCGATGTGGGGAGCATTATCGAAGCCACTAACCTAGTGACTTCTGTAATGCCATTAAAAAAGCCACCCGAAAGTGACTTTTGTGATGGAAATAGAGTATTGCGACACGAAGTGTTAATTCGCTTCTGAATTAAGGCCTGAAGTCAAGAAGAATCACAGTTGGTAGGTTCATTGGCTTCGCAGGAAACTGACCGGCAGCCACAGTGTCATTAATTGCCTCAACAGAGCGTTGACACATAAAGTTATCACCTGACACAACTTCCACATGTTGAACCTGCTCACCAGGAGGTTGTGTGACTTTAAGTATACAACCCTGTTCATGGTAATTTATCGAACCGAAATAATTCTGCTGCACAGCTTTTTTTATACTCAGAGTGTATTCATGTACACCGTCAGGGACACTGGGTTCACTTTTATTTGAGCAGCCAACTATCATCAGTCCTGCCAGCGCAACAATATATAATTTTTCCATTTGGCTACCCGTTGTTCAGAAACAATAACATTACCATGACTTCCTGATTTGCGCAGTGTTACTGTTTTGCCGATTACATCAAATCCCACTATTGCAAAGTTGTATTGAGTAATAACTGCGGGCAGTTGGCCCGCACTGCTTTGTTGTGAGCCAGCATATCGCGCTTGGTTTGCTTATCCAGCACATCGATATCGTGGTCAGTAAGGTAGATGATCCGCACCCAGCTGCACGCTGTATCAACCACCACCGGGGCGGGTAAATCTTTCGCGCAGCTCGCGATCAACATCGTCATCGCCCATACACTTAACGTCTTCCTGTACATCACTGGCCCCTTTTGTGACTTCAGCACGGCGTTCTGCCGCGGCGACAGTAGCAGCGGCGTTTTCTTCGGCGCGCTGCTGTTCGGCTTTGGCTTCCGCCTTACTTGTTCCGCGAGCATGACCGATGCCAAACGCGCCAGCTATAGCGCCCAGGATGACGACCACCAGCCCAGCAATAATTTCGTAGCTCATTGCGGCTCCTTCAGTTCGTCGGCCTTAGCTTTCAATACTGGCTGGCGTACGTATTGCGATAGCACGGCCAGCACCACCAGCGCAGGGCTAATCAACGCAACGATGTTTGGCGGCAGAATATTTTTGATATCTGGCGGCAGCATCGCCCAGGCGTGCAGCGCAGCATCCGGGAAAGACTGCGCCCACATGCCAACCAGCGCGCCGATAGTCCCCAGCTTTACAGACCACGTTTTCAGCAGCAGGCTGGCATGGCCTACGAACTCCAGCCGGGTATATTTGCGCAGAAGTAACAGAACGAGCACAGCCACCAGCACGAGCAAAGCGAAAATGATCATCTTCACAGGACACGCTCCTTAACCCAGCCGTAGAGAAAATCCTCGTTGGCTTCGCGGCCCTCGGCCAGTTCGAGGTATCTCGCGCCCTGGCTGCAGTTCAGCGCACGCAACAGAACCTGTTCACCCTCTTTCCCGCGGGCGGAAAGATATCCCTTAAGCGCGGTGATGGTTCGGGGGCCAATCGCACCATCCGGGATAAGGTCGGGATAAAGCTTCCCGCGCATATTCATTGCCGTCAGCCAGCGCTGAAAGAACTTACTGGCGACAGCTGGCCCCATGTTCACGCCAGTGTCGCAAAGCTCATCTGCCAGTAACGTAGATAAACTTGCCACCTGGTCGAACCGGGGGCCGGTCCAGTAATCGCTCAGCAGAATTTGCTTTGCTGTTTCCCTGGGCAGGTTTCGCATATCACCGGTGTAACCATGTGCACGGGCGGTGGTTTGGGTGATGCCCCAGCGGGTTGGCCCGCCTTTATCAGAGGGGTGATCGACATAACCACCCTCTTTGCCGAGGATCCCCTCGATAATCTGGTCTGCTGTCATTGTGCTTTTACTCCGGTGATTCGTTCCCAGAAATACGTGAGCGCTACAGAACCCATAGCGCCACTGATACCGGCAGTGGCCAGTATCATGTAAATACTCAGGCCACCTTCAATGCTGATGAGCCCACCAATGACCCCGGTAAACGCCGAAACCACAATCTGCGCAAAAGCATTTATCCAGCTCCATTTTGCTTTGCCCTGCTTCACATCCATCAGGAATCGGACAAGGCCGCCCCAACCAGCAATGATCAGCAGAGCCAGCCAGGTGATTCCGGCCATGCTCTCTTTGTCTTGCATATGCTTTGCCATAGTTTCACCTCCGGATTAACGGGGTGCTGTGTGAATAAAAGGGGGCAGGCCCATCGGGCTGGTTTAACAACGCTCTGTATCGAAGATGATTCCCGTGGGCCTGAAATGAAAAAGCCCTCGTGTTTGCATGGGCTTTAGTTGAGTTATTTGTTAAATTTACAAAAAGACCTTGCTTAACATAAAGATGCATGCAATCACTAACGCCACAACCACTAAACCAGGATCTATATCATTGCCACCCATAAATACCCTCACTATTTAGTTAAACCTAGTGAGATCATCCCATAGTCAATTTCTCGATTTCCCAAGTTAAGGCACTTTTTTTTCATAAAAAACCAAAAAATGCGCTACGTAAAAGTAACTTTTAAGTGCCTGCATACCAGAGAGGTGCTCTGCCTGCTGAGCTATATCTGCAATCTGATTCAAGACCCTCGCGCATGGGCTTTAACGTGTCATGCAGCACGTCTCTACTCAAGTTCCCTTACCGGATTGCAGAAACGACAAAGCCCCGGCGAGTACCGAGGCTTTTTGCTTTTGTTTGCAATACGACGATGTGACAGGGGGACTGATGCAATGCATCTCGCGAATACCCATGTCGTATCGCCGAAAGCAAAAACCCCGCCGGTAGGCAGGGTTCCGATGATTAAGCTGTGTGTCGAAGTGACTACTCTTAACAGGTTACGATAGTTTTTGCGTACGCACGAGCATTTTGCTACATTTTACAAATATCTAAGTTTGACTTGCTCATCTCCGGTGCCTAAGCGTCGTGCGGTAGCTATGTCAAAATTTTGCCTTAAATAAGAACATTGGACGTAAAAAATGCATTATAAGCTTGAAAATCAATCGATTAATTTGGTGTGGATTGCTCCGCTCAGTCCTGATCTCTTCACACCAAACTGGTTCAAGCAATTCGATCTTTTGCGTGATGAGGATGTTGAGGCAGCAAAGGTCACTCTTCATAACGACAAACTATTAGTAGACTTTGGATGGTTAGAGCTAAGAGCAGAACCAAATAGATTAACGTTAAAACTCGCAAACGTTGGTCTTGAGCAAAGTTATATAGATTTGATCATCTCGATTTTCTCTCTTCTTAATACAATCCCTACCGCCGCGATTGGATTAAACACTAATTTCTTATATAGTTTTGTAGAAAGAGAAAAGTGGGATAAAATTGGTAATGAATTAGTTCCTAAATTATTATGGTCAGAAGAAAACAAATCACTAATCCTTCAAGATGAAGTTAAATATCACTTTGGAATGAAGCGCTTAGATATAGAAATTGCCAATTCAAATAAAAAAGAAAATAATGTATACGATGAAGTAATCAATTTAACACTTCTACCAAAACTTAACTTCGAAAAAATCCCATTCGGATTGGTCGTGAATTTCAATCATAATCTAAGAAGCACAATAGAGCCTGATAGTGTCGAGTTGACAAAGTTATTACCGGAAGTAATTAAAAGTCAATTCAGGAATGCTTCAGATAATGACATATTAACTATTGAATCAATATTTAATAGGATTCTCTCATGAGCTTAAGTTCCTTAACACTTAGTGAAACAAAATTTATCGACAGTGATTTAGAACCACCAAAAAGCCTTTCAATATCTTTTAATAATCATAAAGAATCTGAACGTCAAGATGATATCAATTATAATCTAACAAATGCTATATTTTGTGTCTCAACACCCAGCATTGATTATTCTTCATCTATATCTGATATCATTTCAACAGCCCCAACCTCAGAAAATGATGGTTTAACTTTAAAAAGCCGATTCGAAAAAGCAAAAATTAAAGCAAACTCCTTTTTAAGTTCTAAAACAGTCACTCTTAAAAAGCATTTAGATGCTTATGGAGTTATTGATACAATTGTTCAAGATGACAAAGATAATGGAATAAAAATATCCGCACGAATCTACAATATAGTAGATCACGAATTCGTTGATGAAATTATTTTCCTTAGTAAAGAATTCAGTGAAAGCGATCAAAGAAAACTGGTTGAAAATGCTATTTTTTATTGGCATGTAGGTGTGGAAAAAAATATTTTCGGCCGTGAAAAACATGTATCCGAGTTCAGACTGCGAAGAGTAGCAAAAAGATAAGAAATGAATGAATCAGTAGTTTTTGGACGAGGACAAGGTGAGTCAGTATTAGTTCAACTTACTGAAAAACAGTGGATGATAGTTGACTCCTGTACCAATGATAATAAAGAACCTGCGGCATTGGCATACCTGCAAAATTTAGGATTGGACCCTAATGAACATGTAAAAATTATAGTGATTAGTCATTTCCATAATGACCATATCAAAGGCTTAAGTAAAATAATTGAGGCCTGCCCTAAAGCAGATATTTGCATTAGTTCAGCTTTAAACACAAAAGAATTTGAAGCATATATCAAAGCTATTTCAGATCCAGATGCTGAATTTGCACAAATCTCTGAATTTAATAAAATAATGCGCCATTTCAACGACTTAAAAACCCAAGGGAGATTGAAATTTGCTATAGCCGATCGCTTTATTTTCAAAAATGATAATATATCAGTTGTATCATTATCTCCATGTGACAATGATATTACAGAGTCAAATTTAAATTTTGCCAACCTCATAAAGGTCAAAAACAACACAAATAGTTCAGAAAAATCGGCTGCTCTCATTAATCCAAATCACTATAGCGTGGTACTAAGAATCTTTGATGAAACATCAAAACATGAGATGTTGTTAGGCTCAGATCTTGAAGTTCGTACCAATGGTGGGTGGGATGCAGTATGTTCTTGCGCTTTAAGCCCAAAACCTAATAAAGTCAATGTATTCAAAATCCCTCATCACGGTTCTGTTACTGGATACCATGAGGATACTTGGAATAAACTTATCAATAACGCTCCAGAGTGCTTATTGACAACTTATAATTCTGTGTTACCTGCTGAAGACATGATGAAGAAATATGGTTCAAAGGCAAAGGGGCTGTACTGTGCATCTACACCTTCAAATTATAAAAAACCTGATAATTTAAAGAATATTTTAAGAAGTTTGGAGAGAAGTAATTCATCTGCTGTTTTTCAAAGAAAAAATAGTAGATATGGATATATTACTGTAAAAGGATATTTATCCGACTCCCCTGTAATTAATATTCACGGTGATGCAGTTAAGATTGCATAATCAAAGGCATGAGGTCCCTGTCCTCATGCCTCTAATAATCGATCATCTGGAAAGAATCATTCCTTCAATAAATGCCGTCGCTGCTTTCAACTCTTGCCTTACTTTCCCCTCAGAATACCTCCTTTTCCTAGCGATCGTTCTCAAAGAGATACCAATCACAAAGTGAGCCACAATCAATTCATACTCCTCAGGTTTATACTTTCTTAACCGAGCCACACACCCATCAATCATAATTCCTTGATCATCATCACATTGTATACGTGATTTCTTGCCATGTGGTAGCAGTCCCTTAAATCCAGCTGCAATTGGTTGCCAGTCAACTCCGTTACCGTCAGCAGCAGCCCACGCGCCCCAACGGTCTAATACTTCATACATGTCACGCATTAACTCATCTCCACTGAATTAAGCCAGTACGCCGATTGCCAGCGAACGATCCAGAAATCGAAACAGCAGCTCCAGCTGTGAGCCGTGCTTCTCCTCAAATGCCACGGTGTCAGCGTGCAACTCGTCGTGATGCGCTCTGCAAAGCGGCAACACAAACAGGTCATGCGCTTTTGTTCCTATTCCACCTTGTCCGTGGCCTATCAGGTGATGGGGATCATCTGCTTGTTTGTTACAGCAGACACACGGCTGAGACTTAACCCAGCGCGTCCAGCTCTCGTTGACCCAGCGGCGGCGCTTTGGTCGCAGCATGAATGATTCCGGCGTTTCAGGATCTACGCGAAGACCGAGAATCTTTTTCTGCACCACTTCGCTCGCCGCTGGCTCCGGCACAATATCGCTCTCCTTCATCACCGGCTGATGCTGTATTTCCGGCAATCTCAAGGCTTTCCGGGCCAGCGATTCAGGGATGACGTGCGCCAAATTGTTTATCACCAGCCACCAGCACAACTCCGGGATCGTCAGTTGATGGTCTTCGTTGAACCCCAGTTGTGAGCGGATGACCGTTATCAGCCAGGATACCAGGTTTTCACGCGCAATGCCTGCCAGCGTCTCTGTGTACTGATCACGCACCAGGTTATCGCAGGCCCAGCAAAGGCGGATGCTGCCAGGCTCATGCCGGAACAGCGTAAAATTTTCGCTGTGCCACGAACCGTGCGGGTACTGGCATTCAAAACGACGCTCCAGCTCGGCCTCCAGCGAGCTGATACCACCCGCGCGCAGAATGACATCTTTGTTTTCGAATACTGGCTTCAAAACCGGGTCTTCTGCCAGTGGCTGCGTGGCGGGAGGGATGACGCCGGTTGCGTAGTCACTGTATTTTTCCGGTGCAGGCTCAATCAGTACTCGCCCTCTCCTGAACATCGGCATGAGATCAGCACCTGGGCGAAGAAGAACAACGCCCATGCGTGGGGCAATCTCAGGGGTTAGTAGTGCTCTCATATCATCTCCACGTCAGGCAGCTGCACGAAAACGACGGATGGTGATTTCTACTTTCCCTTTCTTCACGATGTTCCCCCACTCCACCAGCATGCGCTTAACCTGACTGTCATCCTCCCAGACGCCGGTTAGGGTCAGGGCATCGAACAGCGCTTTGTTGTAGTTATCAATATCCCGACGGCGCTGATCCGGCGGATACAACACAATGTGAACCTCAGCCAGATCAGAGGATGGCCGGGGAACGGCTCGTAGTTGCTCAATAATCGCCGCTCTCGCTGCCTGCTGGAACTTGCGCCCTGTCTCGCTTACCAGATGCCTGCCTTTCAGCGGTCCCTTGCTCGGGGCGCGCCAGTAACTATTTACGCTCGGTGGAAATGGTAAAGTCAGTTTCATTTAGCCCCCTTAAAGGATCGCTACAACGTCTTTTGCGACTTCCCGCGTACTGCTTTTGCAGGAGATCGAACGGCGCGCATTGATGAATTGCAGGTTAAAACCATGCTCCCGGTACAGGTCGAGAACCTTCGGTGCAGATGAGTTAGAAATCACTACCCGAGCCCCACGGTGAAAGGCTGATACGCATTGCTTCGCCAGGTCTACCTGGTTCTCCCAGCTAAAACCACCAGCGGCGTAGGCGGTGAATCCGGTTGTTCCCGGCATCGGTTCGTAAGGCGGATCGCAGTAAATTACATCCCCTTTCCCGGCCAGGCTGATTGTCCGGCGATAGTCAGCGGTCATGAATACGCAGTTATGCGCCATAGCCGCGAAGGCTTTCATCTCATCCATCGGGTAATACGGGGCCTTGTAGCCTCCCCAGCCCACATTGAACTTGTTCGCCTGGTTGTAGCGCATCAGGCCATTGAAGCAATGCCGGTTGAGATACAGGAATGCAGCTGCGCGTTCAGTAGCATCCAGCGTCTGAGCGTTGAACTCGGAACGGATCAGCTCATAGCCATCTGGTGACCGCATGTGCTCGAACATCCAGCGGGCCTTCAATTCCACTTCTTCCGGCACCACCGCTAACATCTGATACAGATTAATCAGGTCCGGGTTAACGTCCGCCAGCAGGTAATCTGCGTGCTTTTCGCTGTTCAGGAACACAGACCCACCACCAACGAATGGCTCTATCAGGCGTTTCCCTGCCGGGATATGCACGAACAGGTCAGCCAGCTGGGTATACTTTCCACCAGCCCATTTCAGAAATGGCTTGCTCATGAGCGGAACCCCGAGTTTTCTGGCAATGAGTAATCAACCCCTTCGAAGCTGGCTCGCGAAATCGACGCTTCCTGGCGGGAGCTATTGAGTGGAACCGAAAGTTTTAACGACAGCTCATCCCATTTTTCCCGAAGTTTCGACGGGCTAAGCACGTTTTTGCACCAGAATGAATCTTTGTTGGCGCGTTTGAAAAGTGAGCAAATTTGTTTATGGGTTCGCCCGTCCTGCATCACCATCAGGCGCACCTCATTCGCCCATGCGGTCCAGTTTGGTTCTTTAGGCCGAACTACCTCACCATCACTTTCAGCGGCCAGTTCGTACATGCTGATAATTTTCCCCCAAATAAACTCGGCGCAGGTTAAATCGTCCTGGCTTCCCCACTGCCGCTTTGCAGCGCTGTACACCACCGCGTCAGGATGTCGTGACAGAAATTCATCAGCAGAGCCCTGTTCGTCCGGTTGCGGAGCGTCCGGACAAGAAGGATTTATATCTGATGGATCAGTAGTTGATTTTACTGACGGATCCCCCCCAGATTCTGACGGGTCAAAACTGGTTTTTTTGGTGGATTCCGACGCCTCAAATTTTGAGGTGTCAATTTTTGACGCATCAGATTTTGACGGTTCAGATTTTGACGGTTCAGATTTTGGTGTGTCAGATTTTGACGTGTCAGAAACTGACAGGTGAGAAAATGCCGCTTTCTGTAGTTTGGAAACGTTGAGCTGGTAGACGTTCGATGCATTACGGTTTCCATTGCGGCGTTGCGTACGGGTGAGCCATCCCTCTTTCTCAAGCGCAGTTATCGCCGTTCTGACAGTACTTTCACCAGCGCCAATCTGACGGGATATGGTCGCGATAGAAGGCCAGCAAACACCCTCATCGTTGCTGAAGTCAGCCAGGCGCGCCATGATTGCCACGCTGGATAGTTTCATCCCCGAAGATGCGCAAGCGTCCCAGACGTATCCTGTTAATTTAGTGCTCATGATCGTCCTTTATTTCTCTGAATTTACGTCTGAACTGCTCAAGGGGGCTAAAGCATTCATGCTCGTACCCTTCGCGCAGGTATATAACGCGCTGTGTCTGGGGCTCCCAGCGTATGACCCTGACCGGGACGCCGTAGTGATCTCTGAACCATCGGTTAAGTTCACGCATACTTTCTCCGCCTGGCCGTTAAAGTCCCCTACCACCCACTGAGCAAACTGGTAGCAGACAGGCTCGAACCCGCCTGGTACTCTTACCCCATACACGAACTGCACCGGTCCTGCTCCACCAGGAACTGGCCGCGCTACAAGTTGCGACCTGCGGTATTGTGTTGATAAACTGTTCATGCGTTAGTAATCTCCACTGATAACGACACGCCACGACGCCAGGAGCTGCAACTCGCTGGCGTCACTTCTTTTTGCGTGCAAACAACGTGATAATTGCCGCGATCTCTTCTTCACGCGCAGCCAGGTGGCGGCGGTGATGCACCATGATTTCTTCAGCTTCATGTCTTTCGATTACCCCATCCTCAAGTGCCTGTTCGATAATCTGATCAACTTGTCCCCTGGCGGCAGAGGTACGCATTGCCCGGCTGAACAAGTCCACGCGATCGAGTTCTTCCAGGTGCGGAACATCCACCAGCAGAGCACCACGGCGGCGAGCGAAGTAGTCAGCCAGTAACGACGTGTTGGAAATATCTTCCATCGCTTCCAACTCGCTGACTTCGAAGAAACGACAGCCGTTTTTTTCGTAGAGGTTGTTGTTGAACTGCGTGACGGTCATACCCAAGGCGCCAGCCATTGCTTCGCGCCCACCTGGATATGCTTTGCACATAGATTTCACGACGTCTTTGAGGTTCATACCTACTCCTTTCAAACTCGGGTGGTAGTTACAAATTTGATGCAGTGACATTAAGCTTTCGCATTGCTGTACCTCTTAAATAGGCCCAGTCAATGTCAGGACGAAGCTCTTCGCAGGTGACAGCACCACCAGTAGCTTTCTCAATCTCAGGGCATCGTTCCGCAGGTATTTGCCTAATGCCCGTTGTCCATTGATTCACTGTTGGTGATGAGATGCCTAGATTCCTTGACAAAGCGGCTTGTCCCCCAACAATGCGGCAGGCTTCACTGATTGCTTCAAGGCTACTTCTCATAAACGGATTCCTATGATTTCCACACAAGCCGATATTAGGCTAAGCCTAATAAACAATCAATAGGAATTGCCTAAGCTATAGGTTATGAGGATTATTAGGCAATGCTTAGTGGTAAAGAATTGGGCCGAGCGATCGAGCAGGCCATAGACAAGAAGCTTTCAATAGGTTCTGCCAAGAGTAAGGCGGAAATCGCACGTCATTTCAAAATAAAACCCCCATCAATCCATGACTGGATCAATAAAGGCTCCATATCGAAAGAGAAGCTACCAGAGCTTTGGAACTACTTTTCTGATGTTGTGGGCCCCGAGCACTGGGGACTAAAGGGATACCCGCTAACTGATACATGTGAGCCCGCAACAGATCCCATAGTTAAAAATGGTTCTATTGACGAGCTCTATAATAAGGCTTCGAGAGAAAAAAAGGCTATCATTGATTTTGTCCTCTTAGAGCAAGGACAGCGTATACCTGGCTGGGTAGATAGCGATGCTAAAGCATATTTAGACTCATTAGAGATGAAGATAAGGAGATGGGCAGAGCAGGAGGAAGATGGAAAAAAACAAACGAAAGCCAGAGCTTAAGCTTATATGGTCTAACGGACAATATCTCTAAGCTCCATACATGTTAAAAGCTCTGAGATTGATTCGCTTGCATAACTCAATCCCTGTGGGGGATTGGCTTGTATGAAGCCTATCCGGGATTGTGACTTGCTTTGATTTAACAGCAGGTTTTCACTTTGCATGGAGGATGCATGGAAAACTTCAAAGTACGTCTTAAAAATCACATTGAACATGTTAAAAATGTTAGAGAACACTGCACAACGGAAGAGACAACCAAGCAGGCTTTGATACTTCCTTTTTTGGACATCCTAGGCTTTAACGCATATGATCCGCAAAAAGTCAAAGCTGAATATGGTGCGGACTTCCCTGGTGTGAAAGTGGGTGAGCGTGTAGATTATGCTCTATTCTGCCAAGGTGTTCCCGTTATGTTTATTGAGGCCAAAGGTTGTAAAGAAAAAATGGACAACCATTGTCCTCAATTATCTAGGTATTTTAATTCTACTCCTGAGGTGACAATATCAGCAATTACTAATGGAATTGAATGGCGCTTTTTTACGGATCTCAATGAAAAAAATATAATGGATTCAACGCCATTTTTACGAATCATGATGGATGACATTAAAGATTCTGATGCTGAGCAATTATTTAGATTCCGCCATGACAAATTCAAACCAGAGGCCCTAAGAACCCTTGCAGAAGAGAGTGTATATATTTCTGCATTTGTTAAAGTTGTGAGTACAAGCCTTCGGGAAGTAGATCATGAATTTGTTAGATATGTTGCAGGACGAGCAAATATTGGTCGTCAATTAAATCAAAGATTTATAGAAACAATAACTCCATTGGTGAGGCAGGCCGTAGAGAGGTCAGTAAGTGAAATGGTTGTTTCTGGTCTTTCATCAAGAACATCTATTCCTGAATTAGAATCCCCTGCTGATGCAACTGAAAATAATGTAATTGATGAGCGCGCAGATATTGTCGATGCAGAGAACCCCAACATAGTAACAACCTATAATGAAAGAATTTTATTTGAAAAAATCTGTTCTATTATAGGCCCTGCATACGAACTTCAAGCCAAAGATACAGAGTCCTATTACTCTATTCTTTTCCAAGGAAAAACAAACCGCTGGCTGGTTCGCTATTATGACAAGAAGAATCGCTCAAACATACAGTTACCAATTGATATCAATGAAATAACCGGTAATGAAATTAAAAGAGCCGGACTTGAACATGATAACAATCGTATTTTCATTGAACATCCCGAGGATGTATTAAGGATTTCAGGTTTAATCCTTGATTCTTTACAATATGTACAGAATGATGAGAATTTCAGAAAGCGTCGTCCATAATCATAAAAACACTAGCTTTATTTCACACAAATCCCGCTTATGCGGGATTTTTTTTGACCGCCGACCACCATTAGGCTAAGCCTATTGACATGACATTAGGCATAACCTAACATCAAGTGAGTCTGATGGACTATGTCATCTTGGCGGCACCAGTTTCCCCATTGTTTCTGGTTCGCCCTTTTACAAAAGACATCAGAGCACCACCGAGTGACGTGCCCTAACACAATCCGCCCGAGCGGATTTGCGGCCGCAGGTGCTCTTCTGTGTTGTGTGGAGAACTAACGTACCGCCATTGCAGTGGCGGTCCCCCATCAGCAAGAAATTTTAACCAGCTATTCACCCACTTTCATGGGTTGGGTTGCTGCACCCTAAATTTACGCGTTGCAGCGCGTCAGATGGAGAACAAAAGATGGCTAAGACAGCAAATCAACTTATTAAACAGGCGTACGAAATAGCCAAAACTATGCCACCAGCACAGGCAGCAATCATCAAGGAACTGGCTACCGTCCTCGATGTTTCGAATGTAGCTCTGCGCCAGACGCGCACCGAACGTGACGCCCTTCTCGCAGAGGTCAAATCATGGGCGAAAGAGTGTGATCGTCTGACCGAGCGACACACCAAGAATCGCACAAATATGCATGTTCTAGAGGCTATGCGCGATTTGAAAGCAATTTGCCCCGCCAGCTTCCGTAACGTGGAGGCTCTCTGATGGCTAAAGACTCAAAGGTTGTATACGGCGCCAGTGGCAAAACGAACGTTTTGACGTTCGAACCTGAAAACCTGCACCTGGTTACCGACAAAACGCACCCGCTTTACGATGAGCGTATCCACCTGCCTATCAGCGAGGCAATGGTGCTGAACATCATGGATCAGGGCGTTCTTGAGCCGATTATCGTCTGGAAAGACCCGGAGACAGGGCTGTCTTGTGTAGTCGATGGTCGCCAGCGTGTGCGCCATACACTGGAAGCCAACAAGCGACTGTTGAAAGAGGGTAAAGAACCGTTACTGGTTCCAGCAGTTGCTAAACGTGGCTCCGCCGTTCGCATGGCGCAGGCGATGGTAAGTGCTAACGAAATCCGCCAGGCAGATACGCCACTGGGCCGAGCAAAGAAAATGGCTGATGCGCTGGAACGCGGGCACGACGAGGACGATTTAGCGCTGATGTTTGGCGTGAGTGTCCAAACCGTACGCGCAACTCTGTCACTGCTGGATGCCACCCAGGCTGTTCGCGATGCAGTGGAGTCCGGAACGGTCACCGTTACCCAGGCGCGTCAGCTGGCATCGCTTAAACCAGAAGAGCAGCGGGAGAAGGTCTCTGAAATCGAAGCGGCAACTGCTGGCACAACCGGCCATGAAAAAGCCCGGCGTCAGCGTCAGATCCTCGGCGAGGCAAAGCCGCGCCTGAAAACCCGCAAAGAAATCATCAAAGCCCTGGAATCAGCCGAGGGTGAGTATGCAAGCGCACTTCGTTGGGTGCTTGGGGAGGCGGTATGAATATTGATCCTGAGAATTACAGCAAATACACCCTACGTCGGTTCGCCGCCTTGTTCGATGTGATCTGCTGGGTGCTTATTGCCGTAGTAACCGTTGGTATCTGCATGTTTATTGAGTGGTGGGTAGCATGAGCATAGTTGGAGATTATTTCTTTGAGTTCCCTGCGTCTCGCGGCGTTCAGGGCGGAGCGATTGTCCTTATGATGACAGTGCCAGCACGAACCTTGGCACGCGTCCTCGCCAGTGATAATTACGGGGATACTTTAGAACGTTCACAGCGTGAAATTAACCCAGCGCGTGCTAAGAAATTCTATGAATATCTGGTTAATGCTCACGAAAATAAAGAGCCCTTCATTATCCCACCGCTGGTCGGTAACTGTAACTCTGAGATTGAGTTTCAGGAATTCGGCAATACCAACGTTGGTGTTGTGCGCTTCCCTATGGATGCAGAAATTAAGCTTTTCGACGGCCAGCACCGTGCAGCTGGGATCGCCGAATTTTGCCGCACAGTTGGCGAACCAATCCACGTACCACTAATGCTCACACATAAGCTCTCGTTGAAAACACGGCAGCAGTTCTTTTCCGACATTAACAACAATGTTTCGAAGCCATCTGCGGCTATCAATATGGCCTATAACGGGCGCGATAAGAACGCGCAGGAGATGGTCAGCTTTATCAGTT
>OLGE01000797.1_pt1 | contig 34886 bp, 35 predicted proteins | sample 1605151 | NCBI WGS metagenome assembly OLGE01 (sample SAMEA3888912, study PRJEB22519) | human gut metagenome | biome: human gut; feature: human-associated habitat; material: faeces | place: Denmark | collected 2010
CAGGCGACGAGACCTACCACAAGGTACTTGTCAAAGACAAGAACAAGGACGGCAAGGGAATAAAGAAAGCCTATATATGGGTGGTGACGGCAGTAAACACCGGTCTTGTATACTACTTCTATCATGACGGCTCAAGAAAGGAGGACATCATACTGGATTATATAAAGGGCCATAAAGGGGCCTTCCAGTCAGACGGTTTTTCCCCGTACCGCAAAATGGCAAAGTGGCTGTTGCGTCTGGCATGCTTCCAGCATGTGAAGAGAAAGTTTCTCGATTGTGGGGACGATTTCGATGCCAAGGTTATCGTACGCCTTATCAACTTCCTTTACCACAAGAACCACAAGCATAAGATCGGAGAAGACGGCTGGACGGAACGCGACAACTACAAATGGCGACAACAATACGCAATACCAGTCATGCATATCATAAAGAAGAAGCTTGACCGCATGGCAGCCGACAACCGCCTTCTGCCTAAGACGGAGAAGTATGAAGCCGTGCATTATATGCTCAACGAGTGGGACGCCCTGATGAATATCTTCACAAGAGGAGATTACCATCTGGACAACAACCTTGTGGAACGACTCAACAGATACATATCATTATCCCGAAGAAACTCACTTTTCTTCGGGTCGCATACTGGTGCCAGACGGGCAGCCATGTTCTATTCGCTTGCATGCTCCTGCAGACTGCAAGGTGTTAACTTCTTTGAATATATATCCGATGTCATCAACAAAGCAGCAACACTGCCGCCAAGAACACCGATAAGCAAATACCGGGAATTGCTGCCAGACAAATGGAAACAAAAAAATATCGCTCAAGAATAAAAACTTGAGCGATATTTTTTTGATGTATATATACTAGCATCGCGGATACGCTTACTTCCAAACAGCATAATCACAGCTTAGTGAAATACATTGCAGACTGTTTTTAGCGTGCAACAGTACTTTAAGTGGAAAGTTTTTGCAAAGTTTTCCACTTAAAAATAGTTAATGAATGTGGTGGTATGGTTGGATATATCATTGGTTTTGTGTAACTTTGCATTGTAAAACTATGGAATGCTATGACAGAAATAGGAAAACGAATAGACAAAACACGCGAAGGGCAGATACTCTTCATATCAGACTTCTCAGGCATCAACGATAATGAGAAGGCAGTGAGTCGTGCCCTTTCCGTAGAAGAGAAGAAGGGAAATATAGTCCGCTTGACCAACGGTATGTATCTTCGTCCGAAGAAAACTCGTTTCGGCATTGTTTATCCTTCGGTCGATGAAATGGTGAAAGCGATAGCGCAGCGTGATAAAGTGCAGGTGCAGCCTTGTGGTGCTACGGCTCTGAACAAGCTTGGTCTTTCCACGCAGGTGCCGACCAAATATACTTATTTGACTTCCGGGAGTGGTCGGACCATTACGATTGGCAATCGTATCATAGAGATGAAGCGAAGCGTTCCCAAAAACTTCGCTTTCAAGACAGTGCTGGCTTCGTTGCTTGTTCAGGCATTAAAGGCTACAGGACAGGATAATGTCGGAGAAAAGGAACTCGCTGTCATAAGGCAGCTTGTGAGAAACGAGCAGCGTATCGACTTGTTCATGCAGGACTTGGTTCTTATGCCAGTATGGATAAGGAAAATGATTGTCGTCATAATTAAAAACAACGGGCATCATGACACTTTGGATAAAGCATACGAAAGCTGAGCGTATTGCCATGCTGCAGCGTGCGGAAGAGAAGTTCGGCATCAACCAAGTGGCTCTTGAAAAAGACTGGTGGGTGACGGTGGTGCTTAATGCTCTGTTCAGATGTTCTTGTGCAGAGCAGCTTATCTTCAAGGGAGGTACAAGCCTAAGCAAGGGTTGGAGCCTTATAGAGCGTTTCAGTGAAGATATTGATTTGTCGATAAACCACGAGTTTTTCGGAATAGAAAAGACCAGTAAGAACCAGCGGGAGAAACTACGCAGAAAGGCACGCCGATATATTCTTGATACGGTCTCGTCTGAATTGGAGACCAACTTGAAGGAAATAGGCGTGAAGGGGTTTCGCATAGAGGGCGTTTTGGAGGAGATTGATGTTGATGGAAACAGCAGAATGGTGGCAAGCGACAAGGATCCATCTGTCATACTCGTTCACTATGAATCCGTGCTTGGCTTTAATATAGAATACATTCCGTCGAGTGTTAAAATCGAAATCAGTTGCCTGTCAATGAACGAGCCTACGGAGAACCGTTTGATTTCGTCTTATGTGGAGCAGACTTTTCCCGGAGAAGACGATTCTGCGAGTGCGACTATAAGGACAGTTTCACCTGTACGCACTTTTTTGGAAAAAGCGTTTCTTCTGTGTGAGGAATTCCAAAGGCCGGTGCCTCGTCATGTCCGTATGTCCCGGCATCTGTATGATCTTGAACGTTTGATGGATACGGAATTCGGCAGGCAGGCCTTGCAGGACAACTCTTTGTATGAGCGTATAGTAAGACACCGTTCCGTTTATTATGCCGTAGGCCGTGTGGATTATTCCAAGCTTATGCCGGGTGAAATAGATTTTGTGCCTCGCCCGGAAATAATGCAGGATTGGAAGGCAGACTACAAGGATATGTGCGATCATTTTATCTATGGCTCGACATTGTCGTTTGAGAAACTTTTGGAAAGGATAAAAGACTTGCAGGATAGGTTCAGAATGTTGTGAAAAAGCAGCGGAAATGGTGTGAATTTGTTTCAGAAAGCAAAGAGACAGTCTGACGGCAGACGGTCAGTTTTGCTTTTTGCTCGTAAATTGTCTGTTAGAAATGGTAGAATTACATAAAAAGAAGCTATCTTTGCATTATGAAAGCACGCGTAATAGCATTATATCTGCCGCAGTTTCACCCGACTCCCGAAAACGACCGTTGGTGGGGACCGGGTTTTACCGAGTGGACTAACGTGGCGAAAGCCAAACCGTTGTTTCGTGGACACCAGCAGCCGCGCATTCCTGCCGACCTTGGTTTCTACGACCTCCGTCTGCCCGAAACGCGCGAGCAGCAGGCTCAACTGGCACGCGAGGCAGGCGTGGAAGGATTCTGTTACTACCACTATTGGTTCGGCAACGGACGCCAGTTGCTTGAACGCCCGTTGCAGGAAGTGGTGGCGAGCGGCAAGCCCGACTTCCCCTTCTGCATCTGCTGGGCCAACCATACATGGAGCAACAAGACATGGGAGCGCAAGTCGGCGGTGCAGAAGAACTCCGTGCTGATGGAGCAGACCTATCCCGGAACAGAGGACGACATCGCACATTTCAACACTTTGCTGCCCATGTTCAAGGACAGACGCTACATGACTGTCGATGGAAAACTCATCTTCGCCATCTACGACCCCTTCGGATTCAAGAACGTGCAGCAGTTCATCGCCACATGGCGGCGCCTTGCCGAGGAAAACGGCCTGCCCGGATTCCACTTCATTGGCATGACACCCTCCACGCTTACTATACGCACTGCGCCCGACGGGACACGCCAGCGCGTGATGCCCAACCTTGAAAGCAGTGCCGAGATATACCGGCGTGTGCTCGACCTCGGCTTCGATGCCGTCAATTCGTTGGGCAAACGCCGTGGCGAGATGCTCTACGAAGGCAAGTGGAAGAACATAGCCAAGACCGTGCTGCGCCACATCGGGTTCCCCACGGGCAGCATGCGCTATGACTACGAGCGCACCGTGCGCAACTATTTCGCGCCGGAGGACACTTGGGAGAATGTCTATCCATCCATCCTTCCGCAGTGGGATCGCACACCACGTGTGGCTTCCATGGACGGGGTCTATGTGAATGCTACTCCCGAAAAGTTTGAAAACCACATCCGTCAGGCACTGTCTCTGATAAAGGACAAGCAGCCCGAACACCGCATACTCTTCCTCAAGTCGTGGAACGAGTGGGGCGAAGGCAACTATGTGGAACCCGACATGGAGTGGGGACACGGCTTCATCGATGCCATACACAATGCCGTGCTTTAATGTTACTGACCCATATAAAGATGAATGATATAAAGGTGTCGGTGATAATACCGACCTACCGCCCCGGCGATTACCTCTACGAGTGCCTCGGAAGTCTGTGCCGTCAGACTCTTGGCAGCGACTCGTTTGAGGTGATTATCGTGCTCAACGGTTGCAACGAACCTTATTCTGAAGAAATAAGGAAGTATGTCGTCGGCACTATGCAGGGCTTCCGTGTGCGCTTCATGCAGACCGACTGCCCCGGAGTCTCCAATGCACGCAACATGGCTCTCGATGCCGCCTGTGGCGAATATGTGGCTTTCATCGACGACGACGACTGGGTGTCGCCCGGTTATCTTGCCGACCTTCTGGCAGAAGCTGCCAAAGGTGCCGATGTGGTGGAGGCCAATGTCGCCGATTACGACGAGACCGACGGCACCTGCCATGACGACTATCTCACACGCGCCTTCCATCGCAATGCCGCCCGTGAGCGTGTCACACTCGTGTCGGCACGCAGTTTCATGTCGTCGTCGTGCTGCAAGATTATCCGTCGCGAAGTCATAGGCAACCGCCGTTTCGACACACGCTTCCGCCAAGGCGAGGATGCGCTGTTCATGGCAACGGTGAGCAACAGCGTCAAAACCATCGCCCTCGCTACCGCCGACACGCTCTATTACCGTCGGCTTCGTGCCGGATCGGCTTCGCGGCGTGTGGTGGCACGCAAGGAGTATGTGCTCAACCAACTGCGGCTCATGCGCACCTACATCGGGCTGTATCTGGGCGATGTGGCGCATTACAGTCTGCCCTTCTTCGCCACACGCATTGCGGCATTGTCGCGCAACATAGTGAGGGCTTTCCGTTAAAGTCAGGGAAGTATGGCGATAACAGTGGCTTTGCAATGCAATATTGTGTGCAAAATGCCGTTCTGTAAATGATAAAGCAAGAAAAAAGAATATCAACAAGATAAATATGAAAAAGATAATGCTCGTGTTCGGAACCCGTCCGGAGGCCATCAAGATGGCTCCTCTGGTGAAAGCGTTCCAGCAGCGCAGCGAAGAGTTTGAGACAGTGGTCTGCGTTACGGGCCAGCACCGTGAGATGCTCGACCAGGTTCTGGAACTCTTCGACATAAAACCCGACTTCGACCTCAACATAATGAAGCAGGGACAGGACCTCTACGACATCACCTCGCGTGTGCTGCTCGGTATGCGCGATGTGTTCAAGGAGTGCCGCCCCGACATACTTTTCGTGCATGGCGACACCACGACAAGCACTGCCGCCGCACTCGCCGCGTTCTACAGCCAGATACCCGTGGCACACGTTGAGGCAGGTCTCCGTACACACGACATTTACAGTCCGTGGCCGGAAGAGATAAACCGCCAGATAACGGGGCGTATAGCCACTTACAATTTCTCGCCCACACCGCTGAGCCGCGAGAATCTTCTGAAGGAGAATATCGATGCAAGCCACATCACAGTGACGGGCAACACCGTCATCGATGCCCTGCATTGGGTGACGGCGAAGATAAAGAGCGACGCGAGTCTTGACGCGAGTCTTGCCGAAGCGTTGAAGACACGCGGTTACGACGTGGCACGCCTCGACGCCGGCCGTCGCCTCGTGCTCATCACCGGGCACCGCCGCGAGAACTTCGGCGATGGTTTCCACAACATCTGCAATGCTCTGAAGACACTGTCGCAGGAGCATCCCGATGTCGATTTCGTCTATCCCATGCACCTCAACCCCAATGTGCGCCGCCCCATACACGAGACTTTCGGCGAGGATTTGTCGTCACTTGGCAATATGTTCTTCATCGAACCGCTCGAATATCTCATGTTCATCTTCCTCATGGAGAAGTCGGACATTGTGCTCACCGACAGCGGCGGCATACAGGAGGAGGCTCCCGGTCTGGGCAAGCCGGTGCTCGTGATGCGCGATACGACGGAACGCCCCGAAGCCCTTGAAGCCGGCACCGTGAAGCTCGTAGGCACAGACTACGATGCCATCGTAGGCAATGTGTCGCGACTTCTCACCGACAGCGATGCCTACATGGCAATGAGTCATGCCACCAACCCCTACGGCGACGGCAAGGCCTGCGGCAGAATCATCGACTTCGTAAAGGATTAGGAACAGAAGAACGAAAGTTTAAGCAAGAATATAGAATTTAAAAACTAAATAAGATGAAAGCATGTTTCATGGGTCTTGGCTACATCGGACTGCCGACAGCCATCATTGCCGCCAAGCATGGCGTGACGGTTACAGGCGTTGATATAAACCAGGAAGTAGTCGATAAGACCAATGCAGGGCATCTGCACATAATTGAACCCGGACTGGAAGACCTCCTCAAGGAGGTGGTGGCAGCAGGACAGTTACACGCCACAACACAGCCGGAGAAGAGCGATGCCTTCTTCATCGTGGTGCCGACACCGTTCCGTGGCGGCAATCATGAACCCGACATATCGTATGTTGAGGCTGCCACACGCTCGGTGATACCCTTCCTTGAGCCTGGCAATCTCTTTGTGATAGAATCGACATCGCCCGTCGGCACCACCGACAAGATGGCGAAAATAATATTCGAGGAGCGTCCCGAACTCGTGGACAAAATACATGTGGCATACTGTCCAGAACGTGTGCTGCCGGGCAACGTGATTTACGAGCTCGTGCACAACGACCGTGTGATAGGCGGACGCGACGAGGCTTCGACAGCGGCTGCGCAGCATTTCTACTCGCAGTTCGTGCAGGGCCAGCTTCATCCCACCAACTGCAAGACAGCCGAGATGTGCAAACTCACCGAAAATTCGAGCCGCGACTCGCAGATAGCGTTCGCCAACGAACTCTCAATCATCTGCGACAAGGCAGGAATCAATGTGTGGGAGCTCATCCGTCTTGCCAACAAGCACCCGCGTGTGAACATCCTTCAGCCCGGATGCGGAGTGGGAGGACACTGCATTGCCGTCGATCCTTACTTCATTTCAACGGAGTTCCCCGCCGAATCGAAGATGATTTCCACAGCCCGTGAGGTGAACAACTACAAGGCTTTCTGGTGTGCCGAGAAGGTGAAGAACGCCATACTCAAGTTTGAACTCGACAACAAACGCAAGCCGGTAGTGGCAATGATGGGTCTGGCTTTCAAGCCGGACATCGACGATTTGCGCGAGAGTCCGTCGAAATACATCGCCACCCGTGTGATGCAGGACTGCTGCAACGCCAACATTCTCATCGTGGAGCCGAACATCAGCGAGCATCCCGTGTTCAAACTCTCGGAATATAATGAGGCTTACGACAAGGCCGACATAGTGGTATTCCTCACTGCCCACTCTGTGTTCAAGACATTGCAGTGGCGTGACGACAAGGTGATACTCGACTTCTGCGGAATCTTCAAGCGATAATGAGAATACTTTTCCTTTCCGACAACTTCCCTCCTGAGGTGAACGCCCCGGCTTCACGCACCTTCGACCATTGCCGCGAATGGGTGAAGGCAGGCGCCGAAGTCACTGTGGTGACATGTGTGCCCAACTTCCCGCAAGGCAAGGTCTATCCCGGCTACAAAAACAAATTGTGGCAGACGGAGATGATGGACGGCATCAGAGTGATACGCGTGTGGACCTACATGGTGCCGAACAAGGGCTTCATAAAGCGCACTCTCGACTACATAAGCTTCTCGGTCACGGGCTTTCTGGCAGCTCTTTTCGTAAAGACCGATGTCATTGTAGCCACCTCGCCGCAGTTCTTTACGGCTCTGGCAGGACGCACTCTGTCATGGTGGAAGCGCAAACCCTGGGTTATGGAGGTGCGCGACCTTTGGCCGGAGAGCATCAAAACGGTGGGAGCAATGAACGACAGCGTCTTCATACGCTACTTCGAGTGGCAGGAGAAGCGTTGCTACCGTTCGGCTAAGAAGATAGTTGTTGTCACCGATTCGTTCAAGCGCACACTCACTTCGCGTGGCATCGATCCGGCGAAGATAGAGGTGGTGAAGAACGGAGTGAACAAGGCTCTCTTCACACCACGCCCGAAGGACGAGGCTCTCAAAGCGCAGCTCGGACTCGCCGGCAAGACCGTCATCGGCTACATCGGTACGCACGGCATGGCACACAAACTCGATTTCATCCTGCAAAGTGCCAAGAAACTTGAGGACAATCCAAATCTCCACTTCCTGCTCATAGGTGGCGGGGCGATGAAGGACAGCCTGCTGAAACTCAAGGATGAACTGGGCTGCACCAATGTGACGATGCTCGACTCCGTGATGAAGGAAGAGGTGGCACGCTATATCTCCATACTCGATGTGTGTCTGATAAATCTTAAGAAGTCGCCGCTGTTCACAACGGTCATCCCGTCGAAGATATTCGAGAATGCGGGAATGGGCATTCCAATCCTTATGGGAGTGGAAGGCGAGGCTAAGGACATCATCAGCCAGTACGGGGCAGGACTCTGTTTCGAGCCGGAGAATTTCGAAGACTTCAGGCAGAAGCTCACCGCGCTGCTCGAACCTGCGACATACGCCAAGTGCAAGGAGGGATGCCGGCATCTTGCCGACAACTTCGACCGCAAGCTGTTGGCGGCAAATATGCTCAAGGTGATAGAGTCGGCGAAATGAAGCCGACCTCGCATCGGAAAGCAAAAAATGATAAAATTTTCTAAAATAAAAGACAATAAATTTAAAGAAATGCGGTTATGAAAATATAATCGCATTCTTTTTTGCTATGGTACATTATCTTTTCTTTACGATACTTGCATTTGTGTTGAGCATGATTTGTGGCTTCATTGTCATACCGAGCATTCTCAACTTCTGCTACAAGCGCGAACTCTACGACATTCCCGAAGCCCGCAAGGTGCACACACAGGCAGTGCCGCGGCTTGGAGGCGTGGCGTTTCTGCCGAGCATGCTGCTCGCCTTTGTCGTGTCGATATTCGTTGTCGCGAGTGTGACGGGGCGCGAGCAGGTCACTCTGAGCCTTTGGTCGTTCATGTTCATCATAAGTCTTTTCATGATTTATGTCGTGGGAATTATCGACGATGTCGTGGGGCTTGGGGCAAAGACAAAGTTCGCTGTGCAGATAGTGGCGGCGACTCTGCTTCCCATATCGGGACTTTACATAAACAATCTGTATGGTTTCTGCGGCATCACCGAGATACCTTTCTGGGTGGGAGCACCGCTCACCGTCTTCGTGATAGTGTTCATCGACAATGCCATCAACCTCATCGACGGCATCGACGGGCTCGCCGGCGGATTTGCGCTCATGTCGCTTCTGGGCTTCCTCGTGTGCTTTGCCCGTGAGGGAGTGTGGAGTTATTGCGTGCTTATTTCGGGACTTATGGGCGTGCTTGCAGCCTATCTTTATTTCAATCTGTGGGGTAAGGCCGAGCGCAACCGCAAGATTTTCATGGGCGATACGGGCAGTCTGACGCTCGGATTCATCCTTGGTTTCCTTGTGGTGAAGTTCGCAATGAACAACACTCATGTCATGCCTTACCGCAGCGACAGTCTGCTTGTGTCCTACACCCTGCTTATTGTGCCGTGCTTCGATGTCGTGCGTGTCATCATAACACGCCTCCGCGACCGCCAGCCTCTCTTCAAGGCCGACAAGCGTCACATTCATCACAAGCTCCTGAAATGTGGACTTACGCAGCACAGAACACTCATTGTAATTCTGTGTTTCGCCCTCTTTTTCGATGCGATAAATCTCACTCTCTATCCATTAGTGCCCGTCACGTTCATTGTCGCCATTGACATTATCATATATGTGGGATTTCATCTGGGGCTTGACAGAATCATAAAAAAAAGAGGATAACGCTGCTGCCCGTGCGTTATCCTCCTCGCATTTACCATGCTGATGTTATGATTTACTGTCGGAAGGGTAGTACTCTTCCCATTCTTTCATTGCCGCCTTCCAGTCGGTCTGCTCTCCTGCTTCCACCGCTTCCTTCTGTTTTGCCGCTTCATCGCGTGCCTTGTCGCGTGCACGTTTGGCTTTCATGTCGGCTATTGTTGCGTCGTCGAGCACGCAGATTGCGCCGCGCTGTATGGCATCGAGGAGTTCCTTGTCGCCGAAAGCCTTGCCCTGCTCGTTGAAATCGGAGATGTTGAACTCGTATTCCACGCGCAGAGTGTGCCTTATTTCCTTCTGTTTGCCTCGGTTGGCTGCGTTTTTCAGTCGCAGGAGTTTTATTATTTCGTCAATTTCCTTGGCTGAGTATTTGTTTCTTCCCATTTTTTTTAATTCGAATATCCTTGACAAAGTTATAGCTTTTTACACGAAAAAGGGCGTAATGTGTTAAAAATTACATGTTTTTATAAGAAACATTTTGCACTTTCGGAATAAAACTATATATTTGCCGTATCATTTTTTAAGATTTCGGTATTTTACGAAATCGCTTATGAGGTTGGTAGCATCCTGCGCCAACCTCTTTTTTTATGTTCATTTTCTTGTGTATATCGGCAAAAGTATTTACCTTTGCGTTTGGAAGTTGTAATGCGGCTTCCGTTTCGATATGGGTCGTGGCGCATTTCTTATGCAAAGCCATTGCTCGCAGATAAAAATCAAAACATTTAAAAACAACAAATTAAAGAGGTTCGCCTATCGAGAAATTCTACTTCAGAAACTTATAAAACAAAGAAATGAAGACATTAGAAAATATGACCGACGAAGGGTTGGCCATGTTGTACATCGATGGGAATAACCGGGCATTTGATTTGTTGCTGTCACGCAACCAGTCGAGACTCTTTTCCTATATACTTTTCGTTGTTCGCGACCGCAACACTGCCGAGGATATATTCCAGGAGACATTCGTGAAGGTTATCACCCGTCTTCAGGACGGCAAATACACCACAAGCGGCAAGTTCAGCGCATGGATTATGCGCATTGCCCACAATGTGATAATGGATTGGTACCGCGACCAGCGTGCCGAGCGTGTCGTTGAAGCCACGCAGGACAACGACCTCTCGAACATAAGCGGGTCGGAACTCGTCGTGGGAAGCATTGAAAGCCATTATGTGAACAGTCAGGTGATGCGCGATGTGCGCAATCTTCTCGACAATCTGCCGCCCACACAGCGTGAGGTGGTATTCATGCGCTATTATCAGCAACTCTCGTTCAAGGAGATTGCCGACACTACAAGTGTGAGCATAAACACCGCCCTCGGCCGTATGCGCTATGCCATCCTCAATCTGCGCCGTATGGCAAAGACCTACGGCATGACATTGCAGCTCGCCTGAGCCGCAATGTCTTAGCGGTTGAGCTGCTTCAGATCGTGGATAGTGGCAACAGGGTCGGAAGCCTTGAACACATAGCTTCCGCTGACAAGCACGTCGGCGCCGGCTTCCACGAGGCGTGGTGCGGTGTCGGCCTGTACGCCGCCATCCACCTGTATGAGTGCCTTGCTGCCCTTGCTGTCGATGAACTGTCGCAGTGCTTTCACCTTATTAATAGTGTTCTCGATGAATTTCTGTCCGCCGAATCCGGGGTTTACGCCCATCAGCAGAGCCATATCCACATCGCAGATAATGTCTTCAAGCATGCAGACGGGGGTTGATGGGTTCAGTGTCACGCCCGCTTTCATGCCGGTATCGTGTATGGCTTGCACTGTGCGGTGAAGGTGTGTGCACGCTTCGTAGTGTACATTCATCATGAATGCGCCGGAGTCGGCCACCTGCTTGATGTAGTTTTCGGGGTGCACAATCATCAGATGCACGTCAAGCGGTTTTTTACAAATCTTTCCTACAGCGTTCATAATGGGGAAGCCGTAGGAAATGTTAGGTACGAATACACCGTCCATCACATCAATGTGAAGCCAGTCGGCTTCGCTTCCGTTTATCATTTCCACTTCCTTTCTGAGGTCGAGGAAATTGGCAGACAGAAGAGAAGGCGAAATAATTGTTTTCATTTCTTCTTTGGTTTTGTTTGTTAATCAGGCATGGTGTCAGTTCAGACAATACACCTCTTTGCGCCCGTTCACTTTTATCACACGGTAGGTGTATGCTATCTGCCGTATGATGTTCAGCGTTCTTTCTGATGGATTCAGCTCTTCTTGAGTAAAATGCTTCATGGGCAATAGGGTTTTGATCTATTTTATAAAACGGCGTTTTCTGAATTTTATTACATTTCTCTCTTAAAAATTATGCCGTTATAGTCTTTCTTGCTATATTTGCATTTAGTAAAATGAAACAGATGCAGATAAAGGTGAACGGTCTGTGCCATGCCGACGACATCAGGCGTGTGGCACAATCAGGGGCTGACTATGTGGGGATGCAGTTCGGCAAGGGCAAGCCGCATCGTGTGGTCATGCTTCAGCGTAGCACGGGAACGCTTCCCGACATGGCTGAGGCCGACTTCTCGTCGCTTTCGTCCGAAGGTGCGGGGCGTGCTCTTTCGCTTGTTGGTATGTTCTCCGGCGAGAGTGCGCAGAGTGTCATTACGGCGGTGTATTCCTATGGTCTTGATGCTGTCCAGTTCGCCGACGACTGTGGCGCGATCTTCATCCGCAACCTTATCGGTACGGTTGTGCCCGACATCTGCCCGCATCTTGACATTATAAAACTGTTCCATGTCTCGTGTGCTGACGATTTCGCCGTCTGCCGGCAGTATGAAGAACTTGCTTACCGCTTCATATTCCGTTTTGACACCGATGCCCTGCGTGACATTTCATGGGACGCCAAGGCCCGTATCGCCGATGCTTATCACGGCACAGTGCCGTTCCTCGTTAGCTGTCCGGTGGGTGAAATCCGTGAAGTGGTGGCGGCGTTCTGTCGTAATTCTGCATTCTGCGGAGTGGATTTGGAGCCGGATAACGAGTCGCTTACAATTGCACAGTACATGCAGAAAGTGCATGAAATTGTGGTAAATAGAGAATGATTGCATCATTTTTTTATTTAGTTGGGTATAAATTTTGGGATATTCAAAAATATTATATAAATTTGTGGCGAAAAAGTATTGCTTGCTTATGCAAACGGTCTTTACTTTAGAACATTAGGAAACAATTATTTTTTAATTTATAAAACTGATTCGTTATGAACAAATTCTTACTTACCTTAGCTATGCTCTTCGCTGCAATGACAGTGGGAGTACATGCGCAGAAGAAAGTCAATCGTATGGTCGTTCATCAGAAGGGCGGTGCTGAGAAAACCTATGTGCTGGAAAATGTGGATAGTGTTACTTTCCAGAAGAGCACTATGAAAGGTGGCGTTACCGTTTCCGTTATGGCTTCCACGATTGCAGAGGAAGGCACAAAGAAAATCACAAAGGCATTGGGTATGGCTACTCTGCCTCCCGGATGCAGATACGGTGAAATGGCATTGATTCCAGATAACGGTTCTGTGACCGACATCTCTGCATACATCAAAAGCCACTGCATACAGCGCATGAATGCGACCAGCAACCAGTGGACTGTAACAGGATTCGACGCCAACACAAACTATCTCGTTGGTGTGCAGGCATATACTGACGACGGCGACGTGATCAGCTATGGTACAGCAGAACTTTCTATAGGTGACGGCAGCGTTTACGACCTCGGTGAGGGCGCCAACACTTACATCGTTCCTGAAAAGGGTAAGTACAGCTTCATGCCTATGCATGTTGATGGAACTCTTATCTCCGGCTTCACAAAGGTGGACTGGCTGTGGAGTACAAAGGCAGGTCTTGGCAACAAGCAGAATCTTGTTTCAAACATTGCGATTGATGAATCAACCGGCCGCGTGACATTCGACGCAACCGGCAAGAAGGGTTCTGTTGTACTTGCCGCTTTCGACGACGCAGGCAAGGTGGTGTGGACATGGCTTCTGTGGTGCACCGACAGACCGGAGAACATGCGCTATGAGAACGGTGTACAGTTCATGGACCGTTGTATCGGCGCTACAAGTGCAAATCCGGAAGACGGTACAGCTACATGGGGTCTCGTATGGCAGTGGGGCCGTCCGACTCCTTTCTTCGGCGGATACGCAGAGAATGAGTGGAATAAAGAAGATGCACTCAACGAGGCTCGTTCATGGACTGTTGTGAACAGCGCTTACGACTTCAAGTGGGAACGGAAAGACGAGCAAGTGACCATGGAGGAGGCCATTGCATCGCCTATGACTTTCTTCATCGCTCCGGAAGCAGAGTCTGCTGACTGGTACTACAAGGAAGACCTCACTCGTTGGAGTTCATTTAAGACCAACTACGACCCATGTCCTTCTGGATATCGTTTGCCGACAGTTGAGGATTTGTTCGTTCTGAACAATATGGAACCTTCTTTCAAGAATGGTGGTTATGTGTATGAGTATGATGGCAAGAAGGCTTGGTGGCCGGCACTCGGTGGCGGTCGTGAGTTCGACTCTGCTTGTAACATCATCGGTTCCAACGTTATGTGTCTGTGGACAGGTAGTGCAGAGGGTGTGACTGACTTCTACTGGAACCAGTACTACCTCCCGTCAGCTTACCGCTTTATGACAAATAACGGTCAGGTATTCACCAAGGTTATTGGTTGCCGTGCGTTCGGACATGCTATCCGTGGCGTTGTTGATAACAGACGTAGATAATAAGAATCCATAGATATTCTATAGTCATGCGACGCATGAGCCATTCCATAAAGGATGCTCATGCGTCGTTTTTTTTGTGGGAAACGGACGGGGATTCTTATTTTATAATTGTCGGTGTTTCAAAACGTGAATTAGCAGAAGTTATCGGAAGTTAGTCCGCCTGCGGCGGATGGAAGATAACGGGGTGGACAAGTGGCAATCCAACCGCATAATTAGTCTTTGCCGTCTCTTTTCCTCTTACCTTTTTTCAAAATGCTGATAGTCTTTCAGCGTCTTCCAACTGCCGCCCCATACGAAGCCGTGGCGGATGAATTCCTTGTGGCAGATGTCGCCGTGTGTAATCTTGTGTTTGAAGTCAAGTGAGCGGTCGGCATATCGCTTTCCTGCTTTTGGACTCACGATGAGCGTCCCGTCGGCACGCTTCTTCACATACGGATTGTATAAAGGGTTTATGTCGATGGCTTTCCCAAGACTGTGTTTTGAGAGCCGTTTCGACCCGGCTACGAATCTGAAGTTGAAGCACGACGTGTTGTTGGCGTTCATCGATGCCTCGTCGTCGGCGTTGTAGTTGTCAATGAGCACCATGCGCTCTATGGGGTAGCGGGCTTTGAAGAGGTTGCGGAAAATGTCGGTAAGGTCGTCGCTGATGTCCTTGTGGCACACTATTTCACCCAACTGTATTTTTCCGTCGGTGTTGTAGTGCAGCACTTTAAGGTAGCGCAGCTGCGAGCGTGGAACGGTGCAGTCTTTCTTGAACGACTTCCCGTAGATGCGCTTGAAGACGGCGTCGCTTATGGGTTCGCTTGTGAAGCAGCGGTGGATGCCGTATTCCTTTATGCTTTCTTCAGATACGCACTGTCCTGCCTTCCAGAGTTTCAGGGTCTCTTGCTGCCTGTCGGTAGCGGCTTGCTGCTTTTCGTGGGTGGCGGGTAGTGTCCGTGCGTATGCCGGCAAGGTAGTGCCGGCGGTGCAAAGGAGGACGGCAAGCATTGCCGGGATGATGTGTAACGGATGGTGTTTTTTCATTGTTGGTGTAAATAAACAAAAAAGCCACCAGACTCTGAGAGTCTGATGGCTAATCTCTTTTTAGTTCGAGCGAGCTAATTACTCAGCAACAGTTGTATCAACAGCAGCAGTGTCAGCTACAGTTGTATCAACAGCAGCTACAGTGTCTGTATCAGCAGTTGCCTCAGTAGCAGCTGTTTTGTTACCACAAGATGCGAAAGAGATAGCTGCGATAGCTACGAACATCAAAACTAATTTCTTCATTTTCTTTGCTTTTTAAATCTGTAAAACAATCAGTTGTTTATTAAAACGTTGCAAAGGTAAGTAATTTTTCAATACGCCGTTCAACTTTTTCGGTTTTTTTTTTGTTCTTTTTGTAACCTATTTTTAATCCTTTGAATATCAATAAGATACAAACTGTAAATAAAAGTTAAATAATTATTGCCTGTTATGAAAACCTAAAAAATGCTGTTTTTCTGCTCGATGTTGTGTGCCGGAACAGCCCCCACTTTATGTCCGAAAACAGCTTTTCCTGTGCGTCGCGCTTGTGTGTTGTTGATAAAAGACGGGGCTTTATGGCTTAAAATTTCATTCTTTTTGCTAACTTTGCGCTTGATTTCCCGTTGAGGCACCTTTCCGGTACGCCTGTGCGAGGCATTGCGTAATGCTTTACGGGAATGCTTATCAAGACTAATGGCGTCGCTTAGTTTTTGTGATGCCATATATAATAAGGTATGACGAAATGATAAATACATCTGTTTTCCAAAACAAGAAAGCCGCATACTACACCCTTGGCTGCAAGTTGAACTTCTCCGAAACCTCCACTTTCGGGCAGATGCTCGCCGAAATGGGCGTGACACCGACTGCCGAGGGCGAGAAAGCCGACCTCTGTCTGATAAACACCTGCTCCGTCACTGAGGTGGCTGACCACAAGTGTCGTCAGGCCATCAACCGCATGGTACGCAACAACAAGGGAGCGTTCGTCGTGGTGACAGGATGCTATGCGCAGCTTGAGAGTGAGGCGGTGAGCCGTATTGAGGGTGTAGATCTTGTGCTTGGTTCCAACGAGAAAGCCCAGCTGCTACAGTTCTTGAGCGATGCCTGGACGGAGAAGGAGAGCCGTCAGGAGGGCGGCGAAGCCGTGGACGCGCTGCATGAGTACCACTCCGTGCACACGAGCAAGATAAAGTCGTTCGCCCCTTCGTGCTCGCGCGGCAACCGCACACGCTATTTCCTCAAGGTGCAGGACGGTTGCGACTACTTCTGCACATACTGCACCATACCCTATGCACGCGGTCTGTCGCGTAATCCCACTGTCGCCTCCCTTGTGGAACAGGCAGAGAAGGCAGCGGCGGAAGGCGGCAAGGAGATTGTGATTACTGGTGTGAACATAGGCGACTTCGGCAAGACCACCGGCGAGAAGTTCATCGATCTCGTGCGTGCCCTCGACAGAGTGGAGGGTATCGAACGTTACCGCATCAGCAGTATGGAACCCGACTTGCTTAGCGACGAGCTTATAGAATTCTGCGCTCATAGCCGCGCCTTCATGCCACACTTCCATGTCCCGCTGCAAAGCGGCAGCGACGAGGTGCTCAAGCTGATGCGCCGCCGCTACGACAAGGCACTCTTTGCGCAGAAGATAGAGCACATAAAACGTGTGATGCCTGATGCCTTCATAGGTGTGGATGTGATGGTGGGCTGCCGTGGCGAGAAACCAGAATGCTTCGAGGAGTGTCTGAAGTTTCTGAAGTCGGTGGATGTGACGCAGTTGCATGTGTTCCCTTACAGCGAGCGCCCCGGTACAGCCGCTCTGCGCATACCTTACATAGTGAGCGATGCAGACAAGAAATGCCGCAGCAAGCAGTTGCTCGACTTGAGTGAAGAGAAACGCATCGATTTCTACCGCCGGCATATAGGCACCGTGCAGGAAGTGCTCTTTGAGAAAGCGGTGCGCGGAAAGGCAATGCATGGTTTCACGCGCAACTACATAAGGGTGGAACTTCCGCCAAGCGAGGCGCGCGAGGAGTATGACAACTGCCTGATGAACGTGCGCCTCGGCGACTTCAATCACGACAAATCGGCGTTGAGGGCGACAATTGTTGATGCCTAATGCTTGCATGATAACTTGCTTACTAAAAATATGTTGAAGGCATAAGAAACTTGACAAACAACAAGTGTTTTGTCAGAAATTCTGATTCGGAAATATGAATATGAATGCAGAGGCACGGAAAAGTCTTTCTATCGTAATACTCAATTGGAACGGAGCTGCCATGCTGCGCCGCTTTCTGCCGTCGGTGATACAACATTCGGCAGAATCGGCAGATATTGTGGTGGCTGATAACGCATCGACCGACGACTCGGTGGAAGTGCTGAAGACGGAGTTTCCCGGAGTGCGCATTATCTCATTGGATAAGAATTATGGTTTTGCTGAGGGCTACAATCGTGCTTTACAACAGGTGGAGTCCGACTTTTATCTGTTGCTCAACAGTGATGTGGAGGTGACGGATGGGTGGCTCACTCCGCTGCTCGACTTCATGGTGTCGCACCCTGAATGTGCCGCTTGCCAGCCCAAACTACTTGCCGAAACTGCTCGTGACACCTTCGAGTATGCCGGTGCTTGCGGTGGTTACATCGACCGTTACGGTTATCCTTTCTGCCGTGGTCGCTTGTTTGAGACGGTGGAGAAGGACTACGGACAGTATGACGATGTGGCGGAAGTGCTGTGGGCTACGGGTGCGTGTCTGTTGATAAGGCGCGACGACTACTGGAAAGTAGGTGGACTTGACAGTCGCTTCTTTGCCCATAACGAGGAAATAGACCTCTGTTGGCGGCTCTGTAACCTCGGACGCAAGGTTTATTGCGTGCCGCAGAGTAAGGTGTTTCATGTTGGAGGCGGAACTCTGCCTAAGGGAAATCCGAAGAAGACATTTCTTAACTTCCGCAATAACCTAACCATGCTTTACAAAAATCTGCCTGAAAGCGAACTCGCTCATGTGATGATGGTGCGCCGTGTGCTTGATTATGTGGCTGCGCTGAAGATGCTCATCGTCGACAAAAACGTGGGCGAATTCATGGCGGTGTGTCGTGCAAGGAAGGCTTTCAGAAAGTGGCGGCATGAATTCCGCGCCGACCGTGAGCACATACAGGGCACAAGAGTGGTGGCGCGTGCGGAGGGACGCCGCACTTATTCGCTCCTCTGGAACTATTATTTCAAGCATATACATCGTTACTCGGATTTGGAAAATAGCTGAAAAAGTGTCCGATTTTTCAAAATTTTTAAAGTTAAACAGCGTAATTGGGACTTTTGTTTAACTTTTTTAGCGAAAAATTTGGAATTTAAAAACTTTTTTAGTATTTTTGCAGTGTAAGAGTGCAGAATGCTCTCTTGAAAGCCTTTGTTTGTGAAGCTGCTAAGAGTTATATTGATGACAGCCTTGGCGTTTGTCCTCGCTTCGTGCGAATTCAAACTTAAGTCCAATGGTGACGATGGTCGTGAAAACCAGGCGGAAGTCTTGCGTTACGACCGTCTTGAAAGTCGTTATCTCACCACTGGCGACTTCTCGGCTTTGCAGCAGATGAACATTGACTACCCGATGGAAACGCGCACGCTTATAGAAGATGTGCTTTGTCTCGGAGAAGTGAACGACCCGGCGATAAACAGCAAGTTCCTAAAATTCTATCAGGACACCATCCTACAGTCGATAGTGGCTGATGCCGAAGCGCAATACGCCAACATGGACGACATAAACATGCAGTTCCGCAAGGCTTTCAAGAAACTCGGCAAGATGTGTCCGTCGCTCGGTCTGCCCCGTATATATGCGCAGATTGGCGCACTCGACCAGAGCATTGTGGTGGGGAACAATACTGTGGGAATCTCGCTCGATAAGTATCTCGGCAGCGACTATCCGTTGTATGAACGTTATTACGACGAGACCCAGCGTGCCACGATGAAACGTGAATACATCGTCCCCGACGCTCTGTGCTTTTATCTGCTCAGCGTCTTTCCCTTGAAGAACCATGACACCTGCTCGCAGTATGAGCGCGACATCCACATGGGAAAGATAATGTGGGTGGTGAACAGGGTTGTGGAGCGCAATTTCTTTCAGACGAAATTCGTGCGAATAGTCGATGCCAAGATGAAGGAATGCAAGGGTCTGCCGGTGGCTGAAATGCTTTCCGGCAAGTACTTTGAGTGATTTTTTCTGCTTTTCCTCTTTTTATTCAGACCCACTGGTGCCTTCTGTTCCTGCAAGGCGACCCTGCCATGTGCCTTTTTCCTTCATCCTGTTCACGACAAGATTTGTGAATTCATGATTCTTCAGTCCCCATTTGGGGGCTATGAGCATGTCGGCAGGTGACTGGCTGGCAAAGCGTTCCACGACGATGTCGGGACGCAGGCGTTCGAGATAGTTTATCACCACATCGGCATATTCGTCGGCAGTGAACAGACGGAAAGGGTGCGCGTTGAACTCCCGTGCGAGGCGCGTGCCGCGAATCACTTGCAGTTGGTGAATCTTCAGAATGTCGATGGGCAGCGACGACACTATGGAAGCCTGGCGTATGTTCTCCTCCGCGTTCTCGCCGGGGAGTCCGAGAATGATGTGTGCGCCTGTTGTTATGCCGCGGCTGCGGGTGCGCTCTATGGCTTCGCGGCTGCATTGGAACGTGTGTCCGCGGTTGATGCGCCGCAGGGTGTCGTCGTTCACCGACTCAATACCGTATTCCACGGTTGTGAAGCAGTGCCTCGACAGACTTTCGATATAGTCGAGCACCTCGTCACCCACGCAGTCGGGACGCGTGCCGACGACCAGTCCCACGATGTCTTCAACGGCGAGAGCCTCCTCATACTTGCACTTTATGTCGTCGAGTGTGCCGTAGGTGTTGCTGTAAGCCTGAAAGTAGGCGAGGTATTTCATGTCGGGATACTTGCGCGCGAAGAACCGTTTGCCCTCCTCAAGCTGTTGCGTTATGCTCTTTTCGGGTTGGCAGTAGGAGGGGTTAAACGTGCGGTTGTCGCAAAAGGAACAGCCGCCTGACGAGATACTGCCGTCGCGGTTTGGACATGAAAAGCCTGCGTCGATGGATATTTTCTGCACCCTGAACGGGAAGTGCCGGCGTATCCATGCGCCGTAGTCGTTGTATATGCGTGGAATCATTTGATACTTTTTCTGCTTTCAGTTGCAAAAGTAAGGAAAAAAAAGTATCTTTGCACAAAAGTAGAAACGAAAATCAGACTCAGATAAATGAAACGTGTATTTTTGATTTGCACAATGTGTTTAACCTTTATGACAAATGTGCTAGCCGGTGGCATCGCCATCAGTGATATTACAAGTGGAAAATTCGCGGCAAAGACCGTGAATGGTATTAACCCTATAGCCGGAACCGACACCTATGCCCGTATCAGCGACGACGGCAAGAAGGTGCTCACATTCTCGTTCAAGACGGGGAAACAGCTGGCGGTATTGTTTGATGTGGATAACACAATGGGTGAGAAAATCAAGGATTTCGACGGCTATATAATGTCGCCGGACGGCAAGCGTCTGCTCATACAGACAAAGACAGAGAAGATATACCGCCGTTCGTTCAAGGCAGCGTATTACATCTATACGATAGCGAGCCGCAAGCTTGAACGCCTTTCCGACGGCGGAAAGCAGCAGGTGCCCACTTGGTCGCCCGACGGAATGCAGGTGGCTTTCGTACGCGACAACAATATCCATCTTGTGAAGCTGCTCTATGACAACGCTGAAAGCGAGGTGACAAAGGATGGCAAATTCAACGAAATAATAAACGGTGTGCCCGACTGGGTGTACGAAGAGGAATTCGGTTTCTCGAAAGCACTCACGTTCAATGCCGACGGTACGATGATATGCTGGATTCGTTTCGACGAGTCGAAAGTGAAGACATACTCGCTCCAACTCTATAGGGGCGACAAACCCATGCGCCTTGAATACGACGATTATCCCGGTTTCTACTCTTACAAGTACCCGAAGGCGGGTTATGACAATTCTGTAGTAAGCGTGTGGAGCTATGAGATAAAGACCCGCAAGGCACGCCAGATGCAGGTGCCGCTTGATGCCGACGGCTATATCCCACGCATAAAGCCCACTGCCGATCCCAACAAGGTGATGGTATATACCATGAACCGCCATCAGGATATGTTGTGTCTGTATGCTGTCAATCCGCGAAGCACAACATCGCAGCTCATCATCAAGGAACAGGTGCCGAAGTATGTCAAGGAGGAAGCTATGGAAAATGTGTCGGTGGGCAAGAGCACAATCCTTGTTCCGAGCGACAGGGACGGCTTCATGAAGCTTTACCTTTATAATATGAACGGGCAGATACTGCGCAAGGTGGGTGACGGCAACTATGACATTACTGCCGTCTATGGCTACAATGAGGCAACGGGCGATGTCTATTACCAGTCGGCAGCACTCGGTGCGACCGACCGCCAGGTGTATGTCTCGCACAAGAACGGCAAGACCCAGCGTCTCACCGACCGTGAGGGATGGAACACCGCACTCTTCTCTGGCGACTACCAGTACTTCATCAATACATGGAGCGACTTCAATACGCCTTTCGTTTTTACCACACGCAACCGCGACGGACGCGTCATCTCTACTCTTGAGGACAACAAGGAACTGCGCCAAATTGTGAAGGAGGCGGGTTTCACAAAGCGTGAACCGTTCTCGTTCACCACTTCGGAGGGCGTCACTCTCAACGGATGGATGGTGAAACCAGCCGATTTTGATGCGTCACGCAAGTATCCAGTCATCATGCACCAGTATAGCGGTCCGGGCAGTCAGCAGGTCACCAACTCGTGGAATGCGGGCTCGTTGGGGCAGGGCGGTGCCTTCGATTATTATCTGGCACAGCAGGGCTTCATCCTCGTGAGCGTCGATGGACGCGGCACAGGAGGCCGTGGCGCGGAATTTGAAAAGTGTACTTATCTGCGACTTGGCGAACTTGAGTCGAAGGATCAGGTGGAGACAGCCATCTATCTCGGTTCGCTCCCGTATGTCGATAAGGACAATATCGGCATCTGGGGATGGAGCTATGGCGGCTTCAACACGCTTATGAGTATGAGTGAGGGACGCGGAGTGTTCAAGGCCGGCGTGTCTATCGCACCTCCTACCAACTGGAAATTCTACGATTCTGTATATACCGAGCGTTATATGCGCACTCCGAAGGAAAACCCCGACGGCTATGCTGTGAACCCGATAGAGCGTGCCGGCAAGCTGCATGGTGCCTTGCTCTTGTGTCACGGCACTGCCGATGACAATGTGCATCCGCAGAATGCCTACGAATATTCAGAGGCATTGGTACAGGCCGACAAGGACTTCAAGGAACTGTTCTATACCAACCGTAACCACAGCATCTACGGAGCCAATACACGCAACCATCTCATGCGTCAGGTGGCACAGTTCTTCAAGACGGAGTTGAAGTGATGTTCCGGCGGCTTTCCGGCATGTGTTGGAAGAGTCGCAACACATATTGACTTCGTTATTGGTATTCGCAATACAACTGATTCAAGTTCCGCTTGTCTGCCTGTCTGCTGACATCAGACATCAGGCAGGCGGACTTCAATAACTAACAGGAAACTATTGACTATTATGGCAAAATCCAAATACGCCAAAACCAGGGCGTGCCGACTGTGTGCGGTTGCTCTTCTCGCCCTGCTGAATGTTCCGTGCTCTGTGGCAGAAACAAACCACAATGATACCGTAGCCGACAGAATTGATTTGACACGGGGACTCGGTTACAATGTGGAGACGCAGGTGACTGTATCAAACAATGTCACACCGCTGTGGCTTAACGCCAACAAATACGGACTCAGTTCGCTGCGTGACTTCAATGGCTATCTGCGTGCCGGTGTCGAACGCCCCATAGCTGTCGATTCGGCACGGCGTTGGGCGTTGGGCTATGGCATCGACCTTGTGGCTCCGTTGCATTATACAAGCAACTTCATCGTGCAGCAGGCTTATGCCGAAGCACGCTGGTTGCATGGTACGCTTACCGTTGGAAGCAAGCAGTATCCCATGGAATTGAAGAACAACACACTCAGCAGCGGTTCGCAGACACTCGGTATCAACGCTCGTCCTGTGCCTCAGGTGCGTCTCGCTTTGCCTGAGTATTGGGTCGTTCCGTTTACGAAAGGGTGGGTGAGTCTGAAGGGACATCTGTCGTACGGCATGATGACCGACGACTCATGGCAGCATGATTTTACCGCAAAGAAGTCGAAATATGCCGACAATGTGTTGTGGCACAGTAAGGCGGGCTATCTTAAAATCGGCGATGAGAAGCGTCTTGGACACTTCACTGTGGAACTCGGTCTTGAAATGGCGGCACAGTTTGGCGGCACAGCCCATAAGGTTATCGACGGCCAGATGACTACCGTAAAGGCGGAAAGCGGCTTGAAAGCTTTCTGGCATGCCTTCATTCCCGGTGGTGCCGATGCCGGGGAAACGGTATATACCAATATTGCCGGCAATCAGGTGGGCTCATGGCTCATGCGCATTAACTATGACAACGACAACATGAGAGTAAGTGCTTACGCTGATAAGTTCTTTGAAGACCAGTCGGCTATGTTCCTGTTCGATTACGACGGCTACGGCACTGGCGACGAATGGCAGGTGAAAAAGAAGTCGCGCTATATGCTTTACGACCTTAAGGACATGATGCTTGGTGCGGAACTGAATCTGAAACATGGCACATGGCTGCGCAATGTGGTGTTTGAATACATTTACACCAAATACCAGAGCGGTCCGCTTTACCACGACCATACGCCTTCAATATCCGACCATGTCGGCGGATTGGACAACTATTACAACCATTATGTATATACAGGATGGCAGCATTGGGGACAGGTGATAGGCAATCCGCTATTCCGTTCGCCCATATACAACACCGACGGCAATGTAAGTGTGCAGAACTCACGCTTCATGGCGTTCCATCTCGGTTTGGACGGCTGTCTGTCGAAGACTTTCTCCTATCGCGCACTTGCTACATGGCAGGACGGACTCGGCACTTATCACTTCCCATACACAAAGAAACACCACAACGTGAGCTTCATGCTTGAAAGCACTTGCAAACTTAAAAACGACTGGACGATAAAGGGTGCGTACGGTATGGACTTCGGGCATATTCGCGGAAGCAATACCGGTTTCCAGCTTACTGTGTCAAAACGTGGTGTGTTATAAACCTTTAAATTGCAGAAACAATGAAAAAGTTAAAATATATCTTTGTCGTGTTGCCGGCATTTCTGTTGCTCTCTCTTGCTTTCACCTCGTGTGAACTGGAGACTTCTGACAACGGAAAACTTGACGGATTCTGGCATCTTGAGCGTGTAGATACGCTTGCTACGGGGAAAAGCTGCGACCTTTCCGGTCAGCTGTTATTCTGGTCTGTGCAGATGAAGTTACTGAATGTGAGCGACAAAAACTATAAGCTTCGTTCCGCATTCTTCCGTTTTGAACATGCAAACGGCACACTACGCCTGTATGAGCCGCATGAGGACGACCGCATGAATGCCGACCCTGCCATCGAGGACATCTCTCTCATCGCACCCTTTGGGGTTAATTCTCTTGATGAGAAATACAGTGTCGATTGTCTTACGGGCAGTGAAATGGTGTTGAGAACAGAGAAGTTAAGACTCGTGTTCAAGCGGTTTTAAAAAGAAGACGCCTTTTACTGGCAGACGGAAAAGCACTTGACGATACATAAAAATCAGGATGGCACATATATTGATAGTAGAAGACGACTTGACTTTCGGAACCATGTTGCAGACATGGCTTCGGAAGAAAGGTTTTGAAGTGGATAAGGCAACATCGGTAGGGGCGGCGGCAAAGCTGTTGCTTGACACCGCTGACGGCAAGGGCATCGACCTTGTCTTGTCCGATTTGCGGTTGCCCGACCACGACGGACTCTTTTTGCTTGCGTGGATGCGTAAGCGTGATATGTGTGCACCTTTCATCGTAATGACCAATTATGCAGAGGTGCAGAACGCCGTACTTGCGATGAAGTCGGGTGCTGCAGACTATATTGCGAAGCCCGTCCAGCCCGATATTCTTCTTCAGAAAATAAATGATGCCCTTGCTTCTGCCTCTCGTTCCGCCTCCGTTCTGATGGGTAATGCTTTGCAGGGCAGTGCCGATTCCGTTGCGGACAAGGTTAAGGCAGAATCCACTGAAGCCCTGCCACGCCATATAGAAGGCAAGAGTGAGGCGTCACGACAGCTTTACAGCTATGTAAGTCTTGTCGCTCCCACTCCCATGTCGGTACTCATTCTTGGTGCAAGTGGCACTGGTAAGGAGTATGTGGCACGCCGCATACACGAATTAAGTGCGCGCAGTTCAAAGCCTTTCTATGCTCTCGACTGCGGAGCCATACCCTGTGATGTGGCGGCATCGGAGTTCTTCGGTCACAAGAAGGGTGCATTCACCGGTGCCGACAACGACAAAGTAGGTGCTTTCCAGGCTGCCAATGGTGGCACATTGTTCCTTGATGAGGTGGGCAACTTGAGTTATGATGTTCAGGTGCAGCTGTTGCGTGCATTGCAGGAACGTCGTGTCCGTCCCGTCGGCAGTACGGAGGAGACCGCCGTGGATATACGCCTTGTGTGTGCGACCAATGAGAATTTGGAGACAGCGGTAAGCGAAGGACGCTTCCGTGAAGACCTCTATCACCGTATAAGCGAGTTCACAATCTATATGCCGAAGCTCTGCGAGCGCGGTTCCGACCTATTCCTTTTTGCCGACTTGTTCGTTCGTCAGGCCAATGCCGAACTCTCCCGCCATGTGGAAGGGTTCGACTCTGTGGCAGCGGAGATGCTTGCCTCCTATTCCTGGCCGGGCAATCTGCGCGAACTTGCCAATGTCGTGAAGCGTGCCGTATTGCTTGCACGCGATGCATACATAACCCCAACCGAACTTTCTCAAGCTATGGGACCGCAGCATCAGGAACCTGTGCTCGCCTTGCATGACGAGTCGGCGGAACGGCAACGCATCCTTTCCGCCCTCCAACAGACAGCCGGCAACAAGTCGAAGGCCGCCCGTCTGCTTGGTATCGACCGTAAGACTCTTTACAATAAGTTGGATCGTCTGGGCATCTGATACCCATCCTTCCAACGCATTTCTACACTAAAGTGTGGAAAAAATCCACAATACTTCCACACTTTTCTACAATCCTTGATTTTGTGTTAATGTGATTATTTGTGCTGATTATCAATGTGTTATCATATCTGTTAGCGTTTTGGCACGCCCGTTGCATTTTTATTGTCAGGCAACGCAGTGCTAAAATTACAGCAATAGCCGCACAAAATGAATCAACATTAATAACAATTTAAATTCAACGATTATGAAAAAGTTATTTTTCTCTGCAGTAGCAGTAATGATTATGGTTTCAGTAAGTAACACATTCGCCAGCAAGTCGGCAATGAATATGAATATGGCAGCCCCCGAAGATACAACAGTTTCTGCACCAGCCGACACTACGGTTTCTGCCCCTGTTGATGCCCCCGCGGAGGAACCCGCCGCAGAACAGCCTTCTGTCAATGAGGACCCGGCAGCCGATGCACCCTCCACAGCAGAGCCGGAAGACACTTCCGCACAGAAATCGGACGATACCGCCTACATGATGTTCTCTGATTCGGTTACTACCGATTCGTCGTCCTTGGTAATGCTTTAATGGCTTGCGAAACTTGAAATGATGACTTATAACTCCTGAATGGGGGAAAACGAAAACAGACTTTCACTTTTTTTATATCAAGTGGAGGTCTGTTTTCGTTTTCCCCCATTTCGTTTTTCCGACATATTGCTTTAACTTTGCATATCGTAAGCGATTCTTTGTTCGCCAGTTACCACATTTCCGGCAATATGTAGATGGGCTTGCATGACTTGAATTAACAACAAAAGCATAAAGAAGATAATCGCAATGAGATTGAAAATAATCATAGGTTACACCATACTTGCCGTAGTACTCATCCTCTCCACATGGATGATGTACATCAACACGCGTTCGCTTTCGGCGGTGAACACCGCAGCCCGCCGTATGGTGGAACGCCGCGATGTCACCGACAGCCTTGTTTACAGTCTGTTGCAGGCGGGCAATGCCGAGCGCAGCGTGTGTCTTGGCGACAGTAAGGAATGGCGCCGTTACGATGCCATGCTTACCCAGGCTTCGGTAATGACCGCCCGCCTCAAGGAACTTTCCAATGATTCTTCCAAGCGGCAGCGGCTCGATTCGCTCGCTCTTCTGCTTGCCGCCAAGCGTGCCAATACGCTTGCTGTGATGGCGCAGATGGGTTCGGATGTGCGCCAGTCGTTCTACGACGACAAGGTGAAAGCCCTGCGTAGCGGTCGCGACTCGGTGGTGATACACCCGAAGAACGCCGCCACCTCCGGCCATAACCAGGAAACGGTGTATAAGATAGTGCGCAATCGCAAGGGCTTCTTCCGCCGTCTTGCCGATGCTTTCCGCCGTCAACGCACCGACACGTTGAGCACTGTAAGCACCGCTGTTGCCGATACTGCCAGTCTGACGCAGGGGCATATCAACATTGCCGACTCTGTCGCCGATGCCCTTGTGCAGATAAATGGCATGGAACAGCGTGCCACTTCGCACAGACGGGAGGCGATAGCCGGACGTAACCAGCGGTTGCAGTGGGTGAGCGTGCAACTCGCCGAGCGCACAAGCAGTCTGCTCGAAGACATCCAGGCCGACGAACATACTGCATTGCGCAGTGCTGTTGAGAAAGCCGTCAGTTCACGCCGCAATACCATCATGCGTGTATGTGTGCTCGGACTCCTTGCCATTGTCGCCGCCGCCCTGTTCATATTCTACACCATGCGCGACATACGGCGTGAGAAGCGCAGTCGCCAACGCCTTGTGGAGGCCAAGGCGCAGACGGAAAGACTTATGATGCAGCGTGAGCGGTTGTTGCTCACCATCACGCACGACATAAAGGCTCCGACAGCATCAATAGCCGGTTTCATCGACCTGCTTGCCGACAGTGTGAGTGGCCGCAAGGCTTCTGTCTATCTTGACAATATGCGCAGTTCGGCGCGGCACATACTCCGGCTCGTTGCTTCGCTGCTCGATTACCACCGTCTTGAAAGCGGCGAAACCGAGTGTCATGCCGTTACATTCAGTCCGTCGTCACTCTTTGTCGAGTGTGTGGAAGGCATGCAGCCGCTTGCTGCGAAGCGTGGCTTGCACCTCAACTGCCTCGTGTCGCCGGAGATGCATGATGTGATATGCCGTGCCGATGCCTTCCATATAAGGCAGATCGTAGATAATCTTCTGGGCAATGCGCTGAAGTACACCGACGAAGGAAGTGTCAGTGTGGCAGCGCGGCTCTCGTGCGGCAGTCTTGTTTTCAGTGTGGCTGACACCGGCATAGGCATGACTGCCGACGAGCAGCAGCGCATATTTCAGGCATTCACACGCCTGCCCGGTGCTCAGGGGCGCGAGGGCGTGGGACTCGGATTGTCCATAACGCACGAGATGGTGCAGCTTCTTGGCGGAACGATAAGTGTGGAATCGCAGAAAGGGCATGGTTCGCGCTTCACCGTAAGTGTGCCGGTGACGATTCTCGATGCTGCCACTGCACGCCAGACTGCCGACAATGCTCCTGCCGCCAATGCTCTGTCGGGCAGTGTTCCGGAGCGTGTTTCCGTCGTCGGTGGTGATGAAAGCGTGCGCATAGTGATTGTGGATGACGACGACTTGCAGCTGCAACTGCTGCGCGAGATGTTCGGACGGCTCGCCGGGGCGCATTGGGAAATCCACGCTACGCAGCATGCTGATGAGGCTGTGCGCCTTGTGCGCTCGCTGCATCCGCACATTCTGTTCACCGATGTGGAGATGCCCGAAATGAACGGTACGGAACTCTTGCGGCTTGTCGCCGACTCTCCGGCGCACAAGGTGGCTATGACCGCCCATGACATGAGTATTGCCGAGGAACTGCGCAAGCGTGGGTTCGATGCCTGCCTGTTCAAACCTTTCCGCCTTGATGCCCTTGCCGGCACCGTAAGCCGCCTCACAGGGCTTGCCGTGCATGCTGCCGAAACTGACTATTTCAGTCCGCTCACATCGTTTGCCGACGGCGACAAGGAGGCGGAAGGACAGATACTTGCCGAGTTGCGCAAGTCGGTTGAAGGTTATATGACGGCTCTTGGCTCCGCCGCCTCGCTTGCCGACACGGCGCAGGTGGCGCATAAGGTGATGCCGGTGCTCGCCATGCTCCACGGCACTTCATGCGACTGGCTTCTGCCGCTCACGCCCGAACGCATAGCCACGACATCGGCTGAAGAGAGGGAATGTGTCATAAACCGACTGAAAGACGAGCTTGAAGATATAATGCAACGGCTTGATAAAAAATAAGATAACGGACAATAGCACAACTTGTTGAAAAGTAATGCTAATGTCCGTTCTCTTTCATTGGTCACAGATCATTCGCTTGGTTTTGCCGCTTGTCAAAGCAATAACTTCCGCTGATATCTGTTTTTGATACCTTACTTGTTGTGTTCTGTCAGCCAACGCTCGGCTTCGAGTGCGGCCTTGCAGCCGGAACCGGCGGCAACGATGGCCTGACGATAGACGGGGTCGGCGCAGTCGCCGGCAGCAAACACGCCCTCTACGTTGGTGCGTGGTGTACCGTCGATGGTCTTTATATAACCCGTCTCGTCGAGGTTGATGTAGTCTTTGAACACATCGGTGTTGGGCTTATGGCCTATGGCGAGGAAGAATCCGTCGATGGGCAGGTCGTACCGCTCCTCGTCGGGCTGTCCCTTGCGCTTCACGACATGTGCGCCTTCCACGCCGTTGTCGCCGTAGAGTCCCAGAGTGTTGTGCTCGTAGAGGATTTCTATCTTCTCGTTGTCCTCCACACGCTTTCTCATTACGTCGGAAGCGCGAAGGAAAGGCTTGCGCACAATCATATATACCTTTTTGCAGAGACCTGCCAGATAGATGGCCTCCTCGCACGCGGTGTCGCCGCCGCCCACTACTGCCACTACCTTTTTGCGGTAGAAGAATCCGTCGCAGGTGGCGCATGCGCTCACGCCCTGACCGTTGTATTTCTTCTCGTCGTCAAGTCCGAGGTACTTTGCGCTTGCTCCAGTGGCAATGATTACGGTGTCGGCTTCAATCTCGTGTCCGCTGTCTGTGGTGAGCACATACGGTGCTTTGCTGAAATCGGCCTTTGCTATGGAACCGTCGCGTATGTCTGCTCCGAAGCGCAGTGCCTGCTCGCGCAGGTCCATCATCATCTGGTTTCCGTCCACACCTTGCGGATAGCCGGGGAAGTTTTCAACGATAGTAGTCTGTGTGAGCTGTCCGCCCATCTGTATTCCGCAGTACTCTACAGGACTGAGGTTGGCGCGTCCTGCATAAATCGCCGCTGTGTATCCTGCGGGACCGCTGCCGATGATGAGGCAGCGTGTATGTTCTCTTTTTTCCATTTTGGTTATAAAATTTCTTCTATCTGTTTTGCTATGTTTTCAATACTTTCCGTGGGTTCGAAGCGTGCCACCACCTGTCCGCGCTTGTTTATGAGGAACTTTGTGAAGTTCCATTTTATATCGGCATTCTCCTTGTAGGCGGGATTGCTCTCGGAGAGCAACTTGTCGAGCACGGGAGTGAGCGGATGGCTGGCGTCGAATCCTGCGAAACCCTTCTGTTCCTTGAGGAACTTGTAGAGCGGGTCGGCATCGTCGCCATTCACTTTCAGCTTCTTGAAGCGTGGGAACTCTGTTCCGTAGTTGAGTTTGCAGAACTCGTGTATCGATTCGTCGGTGCCAGGTGCCTGCTGTCCGAACTGGTTGCAGGGGAAGTCGAGCACTTCAAAACCTTGCGAGTGATATTTCTCGTATAACTTCTCCAATTCTTCATACTGTGGTGTGAAACCGCATTTTGTCGCAGTGTTCACGATGAGCAGCACTTCGTTGGCATACTCTTTCAGAGATACTTCTTTTCCTTTTCTGTCCTTTACAGAGAATTCATATACAGTTCTCATTTCCTTTTTGTTTTATTGTTTTTTGTCCTTTTTGTTTCTTGCTACATAATTAAGGGGTGTCTTGTCTTTGTCTTGGAAAGGCGGGATGCCGCCTATCTCTTGCAAAGATACTCATTAAATACGACTATTGCCACCAAAACAATCAATAAATTAGATAAAAAACATCTATTAAATTATAAATGAAAGCTATGAAACGTGCTTTTAAGGCGTGCAGATGACCGATATATAAAAGTTTTCGCTATATTTGCACCACTTATTAATCATTGGTGCGGTGTGCTGTGACGCATGCTTCACCGATATAAAAACAACTGTTGCTATGCAGACAAACGAACATAAACTGACGAGGAACGAATTGTGGATGGAGAAATACCATGCCATGAAGAAGTATCTTGAAGTGCATCACCAACTGCCGGACAAGAAGAAGCCGTACAATCACGACCTCATAAACTGGTGGAAATACAACAAGAAACGCGTAAAGGCAGGTAAGCGGACGGCAGAAAGAGTGGCCTTGCTCCGCAAACTCAACGATATGCGTCTTGTGAAAAGAACCGACGCTTCGAAGATTTTTGACACCTCGAAATGATGCCGTAGCGACTTCCGCACACTTTCAGAATGCCTGACACCAAGCGTGCGGACAGACTGACACGGAGGTGTGTCATGACAAGGAATTGCTTTTTACAGACATAGACAAAGAAAGCAATAGCACCCCTTATGTGAAATTTTTAAAAAGAAAAAACGAATGAAACACGTATTTATTTTATCCGTACTCATGTCGTCGGTGCTCCTTTTGACGAAAGGATGCAAGTCTGACGGCACGCCTGCCGCCAGCGATGCAACCCTGCCCACAGTGACATTGGAGCGTAATGTCGGAACCGACAGCACATTGCAGTGCAAGTTTGCTGTGGATTACCCTACTGGCGACGATTCGCTTTCGCTCGCCGTATGTGACTTCGTGCGTGGCGAACTGGCAAACAACTATCTGCCGGCACTCTACGACCTCGACTCAAAGGACAAGTACCCCTTGTATGACGGTGCGGCGGACAAGAGCGAGGCTGTGGTGGACTATTATGCCGACGGAACGTTGTCGTACTTGAAGCAGACCGTGAAGGAAATGCTCGATGCCGGTATGGACCGTCAGCCGGCAGTGAGCTACGAACTCAGCATCGCCAAGATTGCCGACACTCAACGCTATGTGAACTATGAAGTGAAGTCATATTCCTATCTCGGCGGAGCACACGGTTCGGCGACAGACTATGTGGTGAACATCGCAAAGCCCTCGGGGAAGGTGCTCACGCAGACTGTCGATACGCTGCAACTGAAGGCCTTGCAGCCCATCCTGCGCAAGGGTGTGACAGCTTATCTCAATAAGGGCGGCATGGAAAAGGTGAGCGAGAAAGACCTCAACGACCATCTTTTCATCGATAATGGCGTCATCCCGATACCGGCACACGCACCGTATCTTGCTGCCGATGGAGTGCATTTCATCTATCAGCAGTATGAAATAGGTCCATACGCGATAGGTATGGTGTCGTTCACGGTGCCATACGCCGAAATAAAGCAATATCTCACAAAAGAGGCTCTGCAACTCGTTGAGTGACAGTGTGGTAATGCCCCGTATAAAAAGAAGCCTTGTTTGCATCGCAAACAAGGCTTCTTTGCTTTCCGTTTAAGGCTTCTTTTGAGTGCAAAGAAGCCTTGTTTTTAAACCAAAATCGTTCATTGGCAGCTGGGCGGCAGACAGCCTTTTATGAGGAAAGGATTATTCTGTGCCATAACTATTTACGCTATTATGAGTTTTGCGTAACGAAAGCTTCGTAATACGCAATGTAAAGATAATACTTATGCAGCAATCGTGCACCATAATGTCACGATGAACGGCACAGTGAAGTCGGTGGCAAAACCGTGGTATATGCTCAGTGCTACATAACGCTGCCCTATGGTTTGCGTGATTATGGGCAGAGTGGTGTCCATCGTCGTTGCGCCGCCTGCCGATATTGGAGCCAGCGGACCGAACCATTTTGTCAGCAACGGTGTCAGCAGAAGGGTTATCATCTCGCGGATTATGTTAGCCAACAGGGCTATGGTGCCGAGTTCCGCACCACGATATTCGGTGATGAAGATGCTCGACAGCGAATAGTAGGCGAAGCCGCTGTCAATGGCCAGATAGTCGGTTAGGTCGCGGTGCTGCAGGAAAGAGCATACATCGCTCTTCATAAGCAGGAATGCAACCATCGCTCCCATCCACGAACCGACGATGGTGGCGACGGGCAGAAACGCCAGACGGGGATTCAGACTTTTAATGTCGCTTTTCATGTCGGGGTTGATTCCTATGCCCGTTCCCACGCAAAGGAGCAGTGCGCACAGTGCCACGAAACTCGTTCCGCTGCCCGTTGCCCATGACGGCATGCAGCCGCTGCGTCCTGCCAACAGTCCGAGGACGAAGAATGCCACTACTATCAGACTTCCTTTCATTGCTCGTCTCCTCCCTTCGCTGTCTTCCATAAAGCCCATGCAAGGACACAACTGCCCAAGGTGGCGCATACCGACAACACCAAGGCTTCAACCCCCAGTGTGGGCAGTGATGAGATTATCTGCTCGTTGCTTCCCACTTCAATGCCGAGCATGAACAGCAACAGCCATATAAGCCATGTCGTGATTCTTGCTGTCCATACGTTTGCGGCACTGCTTACGGTGTCCGACTTTGTCCTTGTGCGCAGGACATAACCCAAGGCTATGCCAAGGAAGATAAATAATATTACTATAAACATTTATTTTATTGGTTGTTTTTTACATGAATCCTCCTGCAAAATAGCTTCGCGCTATGAAGTATGAAGGCTCGTAATAAGCCGAACAGTTGTAATAAAAAACGAGTCCTTTTGGAGAGTAAAACGAGTCCTTTTGCAAGGCGAAACGAGTCCTTTTGCAGCAGCTTCCTTTTAGTCTATTCATTACTCATTACTTCATTCTTATTGTTCTGAATTTTGTATTTTTATTAAATCCAAACACCATCAAGTTGTAATCTTCGGGATAATAAACAGTGTTATTATGCACGATATATGGCTTTGGGGCATTTGTTGGTAACGAAACACTTATCTTGTTAACAGTATCTTCTATTTGATTGCTAATCACCCAAGAACTCAAAAACTTCACGTCCGATTTGCAGTTGCCCGAGAAGTCTATTATTGATGGTGCCTCGTAGCCGTGTTCTAAAACTTGTTGGTTTATATATAGCAATGTATCTTGTACTTCTTTGTCCAATTCACAAAACAAAGTGTCTTTATAGCTTCTGCTGGAACATGCTCCAACAAGAAGAACTCCGAGTATAAAGCATAGATATTTCATAAATTCCATTATTTGATTTTTCTTAGTTAGACATTATTATCATGCTAAATATAAATATAGGCCAGACGAGGAGC
>OLGE01000807.1_pt1 | contig 34672 bp, 30 predicted proteins | sample 1605151 | NCBI WGS metagenome assembly OLGE01 (sample SAMEA3888912, study PRJEB22519) | human gut metagenome | biome: human gut; feature: human-associated habitat; material: faeces | place: Denmark | collected 2010
CTCGCCACCTACGTATTACCGCGGCTGCTGGCACGTAGTTAGCCGTGGCTTATTCAAGAGGTACCGTCACTTCTTCGTCCCTCTTAAAAGAAGTTTACAACCCGAAGGCCTTCTTCCTTCACGCGGCGTTGCTGGGTCAGGCTTTCGCCCATTGCCCAATATTCCCCACTGCTGCCTCCCGTAGGAGTCTGGGCCGTATCTCAGTCCCAATGTGGCCGTTCAACCTCTCAGTCCGGCTACTGATCGCAGCCTTGGTGAGCCGTTACCTCACCAACTAGCTAATCAGACGTGAGCCCATCCATCAGCGGATTTCTCCTTTGGTATCCAGAAGATGCCTCCCGAATACATTATGCGGTATTAGCAGTCGTTTCCAACTGTTGTCCCCCTCTGAAGGGCAGGTTGCTCACGCATTACTCACCCGTCCGCCACTAAGTTAAATCAGATCCATCCGAAAACTTCACTAAAGTAACTCCGTTCGACTTGCATGTGTTAGGCACGCCGCCAGCGTTCATCCTGAGCCAGGATCAAACTCTCTATAAATAGTATCTTAACTGCTTAAGCAGATAAAATCTTTTATATAAGCTTTCCAGCTCTCAAAAGAATCAATGATTAAAGTCATTGCTGACTTGAACCCTTTTCTGGTGCTTATTTAGCATAAGCTTTTTTCTTACATTGTTCAATTTTCAAGGTACACTCTGTTGTTGCCTCTCGGCGACAGCTTGTTTACTATAACACAGAGTTGCGAGCTTGTCAAGAACTTTTTTCTTCTTCCCAGAAGTTTTTTGTTTTCACTCGCTCACCTCTCGGCGATAGCTTGGTTAATATACCACTGATTTCGGGCAAAGTCAACACTTTTTTTCACTTTTTTCAGACTTTTTTTCGCGATCTAAATATTGTGATTTTTTCAGGGAATAATACACAACATGTATGATTATTTAGAAACAAGTCCGGGTGAACGCCCGACGCCCAATACCGCATGGCAGGGCTATGAACTGAATATTTCTTCTCTGGAAAGCATCTTTTCCGACTGCGCCGATTTCGAGCGGCGTGACATTTATTTCGGCCTCGACAAAAAAGCCTGCGTCAATCTCTGCTGGATCGACGGGCTGACCGACGGCGGCAGCATATCCGGCGACATTATCCGACCGCTGACTGATCTGCTGCGCTCTTCGAGGTCGGACTTCCCCGATGGCTGCCTCGGCATGGTGATGCACGGCCTTGCGTACAGTGCAAACGCGAAGCGGCGCGACAGCATCGGCGACGTTGTCTCCGATCTTGCGCTCGGCTACTGCGCTGTTCTGATCCCCGACGAGGGCGCAGTGTGCTTCGAAGTAAAAAGCCAGAACGTCCGCAGCATCTCTGAGCCGAGTCTTGAAAAATCGGTCAAGGGCGGCAAGGACTCCTTTGTCGAGACGCTGCGCACAAACACCGCTCTCGTCCGCCGCCGCATCCGCGACCCGCGGCTGAAGTCCGTCAAGACCGAGCTTGGGCGCAAATCGCACACGCAGATCGAAGTGATGTACCTCGACGGCGTGGTCGATCCGGAGCTGCCGATGGAGGTCTTGCGGCGGCTGAACATGATCGACATCGACAGTGTGCTCGCCACGGGCATCATCGAGGAATCGCTCATGGACTGCCCTCGCTCGCCATTACCGCAGCTGATACACACGGAGCGCCCCGACCGCTTCGCCATGTACATGGCCGACGGGCGCGTCGGGATACTCATCGACGGCATTCCGATCGCCCTCGTGGTTCCGGCAAGCTTCGCGGAGTTCATGAAGGTCACGAGCGACAGCAGTATGCACTTCACATTTTCAAGCATGCTGTCCGTCATGCGCTACCTCGCGCTGATTGTTAGTGTCTATGTTCCGGCAATATATGTCGCCGTTGCGATGTACCATCAGGAGATGATACCGACGCGGCTGCTGCTGTCGATAATCAGCGCAAAGCAGGACGTGCCGTTCTCGACGGGGATTGAGGTCATCGGTATGCTCGTCGCGCTGGAGCTTTTGCAGGAGGCCGGACTGCGGCTGCCGAATCCTATCGGCGACACGGTGTCGATAATCGGCGCACTCATCGTCGGACAATCGGCGGTCGAGGCCAAGGTAGCGTCACCGATCGCAATAATCGTCGTCGCGGTGTCGGCCATCGCGTGCTACACGCTGCCAAGCCAGGATCTCGGCGCGGCAGTGCGGCTGATACGCTTCGCGCTGCTCATCGGCGCGGTCGCGGCGGGGCTGTTCGGCATTGGGCTGCTGTCGTGCCTGATGCTGCTGTCCATGGCCGACATGGACAGCTTCGGCCGCAACTACACCTCCCCCGTCACCGACGGGCGGCCTCACGGCATACTGCGGACGCTGCTGCGCATTCCGAAAACCTCCGACAAATTCCGCGACGCAGAGCTTCGCCCGCGCGACAGGAGGAGACAGTCTTGAAGCGTGCGATAATGTACTTGCTCTGCCTTGCCGCGCTGCCGTGGCTCGGCGGATGCAATTCCATATATTCAAATTACCGCGAAATAGAAAACCTGCTCGTCGTGCGCTCGGTCGGCTTCGACCGCGAGGACGGCGGCACGCGCTTTTCCCTCGCGTCCTCCGCAAACGACGACGGCGAGCCGATACGCATGACCACAAAGGGCGGCTCCATCACCGACGCCATGGAGCGCATAAGAAACTACTCGTCGCAGGAGGATATATTTTATCCCCACGTCGAGCACATTCTGCTTGGCGAGGACGCGGCGCGCGTTAGCATAGAGGATTACCTCGCGTTTTTCTGCCGTTCACCGGAACTGCGCATCGACATCCCGCTGTATATCGTCAAGGGCGGCACGGCGGAACAGGCCGTGCTGGAAACCGGCAGCGACTCCCGCTGTATCTCTGAGATATTGCAGACCGAGCAGGAGCGCCTCGCCGTCAGCGGCGACAGCAATGTGTTTTCGACCTCGGATATCTACGTCTCGATGGCCCGCAGCGGCGCCGCGCTCGTCTGCGCGGTAAAATGCGCGCCGTCCGCCGAAGCAGCAGAGGACGACACGCAGATGCTCACCGTGATCGCCGACGGCTACGCGATAATAAAGGACGGCAGGCTCTGCGGTTATATCGAACCGGAACTTTCTCCCGCCGTCTGGATGCTCACCGGCGACATGGGGATATCCGACTTGACCGTGGACGGCTCCGGCGGGGACGCCGTCACCTTGCAGCTGAACCACTGCCGGAGCGGCATCACTCCGCGCTGGGACGGGGATGCGCTTGTCGGCTTCGACGTTGATATAGAGCTGAGCGCGTCGGTCAACGAGAGCGGCCGCCCTCTCCCGCTGTCCGATCCGGAGCAGGAGCGCGTGCTCTGCGAAGCGCTGAACGCACGCGTAACGGAGCTTGTGAATGGTGTGCTGCGCACATCGCAGGAGCTGGGCGCGGATTTTCTGAATCTGAACTACGCGGCGGAGCTTGATTCGCCGAAAAAATACGCCGCGCTTGGCGGCGGCTTTATTACGCTGTTCCCGAAGCTTGAGATAAACGTCAGCGTGTCCAGCCGCATCAGCCATACGAACAACATCAGCAACGGATGAGGTGAGCCCATGCAGACAAGCTACAAATTCAACCGCAATCAGCTCATCGCGCTGTGCTCGGTGACACTGCTCGTGCCGGCGCTACGCCTTGTTCCGTCGCTCACGGCGAGTCTCGGCGGGCGCGCGGCATGGCTCTCCGTTCCCGCGGCGGCGCTGCCGCTGCTGGGATATGTGTGGTTCCTCAGCCGCTTCATGTCGCACCGTAAAAGCGGCGAGGGCATGGCAGAGCTGACGCTGCGCTGTCTCGGCAGCGGTGCAGGAGGCGCGGCGCTGCTCGCGCTGTCGCTGTGGATGCTCCTGTACGCCGGATTCATCCTGCGTTCCGGCGCGGAGCGCATGGTAACGATGATATACCCCGACAGTTCTCCAGTCGTGTTCTCGGTTCTGACCGGACTTATCTCGATAATCGCCGCGCTCGGCTCTTCCCGCTCGCTCGTGCGTTTTGCGAAGCTCGTGCAGCCGGTCGTTCTCGGCACGCTCGGCCTGTTCTTGCTGTTCGCGCTGACGTCGATAGACTACAAAAATCTCCTGCCCGTGACAACAGGAGACGCTCTGCCCGTGCTCGCGGCCTCGCTGCCGGTCATAGACGCCGTGGGCGTTGTGCTGTGCTTCTCATGCTTTCTCGAAGGCAGCTGCGAATACCAGCCGCGCCGCTTCCGCAGCTACGCGCTGTGGCTCATCCCCATGCTCGTCATATTCCTGCTGCTGAACGTCGCGGTCATCGGCCGCTTCGGCGCAGAGCTGACGTCGCTGCTGACCTTCCCGTTTTTCACGATTGTGCGGAACTTCGTATTCTTCAACGCGCTGGAGCGGCTTGAGGCGCTGATAGTGTCCCTATGGCTGTTTCCGGATTTTTTACTGGTCTCGGCGCTGCTGTATTCCGCGCAGCACTGTCTGCGCTGCCTCCTCGGCGAGAAGCCGGAGTTCCGCGGCGAGAGCCGCTTCGACCTCAGCCGCGGGCGCTGGGTCATCCCGCTCTGCGGCGCGCTCAGCATCACGGCGGCGATCCTTATCGCGCCGGACGCGTCGTCCATGACGCAGTGGTCGGAGCGGACGATCCCGATAATAAACCTCGCCGTCAGCTTCGGCTTCGTCCCGATAATATATATAATAGGAAAACTGCGCAGAAAAATATAAAACCCTCAGGTCAGCATTTGCTGTCCTGAGGGTTTGTTTCCGTCACATGGCGGAGATTATTCTGTCTATCTCGCGCGCGATCTCAACGAAGTCCTCGGCGGTTTTGCCCTTGGTGGTCTCCGCCGCGGTACCGATGCGGACGCCGCTGGTCTGCACGGGGCTGCGCTTTTCGTTCGGCACGCAGTTTTTGTTCAGCGTGATACCGTGCCGGTCAAGCTCGTCCTGAACCGCCTTGCCCGTCAGCTCCGGATGCGTGCGCGACAGGTCGAGCAGGAACAGGTGATTGTCCGTGCCGCCGGTAACGACGTCGTAGCCCAGCCGCACGAACTCATCGCACATGGCCTTGCAGTTCTTCACAACGTCGAATATATACTTCCTGTACTCCTCGGTACAGGCCTCCTCCGCGGCGATGGCCTTGGCGGCCACGACATGCTGGAGCGCGCCGCCCTGCATCCCCGGAAAGACGGAACCGTCCACCTGCTTTGCAAGCTCCTGCGTACAGAATATCATGCCGCCGCGCGGCCCGCGCAGGGTCTTATGCGTGGTGGTGGTGATGATATCGGCGAGGCCGAACGGGGTCGGGTGCGCACCGACGGCGATGAGCCCCGCGATGTGCGCCATGTCCACCATGAAATACGGACGCCCTATCTCCCAGCCGTCATAGCCCTGCTTGCGCCTGACCTCTTCCGCCGTATCGCAGATTATTTTATATATCCTGTCGAAGTCGATAATGCGGGAATATGCGCTCGCTCCGGCCAGCACCAGTGCGGGGCGGCAGCTGCGTATCTTCTCCGCGATATCGTCATAGTTCAGGAAGCCGTTTTCATCAACGTCGTAGAACGCAGTCTTGAAGAGCCTGCCGCTGAAATTTACCGACGAGCCGTGCGTAAGGTGGCCGCCGTTATTGAGGTTCATCGCAAGGATGGTGTCCCCGGGCTTGATGACGCTCAAATACGCGGCCATGTTCGCCTGCGAGCCGCTGTGCGGCTGGACGTTCACATGGTAATCGGTGCTGAACACCTCGCGCCATTTATGGCAGCAGTACTCCTCTATCTGGTCAACATACTCGCAGCCGCCATAGTAGCGGCCCTTTCTGCCGTTATCCTCGCGCTGAGCGGGGTAACCTTCGCTGTACTTATTCGTAAGGCATGAGCCGAGCGCGCGGAGCACGTTATCGCTGACAAAATTTTCGCTGGCGATAAGCTCTATATTCTTCGCCTGCCGCTCCTTTTCCTTTTCTATGAGCTGAAAAACTATGGATTCTATGTCTGTTACCCCCTAAACGCTATTCCGTAAGATACTGTGTTACTTTATATAGTCGGCTATGCCGAAGCCCGTAAAGGCGTCGGTATACACTATCTCGATGCCGTCATTGCAGGCATCCAGCTTCTCGCCGTACTCCTGATTCGCGGCAAGGGCGCGCGCGGTGAGCGGAGTGCCGGAGTCAGAGGTCTTAAGAACGGTGTCGATGGTCAGAGGCAGGCGCATGATGATATGATAGCCGTAGCGGCTCTCGACAGGCTCGGACACCTGATAATCCTCAAGCGCGTTCACCGTGTCCTCAAACTCGGTGACCATGGTGCCGGGAGTGAAGATATAACCGTCGGGATAGGCTTCCTTTCCGGTATCCTCGCAGTATTCGTCCTTTATCTCCGCGAAGCGCTCCTGCAGCTTCTCGGTATCGGTGATGCCCGCAAGCTCCGCCGCGAACTTATCCGCAAGCGCCTTCTTCTCGGCAATGGTATCGTCGTCAAGCGCCTCGCCGGTGCTGGGGTCTACGGTCATGAACAGGATGTGCGTGGCATTCATATATCCGCTGTCCTTCAGATAGGCCTCCGCCTTCTCGTCGCTCAGCTTCTCGCCATTCTCTCCGTAGAGCTTGGAAAAGCAGTTCTGGTAGAGGTAATTTATCTCGTTCATGTCGTCATACACCTTCATCGGGAGATAATAGGTGCTCTTCAGGAACTCCGCGAACTCCTCGTCGCTGACCTCTTCGCCGCAGAGGTTCACCATGTCGGTCTTGCGCTGCTCCTCGATGGCCTTCAGATTATCCTCGGTGAGGGTGACGTCGTTCTCCGCGGAGAACTTCTTTATGCTGTGGATCTGGCGGATATTCTCCTCGGCCAGCTGCACGACGTAGTCCTTGAAGCTTATGCCGGTGTCGTCCGCCGCATCGTCCCAGGTGACGTTCATGCCGTATGCGGACATGTTCGCCGCCATCTGATTGATGTAGTTGTTCACCTGCACGCCGGAGTAGTACAGCCAGTAGAAATACTCCTCCCACGTGACATCCTCGCCGTCCATGGTCATAACGACATCGTCGGCGTCATGGCTTGCGTACAGCGCTTCAAAGTCAAGCTGAGGCACGGAGGCGGTCTCCGTCTCGGTATCGTCCACGCTCTCGCTCGGCTCGACGGACGGCTCGGGGCTGGTTTCCGGTTCCGCCGCGTTGTTCGCGCCGCAGCCGGTGTAGGTTATAGCCGCGCCGAAAACGAGGCATATGATTATTAAAATGGATACAAATTTTTTCATCTTTTGATTTCCTTTCGGGTAGAATAAAAACCGCTATTATTGAATATATCACCTCGCGCACGCATAGGCAAGCAAAAAGCCGAATATTTACCGTTTATTCTTATTCGGCCTTCTCCGCGCCCCATTCGCGCACAAAGGCGCGCGCCTCGTCAATGACCCGACCCTTGGCCTTTATCCGCAGGCTGACGCAGGGCTTCGATCCGGCCTCTACGCGCAGCCGCCCCTTGTATTCCGGCCGTGCGTACAGCGCCGACAGCTTCTCCATGTCGAAGTCGCGCAGTGTGAATTTCAGATAACCCTGCTTCTGCGAAATGTCCGTGACTCCTGCCTTGCCCGCCTCGCCGCGCAGCAGCGCGACGTGGATGAGCGCGTTCACGCCCGGAGGCGGATCGCCGAAGCGGTCTATCAGCTCGTCGGTCAGGTCGTCCGCCTCTTCCTCGGTGCGGATGAGCGCGATGCGCCGGTAGATGTCCATGCGCTGCTCCTGCGAGGGTATATACCGATCCGGTATATTCGCCGCAACGGCAAGGTCTGCCGAGCATTCCGCCCGCGCCGGAACCTCGATCCCGCGCGCCTCCAGCACCGCTTCGCTGAGAAGCTTCATATACATATCGTAGCCGACGTCGATCATATGCCCCGACTGCTCCGCGCCGAGCAGATTGCCCGCGCCGCGTATCTCAAGGTCGCGCATCGCTATCTTGAAGCCGGAGCCGAAAGCCGCAAAATCGCGTATGGCGTTGAGCCTCTTTTCGGCGACCTCGGTCAGTACCTTGTCTCGCCTGAAGGTCAGGTATGCCGAGGCGCGGCGTGTAGAGCGGCCGACACGGCCGCGTATCTGATGCAGCTGCGCAAGGCCAAGGTGATCCGCATCTTCGATTATCAGGGTGTTGACATTCGGGATATCTATGCCCGTCTCGATGATGGTCGTGCAGACAAGCACCTGAATCTGCCCGTTTGCGACGTTTTCCATCACGTTTGCGAGCATGTTTTTGTCCATCTGCCCGTGTGCCACGCCGACGGTCACATCCTCCAGCAGGTCGGATATTTTCTTTGCCGTGCGTTCGATGTCGTCTATGCGGTTATGAAGGTAGTACACCTGACCGCCGCGCTGAAGCTCGCGGCGTATCGCGTCGGCGATGATGTTCCAGTCGTGCTCCATCACGAAGGTCTGCACCGGCAGTCTGTCCTCCGGCGGCTCCTCAAGCGTGGACATATCGCGTATGCCGGACATGGCCATGTTCAGCGTGCGCGGGATCGGCGTCGCGGAGAGGGTCAGCACGTCCACTCCCCTTGCAAGCTCCTTGATGTGCTCCTTGTGCGTCACGCCGAAGCGCTGCTCCTCGTCCACGACCAGCAGGCCGAGATCCTTGAACTTCACATCCTTGCTGAGCAGTCTGTGCGTGCCGATAACAAGGTCGCACTTTCCGGTCGCAAGGTCTGAGAGCACCTTTGACGCCTGATTACCGGTTTTGAACCGGCTCATTACCGCAATATTTACCGGAAAACCGAAAAATCTTTGCAGCGCAGTCTGATAATGCTGCTGCGCGAGCACCGTCGTCGGCACAAGTATCGCGGCCTGCTTGCCGCTGAGCACGCACTTCATCACCGCGCGCAGCGCGACTTCCGTCTTGCCGAAGCCCACGTCGCCGCAGAGCAGTCTGTCCATCGGCACGGACGCCTCCATGTCGCGCTTTATCTCCGCTATCGAGCGGAGCTGATCGTCGGTCTCCGTGTAGCCGAAGTTGTCCTCAAACTCGCGCTGCCACTCGCTGTCCGGCGAGAAGGCATAGCCCGGCAGGCGCTGCCGCTCGGCGTAGAGCGCGATGAGCTTCTTCGCCATGTCCTTGGCCGCGCTCTTGGCGCGCGCGCGGGTCTTCGCCCATTCCGTGCCGCCCATCTTCGAGAGCTTGACGGGCTTCTCCTCGCCCGCTCCCGTGTATTTCGACACCATGTCAAGCTGCGTCGCAGGGACATACAGGCTGTCCGTTCCGGCGTAGCTTATTTTTATATAGTCTTTTTCAAGTCCGTCCACCTGCATCTTGACGATGCCGGCAAAGCGGCCGATGCCGTGGTTTTCGTGCACGACGTAGTCGCCCACAGAGAGGTCGGCGCAGGATTCGATCTTCTGCCGTCCCGGCGGGAGCTTCTTCTCGGACTTCTTTCGGGTCTTGTTGCGTATCAGCTGCGCATCGGTAAGCACCGCGAGCCTTATCCCGGGGTATTCCATGCCCGCGGAGATTGAGCCAATGCATATCGCGCAGCTCCCCGGCTCCGGCAGCTTTTTAAGCTCCTGATATATCAGCGCCTTGATATCCTTGCCGCCGAAGAATTCCTGCAGTACCTTGGCACGCCGCTCGTCCGCCGCAAGAACCACCACGCGGTAGTCCTGCTTGAGATACAGCGCCACGTCGTCCGCCGCCGCCTGCGCGCTGCCCGCGTAGGACGGCAGCTGCTTTGCGGGGATGCTGGTTATCGTCCGCGGCGGCAGGGGGCTGCGCCCTACTGTGAAGGCCTCGGCCATGTATACCGGAAAATCCTCCAACCGCTTTATCAGCGCTTCCCAGCTCAGATAGAACGCGTCCGGCGACATGGCAAGCACGCCGCGCCGCGTCAGCTCGCGGATGTCCTCGGCAAGCTGCTTTGTATAATCCCGCGCCCGCTCGCCGCAGCGGCCGGGCTGGTCAAAAATTATCAACGCGTCCTCGGGGATGTAATCCGCGGCGCTCGCCATCGGGTATATAACGGGCAGGTACCTGTCCGCATCCGATATCAGCGCCGCGCCGCGGAGCCTGTCCGCATCGGCGCGCAGAGTCGCGCAGAGTGCGGCCGCGTTCTCGCTCGTGCGGCGGCGGCCGTATTTCTCCGCAAAGCTCTCTATCTCGCGGCAGAGCGCGTCGCGCCCGCCGGCGGTCATCTCCGGCAGAGTCTCCGCCGCCGGAAGTATCACGCATCTTTCAAGCGGTTCCGTGCGGCGCTGGCTCGCCACGTCGAAATGACCCATGGAGTCCACATCGTCGCCCCAGAATTCTATTCGCACCGGCTCATGCTCCGACGGGGAGAAAAAGTCCAGTATTCCCCCGCGCCGCGCGAACTGGCCTGCGCCCTCGACCTGCTCCGTGCGCGTATAGCCGCAGCGCAGCAGCGCCGCCTCCACGTCCTCTATTGGATAGGAGCCGCCCGCGTCTATCTCAAATGCCGCGCGGCGCAGCGTCTCCGGCGGGATCGTGCGCTGAAGCAGCCCCGGTATCGACGCGACTGTGACTGCGCTCCGTCCCTCGGCGAGCGTGAACAGCGCGGCGAGCCTCTTCTGCTCCGCCTGACGCGAGGCGGCCTCGGTCGAATAGAATGTGAAATCGCGCATACCGAGGCATATGACCTCCTCGCCCAGCATGGAGCGCAGGTCGTTTGCGAAATTCTCCGCCGTCGTGTCATCCGGACAGAGCACAAACAGCGGCGCGCCGGTTTTAAGGCGCAGTCCGGCAGCGAGGTTTGCCCTATGCACCGCCGAAAGCCCGGAAACGAGCGCAGGAAGCCCTCCGCTCTCCAGCAGACCAGGGAGGGCGGCGGCTTCCTTGTTTTCAAAAATCTGATTTACAAGAAGTTTCATATATAATTATATTTTCCGTATCCGGAGGATATGACTTTGCGCTCTTATTCCTCCGGCTTCCTTACCGGGCGGATATCTATCATCTTATCCATTGTAAAGGGATTGAGCACACGAGTATAAAAATCGCGGATTATCCGGTGCTCGACCGGCTCGATCTCGAAGGTGCCCTTAATGGGCTTGACCATCAGCTCAACGGGCGCGCCGCCGATGCGGTAATCGCTGTCGACAACGACGTAGCCGAAGCGCGCGAAGAACTTGCGCAGTCCCTTTATCATGCTGCCGTCCTCATCCTCGAAGGACGTAAGCTCCGCGATAATGCCCTGCCGGTCGGCGTAGCGCTTGTTTATCAGGCGCATCGCCGCAATGCCGACGCCTTTGCCGCGGTACCACGGCAGCACCGCCATGTACTTGAGCAGTACATAGCCGTACAGATTTTTGGTCAGCACGAGCGCGTACGCAACCTCAAGGCTGGATTCCTCGTCATAAACGACCAGCAGCTCCGCGCTGCCGTTCAGGAGCGCGCGGTGAAGACTGAGCTTGGAGATTATTTCCTCCTTCGCAAAATCCATCTCCAGAAGGCTGTAATACCTCTCAAGATCCTTATGTCCGCATTTTCTCAGATTCAGCATGACTCTTCCCCTTTCTCTATCTGCTGTGCGCGGCACAGCGCGGCGTACTCGCCGTTTTTAGCCATCAGCTCGCTGTGGCTGCCCATCTCAACGATATGCTCGCCCTCGACAACGGCTATAACGTCCGCGTTTTTCACGGTGGAGAGCCGGTGGGCGATGATTATCGTTGTCCTGCCCTCGCTGAGCTCGTCAAGCGACGCCTGAATGCGCTGCTCGGTCACGGTGTCGAGCGCTGAGGTCGCCTCGTCGAGAATAAGTATCTTCGGGTTTTTCAGGAATACGCGCGCGATGGATATTCTCTGCTTCTGTCCGCCGGAGAGCATCACGCCGCGCTCTCCGATATAGCTGTCGTAGCCGTCGGGCATCTCCATTATCTCGGAGTGTATCTGCGCTCTGACCGCGGCCTCGACGATCTCCTCGTCGGTCGCGTCCGGACGGCCGTAGCGGATGTTCTCGCGTATCGTACCGGCGAACATGAATACATCCTGCTGAATGACGCCGATATTGCGGCGGAGACTTGCCTGCGTCACATGGCGCACGTCGATGCCGTCCACCGTTACGCTGCCTTCGCACACGTCGTAGAATCTCGGCAGCAGCTGGCACAGCGTCGTCTTTCCGCCTCCGGACGGGCCGACGACCGCAAGGCACTGCCCCGCCGCGATGTGCAGGTCAACGTCGCTGAGAACGGGTATGCCGTTGCCGTAATTAAAGCTGACGTGGTTATAATCTATTTTACCCTCAACTGCTCCAAGCTCCATGGCGTCCGGCGCGTCTTTTATCGTCGGCTCCGTGCGCATGACCTCAAGGAAGCGCGCGAAACCTGCCGTTCCCTGCATGTAAAGCTCCGCAAACTGCGTCAGCTTCCGCACCGGAGACACAAAGGTAGAGACATAGAGCGAGAAGGTGATAAGGTCGATGTAATTCATCTTATTCTGCATGATGAGTAGGCCGCCGACCGCGATGACGACTACCTGCACGATGCCGGTGGTAAATTCCATGCCGCTGTTGAACAGCCCCATCGACTTGTAATATTCGACCTTCGACCCGCGGAACATTTCGTTTGCGCGGTCGAACTTATCGCTCTCCTGATCCTCGTTCGCAAAGGCTTTCGCGGTGCGGATGCCGGAGATGCTGCTCTCGATGGCGGAATATATCTCCGCCGTCTTGCGCTTGACCTCGATGTTGGCTTCCTTCATCTTGATGCGCTGCTTTATCGTGAACCACGCGCAGAGCGGCAGCGCCAGCGTGATGACAAGCGCGAGCTGCCACTGCATCGCAAACATCACCGCTAGCGCGCCCACTATCGTCAGCGTGCATATCACGATGTTTTCCGGCCCGTGGTGCGCAAGCTCCGTTATCTCGAAAAGGTCGCTCGTGATGCGGCTCATAAGAACGCCGGTGCGGTTATGGTCATAGTAGCTGAACGACAGGCTCTGCATGTGCGTGAACACGTCGCGCCGCATATCGGACTCGACGAGCACGCCCATCTTGTGCCCTATGACCGTTATCACATAATACAGCCCCGCTTTCAGCACATATGCCAGCACCATCACGGCCATTACCGTGAAGAAAGTGGCGTAGAGCTTATTCGGGAGCATGACCTTCATGGAGTACCGCGAGACATAGGGAAAGATGAGGTCTATGAGCGCTACAAGGAGCGCGCAGAGCATATCTATCCCGAACAGCTTTTTATGCCCCGCGATGTATGACATGAAGATACTGAAAGGTTTCGCGTTATAGTTTTTCTTGTTCATCTCTGTTTCCGTTTTATTCTGCAAATTTGTCCCGCTCGGCGACGGCCAGCGCGTCACAGCGGTTGTTATGAACATTTTCCGCATGACCCTTGACCCAGTGATAATGAAGCTCATGCTTTTCGGTCAATTCGAGTAAAGTTTTCCATAAATCGCTGTTAAGCGCGGGCTTTTTGTCGGCCTTTACCCAGCCCTTGCTTCGCCACGACACCGCCCAGCCCTTGCTAAGCGCGTCGATGACGTATTTTGAGTCTGAGTACAGCTCGACTATGCACGGCTCCTTCAGCGCCTGAAGTGCGGATATCACGCCCATAAGCTCCATGCGGTTGTTCGTCGTCTGCTTTTCGCCGCCCGACAGCTCCTTCTCCACGCCGTTGTAGCTGAGTATCGCTCCCCAGCCCCCCGGCCCCGGATTGCCGCTGCAAGCGCCGTCAGTATAAATTATGACTGTTTTCATTTGGTATAGTTATTCCTGTATTTTTTGAGCAGGTAGTTATATTCGCTGCGCTCGATAATTCCGTTTTTCAGAAAACCGTTAAGCTGGGCGATATACTTATCGCCGTTATCCGGCGTATATGCTTCCCGCCGCGGCTGAAAGGCTGCGCGCTCCTGCCGAAGGCGCAGGGGCTTTTCTTCCCGCGCGGCAGGCCGAGAAGCGCGCGGAGGCAGCGGCTTTTCGCCGCTGCGGGCATTTGCCTTTTTTGTTGAGGCCATAACTATTCCTATCACCGCAACGATTGAAAGCCCTATGATAATCACGGGCAGTACCGCCATGTTCCCGTCGTCTAACGCTCTGAGGAGCATGAGCAGCAGCACAACCACCGCCCAAGCCGGAGATTTGTTTTTGTTTTTCTTTTTATCGTCCACTTAGCTTCTCCTGAAATCAGTTCTCGGGAGCATCTTCGCTCTTATCTTCTTCCGCGGCTTCTTCCTCGCGGTCGGTCTTTTCGATGCAGATAACGCGGCTGCCATCCATGATGCGCATAATACGCACGCCCTGAGTGGCGCGGCTGAGCATCGAGATATTTGCCGCCGACATTCTGATTATCGTGCCGTCGTCGGTGATGACAAGGATATCATCCTCATCGTTTACAACCAGAACATCCGCTATCTTGCCGGTCTTATCGGTGACGTTGTAGTTCTTTATGCCGAGTCCGCCGCGGCCATGGACGGAGTATTCCTCGACCGGGGTACGCTTGCCGTAGCCCTTCTCGGTTATTGTCAGCAGCGCCGAGCCTGCGCTGGTGCTGCCCGCGCCAATGACATAGTCGTCCCCGCGCAGCTTTATGCCGCGTACGCCGACGGCGGTTCTGCCCATTGGGCGCGCATCCTGCTCGTTGAAGCAGACGGACATACCGTCGTGCGTTGCGATGAGGATGTTCTCGTCGCCGCCGGTCTGGATGACGGAGATAAGCTCGTCGCCCTCGTCAAGATTCAACGCTCTTATGCCGTTTGCGCGGATGTTCTTCAGCGCGGCCTGGCTCATGCGCTTGACGGTGCCGTTGCGCGTGACAAAGACAAGGTAGCTGTCCTCATCCAGTCCGCGGCCGCCGATCATTGCGGCGATCTTCTCCTGATTCTCGGCGCTGTTGTCCATCTGGATTATATTCACCAGATTCGTGCCGCGCGCGGTGCGGCCGGCCTCAGGAATATTATAGCCCTTCTTGATATATACGCGGCCGGCCTTGGTGAAGAACAGAATATTATCGTGCGTGGACGCAGTGAACACGGTCTCCACGAAGTCCTCGTCCTTCGTCGCCATCGCGCGGACGCCCTTGCCGCCGCGCCCCTGGGCGCGGTACTCACTGACGGGCAGGCGCTTGATATAGCCGCCGTGGGTCAGCGTAAAGACGCACTGCTCCTCTTCGATAAGATCCTCCATGTCGATCTCATCGACAACGTCCTGTATCTCGGTGCGGCGCTTGTCGCCGTACTTATCACGCAGCGCGATAAGCTCATCTTTCAGAACGCCCTTGATAAGCTCGGGGTCGGCAAGCAGGCTCTTGAGATAAGTGATTTTCTCTTCAAGCTCCTTGTACTCAAGCTCCAGCTTCTCGCGGTTGAGTCCCTGAAGCGAGATAAGGCGCATATCACATATCGCCTGCGCCTGAACGTCGCTCAGGCCGAAGCGCTTCATCAAATTCTGCTTCGCGTCGTCGTAGCTGGTGCGGATGATGTGGATGACCTCGTCGATATTGTCCTGCGCGATGAGCAGGCCTTCCAACAGATGAGCGCGCTCCTCGGCCTTGCGCAGATCATAGCGCGTGCGGCGGACGATGATGTCCTCCTGGAAGGTCAGGTACTCGTCGATAATGTGGCGCAGGGACAATATCTTCGGCTGACGCTGATTATTCACGAGCGCCAGCATATTTATCGAGAAGCTGGACTGCAGCGCAGTCTGCGCGAACAGCCGGTTCAGCACGACCTGCGGGTTTGCGTCGCGCTTGAGCTCAATGACCATGCGCATACCGTTGCGGTCGCTCTCGTCGCGCAGGTCGGAAATGCCCTCAAGGCGCTTTTCGCGCACCTGATCTGCGATATTCTTGATGAGCTGGCGCTTATTGACCTGATACGGCAGCTCGTTGACGATTATTCTGGTTCTGCGGTCGCGCCCGAACTCCTCAAACTCCGTGCGCGCGCGGACAATGACCCTGCCGCGGCCGGTGGCGTATGCCTGACGTATGCCGCTGCGCCCCATGATGATGCCCTTGGTCGGGAAATCAGGGCCTTTGATGTGCTGCATAAGGTCGGGCAGCGTCGCTTCCGGATTATCCAGCACGCAGACGCAGGCGTTTATGACCTCGGTGAGGTTGTGCGGCGGGATATTCGTCGCCATGCCGACGGCGATACCGCTGGAGCCGTTGACCAGCAGGTTCGGGAATCGGGAGGGCAGGACGCGCGGCTCCTTGCGGCTCTCGTCAAAGTTCGGATCCCAGTCGACGGTCTCTTTGTCGATGTCGCGCAGCATCTCGTTGGATATTTTTGATAGTCTCGCCTCGGTATAACGGTATGCGGCAGGGGGGTCGCCGTCCACGGAACCGAAGTTGCCGTGGCCGTCAACGAGCATATATCTCATCGAGAAGTCCTGCGCCAGACGCACCATTGCGTCGTAAACCGACGCGTCGCCGTGCGGATGGTAACGCCCCAGCACATCGCCGACGCAGGTCGCGGACTTTTTGAAGGGCTTGTCGCTGGTGAGATTGTCCTCATACATCGCATACAGAATGCGGCGGTGCACGGGCTTGAGTCCGTCGCGCACGTCGGGCAGCGCTCTGCCGACGATGACGGACATGGCATAATCTCTGTAGCTGTCCTCCATTTCGCCAACCAGCTCAGATTCGGTTATGACCTGATTCGGGAAGGCTATATCTTCGGGTTTATAATCTCTCTTATGTGCCATTTGAAGCTAACTCCTCAAATATCCAGATTGACAACGTATTTTGCATTGGCCTCTATCCATTCCTTGCGCGGCTCGACGTTTTCGCCCATGAGGACGGTAAATATCTCGTCGGCCTTTACGGCGTCGCCCAGCGTGATGCGGCGAAGCGAGCGCTTCTCCGGATCCATGGTCGTCTCCCACAGCTCGTGCGGGTCCATCTCGCCCAGACCTTTGAAGCGGTTGATGTCTATCTTCACGTTCGGGTTATCGCCGCGCATCTCGGCGGATATTCTGTCGCGTTCCTCGTCGGAATACGCGACGCGCTGGGTCTTGCCGCGGGTCAGCTTATAAAGCGGCGGCACAGCGGAATACACATAGCCGTTTTCGATGAGCGGGCGCATATATCTGAAGAAGAAGGTCAGAAGCAGGGTTCTGATATGGCTGCCGTCGACATCAGCATCGGCCATAATGATTATCTTATGGTAGCGGAGCTTTTCGATATTGAACTCATCCCCGATGCCGGCGCCGAGCGCGACTATCATTGGATAGAGCTTGTCGTTGCCGTAGATTTTATCGGCGCGCGCCTTCTCGACATTCAGCATCTTGCCCCACATGGCGAGGATAGCCTGGAAGCGGCTGTCTCTGCCCTGGATCGCGGAGCCCGCAGCGGAGTCGCCCTCGACGATGTATATCTCGCAGAGGGACGGGTCGCGCTCGTTGCAGTCCTGAAGTTTGTCAGGCATCTGGCCGGACTCAAGTCCGGTCTTGCGGCGGACGGATTCCTTGGCCTTGCGGGCTGCCTCGCGGGCACGGTTTGCCATCATGGCCTTTTCAAGTATCGTCTTTGCGGTCGCTGGGTGCTCCTCAAAATAGGTCGAGAGCTGGTCGTTGACTATGCCGTCGACCAGAGTCCTGATATACGCGTTGCCGAGCTTCTGCTTGGTCTGACCCTCGAACTGCGCTTCCGGAAGCTTGACGGAGATGACCGCGGTGATGCCCTCGCGGACGTCCTCGCCGGAGACCTTATCGTCGCCCTTTATGGCATTGGTCTTCACGCCGTAGGCGTTTATGACACGGGTGAGCGCGGTTTTGAAGCCGGTCTCATGCATACCGCCCTCAGGAGTATGGATGTCGTTTGCAAAGGAGATGAGATTCTCGGCATAGCTGTCGTTATACTGCAGGGCGATCTCGGCTATCGCGTCGCCCTTGGTGCCGTTGAGGTATATGACCTCCTCGTGCAGCGGATTTTTATGGCGGTTGAGGTAATTTACAAACTCGCGGATGCCGCCCTCATAGCACATCGAGTCGCTCTCGCCGTCCTCGGTGCGCTTATCGGCTATCTCGATATGCACGCCGCCGTTCAGGAATGCCTGCTCGCGCAGTCTGGTGTGCAGCGTCTCATAGTCATATACAGTCGTATCAAAAAGTTCGGGGTCGGGCTTGAAGGTGACGACGGTGCCGTGCTTATCGGTATCGCCGATTATCTTCATCTCCTGCGTTATCCCGCCGCGGGCAAACTTCATCTCATAGATTTTGCCCTCTTTGTGAACCTGAACCTCAAGCCACTCGGACAGGGCGTTGACAACGGAAGCGCCAACGCCGTGCAAGCCGCCGGATACCTTATAGCCTCCGCCGCCGAACTTGCCGCCGGCGTGCAGCACGGTATAGACGACCTCGAGCGCGGGTCTGCCGGTCTGTGCCTGTATATCTACTGGTATACCGCGGCCGTTATCGGTAACGGTAATGGTGTCGCCTGGGTTGATGGTGACGGTTATATGGTTGCAGAAGCCGGCAAGCGCCTCGTCGATTGCGTTGTCAACTATCTCATAAACCAGATGATGCAGTCCGGACGCAGAGGTCGAGCCGATATACATGCCGGGGCGTTTGCGCACGGCTTCAAGTCCTTCGAGAACCTGAATTTGCGAAGCGTCATATTCGTTCATTTTATTTTCTATATTGTCTGCCATTTGGTGCCTCCGAGTAATATTATTATGCGTTTACCGCGCCCGCCTCTGCGCGGCGCAGCAGGGTCGCCGCAGCCATCTGGCTGAGATACACGGCGGTTTTTTCTCCAGAGCTGTACACTACAAAGGATTTTGGAATGTCCTCCGCGGCGTTTATCACATGACCCGCCTTTTCGGACATGGTCAGATATTTTCTTGTAATATGGGATTGAGAGGTTATATCAAGGTCAAAGATGCCGATTATTCCGGCGGTATCAATAACCGTGCCCTTGCCGAGATGCAGATACATCAGTGAATTCTCCCGTTTTCAACGAACAGCACCTTGCCTCCGGTGCGGCTCGATATCTCCTCGTCCTCGCAGCAGGTGATGAGCGTCTGCCCGCCGCCGATGCGGTTGAGGACAAATTTCTGCCGCTTCTCGTCAAGCTCCGAAAGCACATCGTCCAGCAGGAGTATCGGATATTCGCCGGTCTCGGCGAGGAATATCTCCCGCTCTGCAAGCTTCATTGAGAGTGCGGCGGTGCGCGTCTGCCCCTGAGAGGCAAAGCTGCGAGCCGGTCTGCCGTTTATGAATATCTCAAGATCATCCTTATGCGCGCCCGTGAGGCACTGTCCGCTGTCAAGCTCCGCGCGGCGGTGCGCCTCCTGGTGCTCGCAGATATCGTAATATATCTCCTTAGCGCTGCTGTAGACATTTTTCACGGTACTCACTGTTTTGTATTTAATTTCCAGTTTTTCGCCGCTGCCGGAGAATTCCGAGTGGATAGGCCTCGCAGCTTCGTCAAGCCGTGCGGCGAAGGCCGCGCGGTAGCGTATCAGCTGCGCGGAGGCCCGGCACATCGCATCTGAAAATTCGTCCAGCGCATCAAGCAGGCTGGGCTTTTCATGCCAGTCCTTCAGAATACGCGATTTATTCTCGTAGAGCTTATTGAAGTCCGACAAGAGCTCCGCGTAGCGCGGCCTGATCTGGCTTATCGCGTTATCAAGCAGCCTGCGGCGCACTGCGGCGCCCTCCTTGATGAGGTTCAGATCATCAGGGCAGAACAGCACCGCGTTTATCACTTCCGACAGCTCCGCCGCGGATTTTCTCACACCGTTGACCGTTATCTTTTTTGCCGTGCCGGGCTGCATGATTATTCTTATTGTCTGGTCGCGGTCATGACTCGTGACCTCGGCAAGTATCTCCGCCGCGGAATACCCGAATCCGGTCAGCTCGCGGTCAAACCTCGTGCGGAAGCTGCGGCCGCAGGAGAGCATATACACGGCTTCTAGAAGATTTGTCTTTCCCTGCGCGTTGCGGCCGGAAATTACGTTTGTCCCGCCGGAAAACTCAGCCGTGTCCCATTCGTAATTTCTGAAGCCGTTGAGCGCGATCTTGTTGACCTTCATTCCGCCGCTATCTCGAATGCAAAGCGGTCAAATTCCACCTTGTCGCCCTGGCGGAGCTTCTTGCCGCGCATGGTGCAGACCTCTCCGTTGACTTTCACAAGGCCATCCGCTATGACGTTCTTTGCTTCCCCGCCGGTACCGACCGCGGCGGCGTACTTCAAAAGTGCGTCAAGCTTGATAAATTCTGTATTTATAAGTATTTTTTCCATTTTTATCTCTTTTCAAAAGTGAATCATGCACCCGCGTGGAGACGCACGGGGAGTATCATATAGGTAAAGTTCTCGCTGCCGTCCGCCGCCTTCACAATGCATGGGGAGGAAGCCGTATTCAGGCAAATTTTAAGCTTATCGGTTCCGGAGGCCTTGAAAGCGTCCATAAGATAGCGATCATTGAAGCCTATCTCAAGCCCGTCGCCGCTGCCCTCGCAGGTGCAGACGTCCTCAGCCTTGCCGATGGGCGTGGCGCAGGTGCATTCTATGGAGCCGTCGCCGAAGATCATGCGGATTGGGCTGCTGTTCTTCTCGCTTACGATCAGCGCGACGCGGTCTATGGTGGACATCATCTCGCTGCGCTCGACCTCGATCTCAATGCGGAAGTTATCGGGAATGGATTTGCGGTAATTGAGGAACTCTCCCTCAAGGCGGCGGGTAATAACGACGGTCTCGCCTATCGTGAAGGATATATGCTTCGAGCCGACCGAGATGGACACGGCGTCGTCGCTGTCGGCGCAGATACGCTCGATATCTGCAAGCGCGGAGCCGGGGACGACGAAGCTGCAGTTTTCCATCTTCGCGCTCTCGAGCTTCTCGCAGCGCTTCGCAAGGCGGTATCCGTCAACGGAGACAAGCGTGAGCGTGTCATCCTCGACCTCGAACAGCGTGCCGGTGTATATCGGGCGGACGTCACTGTCGGAGACAGCAAAGATGGTCTGGTTTATCATGCTTTTGAGTATCTTCTGCGGGAGGGAGATGTTGTTCAGGCTGTCTACCGCGGGCATCTCGGGGTAGTCGTCGGCGCTGATGCCCATGAAGTTGAATTCGCTCTTGCCGCACTTAACGTTTACGTTATTGTTCGCGTCAGAGCTGATGGTGACTATGCCGTCCGGCAGTCTGCGGATCATCTCGCCGAAGAAGCGCGCGCCGACGACAATGCTGCCCTGCTCGGCGATGTCGGCCGCGATATTTGTGTATATGCCCTTTTTCAAGTCGTAGCCCGTGACGCGCAGGTCGATCCCTGCCTGAAGCAGCAGACCCTCAAGCGCCGGAATCGGGCTTTTGGAAGCAGTTGCTCTGGAGGCGATGGTGCAGGCAGACTGAAGAATATATTTTTCGCATGAGATTTTCATTTCGTTTCCTCCGATAAAAATTTTTCTGTAAGGAATAAATAAAGGATAATATTATTGTTGTAGTTGTTATAGGCGAAATTTTTGTGGAAAAGCCGCTGAAAGCCTTGATAATAAAGAAAAATCGCTGTTGAAAAAATTGTTTCTAATTCCGGAGTTTTTAACACGGCCTGTTGACTGAAATTTTCTCAACACGCGATCTTTAAACTTTCAACAGGCAAAATGTTAAAAGCTGCGGCCCTGGATCAGACCGAATTGATGTTCGATGTGATGTCTCTTACCGTGGCCGCCATGTTCGCGTCCGTTACCAGCAGATCCTCCACCTTGCGGATTGAGCTTAGCACAGTTGCGTGATTTCGTCCCTCATACTGAGCACCGATATCCTTGAGCGACAGGTTCGTCAGCGAGCGCATGAGATACATGGATACCTGACGCGCTATCGCCGTGTTCTTAGAGCGGTTCTGGCCGCGCAGATCGTCTTCGTTCAGCGAGTAGTAGCGCGCCGTCTCGCGGATGATGCAGTCCGGTGTCGGAATATACGTCCCTATGCGGATGACGTCCTTTATGGCGCGTTTCACGGAGTCTATTGTTATAACGTCATTGAGGATCTCTTTATACGCTGTGAGGCGTTTTATGACGCCCTCAAGCTGTCTGATGTTCGCCGTAATATTAGACGCGATGTACTCCACGGCGTCGTCAGAGAGCAGCAGACCGAGCTGTGCGGCCTTGTTTCTGATTATCGCCATGCGCGTTTCAAAATCAGGCGGCTGAATATCCGCCATCAGGCCGCCCTCAAAGCGGGTGTGCAGACGGTCGTCCAGCAGGGACATCTCCATCGGCGGCCGGTCGGAGGTCAGAACTATCTGGTGTCCGGCCTCGTAGATGTTATTGAAAGTATGGAAGAACTCGTTCTGCGTCTGCTGCTTGCCGGCGATGAACTGGATATCGTCAACGAGGAACAGATCGACGTTTCTGTACTTGGTTCGGAATTCCTCTGCGGTGCCGTCCTTGATAGCCTTGACGAGCTGTATCGTGAACTCATCGCCCTTTACGTATGCAATCTTCTTCGACGGATCGCGGTCGTGTATGGCCTGGCCTATCGACAGGAGAAGATGCGTCTTTCCGAGTCCCGAATTGCCGTAGATGAAGAGGGGATTATACGCCTTGCCCGGATTCTCCGCCACGGCGATGGCCGCTGCATGCGCAAACTTATTGGAGTTGCCGACGATGAAGCGGTCAAAGGTGTATCCGGCCATTTCGGGAAGGGAGTTGTCGTCCTTCTTCTTGTTCACGTAATCGTTTATTTCGTCTCCGGCGAGTATGAGCAGATCAAAATCACAGGAGAAAAGGTCGGACAGAGCGGCTTTTATCGTGTCCCCGAAGCGGGAGTTTATAATGCTGCGCTTGAAGTCCGTTGTGGTGTGCAGGACGAGACGGCAATCGTCAATCTCCACCGGCTCGCAGTCCGAAAACCATGTGGTTATGGCCGTCGGCGTGAGCTGAGATGATAAAATTCTTATTATTTCCTGCCAGATATCGTTGAGAGAGTTCATAATTACATACCTCGCCGATGATATATCTATTAACTTATTTATTATATCAAAAATCATGCTGCCTTGCAAGATATAAATATAATATAGAAGAGAAGAAAAGGCACAGCCAAAACGCTGTGCCTTTTGCGGTATGTATTTATTTTTTCTTCAGCTCTTCGAGAATCTCGGTCAGAAGCTCTTCGGTGGTAGGCTTGGGGTCTGCCTCCGCTTCCTCCTCTTTCTGCTTTTCGGTCAGGCTGCGCGCGGTGTTGAACGCCTTGATTATGAAAAACACCACGATCGCTATGAGCAGAAAGTCTATGACCGTTCCGATGAAATTGCCGAAGCCGATGGTGATCGCCTCACGCACCACCTCGCCGTCTACGATCTCGGCGGGGCGGACAAGGAGATTCAGCGCGCTCATGTCGCGCGTGCCGCATATCCAGCTTATAAACGGCATGAGCAGGTCATTTACAAGAGAGGTCGTGATCTTGCCGAAGGCCGTTGCGATAACGACGCCGACGGCCATATCGAGGACGTTGCCGCGGCTGATAAAGGCTTTGAATTCTTCAAATAGCTTCTTCATGCATTTATCTCCTGTAAAATATTTACTTTTTTATTTTTCGGGCACCAGAACCTTGATGCCGCCCATGTACGGCCACAGGACTTCGGGGATAGTCACGCTGCCGTCGGCCTGAAGGTGGTTTTCAAGGAATGCGATGAGCATGCGCGGCGGCGCGACGACGGTGTTGTTTAGGGTGTGAGGCAGATACATCTTGCCGTCGGCGCCCTTGACGCGCATCTTCAGGCGGCGAGCCTGCGCGTCACCGAGATTGGAGCAGGAGCAGACCTCGAAATATTTCTTCTGTCGGGGAGACCACGCTTCAATGTCGCAGGATTTGACCTTGAGGTCGGCCAGATCGCCGGAGCAGCACTCCAGCTGGCGCACGGGTATCTCCATGCTGCGGAACAGCTCGACGGAGTAGCGCCACATCTTCTCGTACCAGCCCATGGAGTCCTCGGGCTTGCAGACGACGATCATCTCCTGCTTCTCAAACTGATGGATACGGTATACGCCGCGCTCTTCAATGCCGTGCGCGCCCTTCTCCTTGCGGAAGCAGGGGGAGTAGCTGGTGAGAGTCTGCGGGAGCTTATCCTCGGGGATTATCTGGTCGATGAACTTGCCTATCATTGAGTGCTCGGAGGTGCCGATGAGGTAGAGGTCTTCGCCCTCAATTTTGTACATCATGGCGTCCATATCGGTCTGGCTCATGACGCCCTCGACGACGTTGCCATGTATCATGAAGGGCGGGATACAGTAGATAAAGCCCTTATTTATCATGAAATCGCGCGCGTATGCCAGAACCGCGGAGTGCAGGCGGGCAATATTGCCCATGAGGTAATAGAAACCGTTGCCGGAGACGCGGCCTGCAGCGTCCATATCGACGCCATTGAAGCGCTCCATTATCTCGGTGTGGTAGGGAATATCAAAATCGGGGACTATCGGTTCGCCGAAGCGCTGTACTTCGACGTTGCAGCTGTCGTCAGGGCCGATGGGAACGCTGGGGTCGATGATATTCGGAATATTCAGCATGATCTCATGGATGCGTGCGGCGTACTGCTCCTCCAGTGCCTCAAGCTCTGCGAGACGGTCGGCATTTGCTTTGACCAGAGCCTTTATCTTCTCGGCCTCTTCGAGCTTTGAGGGGTCTTTCTTGGCCTGACCCATGAGCATGCCAATCTGCTTAGAGAGGGTATTTCTGCTCGCGCGCAGGTCGCTTGCTTCGGTTATTGCGGCGCGGTTCTTCGCGTCAAGCTCCAGCACCTCATCGACGAGGGGCAGCTTTGCGTCCTGAAATTTCTTCTTGATATTCTCACGAACGGCGTCGGGATTGTCTCTTACAAACTTTATGTCCAGCATTTTTCTTCTCCTGTTTTTATAGTTTAAGTAATTTTTCTATCAGCGCTTCCCTGTCGTCCGCGCCGTAAAATTCAATTTCTATTTTGCCGTTTCTCTTTCCGTCTATCAGCTTAACCTTGCGTCCGAGCTTTTTTGAAAGCTCGTTTGATATCTCGGCCGCGTAGTCAACGCTTATTTCGCCGCTTTCTTCCGGTGACTGACGCGATTCTCTGGCAATTCTGGCGGCAAGCTGCTCAGCTTTTCTGACGGAATAGTTCTTTTTTATGATCTCGTTTGCCGCGGCAAGCTGCTTTGACGGCTCGGAGACCGAGAGTATCGCGCGTGCGTGCCCCGCGGAAAGCTTGCCTTTCTCGACCATTTCCATGACCGGCGGCGTCAGCATGAGCAGGCGCATCGCATTTGTGACGGCGGGACGCGAACGTCCGACGCTGCGAGCGGCGTCCTCCTGCGTCAGGCCGTATTCTTCGATAAGCAGCTTATAGCCCTTTGCTTCCTCAATCGGGTTCAAGTCCTCGCGCTGAAGATTTTCTACCAGTGCAAGCTCGGCTGTTCTGCGGTCGTCGGCTTCAATGACCCGCACCGGAACCTCGGTCAGCCCCGCGAGGCGTGATGCGCGCCAGCGGCGCTCTCCTGCTATTATCTGATAATATCCGCTGTCGAGCTTTCTAACTGTGATTGGCTGGATTAGTCCGTATTGGCGTATTGAGTCGGCCAGCGCCTCCAGCGCCTCCTGATCAAAGTATTCGCGCGGCTGCTCGCTGCGCGGCTCGACCTTTGATATCGGCAGTGTCAACTGTTCGGCTTCGTCGTCGAATTCGTCAGCGCCGAAGAGAACGCCAAGACCTGTGCCAAGCCCTTTCTTTTCTTTTGCTGCCATGTCCCCTCCTAATTCTTCGAGGCGCTTCTCGCGTCAAACTCCTCGGCGAGAGCCATGTACGCCTTGCTGCCTTTATTGCATTTTTCATATATTACGCCGGGTATTCCGTGGCTCGGCGCCTCGGAAAGCCTTATGCTGCGTGGGATGACTGTGTCATAGACCTTGTCGCCGAGATATTTTCTCAGCTCGTTTGCGACCTGCGCCGTGAGATTCATACGTGCGTCGTACATGGTGAGAATGATGCCCTCAATCTCAAGCCGTTTATTCAGCCGTTTTTTGCACATCTTGATACTGGTCATCAGATCCGCAATACCCTCGAGCGCGTAGTATTCGCACTGCATCGGGATAAGTACGCTATCAGCCGCGACGAGTGCGTTGATGGTCAGCAGTTCGAGTGACGGCGGACAGTCTATGAAAATATAGTCATAATCCGTGAACAGCGTCATCAGCGCGTTTTTCAGGACAAATTCTCTTTTATCCGTGCCGATAAGCTCGACAGAAGCGGCGGCAAGCTCCTTGCCGGTCGGTATCACGTCGCTATAGTCGGTGTGGCGGATGCAGTCCACGGCCGCTGTCTCGTTTATCAGTATATCATAGGTGTTCGGACGGCTTGCTTTCGGCACGCCCATGCCTGAGCTGGCGTTGCCCTGAGGGTCGCAGTCGACGAGGAGCACGCGTCTCCCCATTGCGTGAAGCGCCGCGCAGAGATTGACGCAGCTTGTGGTTTTGCCCACGCCGCCCTTCTGGTTAGCCACTGCTATTATCTTTGCCAAGTTCTCACCCCTTTTTCATTTTAGCATTATATCAGCAGCGGCGTCATATTGCAATGTTTCACATGAAACATTTTTGAGTTTTTCATATGTTTCATGTGAAACGTTGTAAGGCGTACGCGCCTTGTTTCACGTGAAACATCAGCCGACCAGCATGTCAATGTCAGCGACGGTTATATCCCTGTGCAGCGCGAGATTAATGCCGTAGGCGATGAGCCGGCCGGCTCGGCGCACGTCGGAGTCAATATTGCGCGGGGTCACGAACATACCGGCGACAGCGTCGCCCCCGCCGAGAGCGGACGCGTCGATGACCGTCGGCACGCCAATAGCCGCGACGGGGATACCAAGCGTATCGCGGTTCAGCGGCTCTCGGTCGTTGCCGACGCCGGAACCGGGCGCGATTCCGCTGTCACAGACCTGCACCGTGCGGCAGAGGCGCGACGGGTCAGCACCCGCCAATGCGTCGATCACGATAAGGCAGTCGGGCTTCAGTTCGCGCACGAGAGTGCGTATCTGCGCCGCGCTCTCCATGCCGGTCGTGCCGAGAACGCCGGTGCGGCAGAGCGCAGTTGAGCAGAAGCTCTCAAAGCCGGGGAGCGGCATCAGGTGGCGCGTGACCAGAGTGTAGGCCGCGGCGAGATTCCCGAGTGCGTCAGGGGTGATGTCCGGATTTCCGAGAGCGGCAATGAATGCGGAGCCGACGCTGTTGGGCAGGCAGCGACGCAGCAGCTCCGAGACTGCTTCCGCCGCTCCGGCGAAATTATCTCCGCCTCTGTCCATGAACGACGGCAGCTCAAGCGTGAAGTATTTGCCGATCGGTTTATTGAGCTGCTGCGCGCCGATGTCGTCGAGAATTTCTACAGCCGTGACGCCGAAGCCGTGCAGAGTCTCCTCGTGCGCCTCAACGCCTTGCAGCGCGGTCATTTCTCCGGCGTCGCCCTGCGCGATGCGCCGCGCTTCGCTCGCAAGGTCAGTTCTTACATTTATTGACATAAAATACCTCCGTGCAATCAATATCTTGTGTATTTTTCCCTGCCGCGGCGCAATAAATAACAAGAGAAAAAAATATTTGCTTTTTTCTAAAAAACACTTGATTTTCAATAACTTCTTTGCTATAATCTTTTAACGCGAGTCCGTAGTGACTCAATTTTATAGGAGGAGGTGGCGATCGAAACATGGCCAACATTAAATCTTCTGCCAAGAGGGACGAGAAGTCCAAGGAGCTCAGAGCAAAGAACCGCGCTGAGAAGACCGAGCTCAAGACCATGATTAAAAAGTTTGACGCAGCCGTTGCCGATGGCAACCGCGATGCAGCCGTCAGTGCCTATAAAGTTGCCGTTAAGACTGTTGACCGCGCGGCCGGTAAGGGTCTGCTGCATAAGAATAATGCGGCGCACAAAAAGTCCGCGATGGATCTCAAGCTCAACGCTATGGAGTAAAGCATTAAACGCAAATTAAGACACAGCTTATGCTGTGTCTTTTTTATTGTGTAATATTAAGTTGACGAAAAGCGCGGCGGGAAATATAATGAGAATATAAACGGTTTGGAGTATCGATATGAAGAAGATCAAGCCGCTAGCTGTAATCAGCTCTGTTATAATAGTTATTGGAATAATCTTTATTGCGAGGTTCAATTCGATATTCAGCCTGTCTGAGGGTGAAATAAAAATATACGACGAACCATATGCACCGGCCGCGGATGTGAGCAAACTCGCCGTGGCCGACGATACAATTGCCGTTTTCTATGAGGATGCGGGCTACGCCGGATTTTATTCGCTGGACGGGTCTTTCATGTTCGGAGTACGCGTAGATTCCGCGAGCAGCGGAAGCGGAAATATCGGGTTTGTGGACGGATGCTGGATTATATATTCAAAAAACAATAATTTCTACATATTTGACGGTAAAAACCTTATAGATGAATTTCATGTGTCCATAAATGAAAATTCAGAACGTGGAACGTTGCTGCTTGAGAAAATGGGCGGACGAACGCTTAAATGCGAATATCTCGGAGAGATATATAGTGTGGAAGCATCATCGAAAATTGTGAAGAACGGGACCGGCGGCGAAATGCTGATTGCGGAGCTGTCGCAAAACAAAACAGCTCAAGTATTCTTCTGGACTGTTTTTGCAGTATGCATCATAGGTGCAGCACTGACAATTATAAAAGAAAGAAAAAATGTTGAAAACTTTTGATAATATCCGCTGTAATTATGAAAAATCAGCGGATAAAGCGGTCTGTATTCAACCTGAGACGTAAAAATGTTAAAAAAGGAGAAAGCAGCATGACAAGGCTGATGCTTATAATAAATCCCGCGGCGGGGCGCGGCGGCTTCAGAAACGGGCTGGGCGACGCGCTCAATCTGCTCGACAAAGGCGGCTGCCGTACAACACTGTTCTTCACCTCCGGCCGCGGCGACGCGACGGAGTTTGCGGCGAAATACGGCGCGGATTTTGACATAGTCGGCTGCGTCGGCGGGGATGGAACGCTCAGCGAGGTTCTGGCCGGACTGATGCGGCTTGAGAATCCGCCGAAGGTTGGCTATATCCCGATGGGCACGGCAAACGACGTCGCCACGACGCTCGGCCTGCCGAAGAACGATACCGTCAGCGCCGCGCGGCGCATTCTCAACGGCGAGCCGCACCCATTCGACGTTGGCGGCTTTGATTACGACAAGTACTTCGCGTACATAGCGGCCTTCGGCGCGTTCACCGAGGTCAGCTACGCGACGCCGCAGAACCAGAAAAAGCTGCTGGGGCATCTGGCCTACGTCCTTCAGGGCATGGCCGCGCTGCCGAAGCTGGAGAGCTACAACACCCGCGTCGAGTACGACGATGGCGTATTCGAGGGGCGGCTCGTGTACGGCAGCATGTCGAATTCAACTTCGGTCGCGGGCATAGTCCGCCTGCCCGAGGAGATGGTCTGCCTCGGCGACGGCGAGTCAGAGCTGGTGCTGGTGAAGGATCCGGGCAGCGTGGTCGGCTTCGGCGAGATCGTGGACAGCGTGCTGAGCCAGCGCTTTGACAGCGACAAGCTGCTGATCCTGCACACGAAAAAGGCAAAATTTACGTTTGAAAAGCCCGTTGCGTGGACGCGCGACGGCGAGGCCGGCGGCGAATACAGCGAGATCGAGCTGCGCAATTATAAAGCGCCTGTCGAGATGATATTCTGACGGGATGGAGATACACATGAAACAACGGGGCTCTCTGCTCAAAGACATGAGCATATTGTTATTCTTTTCGGCGCTGGTGCGGGCGTTTTTTGCATTCACTTGCCTGAACTTCTTCGCCTCGGCGATGAACCTGCGCCTGTTTGACGGCGCGCATATATGGCTGTACCGCGGCGCGGTAATCGCGGCGATACTCGGCGGCGTGCTGGAGCTGGTCGCAGGGTTCATGGGAGCGCTGTACTGCGAGGAGCCACTGCTGGCGCACAGGTGCATCGCATGGGGTGCAGCGGCGCTGATACTCGGTCTGGCGGCGAACGTCATGCAGATCATCGTCGGCTACGGCGCGAGCGCTTATGTATGGCTGAGCGGCGTTGCCGTACCGGCAGTGTACATTCTCGGCGCGATAAGGCTCAAACGAACGGTAAAACAGTAAAAACAGCTATGGGAATTTCCCATAGCTGTTTTTTATAAATATCGTGATTACTCTTCGAGCACTTCGCCGCCGGTGACTTTCTTCTCAAATTTTGCCATGAGGATCGGGGAGAAAATACCGATGACGCTCAGGACGATGAGAACCCAGCTCACCGGTGACGCGAACAGGCAGCCGAGGTCGCCGCCGCTGACTCGCAGCGCGCCGCGCAGGCCTTTTTCACTTATCGGGCCGAGTATCAGCGCCAGAACAACCGCCGCCGTGTTCAGGTCAAATTTACGCATCAGGTAGCCCAGAGCGCCAAATATGAGCATGACGACGACGTCGCTGAGGTTCTTGTGGATGGCATAGGAGCCGACAAAGCACAGCACCGTGACGCAGGAGATAAGGATAGCGTCGGACAGGCGGGAGATCTGCGCAAAGCCGCGGCAGCCGAGCATACCGATGGCGAGCATGAAGAACTGGACGAGCACGAAGCCCGCGAAGAAGGTGTAGGTCATCGCGGCGTGCTTGGTGAAGAGTTCGGGTCCCGGAGCCAGTCCCTGAATGACCAGACCGCCCATCAGAACCGCGGTGACGGATTCGCCGGGGATGCCGAGGGTCAGCATCGGGATCAGGGAGCCGCCGGTGACGGCGTTGTTCGCGGCCTCGGAGCCGCAGACGCCTTCAATCGCGCCGTGGCCGAAGTCTTCCTTATGCTTGGAGAACTGCTTGGCGTTGTTGTAGCCCATGAAGCAGGCGATAGACGCGCCGGCACCGGGCAGGATGCCGATGATGTTGCCGATGATCCAGGAGCGGATAACGGTCGGCCAGAGCATCTTTTCTCGGCCTTCGTGAGGGCGATTTTGTCGGAGAATTTCTTTGCCTTCTCGCGCTCAACGATCTTTTTCTCCGCGAGAATGAAGACCTGAGACATCGAGAACAGACCGATCAGGGCGCAGGTGACGTTGATGCCCTCGGCGAGGAACGCCTGACCGAACATGAAGCGCTGAGTGCCGTCGATGGGGTCAAGGCCGATGCAGGAGACCAGCAGGCCGAGCGCGCCGGACATCAGTCCCTTTACGATGCTCTTGCTGGAGACACCGGCGATGATGGTCAGGCCGAAGATGCCGAGCCAGAACTTTTCGGCGGACATGAACTTCAGCGCGAGCTGAGCCAGTGCGGGAGCGAAGAAGTACAGGGAGATGCAGCTGAGCAGGCCGCCCCAGAAGGAGCTCCAGCAGGCCGTGGCCAGCGCCTTACCTGCTTGTCCGTTCAGCGTCATCTGATAGCCCTCGATAGCCGTCGCCGCGGAGGCGAGGGTGCCGGGGGTGTGGATAAGTATCGCGGAGATGGAGCCGCCGAAGATAGCGCCGCAATAAATTGCGCCGAGGACTATAAGTCCGGTGTCGGTCGGCATGGTGAAGGTCAGCGGCAGCATCAGCGCGACGCCCATTGCCGCCGAAAGGCCGGGCAGGCAGCCGATGACGATACCGAGCGTAACGCCGCCGACCATTGCCAGCAGGTTGAGCCATGTCAGAGCGTGGATAAAGCCCTGACCCATTTGCTGTAAGGTTTCAAGCATGATTTATACCCTCCTTAAAACAGCAGCCCGGAGGGCAGCTTGACGCCGAGGAACTTCACAAATGCGAAGTAGATCAGCAGATTCATTACCAGAACGGAGATAAACGCCGGAACTATATGTACCTTGAGATACAGCAGCGACGCAAACATGAATATGATAGTCGCGGAGAAAAAGCCGAGGTACTTTATCATCAGGAAGTACACGAGCGTCAGGACTATCGAGACGATGAACTGCACCGGCTTGAAGCCCGCGAACACCTCATCCGCGCCGCTCTCCACGCCGAATTTGCGCGCATTGATTATCATCTGAACAAGATAGAGCGTTGTAAGGGCGAAGAGCAGGGCGATGGTAAACATCGGGTAGGTCTTGCTCTCCTCCGTCAGCTTATAGCTGTAAGCGTAGAAGAACGCGCACACGGCGTACATGAACACGACAACGCCTATATCGGTTTTCTTCATTTTCAAGGGACGATCCCTCCTATAAATCTTTAATCGCTTGTGCAGGAGAGCTCATCTGAACTCCCCTGCACGGAACATGGACAACTCAATGTCCGGCAGTTTTGAAGCGAACCTCAAAACAGAAGATTTTATTCGTACCAGAAGCCGGTGGACAGGCCCTCGGTAAAGGCCTGCTGCTCTTCAATCAGAGCTGCGGTAGCTTCTGCATCCTTATAATCGGTGACGAATTCGGAAGCTGCTGCGAGGTAGTCGGGGTCTTCCATGGTCTGCTTGAACGCGTTCTCGTAGAACTTGATGACCTCTTCGCTCACGCCCGCGGGAGCAACGATGCAGCGGGAGGAGCCGAGCCACTTGTCATAGAAGCCCTTTTCGCCCAGAGTCGGGACGTCGGGGTACTCCGGCAGACGCTCTTCTGCGAAGACAGCCAGAACCTTGACGTCGGCGCGGCCGGCGATGTCAGCGGCCTTTACGACGCACCAGTCAGCCTCGCCGCCGAGCAGGGAGACGAGCTCATCGTTGGTGTTGCCCTGGGGCAGGTCGGTGTACTTGAAGCCGGCGGAGTTGGCGAAAGCCTGAGCTTCTTGACGGGGACTTTATAAGGCATTCAAAAAATTTAACGCCGCCTTTACGCCGTCATATGACGTCGGTTTCCGGCATATACTTTCCGGAAGACAGGGGGGAAAGCTATGAGAATATTAAAATACGGCAGCATCGGGCCGTCAGTGCAGCTTCTGCAGCTGGGGCTGAACCGCGCGGGCTATGGGCCGCTGGAGACGGACGGAATATTCGGCACCGCGACGATGCAGGCCGTCACGCGGTTTCAGCAGGCAAACGGACTTCAGACGGACGGGATCGTCGGCAGCCGGACGCACCGCGCGCTGCTGCCGTGGTACACGGGCTATATCCTGCACACCGCGCGCTCCGGCGACACGCTTGAGAGCATCGCCGCGATGCACTCTGCGTCGCCCGCGGCGATCGCGCTCGCAAATCCCGGCGTGCAGACGCCGCAGCCGGGGACTCAGCTTGTCGTGCCCTTGCCGTTCGACGTCGTGCCGACGGATATAAGATACAGCGCCGCGCTGGTGGGATACTGCGTGCGCGGCCTTGCGGCGCGGTATCCGTTCATAGCGACGGGCGAGATCGGCCGCAGCGTCATGGGCAGGCCGCTGTGGAGCCTGAAGCTCGGCAGGGGTGACAATCGAGTGCTGTATAATGCCTCTCACCACGCGAACGAGTGGCTGACGACGCCGGTTCTGCTGAAATTTACCGAGCAGCTGGCTGCGGCCTACGCAAACGCCGGGGATATTTTCGGCCGCAGCGCGGCGGAGATACTGAGCTATGCTTCCATATATATTATCCCCGCCGTGAATCCGGACGGCATCGACCTCGTCACCGGAGAGCTGGCGCAGGGCGAGTATTTCAATTATGCGCGGAGCATCGCGCTCAGGTACCCGCAGTTTCCGTTCCCGTCGGGCTGGAAAGCGAATATCCGCGGCGTTGACCTGAACCTCCAGTACCCCGCCGGATGGGAAAACGCAAAGGCGATAAAGTTTGCGCAGGGCGTCACGTCTCCGGCACCGGCGGACTATGTCGGCTCCGCGCCGCTCACGGCTCCGGAGAGCCGCGCGATGTACGACTACACGCTCGCGCTCGACCCGTCGCTCACGCTGTCGTATCACAGTCAGGGGCGCGTGATATACTGGCGCTTCCTGGACTATGAACCCGCGAATTCCCGCGCGATAGCGGAGCTTTTCGCTTCGGTCTCCGGTTATGCCGTCGAGGAGACGCCGTACGCATCGGGCTTTGCGGGATATAAGGACTGGTTCATTCAGGACTATGACCGGCCTGGCTATACGATAGAGGTGGGCGAGGGCGTGAACCCGCTGCCCCTCGGCGATTTTCCCGCGATATACCGCGACAATGTCGGGATACTCACCTACGGCGCGCTCGTCACATAAAAATTAAAATTTTTAAACTACTGTACACAGGGAAAATTTCCTGCTATAATGTTTTATACTTTTCCGATAAAGAGGAGGTCGTTCTCTTTGACTGTCATCCGCTACATTCTCGTCATCCTGCTCAGCTATGTTCTGGGCTGCTCAAACATGGCGCTGTACCTGTCCAAACTGCGCGGCGTTGACATGCGCAAGGGAGGCTCAGGAAATCTCGGCGCGTCGAACGCAATGATACTCATGGGCTGGAAGGCCGGCATCATCGTCGCCGTGCACGATATCGGCAAGGCGGTCGTTGCGGTCGTGCTGGCGAAGCATTTCTGCCCCGGCCTGCCGCTCATCGGCGCCGCGGCGGGCGTCGCCTGCGTGCTGGGGCACATGTTCCCGTTCTATCTGCGCTTCCGCGGCGGAAAGGGGCTTGCGTCCTATCTCGGCATGACCATCGCGCTCAACTGGAAATTCGCGCTCATAGTGCTCGCCGTTGTGGCAATCGTAACGCTCATCACGGACTATATCGTCGTCGGCACCGTGACCACCGTTATCCTCGTGCCGACCTATTTCGGCATTACGGCGGGGAGTGTGCTGCTCGCGTCCATCCTTTGCGTGGCGACGGTCGCGATAATCATAAAGCATAAGGAGAATTACGTCCGCATCTTCAACGGTACCGAGATCGGCCTGCGCCGCGCCAACCGCGGCGACGACA
>OLGE01000812.1_pt1 | contig 34610 bp, 28 predicted proteins | sample 1605151 | NCBI WGS metagenome assembly OLGE01 (sample SAMEA3888912, study PRJEB22519) | human gut metagenome | biome: human gut; feature: human-associated habitat; material: faeces | place: Denmark | collected 2010
GGTGAAGAAGATCTGTGCCCAGCCGGACTTTGCGAAGATCTCCGCAATATTGGTAAAAATCGCACCCATTTCCGTACCTCCTTACATAAAGGGCGTGGTATGCTCGCGCACGCCTGCGTCACCCCATGCGCCGCGGCGGGAGCCGGCAGCGGGCTTGGAAACGCGCTTGATGCCGCGGATCACGGCATTGCCGCCGCACACAGAGGCCACGGCAGCGGAGATGGCGGCGATGATCTCGCCGGGGATGGAGCCGTTGTCAGCCTTGGCTGCAGGGGCAGCGGGCTTGGCGGCAGGGGCAGCCTTGGCAGCGGGGGCCGCAGGGGCCTTGGGCGCGGCAGGCTTGTCGTTCTTCTTATTGTTGATGTTGTCGAAGATCTTGCCTTCCAGCGTGATGATAAGGCACAGGGCCACCAGCATCGCGAAAACCAGCGTAATGCTGGTCAGAACAACGGTGCCGTCGCTGGCTTCCAGGGCAAGCAGAGCTAGGTTGGGCATGGATGATCCTCCTTTAATTGGTAAACGGCCGGAAAAAGGCTATTTGATGATATTATAGCACAAAGAGAAATTTTTTGGTAGATTTTTTTACAAAAAAATGAATAAATTTGGGGAAATGTACAGATGGTGCATGTAGGGGGCGGCAGATTTCGGCGGGGTGAGGGCACCCCGCCCTACGCACGGGTTTGATGTGGGGGTGTAGGGCGGCCAGCCCTCTGGCCGCCGTGGCCGTTTGCGGCGGTGGAAGGGTGCCCGGGAGGGATGAATCCCTCCCCTGCGGATTGATTGTAAAAGGGATTTGGCGGTAAGCTGCGGGCCGGGCATGCCCGGCCCCTACAGGGCGGCGATGGGGAAACGGGATGTGGCGGCAAGTTGGCGGGCCGCATATATGCGGCCCCTACAGGGCGATAAGAAGTTTATCCCTGCGGGGGTTCGGGGGAACACCCGACTCAAAAGTGGAGGAAGGCCCGTTGGCGTTAAGCGCGAACAGTAATACTGCGTTCGCGTAGCCCGCGCCCTCTGCGACCTCCGCTTTGGGGTTCCTAGGGGCGTGCAGCCCCTAGGTCGCGGGTCCGCTGCGTCGAAACAGCGGCAATTTTCTTTGGTTCTTTCTTTTGTTGGCAAAAGAAAGAACAACCTTCCGGGAGGCTGCCGCTCCCGGTTTACGGCAGATCACTCAGCAGCCCCTTCATATCCTCGCTTAAATAGTAGGTGCTCCCGGCCTGATAGGGGTTGTCCTTGCTGTAGGGCACATGGGTGCAGAGATAGCTGACCCACCTACTGTAGCCGGAGACCGTCAGATGCACGCCGTCGGGCTGGGAGAACTCCGTCGAGAGATACCCGGCGTCGTCGGCAAACTCGGCGCTGAGGTCAAGATAATAGCACCCGCACTCGGCACAAAGCTGCTGAATGGCCGCGTTGATGACCGCCAGACGGTCCGGGGCCAGACCCGGCAGACTGTCGGCGACCTTCTCCTGCGTGGCGGGCAGGACCGACTGCACATAGAACGCCGTGTTCGGCAGCGCCGTGCGCAGCTCGTCCAGCATTTTGCCGTAGTAGGCCAGAAAGCTGTCATCGTTGCCGGGCTGGACCAGCGCGTTTGTGCCGATAAGGATATACAGCTTGGCGGGCTGGGCGGCGGTCAGCACATCCAGCGGGACCTCCTCGCCGCGGTCGGGGCTTGAGACGGTCGTGCGGTTGACGATGGTGTTGGGGCTGATGCTGCGGTAGCCGCAGATAAGCGCGCCGCCCACATCGATGTTGTACTCGTTGGCGCAGAAACCTGCGGTGAGGGAGTCACCCAGGAAAGCGGCATCGGCAAACCAGCTGGTGCTCACGCGGCCAAACTCGCCCAACTGCACAGATTTTTGCGGTGCGGCGGTGTAGGTGTAGCCGGTATCGGCGCTTTGCTGCTGCGGGCCGACTGTGCCCCAGTTGAGAGTCTGCACGGTGCCGCTGGTATCGCTGCTGTTGGTGCCCGCGTAGGGCAGCGGGGCCACCAGTTGGGTGGTGCCCGTTACCGCCGGGGCTTCGGGTTCGGTCTCGCCTTTCACACTTTTGGGCAGGATCAGCGTGATGATGCCGGACAGCACCAGGATACCCGCTGCCGTGCCCAAAAAGGCGGCACGGCGGCGGCGACGGCGGCGCTTGGCGCTGGCCGAAAGATGTCGGCCTTCGTCCGGCTGCTGGCGATCAGGGTTCTGCATAGGTTCCTCACTTTCCAATTCAGGCGCGGGGGCTGCCTTGGCAGCACTGCGGGCTTTGGCTGCGCCCTTGCGTGCGGGCTGCTGCACGGCCTGCGGCTGCGCAGGCGGCATACCCTCCCACGGGTGGCCGGTCACTACCGGGATCTTTTTGCGGTTGAGTTTTTCAATGCCTGCCAGATATTCACGCTCCTCGGTGGAGCAGAAGCTTATGGCCACACCATCGGCACCGGCACGGGCTGTGCGGCCGATGCGGTGCACATAGGTTTCGGGCACTTCGGGCAGGTCGTAGTTGAATACATGCGAAAGCTCGCTGATATCAATGCCGCGCGCGGCAATATCCGTAGCCACCAGCACACGGGTTTTACCGGCCTTAAAGCCTTCCAGCGCATTTACGCGCGCGGTCTGGCTTTTGTTGCCGTGAATGGCCGCCGCTGTGATGCCAGCCTTGTTGAGCAAGCGGGCAATGCGGTCTGCCCCGTGTTTGGTGCGGCTGAAAACCAGCGCATTGACAATGCTTTTATCCTGTAAAAGATAAGCCAAAAGCTCGATCTTCTGCTTTTTTTCTACAAAATATAATTTTTGATCGATGCGGTCCACCGTGCTGGAAACCGGGTCTACTTTTACCACGGCGGGGTCATGCAGCAGGCTGTCGGCCAGCTCTTCGATCTCTTTGGGCATGGTGGCGCTGAACAGCAGGGTCTGGCGGCGGCGCGGCAGCTTGGCGATCACTTTTTTTACATCGTGTACAAAGCCCATGTCAAGCATACGGTCGGCTTCGTCCAGCACAAAGATCTCAATGCCGGAAAGATCAATCAGGCGCTGGCCGATCAGATCGTTCAGGCGGCCCGGACAGGCAATGAGAATATCCACGCCGCGGCGCAGTGCCTCCACCTGAGGCTGCTGGCCTACACCGCCGAAGATCACGGTGTGGCGCAGCTTTAAATGCTTGCCGTAGGCAGAAAAGCTATCGCCGATCTGCAAGGCCAGCTCACGGGTGGGGGTGAGGATCAAGGCGCGAATGCAAGGGCGCTGGGGTGTTTGCGCAGAAAGATTCTGCAAAATGGGCAGCGCAAAGGCGGCTGTTTTGCCGGTGCCTGTCTGCGCACAGCCCAAAAGGTCGCGCCCGGCCAGCACAGGGGGAATAGCCCCGGCCTGAATGGGGCTGGGGCTGGTGTAACCGGCCTCGGCCACGGCTTTCAAAATGGCGGGCTGCAGGGGAAGGTCTTGAAATGTCATGAAATATCCTTGTTGTTGATTATATACAGATTTTACAGATTGTAATTGCAGGGGGCGCGCAAGCGGCACTCACAGGCGGGTGGAAAGGCTTTCGGCATGGCGCGCAAAATCAGGGTCGATGTCGCGGCATTCCATATAATAGCGCTTTTCCTGGGCATGGCCCATGCTAAAGGTTTTGCGGGGCAGCACACCGCCCAGCACAACGCCCTTAAACAGATCGCTCTTGGCAAAATCGGGCATCAGCAGGCCCACGCCGCCCTTGCGGGCCAGAGCGCGCACGGTGTCGGCACCGTGGATATAGTCCACGGCGGCACCGGGATGGCTGGCCAGAAAATGCCCCACAAATGCCTCGGCAGTGCCAACGGCCAGGGGCTCGGCGGGGCTGGCAAAGCCCAGCGTTTGCTCGGCACCGGTTTCGTCCACCAGCGTAATGGTCTGCTGGGCAGCAGCGTACTGCAGGCCAAGGCCGTTTTCACGGCTCCATGCGGTGAGCGCTGCCAGCACTTCGCGGCCGGTGGTGCCGGTGAACAGGCGGTGAATGGGCTCCATCTGAATGGCAGGCGAGTGTACATTGCACAGCTCTACCAAACACAGCCGGGCGGGGTGATCACGGCGCTCCTCCTCGGTGAGGTGGGTCTTGATCTCGTCCCAATGGGCTTTGGCGGTGGCCAAGCTGTGGTTGCCGTCGCCCACGGCCATCATCAGCGGGGGCTGCCCGGCTGCGGCGGGATAGCGGGCATCAAACACCTCGCGGCTGGCCAGGCGCTCCAGCGCGGCCATAACGCGCTGCTGCACGGCCTCGTCGGTGATGCGCCAGCCGCAAAGATGGCCGCCCTGCAGCATCAGATCAAAGTCATAGGCAAGGGCATCATCGCTGCAGGCATCCGCCAAGGGCTCGATCACGGTTTTTTCGGGATCGTCCAGCAGCATCATCACATGGGGCAGCTCCAGCACAGCGCCGCGGCGCACGGCCAAACGGGGCGGAATGCGCTCCACCACCGTGTTTTCGCTGGGGCGGATCAGCGGCTTTGCGCCTTTTTCGTAGCTGTAGTCCTCCAAGTCCGCACAGCCCACAAGGCCCTGACGCACGCTGCCGTCCATCTGGGTGCGTTCGATATACATAAAGCCGTGCATTTTGCGGCGCAGGATCTCGATGCGATACACCTTCATGTGCTCGTGGATCGCTTCAATGCGCTCTTGCAGGCGCTGGGGGGAATCGCTGTTCAGATAAACCTCGGGCAAGATCAGGCGCAGGGTGCTGGGCTGCCTGGCAGCGCAGGCCCACGCCTTTTGCCAGTATTCCGGCTCGCTGGTAAACTGATCGCAGGCCACACAGGCCCACTGCGAAGGATCGTACTGCACCGAAGGCAGCAGAATATCGGCGGGCACAAATGTTTTCTCCATAAAATGGTTCCCCCTTTACTGGAATACAGCACTGTCGGCGGTTTTTACGGTAACGCTTTCGGTTTTGGCGCTCTTGGCAGCGGCCTTGGCTGCGGTGAGCAGTTCTTCCTGATTTTCGGGCACCTCGGCGGGCATGGCGATCATCAGGCGCTGCACGCCCAGATCGGCATAGGTGCCGCCCAGTGCGGCAACAGGGTCAGCCGAGGCCACGGCGGCCAGCGGATACTGCACCCACAGGGTGCCGCCGTCGGCGGAAAGGGTGTCGTTCCAGGATTTTAACAGCTCGGCCAAATGGCTGGCAGTGGCAGTGCCGCCGCCTGCATAGCCGCAGCTGGAGGTGGCATGGGTGGGATACTGTACGCCGGAAAGCAGAATGGTGTTAAAGCCCATGGCCTTTACCTCCGAGATCACCCCTGCCACATAGTTGACAGCGGCTTCGCTCCACGGGTCCAGCCAGGGCTTGCCGCCTGCTTCCTGCTCGGCATCCAGCCAGAAATACTCGGTGTCTTGATAGTGAATGCCCATATCCCGGTTGGTATAAGGGGCAATGGGGTCCTGAAAAGCACAAAGAGAAGCCACAGGCTCCAGCCCGGCTTCCCGCAGGGCGGCTGCAGCGGCGGCAGCATCAATGGTGGTGGCGGCCACACTCTTGGAGGCATCGGGCAGGGTGCTGGGGTAATACAGATAGCCGGTGCTGTCCTTGAGAGGGATCACCACATAGTGAACGCCCTTTTCCTGATACTGGCGGGCGGTTTCGGCCATTTTTTCGGGGCTGCTGAAGCCGGAAAGGCTGGCAAAGGCCCAGCTGCCCTGATCCACCTTGGGCACCGGCGTGGGGGCGGGGGTGGCCTCGGGCTGAGACTCGGCAGGGGTGGACTGGGCCGGTGTCGGCTCAGATGCAGCCGCGGAGGACGAAGAATCCAGATCGCGCCCCTTTACCACGGTGTACCAGGTGTGCGTGCCAAAATCCAGCACGGCAGGGGCGGCAAGATAGCCCACCACAAACACCGCAATAATGCCTGCGGCCCAGGCCAGCGCGGTGTGTACGATCTGATCGCGGGTGTGGAAAATGCGTTTATAATGTTTCAGCTTGCCCAGATTTTTTTTTGGTTTTGACATAATGGTTGCCCTCCGGCAAAAAATCAGACATTCAGCATATGGCCGGTCACACTGTAAATGGCCAAGGCCAGAATACCGGTATAGATCAGGGTAATGGGCAGTCCCCGGAACATGGGGGGAATCGCGTCGGTGCGCAGGCGGCGCTGTGCTTCGGTGACCAGCAGCACAGCAAACAGATAACCCACGGCGCTGCCAAGGCCGAAGCCGAGGCTTTGGGCCAGGGTGTAGTGCTGGCTGCCGCTGATCAGCAAGGTGCCCAGCACGCAGCAGTTCAGTGTGGCCAGGGGCAAAAGCATTTTCAGCTCAGAGCAGCGGGGCGAATGAATGCCATGCTCCAGCACCAGCCACACAATGCCCATGGCCAGAAAGCTGCACAGGATATAGGCCAGCGGGCGCACGGCGGCCCGAATGAACGTCGAGGCCGGGATCAGGGGGGCAAGATAGGTGGCATAGGCCCAGCCAAAGGGCGCGGCGAGCAGCTGCACAGCCACCAGAAGCCCGCCGAACAGCACAGAGTTCAGGCTGGGCTCTTCCACCAGCGCGATCATGCGCGAAACGCCGAGGCTGCGGGTGAAAATGGCGTTCTGGGCAAAAACCGCCAGAACGGCATACAGCAAAAAGAGGCTCACATCATGAAAAACGGTGCTCATACAGTGCGCTTCGCCTCCATATTCACATATTTTTTATAGCGGATCAGGCCATATTGCCATGCTGCGGCCAAAAGCCCCAGCAAAATGAACCCGCCCATAGGCGTGGAAGCCAGCGGGAAAAACAGCTGCTTGGTAACCTGCACGCCAAACAGCTGGCCCAGTGCCAAAAACTCGCGCACCAAGCCCAGCACAAACAAAACCAAGCCGTAGCCCAGCGTAAAGCCGATGCTTTTTCTTACGGTTTGGGAAATGCTGGCATCCAGCGTGTGCTCAAAGCGCTGGATCACCAGCGGCTCACACACCAGCATGGGCAAATAGATGCCCAGCGACAAAAGATTTTTCTGGAAAATAAGATACAGGATAAAATAAACCGGAATGTAGGCCAGTGCCGCCACGCCGCACACCAGCATGGGACGGGCTTTTTCGCCAAAATGCTCCATCAGCAGCATGGGCACCACGCGCACGATGGGCAGCAAAAGCAGCACAGCCGCAAACAGCATCAGGGCGTTGCGGCCGCTGGTATCCATAACCACCAGAGGGGCAATGCCCAGCGAGTGAAAAATCACGGGGTTATTTAAAAACACACGGTCTTTTGCACAAACTTCGTCAAAATTTTCCGCAATATAGCGGGCCTTATCGATTTTCAAGCCGGCGGGCCTCCTTTCGTGCAGTCAGCAGCATCACGGCGCGGTCCAGCCAGGAAGAAAGTGCATTCATAATGATCAGTGCAAAGGCCACGCCGGTTTCACGGCTTCCATGGTATTTGAGAAGCATGGTCAGCACACCAAGGCACACACCGTAAATGATGCGGCTTTGGCGGGTTTTGGGGCGGGTGACGGGCTCACTCAGCAAAAATACAGCGCTGAATATCACCGAGTTGGCCACCAGCTCATAGTGCAGCATGGTAAAGCGTACACCCAGATTTTGCCAGGGCAGGCCAAAGCTCACGCCGCCAAGGCGCGGGAACAGCCACACAAACACGGCGCAGGCGGCCAAAAAGCTGCACGAGCTTACAAGGTCCAGATCTTTGCGCAGGGCCAGCAGCAGCCCGCAGGCCAGGATCACCAGCACGCAGGTGGAGCCCATGGGGCCCGCAAAGTTGCCGAGCAGCAGATCCAGATTGCTTACAGAGGGCAGACCGCCGTTGCGCAGGGCCATGTCGGCGCCGTCGGTGAACACCACCTGACTCAGATCATACAGGGGCAGGCGCGTCATGGGCTGGGGAAAGCGGAACATCAAATCAGGCCAGTTGGCGCAGGCAATGGCATAGCCCACGGCCACCGGGTGAAAGGGATAGCACCCCACGCCGCCGAACACTTCCTTGCCCAGCAGGTCACAGGCCAGCACGGCCACCACCACTACATAATAGGGCACCGAGGCCGGCATCATCAGCGCCAGCACCAGCGCAAAGCATTCACTGGAATGCTCGTGCGGGTCATATTGGCGGTCACGCAGAAAGACCATCAGGCGATCGATCAAATTGCCGGTAACCACGGCAGCGAAACTCAAAAACAGCGGGCGAAGCCCATAAAAGAACACACTCATGATCAGCACGGGTATGCAGCACAGGATCACATCGCTGTAATAGCGGGCACCTGCATCCGGTGCAGGAACCCTGTTCTTTTTATTCATAGGCAGACAAACCTCCCGGAAAAAGGGCAAAAGGGTTTACAAAAAGCATGGCGCCGGGCGGTGCTTACAGGGCACGGAACGCCTGCACGGCCTCGGCAGGGTTTGGGGCGGCAAACACAGCACTGCCTGCCACCAGCAGGTTGGCACCGGCCTCTACGCAGGCCTTGCCGCTGCCCTTTAAGTCTACGCCGCCATCCACTTCCAGATAGGGCGCAAGGCCGCGCTGGGCGCAGGCATCCTGCAGAAAACGCAGCTTGTCCAGCGCAGCGGGCATAAACTTCTGGCCGCCGAAGCCGGGCTCTACGCTCATCACAAGGATCAGATCCAGATCCTTCAGATAGGGCAGCAGGGCCTCGGCCGGGGTGGCGGGCTTAATGGAAAGGCCCACCTTGCAGCCGGTGGCCTTGATGGCGGCAATGGTTTCGGCCACCTGGCCGCACTCGTAGTGGAATGTGATGATGCCGGCACCGGCCTTGGCGAATTCCTCGGCATAGCGCATCGGCTCGCTGATCATCAAGTGCACATCCAAAAGTGCTTCGGGCAGGGCCTTGTGCAGGCTGCGCAAAACCGGCAAACCAAAACTGATGTTGGGCACAAAGTGGCCGTCCATCACATCAAAATGCAGCATATCCGCACCGGCGTTCATCACGGCGGCGCAGTCATTTGCCAAATGGGCAAAATCGGCAGATAAAATCGAAGGGCTGAGCTGAGTCACGGGAAAGATCCTCCTTTTTTTATGGCAATGCCGCAGCCGCCGGAGCGGTGCTTAAGCCGTCAGGCGGGAATTGTGCGGTGCTGCCTTATACAAAACAAACCCGGAAACCCGGAAATTACACCTGTTCACTATTGTACACGAAATACAGGAAGAATGTCAAACCCATAAGGCGGCCCGAATGTGAGAAAGCTGTGATAGTTTTCGGGGGCGGCCTCAGCCTTCTTTTTTGCCGCCGCGGCGCTGGCGGGGCTGTGCGGGCGGCTCGGGCAGGGTGAAGGTGAACCGGCACCACTCGCCATGCTTGCTGTCCACCCGGATGGTGCCGCCCGAAAGCGTGATCAGCACCTTGCAGATGTGCAGCCCCAGCCCGCTGCCCTTGGCGTTGAGCCCGCGGGAGGCATCCTCTTTATAAAAGCGCTGGAACACAAAGGGCAGCGCCTCGGGGCTGATGCCCTCGCCGGTGTTGGTGATGCTCACCTCCACAATGCCGGGCTGCAGGCGCTTGACATCAAACCGGATGTTGCCGCCCGGCGGGGTGAACTTGAGGGCGTTGTCCATCAGATTCTGCACTACCTGATGCACAAGGTCCGGGTCAGCATACACCATGGTGGGCACGGGCGCAAGATCGTTGATCACGATCTTTCCGGCCAGAATGCGCTGCTCGTTGGCCAGCAGCACGCCGGTAAGGGTTTCCCACACATCGTAAGAGCGGGCGTGCACCTTATATTCACCGGCCTCCAGCTTGGTAATGTCCAGCATATTCTGCACAAGGCGCGCCAAACGGCCGGTTTCCTGGCTTACGATCTCAAGATAGTGGTGCTGCATCTCGGGCGGAATGGTGCCGTCCAGCATACCGTCCACAAATCCCTTCACGCTGGTCATGGGGGTGCGCAGCTCGTGCGCAAGGTTGCCCATAAACTGGCTGCGCGATTTATCAATGCTTTCCAGATTCACCGCCATGCTGTTGAAGGTTTGCGCCAGACTGGTGATCTCATCGTCGCCGCTGGGGGCAACACGCGCCGAAAAATCGCCGCCGCCAAATCGGCGCGCAGCCTCGCCAATATCATGCAGGGGTTGGGTGATGCGGTTGGTAAGCACAATGGAAAGCACGCTGGAAAGCAGCAGCGTAAGCCCTGCCGAAAGAATAAAGGAGGAAAACATATCCCCCACATATTCGTTGATGGTAGAGCTGCGCATACAGGCCAGCAGATAAAAATGCGAATCGCCCACATTCATGCGGCGGGCCAGAATGTAATATTTCTGGTCCAGCAGGCCGCCCAGATCGTCGCGGCCATACACATCCTCGCCGCCGTCCAGCCGCTGCATCACGGTCTGGGTAAGGTGGGCATCGTTCATGTGCTCATCATAGCCTGCGCTGCGCACGATCAAACCGTCGCTGTTGGCGATCATCAGCGTATTCTGGGTGGTGCTGTTGATCAGCTCCAGCTGCTGCCCCAACGCATCGCTCTGCACGGCCGCCTGATGGTCAGGACCGGCATCGGCAAAATACTGGGCCTGCACCTCCATAATATCCAGCGCAGTGCTCAAGGCCTGCCGCCGCTCGTTGGTGAAATAGTGGATCGACATTCCGATCTGCAGAATGCCCATGGAAAACAGGCCGAACAAAATCACGGTGGCAATGGTCAAAAAATAGGTTTGGCTTACACTTTTACGCATAAGATCACTCTTTTACTTCAAATTTATAGCCTACGCCCCACACGGTTTTCAGCTGCCACTGCTCGCTGGCGCCCTCCAGCTTTTCGCGCAGGCGCTTTACATGCACATCAATGGTGCGGCTGTCGCCGTAATATTCAAAGCCCCACACCTCATCCAGCAGCTGGTCACGCGTGTACACACGGTTGGGGTGGCTGCACAGGCAGGCCAGCAGCTCCAGCTCTTTGGGGGGCGCATCCACAATTTTGCCCTTTACGCGCAGCTCATAGCTGCTCATATCCAGGCGCAGATTGTCAAATTCATACACGCCCTCTTTCTTTTCCTCGGCGGGGGCGCTGCGGCGCAAAACCGCCTTGATGCGGGCGATCACCTCTTTGGCATCAAAGGGCTTTACCACATAGTCGTCGGCCCCCAGCTCAAGGCCCAGCACACGGTCATACACTTCGCCCTTGGCGGTGAGCATGATAATGGGCACCTGACTGGTTTTGCGGATCTTTTCGCACACGGTGCGGCCATCCATTTTGGGCATCATCAGATCCAGCAAAATCAGGTCAGGATGCTCGGCTTCAAAGGCGTGGAAAGCTTCCTCGCCGTCAGCGGCCAAAATGGGGGTAAAGCCCTCTTTTACCAGATACAGGCGCAGAAGCTCGGCAATGTTGCGGTCATCATCCGCAACAAGGATCTTTTCGTTCATCAGAAAACTCCTTTCGGGAAAATACAAACAAAATATACGGATTGTAAAATGTCAAACGGAAACCATTTCTGTCGGCAGCCGCCCCAAAAAGCATTTGCTGCGGCTGTTTTATTCCTTTGGCAGCACCGCAGGGGTTTTGCCCGGCAGCGTGTACGCCGCTGCGCCATAAAATAAACAACAAAATACAATTTTATTATATCGACTATTTGTGTCAAAATAAAGAACAAGCCCAAACTTTTTTGCCCTGCAAAGAAAATCCGGGCAGAAAACCGTGCTCCCGGAAATCGAAAGAAACACGGGCCGCCGCACAGTGCCGCGGCCACACGCTGTACATAAATAGCAAAAAGGCAAAAAACATCAGCCTGTCGTGATTGCTAAGACGGCCTTTTTCTACAGGCTGCAACAGCACCGCCCGCCCCATTGCAAGCAGTGGGGCGGGCGGTGCTGTTTGTGTATGCCTTTATAGATGCACCTGTTCCAGGATCATGCGCTCCAGCGCCCGGGCGGCCACGCTCAGCGGGCGGCCCCGGCGCTTGATCAGCACAATGCTTCGCTCGGGGATCTCCTCGGCAAGATCCACGATATGCACATTGTTGCCGGGCTGAATAAACTGCTCGGGCACAAAGCCCACGCCCAGATTGGCCTCCACCATGGGCAGGATCTCGTCGGCGGTAAAGGGCTCGATCACCGGCTGAAACGGCAGATGATACCGGCTGAAAAAGTCGGAGTAAAACTCGTAGGATTTTGTATCAGGCCCCAGTGCGATCAGCGGATGGTGCACCAGCTCGGCCAGCGTGACTTCATGCCCCACAAGGCCGGTGAATTCGGGCGGGCACACCGCCACACTGCGATAGGTGCGCAGCGGGGTTTCGATCAGCTGGGGCGAGTTGGGCGTGGGCGTGGTGGCCACGGCTAAATCCGCCGAGCCGGACTGCAGCCCGGCCACAGCCTGCAGGGTGGAATGGCTGCTGATGTGAATGTGTACCCCCGGATAGCGCAGGCGAAACTGCTTTAATATAGGTAAAAGCAGGCAGCGCAGTGCGGTTTCGTTGGTGGCCAGATACACCGTGCCGCCCTGCAGGCTGGTGCTTTCGGTCAGCTCGGCCTGTGCGGCCTCGATATGCTCCACCGCAATGCGCACATGGCGAAACAGGCGCTCGCCCTCGGGCGTCAAGTGCATACCGCGGCTGGAGCGGGAAAACAAAATGCACCCAAGCTCACCCTCCAGATTGCGTATGGCGCGCGTAAGGTTTGGCTGGCTGTTCAGCAGCAGGCGCGAAGCCTGCGAAACGCTGCCGTATTTGGCCACATAATAAAAAATGCGGTAATAATCATAGCTTATGTTCATTTTGTATCCTGCCTTCTATCTCAAAATGATATAACATATATATTTTTTATAGATTATCCATATAGGCTTAACAGCATTATAATAAACAAGTGCTCAAAAGTCGAGAGAAAATTTTGTGCACAAAGCATGATTAGAAAGGAAAATCGAACATGAGCAAAAGAAAACGCACGGTGTTTATAACCGTTTGGGTGCTGGCGCTCATTGCGGTGCTGGCGGCGGTGCTGGCGATCGGGCCAACGCCGAAAAGCGAAAGTGTGCAGGGTGCCATGCGGGATGCCGTGCTGCACGGCGACAACCAGATCAGCCTGTTTGGGCTGAAAGCAGTGAACCCGGCGCTGATCTCGGGCTTTACAGTAACGGCGCTGCTGCTGATCTTTGCGGCGCTGGTGCGAATGCTGGTGATTCCGCGGTTTACGCTGGTGCCCGGAAAATTTCAGCTGGTGCTGGAGGAGCTGGTACACTTTTTTGATCAGCTGGCTTCCACCAACAGCCCCCACCGGCACAAATTTTTGGGGGCCTACATTTTTGGTGCGGGCGTGTATATCTTTGCAGGCACCATGTTTGAGCTGATCGGCCTGCAGGGCATCACTACCCACGGCATGCCCATCACGCTGCCCGCACCCTTGGCCGATATCAACGCAGCCATTGCGCTGGGATGCTTTTCGTATCTGGTGATCCTGTCGGGCGGTATTGCGGGCAACGGCCTGAAGGGCATTGGGCTTACCTTAAAAGAGTTCTCGCTGCCCATCTCCATGAGCTTCCGTCTGTTCGGCGCACTGCTCAGCGGCCTGCTGGTCACGGAGCTGGTATATTACTATATCAGCCTGAGTTTTGTACTGCCTGTGCTCGTGGGCATTATGTTCACGCTGATGCACGCGCTGATCCAGACCTATGTGCTGACCATGCTTACCGCGCTGTTCTATGGCGAAGTGAGCGAATCGCCAAATAAAAAAGAAAAAAATCAAAAAATCAAAGAATGATTCGGAGGAAAAGTATTATGAAATCCATGAAGAAAAGACTGGCCGCTATGGGTCTTCTGGCACTGATGATCGTTGCATTTTGCAGCGTAACGGCTTTTGCCGCCAGCACCGATGATGCGGCACCTGCCACTGCCGTGACCACGCAGGCCACGACCGAAACAACGGCTGCTTCCAGTGCGGATAATACCACGGGCAGCAAGGCGGTTGCTGCAGGCGTTTGCGTGGGTCTGGCTGCTGGTGCCGGTGCTTTGGGCATGGGCATTGCCGTGGGTAAGTCCTGCGAGGGTATCTCCCGCCAGCCCGAAGCCACGGGCCAGATTCGTACCAGCCTTATGCTGGGCTTGGTCTTTATTGAAACGGCTATCATCTATGCGTTGATCGTTGCCATTCTGGTCATCTTTGTATTGTAAGGGAGGAAAAAGGTATGGGACTGCCCTTGAATATTGACTGGCAGCAAATCCTTTTGCACCTGTTTAACTTTTTGATCCTGGCAGGGGGCTTGTACCTGCTGCTGTATAAACCAGTCAAGCAATTTATGGAAAAACGCGAAACCACTTACAAGGCAATGGATGACGAAGCCCGCCAAAAGGCCCAGCAGGCCCAGCAGGCACAGCAGCAGGCTGCCCAGCGCCTGGAACAGCTGAATAAGGAAATTGCCAAGAAAAACAGCGAGGCTACCCAGCAGGCAAGCCTTGCCGCACAAAAAATTCTGGACGAAGCCGAAGCCGAAAAGGCCCATATCCTTGCAGCAGCCCAACAGGCTGCTGAGCAGGAAAAGGCGCGCATTGTAAACCAGGCCAGCCGCGAGATCGAGCAGCTGGCCATGCAGGCCATCGACAAGGCCGCCCGGCAGGCAAGCAAAAAGGATGCGCTGGATGCCTTTTTGGACAGCGCACAGCAAACTCCAAAGGAGGACTGACCCTGTATGGATCATGAGATCAAGCAAGTAGAGGTGGAAGCCTACCTTTACAGCAAGCAGGAGCCCACCCCCCAGCAGCAGGAGAGATTAAAACAGTTTCTGGCGGATAAATACCAGAAAGAAGTGGGCATAACCTGGATAAAAGACGATACGGTGGCCGACGGCTTTCGCATGGAAGTGGGCACCAGCGTATATAAGTGGGACTTAGCCGAAATTTTTGACTGGACCCCGGAGGGCCGCAGCCGCCAGCTCAAGCAGGCCATTCGCGCGGCGGTCAGCAAAAATGCCAATGTGATGCCGATGATCCGCGAGGCGGTGCAGAACTTTACCCCCAGCCCCGAGGGCGAGCAGGTGGGTACCGTGCTTACGGTGGGCGATGGCATTGCCACCGTGAGCGGCCTGCCCAATGCCGAATACGGCGAAATTCTGGTGTTTGAAAACGGCTTAAAGGGCATGATCCTCGATTTGAAAGAGGAGGAGATTGGCTGCGTGATCTTTGGCGATGATGCCGACATCATGCAGGGCAGCACCGTGCGCCGCACCGGCAAGGTGGCGGGCATGCCGGTGGGCCGGGCCTTCTTGGGGCGTGTGGTCAACGCTCTGGGCGAAGCCGTGGACGGCGGCGCCCCCATTGAGGGCGAGGACTATTATCCCATTGAAACACCGGCTCCCGGCATTATTGACCGCCAGCCCGTGAATAAGCCCATGGAAACCGGCCTGCTCACCATCGACTCAATGTTTCCCATCGGCCGCGGCCAGCGTGAGCTGATCATCGGCGACCGCCAAACCGGCAAAACCGCCATTGCGCTGGATACCATTCTGAACCAGAAGGGCAAGGGCGTGGTGTGCATTTATGTGGCCATTGGCCAAAAGGCTTCCAGCGTGGCGCAGCTTGTGGAAGTGCTGCGCCGCAACGATGCGCTGGACTACTGCATTGTGGTGAATGCCTCGGCCAGCGATTCGGCCACGCTGCAATATATTGCCCCTTACGCAGGCTGCGCCATGGGCGAATATTTTATGCGCGGCGGCAAGGATGTGCTGATCGTGTACGACGATCTTTCCAAGCACGCCATTGCCTACCGAACCCTCAGCCTGCTGCTGGAGCGCAGCCCCGGCCGTGAGGCCTATCCCGGCGATGTGTTTTATCTGCATTCGCGCCTGCTGGAGCGCTCGGCACACCTGAGCGATGCACTGGGCGGCGGCAGCATGACGGCCCTGCCCATTGTGGAAACACAGGCGGGGGATGTGTCGGCCTATATTCCCACCAACATTATTTCCATTACCGATGGCCAGATCTTTTTGGAGAGCGATCTGTTCCATGCGGGCCAGCGCCCGGCTGTGAATGTGGGCCTTTCGGTTTCGCGTGTGGGCGGCGCAGCCCAAACCGAAGCCATGAAAAAGGCCACCGGCGCCATTCGTCTGGATCTGGCACAGTACCGCGAAATGGAAGTGTTCATGCAGTTCTCCAGCGATCTGGACGAAGCCACCAAGCGCCAGCTGCGCTATGGTGCAGCCCTGATGGCCCTGCTGCGGCAGGAGCAATATCACCCCTATGCCCAGCATGAACAGGTGATCCTGCTGGTGGCGGCACTGGGCCATGTGTTTACGGATGTGCCCACGGCGCAGGTGCCTGCCTTCAGCCGCAAGCTTTTGCAGGCTGCCCAGGCGAGCCTGAGCGATGTGTGCAGCCGGATGGATAAAACCGGTAAAATGACCCCCGACGACCGTGCGGTGATCCTGAATTTTGCCAAGCAGTTCGCCGCCGACAATGCCCCTGCGGAGTAAAGGCGGTGCGCTATGGCGAATACAAAAGAGATCAAAAGCCGCATGAAAAGCGTGCAGGATACCCAAAAGATCACCAGCGCCATGTATCTGATCGCCAGCACGAAAATGCGCCGCGCCAAAGCCGAGCTGGATGACACCCGCCCCTATTTTGAAGCGCTGAAGGGCGAGATCAAGCGAGTGTTCCGCTCGGTACACAATGTGCAGAGCCGCTATTTCTATCCCGGCGAGGGCGAGGTGCAGCTGCACGGCCCCACGGCCTGTCTGGTGATCACGGCGGATAAGGGCCTTGCGGGTATGTACAACCAGAATGTGATCAAAAGAGCCGAGCAGCAGTTGGCGGATAACCCCGACACCCAGCTGTTTGTGGTGGGCGAATACGGCCGCCAGTATTTTGCGCGGCATCACATTCCCATTGCCAAAAGCTTTTTGTACACCGCGCAAAACCCCACCATGCAGCGCGCCCGTGAGATCAGTGAGGTGCTGCTGGATCTTTTTGATACCGGCAAGATCGTGAAGATCTATGTGATCTACACCGATATGAAAAACGGCCTGTGCGAGGAAGCCCACGAGGAGCGTCTGCTGCCGTTTCGCCGGCAAAACTTTGCCAGCCACCCGCATGAGGCAGCGGTGAACAAGCCCTTTAAATTTGAGCCCTCGGTGGAGCAGGTGCTGGATAATCTGATCCCCAGCTATGTTTCGGGCTATATTTACAGCGCGCTGGTGGATAGCTTCTGCAGCGAGCAAAACGCCCGTATGACAGCCATGAACTCAGCCAACCAGAATGCCGAAAAAATTCTGGCCGAGCTGAATGTGGAGTATAACCGCATTCGTCAGGCAGCCATCACGCAGGAGATCACCGAGGTGTCGGCGGGTGCGCTGGCACAAAAACGCAACAGACAGAAAAAACAAAAGGAGGTGTGCGGGCTATGAATACCGGCAAGATCACGGCCATTTCCGGCCCTGTCATCGACTGTGAATTTTCAGCGGGCGCATTGCCCAAAATCAAAGAAGCCCTTACCGTGCAGGTGAAGGGAGAAACCCGTGTGATGGAGGTTGCCCAGCATATCGGGCAGCAGAAGGTGCGCTGCATTCTGCTGGGGGCCAGCGAAAATATGGCCCGCGGCATGCAGGTGCAGGCCACCGGCCACGGCATCGAGGTGCCTGTGGGCGATGCTACCCTGGGGCGTATGTTCAATGTGCTGGGGCAGCCCATCGACGGCGAGCAGCCCCTGCCCCCCGACACCACGCAGTGGGAGATCCACCGCAAGGCCCCCGGCTTTGCCGAGCAGCAGCCCGTGGCCGAGGTGCTGGAAACCGGCATCAAGGTGATCGATCTGCTGGAGCCCTATCCGAAGGGCGGCAAGATCGGTCTGTTCGGCGGTGCAGGCGTGGGCAAAACCGTGCTGATCCAGGAATTGATCCACAATGTGGCCATGGAGCATGGCGGCTACTCGGTGTTTACCGGTGTGGGCGAGCGCAGCCGTGAGGGCAACGATCTGTGGAATGAAATGCGGGAAAGCGGCGTTTCGGATAAAACGGCGCTGGTGTTCGGCCAGATGAACGAATCGCCCGGCGTGCGTATGCGCGTGGCGCTTTCCGGCCTGACCATGGCCGAGTACTTCCGTGATGTGCAGCATAAAAATGTGCTGCTGTTCATTGATAATATCTTCCGCTTTGTGCAGGCGGGCAGCGAGGTTTCCACTCTGCTGGGCCGTATGCCCAGCGCGGTGGGCTATCAGCCCACACTGGCCGACGAGATGGGCGCCTTGCAGGAACGTATTACCTCCACCAAGTCCGGCTCGGTCACCTCGGTACAGGCCGTGTATGTGCCCGCCGATGATCTGACCGACCCTGCCCCCGCCACCACCTTTACGCATCTGGATGCCACCACGGTGCTGAGCCGTAAAATTTCCGAGCAGGGCATTTACCCGGCTGTGGACCCGCTGGCTTCCACCTCGCGTATTCTGGATGCGCACATTGTGGGCCAGGAGCACTACGATGTGGCCCGCCGCACACAGGAAATTTTGCAAAAGTACAATGAATTGCAGGATATCATTGCCATTCTGGGCATGGACGAGCTGGGCGAGGAGGACCGCAAGGTGGTAAGCCGCGCGCGCAAGATCCAGCGTTTTCTGGCACAGCCCACCCATGTGGCCGAAAAATTCACGGGCCTGCCCGGCGTGTATGTGCCCCTGAAGGAAACCATTCGCGGATTTAAGGCCATTCTGGATGGCGAAATGGATGAATATCCCGAGGCGGCCTTCTACAATGTGGGCACCATTGACGATGCCCTGCAAAAGGCTGCTGCGATCAAAGAGGGCAAGGTATGAGCAGCTTTAAGGTGCATATTCTGGCGGCGGATGAAAGCTTTTACGAAGGCGAGTGTGAATCGCTGGTGGTGCCAACCTCCAACGGGCAATACGGTATATGGGCCAACCATGCCAACACCATCAGCGCCATTGTGCCCGGCGAAATGCTGTATCGCCTGCCCGGCGGGCAGGAGCAGCGGGCGGCTGTTTCCAGCGGTATGGTGAAAATTGAAAACAACGAGGTGCTGGTGCTGGTGGACAGCGCCGAGCGCCCCGAAGAGATCGATGCCAACCGCGCCAAGCGCGCAGCCGATGCCGCCCGGGAGGCACTGCTGCAAAAGCAGAGCTTTCGGGAATATCACGAAGCACAGGTCACGCTGGCACGCGCCATTGCCCGCCTGCGCGTAAAGGGCGACGCCAACCAGAAGATCCATAATAACAAGGGTTAAGAGTAAAAAGCCCTGTGCCTGCGCGGCGCAAGGCGGCTTTATAAGAGAGAGCATAGAGGGATGGAATAAGCGCCCCGTGCGCCGTAGAAAAAACGGCTGCACGGGGCGCTTTTGTGTTTACCAGAAGTGTTTCTTTTTCATAATATAAAGGCTGATCAGCACCACCGCCGCGCTGGCGATGATCACGGCCAGATAGCCGTATTGCCAGTGCAGCTCGGGCATATAGGCAAAATTCATGCCGTACCACCCGGCCACCAGCGAAAGCGGCAGAAAAATGGTGGTAACAATGGTCAGGATCTTCATAATGTGGTTTTGCCGCATATCGATCTCGGACTGAAACAATTCGCGCAGCTGCACGGCGTATTCATGCAGGGACTGGGCCTGCGCCAAAAGCCGGTTCACACGCTTTTCCACCAGATGAAACAGGCGCAGTTCATCGCTGTCAAAATAAGCGTTTTCGTTTTCCAAAAATTCGCACACCAGCCCGTCCAGTTGGGTGTAGTAGCGGCTCCAGCCGGAAATTTCCTTGCGCAGTGCCGACATACGGGGGCTGAATTCCTCCAGCCGCGCGCCGGAAATTTCATCCTCCATGGCGTCCAGCTCGTCCTCCAGCGCCTGCAGGTGGTGCATATCCTTGGCCAGAAGCAGCTCTAAAAATCCATAGAAAAATCCACCGATGCCCGGCCCCGCCAGCAGCTTTTCCCGGCACAGGCGCTGCAGCATGGTGTGCGCAGCACCGGAATCATCGCACAGCACGGCATAATCGGCCGTGAGCAGATAGCCGAATGCAATGGCGGCCTGCCCGCGTGTGCGGCGGGGCGTGGTGATGGTGCCGCAAATGTGGCTGCTGTGGCACTCGGCCTTGCACAGCTGTGCGGTTTTGGGCGAGGGCGTGTGGCACAAAAGCGGGATCTGCGCGCCAAGGCGGGCAGAATGCTCCAATTCCTGCGAACTTAGCAATATAACAAACGGAGCGCTAACGCTGCTTTCGGCAGAAAGCGGTGTTAAAGCTGTGCCGATCTGATAACGAACCATATTTTTACAGTAACCTCCCAACCGGTCGGAACAGGCGGATATTCCCCTGGGTGCTGCCGTGCCCCGGGCAGGGCATCGCCTGCGGGGCCCGGGGCTGTGCGACAAAGAAATATTGCCGAAAACCGCTTTTATTGTAGCACATTCGGCCCCGGCTGAAAAGCAAAAGAAAGTATAAAAATAAAAACGAAACAGCGATAAAATCGGATAGCCTGCCCGGAAAAATAAGATAAAATATGAACAAAAAATTATTCTTTTGTGAATTTTAGCACTCTATGCTTGACAGCGCTAAAACATGGAGCTATAATAAAGGCGTTCAAAGGGAAAGGGAATCCGAAAGGGGTTCGCCCAAAGCCCTGTGAACCAAATCAAAACTGTTAATAAGTGGGCATTTGAAGCAAGGCGCTGCTGCAAAGGCTGCGGCGGTTGCCCCGAGTCAAATGATCAAGATCGATTGGAGGAATGACTTATGATGATGATGCCCAGTATTTTTAGTGAAAACCTGTTCGATGATTTCTTTGACAATGGTTTTGCCATGCTGCCTGCCATGAACGCAAGCAATGCCCTGTACGGCAAGCACGCCCACAACATTATGAAAACCGATGTGCGCGAAACCGATAACAGCTATGAGCTGGATATCGATCTGCCCGGCTTTAAGAAGGACGAGATCAAGCTGGATCTGAAGGATGGCTATCTGACCATCAGCGCCAGCAAGGGCCTGGATAAGGACGAAAAGGATAAGAAGGGCCGTTATATCCGCCAAGAGCGTTATGCCGGTGCCTGCAGCCGCAGCTTCTATGTGGGCGAAGGCGTAGAGGCCAAGGATTTCGCCGCCAAATTTGAGGATGGCATTTTGAAGATCAGCATGCCCAAGGCCGCCAAGAAGGCCCTGCCCGAAAACAACACCATCCTGATCGAAGGCTGATCGCATTGCGCGAAAGGGGGATGAACCCCATGACTCATTGCATCACCGCTGTATAAACAGCCGTAGCCGCCTGGAACACTCTCCGCAAGGAGAGGGCCCCAAGCGGCTTTTGTATTTTTAACGAAAGGTTTTGCAAAAGGGCACAGGCGGCCGATCCAACACGGCGGCTGCCCATGGAAGGGATCGGGGCGCAGACAGCCGACGATCAGAAGGGAGCAGATCATCCATGAAAGAAGTTAAGTCACCCAAGAAACCGCTGGCATATTATTATGTCATCATCGTTTCCATTCTCCTGCTGTTTAATTTGTTTTTTGCGCCTTCACTGATGCGTCGGCAGGTGCAGGAGGTCGATTACGGCACCTTTATGAGCATGATCGACGAAAAAAATATCGGCAAGGTGGAGGTGGAGGACTCCGAGATCCTGTTCACCGATAAGGACGAAACGAAAATTTACACCACCGGTGCAATGAACGATCCCACCCTGACCCAGCGCCTGTATGACTGCGGTGCCCAGTTTACCAAAGAAGTGCAGAAAACCACCTCGCCGCTGCTCGGCTATTTTATAACCGGCATTCTGCCGCTGCTGATTTTCATTGGCATTGGCCAGTATATGGGCAAAAAGCTGATGGAGCAGGCGGGCGGAAAAAATGCCATGAGCTTTGGCGCGCCCGGAAGATCCAACGCCAGAGTATATGTACAGTCCACCAAAGGGATCCGCTTCAGCGATGTTGCCGGTGAGGACGAAGCCAAGGAAAATCTTTCAGAGATCGTAGATTACCTGCATAACCCGCAGAAATATACCGAAGCCGGGGCTTCCATGCCGAAGGGCCTGCTGCTGGTGGGCCCTCCGGGCACGGGCAAAACCATGCTGGCAAAAGCCGTTGCAGGCGAGGCAGATGTGCCGTTTTTCTCCATTTCCGGCTCGGAATTTGTGGAAATGTTCGTGGGCATGGGCGCATCCAAGGTTCGTGATCTGTTCAAACAGGCAAAGGAAAAAGCCCCTTGCATTGTTTTTATTGATGAGATCGATGCCATTGGCCAAAAGCGAAACAGCGGCAGTATGGGCGGCAACGATGAGCGCGAGCAGACCCTGAACCAGCTTTTGACCGAGATGGACGGCTTTGAGGGCAATACCGGCGTGATCATTCTGGCGGCCACCAACCGGCCGGAATCCCTTGACCCGGCGCTGACCCGCCCCGGCCGTTTTGACCGCCGTGTGCCGGTGGAGCTGCCGGACCTTGCAGGCCGTGAGGCAATTCTGAAAGTCCACGCCAAAAAGATCAAAACAGCCGATGATGTGAATCTGCACACCATCGCCCGCATGGCTTCCGGTGCATCCGGCGCAGAGCTTGCCAACATCATCAACGAGGCAGCGCTTCGCGCAGTCCGCAACGGCCGCACCATCGTAAACGAAGCCGATCTGGAAGAAAGCATTGAAGTGGTGATCGCCGGTTATCAAAAGAAAAACGCCGTTCTCTCCGATCAGGAAAAGAAGGTGGTGGCGTACCACGAGATCGGCCACGCACTGGTGGCGGCGCTGCAGAGCCACTCTGCCCCGGTGCAGAAGATCACTATCATTCCAAGAACCTCCGGTGCGCTGGGATACACCATGCAGGTGGACTCTGGGGATAAATATCTGATGACAAAGCAGGAGCTGGAGAACAAAATTGCCACCTTTACCGGCGGCCGTGCAGCCGAGGAGGTGGCTTTTGGGGAAGTGACCACCGGTGCCTCCAACGACATCGAGCAGGCCACCAAGCTGGCGCGGGGCATGATCACCCGATATGGCATGAACGAGGATTTTGATATGGTCGCTCTGGAAACCGTGAACAACCAGTATCTGGGCGGCGATGCTTCCCTTGCCTGCTCGGCGGAAACGCAGCGTGAAATCGACCGGAAAACCATTGAACTGGTGAAAGCACAGCACGAAAAAGCGCGCAAGCTTTTGATGGAACACCGCGCAAAGCTGGATGAGCTGGCAAGCTATCTGTACGAAAAAGAAACCATCACCGGCGATGAATTTATGACCATTCTGAATCGGGAAGGAAAGGCCGCAGAGAAGCAAGGCGGCGAGGAAAATGCCAATGGAACAGATCGATCTTTTGACCACCCTGAATGAAGGATATCTTCCCCAACTGCAGGTGATGCTGACCTCTCTTGCCATGAATAATCCCAAGGAAACCTTTGCCCTGACCCTGCTGCACAGCGGCATCCCGGAAAAAAAGCTGCAGGGCGTGGCAAAGCAGTGCGAGGCATACGGCTATTCCTTTTTTCCCACAAAAGTAGAGGATGCGCTGTTTGGCAAGGCACCTGTGACAAAGCAGTATCCAAAGGAAATGTACTATCGCCTGCTGGCACCACACCTGCTGCCAAAGCACATCAAGCGTGTTCTTTATCTTGACCCGGACACCCTGATCATCAATCCCGTCCGTCCGCTGTGGGAAACCGATCTGCAGGGAAATCTTTTTGCGGCGGCTGCGCATACCGGCAAAACCGAGCTGGCGAACAGTGTCAATCAAATGCGGCTGGGAACAGAGCACGACTATTATAATTCCGGTGTTTTGCTGATGGATCTGGAGCAGGGGCGAAAGAAAATTTCCCCGGAGCAGCTCTTTCGATATGTGGAGCAGCACAGCAAAGAGCTGATTTTGCCGGATCAGGATATCCTCAATGCCCTGTACGGAGAAAAAATATTGCCGCTGCAGGATGCGATATGGAACTATGATGCCCGCAATTACAGCAGCTATCTGCTTCGCAGCGGCGGCGTTTATGATATGCAGTGGGTTATGCAGCACACGGCGATACTGCATTTCTGCGGCAGGGAAAAGCCGTGGAAACCCGGGTATATTCACCGTTTCGGAATTTTGTATCAGCATTATATGCAGCTGGCGCGCCGGGCGTGGCAGATCTGCCTGTAGCAGGCGGCAGCCCAAAGCCGATAGCAGCCGTCCGACGGCTGCAAAATATGCAGTTTTGATGCATCGTTTATAGCGCAAGGGAGCAATTTCCATGAGAAGTTGCTCCCTTGCTTTTTTGTGTATATAAAATCGTAGAAACGAATGATTTTTGCTGCATATCCGGGGTTATAAACCGGGTTTTTGAGGAAAAAAGCGGCGGGGTGAAATGTCTTTTGGTTTTCCCTTAGGAAACTGCTTGACAAAAGCATTTTTAGCGGGTATAGTTGCTTTAGCCAATGCACCATATTCAACACAAATTGGCATGGTAGGTTATGTTTTTTTGTGCAAAATGAAACGGCGCTTATGGACGATACGAACGAACGAATACGAAGAAGGAGCAACCAACTATGAAGAAAACAATGCAGCGATCTCTGAGTTGCCTGCTGACGCTCGCAATGGTCTTCTCTATGCTGATGACCAATGCGTTTGCAGCCAACGAGAGCGCAAAGCTGGAATTTGATTATTCCGGCAACTACGACTCTGCCAAGAGCGTCAGCCTCGAAGTCTACAAGGGCTATCCCGCTGACAGTTACGCTGAGCAGGATGAGATCTTTGAGCAGCTCGAAGCACTCACCCCGAAGTCTGACGGCAGCTACGTTGTTACCGAAGCCGGTACTTATGCCTACCATGTACACGGCACGGGCTACTACAACATTCTCCAGCTCTTCAATGTGACCGAGGCAGACCTTGCCGCAGGCACCAAGAAGATCAGCGTGAACGGCGGCAAGCTTGGCGGTGATGGCTTTGAGCCCACCATCAAGCCGGAAAAGGCCCCCGACACCTACGAGATGGACCCCCGCGACAACCTGCTGGTGCTGTGGCCCGAGGAAATCAACGAGCATTTCAACATCGAGCCCCAGAACTACACCACCCCCGCCTTTGACGGCAAGCACGCTGCAAACGAATTCACCTCTCAGGACGAGATGATGGAATTCCTGCAGAAGATGGACAAGTCCTCCGACAGGATGCACCTCTACTCTGCCGGTACGACCCCCAACTACAAGTATGATCTGCCTTTGGCGCTCTTCACCACCTCCGAGATCCCTGCCGGTGCCACTCTCGAGGAAGCTGCCAAGATCGTGAAGGACAACGGCAAGCTGAATGTCTGGTATCAGGCACAGATCCACCCCAACGAGCCCGCTGCCGGTGAAGGCGCCCTCGTTATGGTGCAGAACTTCGCTTCCGATCCCAGCTACCAGAAGCTGCTGGAAAAGGTCAACCTTGTGATCGTTCCCCGCATCAACCCGGACGGCTCTTATCTGTTCAGCCGCGCAACCTACGACGGCTTTGATATGAACCGCGACCATATGTCCCTGAAGGCAGCCGAGCTGGCTCAGCTGCACACCGCATACCGCCTGTTCATGAGCGAAGTGGTTCTCGACACCCACGAGTTCAGCTTCTACGGCGCCTACAACGAGGACTACACCGCCACCAGCGAGTACATGGAAAATGCGGATGACCTGGAAACCACTCCCGCCACCAGCCTGAACAATGACCCCGCCGTGACCAAGATCGGCCTGGATATGGCCAAGAACCTGTTCTCGGAGGCTACGGATGCAGGCCTGCGTGTGAACCACTACGGCACCACCGTCAACAACCCCATCGGCCGCGCCTACATCGGCCTGTTTGACTCTGTTTCCTTCCTGATCGAGACCCGCGGCATCGGCGCAGGCCGCCAGAACTTTGAGCGCCGCGTATTCTCGCAGGAAACTGCCACTACCTCTTACATCACCTACGCTGCCGAGCACGCCGACGAGATCGCCAAGACCGTCGCCGCTGCCCGTGCCGATGTTGTGGCCAAGGGCAAAACCTATGAGGAAGACGATCTGGTTGCTCTGTACCAGACCAAGTCCGGCGATACCAAGACCGATTACGCCATTCCCACCGTGCAGTACGCTATTGCTGACGGCAGCGAAAAGGTCAGCGAGGCCAGCCCCCTCACTCTGAACGACACCATGACCCGCAGCCGCGTTCGCCCCACCGCTTACGTGATCCCTGCCGACACTGCCAACATGGAAAAGATCCTGTACATCATGGACAACCAGGGCGCTGAGTACTACCAGCTCGAGCCCGGCACCACCGCCAACCTGCAGCAGTACTACTATGTGGGCGACTACATGGTAAACGACAAGGCCAAGGGCATCGAAGCCGGCCTGCGGGACGCTGCCGATGTCACCTTTGCCAAGGGCGCTTATGTGTTCCCCATGGATCAGGTGGCAGGCAATGTGATTGCCATGCTCTGCGAGCCCGATGTTACCGACTCCAACGGCTATGACGGCACGCTCTATCAGTACAAGCAGATCGACTACGACAAGGACAACAACTTCCCCATGTACCGCTACACCGGCAACGACCCTCGCACCACGCTGGTGAGCAGCACTACTGCGGAAAAGCCCAGCCAGAGCAAGCCCACCGCCGGCAGCGATGAGTATGTGGTGGTGGCCGGTGACTGCCTGTGGAACATTGCCAGCAAGTATCTTGGCAGCGGCAACCGCTGGAACGAGATCTATGAGCTGAACCGCAGCATCATTCAGGATTACAACCTCATCTACATCGGCCAGGTATTTAAGCTGCCCAAGGTGTAAGCAAAACCCAAGATCCTTTTACCACCTGCTATTCCATAAGCAAAGCTTCCCCCGCCCAGGCGGCAGGGGGCGTAAAAAAGTAATATCGTATTTCTCAGAAACGGCGTGGCTTCGGTCACGCCGTTTCCTGTTTCAGTAGTTCTTACACGGGGATAAAGTCCACAAGGTCACAGGAAATGTGGATGTTTTGCCGCCGTTTTCCGCTGCTCTTGTCGTGGGCTTCAATATAAACTCCCTTAATTCCGGTTCCACTTAGTTGAAACTTCCGTCCCATGTTGGCATATTGGAAATATAGGTGCCTTCCACCGCAGGAACATAAAATGCTCCGTAGTCTTTTAATCCATTTTCGTGTTCAGCTTCCGGCAGTTCAACATAGAAGCGATAGTATGGCATATAGTACGCTTCATATCCGCCTGTCCGGTAGATGAGTTCGACTTTCTTGATAAACTCTGCGCCGGGAAATTCATACGGGACAGTCGAAAGATAATTGCCATTTAACAACAGCTCTTTTGCCTTACCCGAACTGATGATTGGATAATCCCCCATTTTCTTTGACAAATCGGGCTGAAATACCCTTGCCAGGAACAGCTTTCCATTGTCATCACAATAGAATGCCACCCGATTGAAATTGTAGTTGATGATTTGCTCGATATCATGGTCGGCCGCATCAAAAAACTCAATGGAAAAACTTTGCTGGCTATAGATATTGTAATCCCCACCATGAATGTTTACTTGAGGATTGTCCATGCCAATCAGCTCTCTATATTCGCTTTTTAAATAATCTGCCACGGCAGCCGTATCAACGTAGGACGCATAATGGGTAAAGTTATACTCTTCCGGGAGAGATACGACAGGATCAAAATGTATCGTCGCTGTCATGGTTTGGTCTACTTCTATTTTTATTCCATCGGCTTCTATGATTAGTGCAGTCGGATCAAAATATCCATCAGGAACAACCGAGCCTCCCGCTTCATACTTTTTTGTTATTTGCTGTTTTTCTTCTTCGCTGGGTGCATTGTCAGTGACCGTCAGGTTGCTTGGATCAAGCCCCAATCTCCCAGCAACATCCAGGATAAACTCCCGCATTTTATCAAAATCCGCTCCTGATGCAATATGGTACTCATTGTAGTGCAAGAGGTTTTGATAGACAGGGAGTGCGGATATCTCGGATTCTTCATTCCAGGGATTCGCGTTTACGAGTTCCGAAATGTCATAAGCCATATATCCCTCATATCCCATTCCACCCGAAGTGTTTTCAGAAATCGACAGCATCGGCAGGTCAGAGGGCAATTCTGGTTCATCGTGTGGAAAGAGCATCGTTGCTGCAACAACAATGACTGCAAAACAAGCAGCAATCGCTCCCCACTGCATCCAGAAAATTTTCTTTTTTTTCGTTGCGGTATCTGCTGCTTCAACATAGGCAGGATCGATCAGTCCCATCTTTTCTAAAAAATCATTTCCTCTCATATGGAGTAACCCTCCTTCTCAAGATACTTTCGAAGCTCATTTCGGCAGCGAAAGAGCGTCGTTTTAATTTTGCTCTGTGATAAGGCGAAGCGTTCGGAGATGGAAGCTATGGAATCCAGATACCAATACCGGCGAACAAAAATATTTCTTTTTTCCTCATCCAGTCGGCTGAGGAATTCATTGATCGCATCGGCAAAGACTTTATCCTCGATGCGGCATTGAACATCGTCGGGCGCAGGAATACACTGTTCCATCTCTGCACTGAGTTCGCATATGAATACGCTGCGTTTCAGCCGACTGCGGTTACGGCAACAGTTCAGGGAAAGGTGACGGATGATCCGGGCAAGGAACGCATACAGATAGCTTCTTGGCTCATGGGGCGGAATCGTGTTCCACGCTTCCATGTAAGTATCATTTTCACATTCCTCGGCAGTCTGCCTATCTTTTACAATATTGTGGGATAGCGAACGCAGACGGTTTCCATATTTTTTGGAGGCGTACCGGATTGCGGTTTCATCGCGTTCAAAAAACAGATCTATAATCTTAGTGTCATCCAAAGCCTTCATCTCCTTTCCTCTGTAGTAAAAGGCCTTTCACCCTTATAAGCACTTTTTAATTGGCTTTCGTTACACCTTCCCAAAAATTATAGCAAAATTTTTTGAACATTTCGACATTAACCTTTGATTCCATTCTTCTTCGCCCACTCGCTTGCCGCCTGTTTCCGCGCCTCACTATACGGTGCAGTCAACCGAAAACTCAATCTGCCTTTTTCAATCTCAAAGGTCAGTCAGCCTTGCTTGTCATCGTCAATTTGGCGGCAGCGCTCCGGGTAATTCGCTGCAAATGCTGTCAGCCGCTTTTTCAGATCGGTGTTGTGAGTCTGCACCTCGATCATACTGCCATAGGATGGATTTAAGGTAATTGTACTTGAAAGCTGCGAATAATTCTATTGCTTTTCGTTGCCAACCCTGCCTGACAGATGCCATAATCGTAATTTCTTTAATTACATTCTTATGAGCACCTGTGTAATGGCAGGGGAAGCTTTTTTTAGTGCATTTTTTACCCGAAAAGTACCCAAATGAGAAAAAAGGTGACAGATGGCACCCGTTAGCCATGGAATGCGGCGGCGAGAGTGGTATGATGGCTTACTATGGATTTATTTAATAGGGTATAAAAGCCCGGCGGCTATGTGCTGCCCGGGGTTAAAGCAACATAGAAAAATCACAAGGAAGTTATCACCATGAGCAAAAAAGAACTGGTCAGCTATCTGCTGGCGCAAAATACCGCCCTTTCTCCCGCACAGATCCTATTGTCGCTCACAGCGGCCGTGCTGCTGGCACTGCTGATGTATTTTGTATACCGAAAAACCTTTTCCGGCGTTGTGTACAGCAAAAATTTCAACAGCACGCTGGTGCTCATTGCCGTGATCACCACGCTGGCCATGCTGGCCATCGGCAGCAATCTGGCGCTTTCTCTGGGCATGGTGGGCTCGCTTTCCATCATTCGTTTCCGCACCGCCATCAAGGAGCCGCGCGACATCGCCTTTTTGTTCTGGGCCATCAGCATCGGCCTTTGCTGCGGCGCCAATATGTATATCATTGCGGTGCTGGGCAGCGCGGTGATCACCGTCCTGCTGTTTGCCTTTAAAATGGATCTGTACGAGCGCAGCGCCTATCTTTTGGTGGTGCGCAGCGAAGCCGGGACCATGCCTGCCGATGAAATGGAGTCACTGCTGAAAGAAAACACCGCCTCGTACCGTGTGCGCATGAGCAATGCCACCGGCCGTGAGGAGGAGATCACCTATGAGATTTCGCTTTCCGGCAGAAAAAAGCAAACCCCGCAGGCCCTGCAAAAACAGCTGATCGGGCTGCAGGGGGTATGCTCGGTCAACTTTGTATCCTATTCCGGCGAAGTGATCGGCTGATTAGAAAAGAGAGTAAGAGATCATGGGTGCTTTGTGTCGTAAAAAGCAATATCAGCGGCGGCTGGTGCGCATACTGGCCGTGCTGGCCCCGGCGGCGCTGTTTCTGGTTTGTCTGGTCAGCCTGGCCGGGCAGGCCAATGCCGAAAGCAGCCGCACGGTGCGCATCAACGAGATCATGGCCAAAAACCTGAGCGGCCTGCAAGGGCAAGACGGACAGCCGGTGGACTGGGTGGAGCTGTACAATGCCTCCGAGCAGCCGGTTTCGCTTAAAGGCGTGGGCCTGTCCAACAAGGCGGGGGATGCCTATGCCTGGGTGTTTCCGGAATACATTCTTGCCCCCGGGGAGTATCTGGTGGTGTATGCCGATGGCCTTGACTGTGCCGACGAAACCGGCTTTCACACGCCGTTTCATCTTTCCGGCAGCGGCGGAACCCTCACGCTCACTGCGCCAAACGGCACCGTGCTGGACAAGCTGGTGTATCCCAAACAAAAATGGGATGTGCCCTATGGCCGCTTGCAGCAGTCCCCCGAGCAAAGCGGCTTTTTTGCGGCGGCCACACCGGGCAGCGCCAACCCGGCGGCTTTTTGGGGCGGCGAAGCACAGGCTGCACAGCCGGGAGAAGCCGTAACCTTTTCACACAGCGCAGGCAGCTACACCGAGCCCTTTGTGCTGCAAATGGAGGCTTCGGATGAGGATGCCATCATTTTATATACTCTTGATGGCAGCGAGCCCGGCACCGGCAGCCTGCTGTATACCAAGGGCGTGCCGATCCGGGATCTTACGGGAATGCCCAACCGGTATGTGTCGGTGCTGTCGTCCACCGAAAGCCTTGGCAGCGACACCCGCGAGTTTGTTTGGACGGATGAAGCGGGAAACACCAGCGTTTCCGCCGCGCACATGCTGCAGTATCTGCAGCCCAGGCTCGAACCGGTGAGCAAGGCGGTGACCGTGCGGGCCAGAACCTGCAAGGACGGAAAGCTGGGAGAAACCATCACCACCGCCACCTATTTTGTCAACTCTGAGCAAGGGTTTCCGCGAGTGTCCATCACCACAGACCCCGAGCTGCTTTTTAACAGCCAGAATGGCCTGCTGGTGCCGGGCGGCCTGCACTGGACGGCCGCGGCGCTGGGCGCGGCGCAAAGCCAGAACATCGCCAATTACATGACGGATGCAAGCGTCGCGGTAAACTGCGAGATCTTTTCTGCCGATGGAACGCGCCAAAGCTCACAGAGCGGCACCATGCGGCTTTCCGGCAATGCCTCCCGGCTGGAAAAACAAAAAAGCCTTTTGTTCACGGATGAAACTGGCCAAAGCATCAAGCTGCGGGCGCAGCACAATAATAATGTGGTGTATTATCCGTATCTGGATGCTTTCTGGAAAAACTATCTCTCGCAGCAGCAGATCGGTGCGGTGGAAAACAGCTTTGTGGATCTGTATATCGACGGCGAATACTGGGGCATTTATTCCTTGCAGAACACCGTGACCGGGCATTTGGCCGCCGTGGCCGAAACCGATAAAAAGCAGCTGTACCTGTGCAAGTTCAAATCCCTGATGGCGCAGGAGCAAAACTACGGCATCGAGATCGCCAACGGCGGAAGCGAGGCACAGCAGGCTTTTGCAGAGTTCCGAAGCCAGGTGTGCCGCCGCGATTTTCGCCGCGAAGAGGATATGCGCTGGCTGGAAAGCCAAATGGATGTGGACGAGCTGATCCGCTATCTGGCCGCAGAATTTTACCTGCAGAACTCCGACTGGGAAAGCAACAATGTTTCGTTTTGGAAAACAAAACAGAACAACGGCACTTCTATGGGGGACGGCCGGTGGCGGCAGGTTTTATATGATCTGGATATGACCATGTCGTTTGTGACCATCGACACCATCGGCAGATTTTTGGAGATCGATTTTTCCCAGGGCACACCGGAGGAATGGAACGCCCTGCTGGAACAGAAAATTGCCCGGGACGCGCAGCACGAAGAGGATTTCTTTCCGCTTTTGGTGTGCAAGCTGTGGCAATCGCAGGAATTCCGGCTGCGCTTTAGGCAATATGCCATGCAGGCCTATGCAGCTGATGGAATATACGGGGCACAAATGGTTTTGCCTGCGCTGCAAGAGCATTTTGTGCTTCTTTCCACACAAATGGAGCGAAACCTGCGGCGCTTGTACGGCGGGCAGGGAATCGAAGACCGTATGCAGCACTGGGCCGAGCAAAGCCGACATGTGTGTGATTTTGCCGCCGAGCGTGCGGAGTATATGCTTTGGTACACCAACCGCGCCTGCTATGGGTGCTGAAGCGGCGCGCAGAACTGTACCCAACCGATGCAACAATCCTCTCCCCGGCAGCAGGGCAGCCGGGGAGATTTTTTGAGCAGTATACATGAATTAAATTCACCATAGGAGAGAACACGACTCACGAAAAAAGCAAGATAAAAAATAAACAAATCGAAAAAAATTGATTGTATATTTTAGTCAAAAACGATGAAGTGTTTTTGTAGGTGTTGACAAATAAAAGCGATGGGATTATTTTAGAAAAAATCCAAGCAAATCCCCTTTGTAGAGAGGGAAACGGAGAAAGGAAAGAACATTATGAATACCCTGGTAATCGTATTGATCGCCGCTGTGTGGCTGCTGGGCGCTTATCTGCTTTACGGCCGCTGGCTGGCGAAAAAATGGGGTGTTGACCCCAAGGCCAAAACCCCTGCCGTAAAGTTTAATGACGGCAAGGATTTTGTTCCCACCAACGGCTGGACAGTGTTCAGCCACCAGTTCTCGTCCATTGCAGGCGCAGGCCCCGTCACCGGTGCCATTCAGGCTGCCGCCTTCGGCTGGCTGCCGGTGCTGCTGTGGGTGCTGCTGGGCGGTGTGTTTTTCGGTGCTGTCACTGACTTCGGCGCCCTGTATGCCTCGGTGAAGAACGATGGCAAGAGCATGGGCATGCTGATCGAAAAGTACATCGGCAAACTGGGCCGCAAGCTGTTCTTGCTGTTCTGCTGGCTGTTCTGCCTGATCGTCATCGCCGCCTTTGCCGATATGGTGGCAGGCACCTTTAATGCCTACACCGTCACCGATGGCGTGGCCGCTCTTTCGGATGCTGCCCGCACCAACGGCGCTGCCGGTATGGTGAGCATCATGTTTATGGCGTTCGCTGTGGTGTTTGGCCTTGTGCAGAAAAAGCTGGCTCTTTCCGGCTGGAAAGAGGGCGTACTGGGCGTTGTGTGCATCGTGGCCTCGTTTGCCGTTGGCATGGCCTGCCCGCTGATCTTTGCCAAAACCACCTGGAGCTATATCACCTTTGTTTATATCTTCTTTGCTGCTGTGCTGCCCATGTGGCTGCTCAAACAGCCCCGCGATTACATGACCACTTTTATGTTCATTCTCATGATCGCCGGTGCTGTGATCGGCCTGTTTGCCGCACATCCCGCCATGAACCTGCCCGCTTTCACCGGCTTTGAAAACGAAAAGCTGGGCTCGCTGTTCCCCATTTTGTTCGTCACGGTGGCCTGCGGTGCAGTTTCCGGCTTCCACAGCCTGGTTTCCTCGGGCACTTCTTCCAAGACCGTGGAAAACGAAAAGGATATGCTGAAGGTTGGCTACGGCGCTATGGTGCTGGAAAGCCTGCTGGCTGTGCTGGCCCTGTGCGTGGCCGGTGCTGCCGCCGCTGCCGATGGCACTGCCGCCACGGGCACTCCCTTCCAGATCTTCAGCCGCGGCGTGGCCGGATTCTTTGAAATGTTCGGCGTGCCCGTGTATGTGGCTACCGTGTTTATGACCATGTGCGTTTCCGCTCTGGCCCTCACCAGTCTGGATGCCGTGGCCCGTATCGCTCGTATGAGCTTCCAGGAGCTGTTCAGCGTGGACGATATGGAGCACGCTGAGCCCTGGCGCAAGCTGCTGTGCAACACTTACTTCTCCACCGTGCTCACGCTGGTGTGCGGCTATGTGCTCACCCAGATCGGCTATGCCAACATCTGGCCCCTGTTTGGCTCGGCCAACCAGCTGCTGAGCGCACTGGTGCTGGTAACGCTGTGCGTGTTCTTAAAGGTGACCGGCCGCAGCAACAAAATGCTGTTCCCCCCGATGATCATTATGCTGTGCGTAACGGGCACCGCTCTGGTGCAGCGCACCATCGGCCTTGTAAAAGCCTATCAGGCCGGCAGCGCCGTGTTCCTGGTGGAGGGCCTGCAGCTGATCATTGCCGTGTTGCTGATGGTGCTGGGCGTGATCATTGTGGTCAACTCGCTGCGCGCCTATTTCTCGGCACAAAAGGGCGCCGAAACCGCCAAGGCTGCGGTATAACCAAACCCATTTTCATAAAATCATAATACAGCCCGGCGCACGAAAGAAAAGCCTTCTTTCGTGCGCCGGGCTTGTTTGTACGGAACAAAAACACAAAAAAGCTTGTGGCGTTAGGTGCTATCTGGTATAATTACAATGTTGCATTAGGCTCTTTTGCGGCAGCGCAGAAAATGTGCGAAAGGGCGGCAGCAAAACCATCCGTATTGGAAACGCAGTTTTTGCGATGGATCAAGGAGATGTAGTATATATGAAACTCGGAATCGGAGGACCGCTACCTGATTTTATATCTCAATAATCCTCAATAAATACGAATA
>OLGE01000816.1_pt1 | contig 34520 bp, 28 predicted proteins | sample 1605151 | NCBI WGS metagenome assembly OLGE01 (sample SAMEA3888912, study PRJEB22519) | human gut metagenome | biome: human gut; feature: human-associated habitat; material: faeces | place: Denmark | collected 2010
GACTGTCATTCACTACCGTGTCGACACTTCGCTACCCTTACAATAAGGGGAGGCTAATAGGTTTATTCCTGAAACAATATTTTTTCAAAGAAAAATCCTCAAAACATCGACCTAATTATTCTTCAACAACCTTGCAAACATCGACCCAGCCGCTGAAGCCCTGAGCATATTTTTCAAGCTCGTCGGGTGTCAGCTCAACTGCGCTGTTCGAGCTGCCGACGGCGGGGAAAACCGTATCAAATCTTTTCAGTGATTCATCAAGATACGTATTAACACCGTCGTTTATGCCGAACGGGCAAACACCGCCGATTTTGTGGCCTATCATGCTTTCAACCTCATCGGAAGTTAGCATCTTCGCCTTTGTCGAGAAAGTTGCCTTATACTTTTTGTTATCAACCTTGGCGTCACCGGCGGCGATAACAAGTATCGCTTCATCGCCGACCTTGAACGAGAGACTTTTTGCAATTCGCTGACCCTTAACGCCGAGCGCCTGAGCCGCAAGCTCGACCGTTGCGCTTGACACGTCAAACTCTCTCACTCTGTCCTCAATGCCGAAACGGCTGAGGTACGCCTTGCCTTTTTCTATGGACATAATCAGAAAATCTCCTTGGACTCAATCTGCTTTGCAGCCATTTCAACGAACTCATCAACGCCCATTGCGCCGATATCGCCCTCGCCGCGCTTACGAACCGAAACGCAGTTACCCTCGATATCCTTGTCGCCCATGAGGAGCATATACGGAATCTTCTGGAGCTGAGCTTCACGAATCTTGTAGCCTGTCTTTTCGCTTCTTGTATCAACTTCGCAGCGAATGCCCTTGGCTTCGAGCTTCTTTGCAATTTCAAACGCATAGTCATGATGACGGTCTGCAATCGGGAGGAGCTTGACCTGAACGGGAGCAAGCCAAATCGGGAATGCACCTGCGAAATGCTCGGTGATAACGCCGATGAAACGCTCGATTGAACCGAATACAACACGGTGGATCATAACAGGGGTATGCTTCTCTCCGTCTGAGCCTGTATATTCAAGATTGAATCTGCCCGGAAGCTGGTAGTCAAGCTGAATTGTACCGCACTGCCATGTTCTTCCGAGGCTGTCCTTGATGTGAAAGTCAAGCTTCGGACCGTAGAAAGCGCCGTCGCCCTCGTTGATTATATAAGTCTTGCCGACGCTTGTAATTGCGTCTGCGAGTGCCTTCGTTGCAATCTCCCAGTCCTCTTCCGAGCCGATATGATCCTCGGGCATTGTTGAAAGCTCGATTTCATACGGGAGTCCGAAAAGGGTGTAAACCTCATCAAAGAGCTGTGCGATCCTTACAACCTCGTCACGGATCTGCTCGGGAGCAAGGAGAATATGAGCGTCGTCCTGAGTGAAGCAGCGAACACGGAAAAGTCCGTGAAGTGCGCCCGAAAGCTCGTTTCTGTGAACCTTGCCAAGCTCGCCGTAACGGAGCGGCATTTCCTTATATGAATGAGGCTCAAGCTCGTAAACAAGGATACTGCCGGGGCAGTTCATCGGCTTGATTGCGAAATCCTCACCGTCAATAACCGTTGTGTACATATCGTCATGGTAGTGATCCCAGTGACCCGAGGTCTCCCAAAGCGAACGGCGCATGATCTGCGGAGTTGAGATCTCATAGTAGCCCCACTTCTTATGAACGTCACGCCAGTAATTGATAAGAGTGTTGCGAAGAACCATGCCCTTCGGGAGGAAGAACGGCATTCCCGGAGCTTCGTCTCTGAGAGCGAAAAGTCCAAGCTCTCTGCCGAGCTTTCTGTGGTCACGCTTCTTTGCTTCTTCAATAGCCTCAAGATAAGCGTCAAGGTCAGCCTGCTTTGTGAAAGCGGTTGCATAGATACGCTGGAGCATCTTGTTCTTCTCGCTTCCGCGCCAGTAAGCACCCGTTGCCGAAGTCAGCTTGAACGCCTTGATTCTGCCCGTATCGGGAATATGCGGACCTGCGCAAAGCTCCGTAAACTCGCCCTGCTTGTAGAAGCTAATGTTCTCGCCCTTGTCGGCGTGCTCCTTAACAAGCTCAACCTTGTAGATTTCGCCCTTATCCTCATAATATTTGATAGCCTCGTCCGGAGTCATTTCAAATCTTTCAAGCGGGAGCTTCTCCTTGACGATTTTCTTCATCTCGGCTTCAATCTTTTCAAGATCCTCGGGAAGAAACGGCTTTTCAACGTCAAAGTCATAGTAGAAGCCGTTTGCGATTGACGGACCGATAGCAAGCTTTGCTTCGGGATAAAGTCTTTTAACTGCCTGAGCAAGGATATGCGAAGCTGTATGACGGAAGGTTCTCTTTGCCTCCTCATCGTCCTCAAAGGTGAGGAACTCAAGCTCGCAGTCGCCCGTGATCGGGGTTCTGAGATCCTGATACTCGCCGTTGATCTTGCAGATACAAACAGCCTTGTAAAGACCCATGCCAATGCTCTTAGCGATTTCCATAGCGGTTGTGCCGTTTTCGTACTCCTTAACGACGCCGCCTTTTAATGTTACGTTTGCCATTTTATAATCATTCCTTTCATGTTTTAGGGTTTATGATACATTATAAAATTTATTTTTTTCTGTCCTTGGGTCGATGACCACATCGACCCCTACGGATTGTGCTATAACCAAATCTCTGTGCAAAATAATTTTTTGCACTTATCGTAGGGTGCGATGCCCACATCGCACCAAAAAAGTCTGAAAAATGCTTTCATCACAGCTTCCCCTCAAGGGAAAGGCTGACAAAATGTCAGCTAAAACTGATTCTTGGCACCCCTTTAGGGGAGGGGACCGCTTGCGGTGGTGGGAGTTTAAAGATAATTAGCTTTGAACCACCCCATCCGAACGACACAATCTGCAACTAAAACAAAAAAGCTCCATCCCAAAACAGGGATGAAGCATAGCTCCACGGTTCCACCCGTATTGCAGTCAAGGACTGCCACTCGAATGCCTTAACGCGGCGAACGGCGAACCTTATTTCGGAACGCACTCCGCAGTGGTAGCCGATTCCGAACACCGATGTGCTCGCACCAAATGCACATCTCTCTGAGGATATTCCAATGAAACAGCCTTCTGCATCAACGTTTTTTAATATTGTCTACATTTTATAACGTTTTATTTTTATTGTCAAGTGGCAAATCAAGGATTTACAACAAAAAATTCCGCAAACACAATTATTTCTGTGTCTGCGGATTATTTTGCAAGCTCAATTCCTATGTTAAAAATTTCTTCAGCAGTTTTTTCGCATGGCTTGCCCTGTTTTTGCCGGACTTCATACCGGCTGAGCAAGAATACTTCGGCAATTCGTTTCAAAATCTGAAATTTTCTTATAATCACTTATAATCAAAAATAAATGTTGACATCGGGTGCGGACAGTGTTACAATAAAGCCGACGGTTAGCTATGGCTAACTGACATAATTATAAGTTGTTATTATAAACCGTTATTTATTATAATTCAAGGAAGCGTGCAGACAGCTTACGGGTTGTCTGTTAAATAAAAATTTACAGTTAGCATAAGCTAACAGGATGTGAGGGATTTATGGCTCTTGTTGAATTTAAAAATGTCAGCCGTGTTTATCAAAGCGGCGATCATCAGCAGAAAGCATTGGACAACGTCAGCATGAAGCTCGACGAAGGTAAATTTGTTGTTGTACTCGGTCCGAGCGGCGCAGGAAAAAGCACATTGCTCAATCTTTTGGGCGGTCTCGATAGCCCGACAGACGGTAAAATTTTTGTTGAGGGCAAAGATATCTCCACCCTTTCGGACAATGAGCTTGCCGAATACAGAGCGGAAAAGGTCGGCTTTGTATTCCAGTTTTACAACCTTGTCCCTACGTTGACTGTTCACGAAAACGTTGCACTCGTCAAGGAGATTGCACCAAATTCGCTTTCGGCAACAAAGATGATTGAAGAAGTCGGTCTTTCCGACCATTTGAAGAATTTTCCGTCTGAGCTTTCCGGAGGTGAACAGCAAAGGGTTTCCATTGCCCGTGCTCTTGCGAAGAATCCGAAAATTCTTCTTTGTGACGAACCGACGGGTGCGCTCGACTCGGAAACGGGTGTTATGGTACTCAAGCTGCTTCTTAAAATGGCTCGTGACTACGGTAAAACAATTGTAATAGTTACCCACAACCAAAACATTGCTAAAATGGCCGATGTGGTTGTTCGGGTTAAAAACGGAAAAATCGTTTCGCAGGAGGAACAAAAAAATCCCGCCTCTGCCGACAGTATCGACTGGTAAAGGGGTGACGATATGTTATTCAAAAAACTATGGAGAACGATGGGTCTTTACCGTGCACAATTCATCTCGATGATTATTATGATTGCTATAGGCACGGGAATCTTTGTCGGCTTCAATATGGAATGGTACAGCATTGAGGGTAACACCTCGTCCTTCTTTGAGAAAACAGGCTATGCCGATTTCAGGATAATCTCCGAAAAAGGCTATTCCGCCGCCGACCTGAAGAAAATATCCGATATTGACGGAGTTGACAATGCAGGACGCTATGTCAGCATTGCCGCCGACGTTAAGGAGAGAAAAGATGACGCCGTTGCGCTCACGGTAACAACGAACGAAAAGGTTTCGGGAGTGCTTATAACGGACGGCGAGAAATATGATGCAAAAAGCACAGACGGAATATGGCTTTCCGACAAATATGCCGAGGCAAACGACCTCAAGATCGGTGACAGAATAACTCTTGCTTACAAAGGCATTGAGATGAAAGGCGTTATAAAAGGTCTTGTCAAAGCAGGTGAACAGCTTATATGCGTTCGTGATTCGAGCCAGCTTATGCCCGACTACAACACGTTCGGCTTTGCCTATATCTCACCTGTTATGTACGAAAAAACAATCGGCAGAGACTATTATCCGCAGATAAACGTTGTTTCATCAATGTCTAAAAAAGACTTTACAGAAAAAGCGGATGACGCTCTCGGCAATACTGCCATGATTCTCGCCAAGGACGAGTCCGCTTCATATTCCAATGCTCACGGTGAGGTTGAAGAAGGACAGACAATGGGTTCGATTTTACCGACATTGTTTCTGCTTATTGCCGTTCTGACAATGGTTACGACGATGCACCGCCTGACCGTAAAAGAGAAAACGCAAATCGGCACACTCAAGGCGCTCGGCTTCAAGAACAGGCGCATTCTCAGGCACTACACTTCATATGCGTTTATGATAGGAATTATCGGTTCGGCAATCGGAGTGGGTCTCGGTTTTTTTATCGCATGGTATATTATGAATCCCGACGGAATGATGGGTACATACTTTGATATGCCCGAATGGAAGCTCTATATTCCGAGCTTCTGCTACTACATTCTTGCGGCAATAATTGTTGTTCTTACCCTTATCGGATTTCTCTCGGTCAGAAAGATGCTCAACGGCACTGCGGCGGATGCGCTCAGGCCGTATTCGCCGAAGAAAATGAAGCCGATGATTATCGAAAGAACAAAGCTTTTCCATAAGCTTTCATTCGGCACACGGTGGAATTTGCGTGACATTGTTCGTCATAAATCCCGTTCGGCAATGAGCCTTCTCGGAATTGTCGGCTGCACACTGCTTATTATGGCATCGTTCGGCATGAGAGATACAATGAATTCTTTCCTTGATACCTACTATGACGGCGCAATGAAGTATTCGTCAAGAATCTATTTTGCAGAAAATGCAACGAACGAGCAGAAAAACAGGCTCGCCGAAAAATACGATGCCGACCTCAGCGCATCTGTCAGCGTTCAGGCGGAGGAGAAAACCGTTTCGGTCGATGTTTATAAAATCGAACATGAGCTTGTTGCTTTCCCCGGCGACGATATGGACTATGTAAAGCTTCCCGACGACGGCGCATTGATCTGTGAAAGGCTTGCAGATCAATTCGACGTTAAAGAGGGCGATGAGCTTACGTTCAGCCCGTTTGGCACGGACAATGAATATACCGTAAAGATAAGCAAAATAATGAGAAGTGTTTCTGAAAGCATTGCGATAAGCTCCGATTATGCAAAGGAAATCAAGCTTCCTTTCGCTTTTGATTCTGCTTACACAAAGACGCAGAAATCCGATATTTCCGCAGATACTTGTATAAAGAGTATCCAGTCAAAGCAAATGATAATGGATTCGTTTGAAACTTTTATTGATATATTTAACACAATGATCATTATTCTCGTTCTCGGTGCGCTTGTTCTTGGCATCGTTGTTCTTTACAACCTCGGCGTTATGAGCTATACGGAGCGTTACCGTGAGATGGCAACTCTCAAGGTTGTCGGATTTAAAGACAAAAAAATCGGTCAGCTTCTTATAGGTCAAAACCTCTGGCTCTCCGTTTTCGGCGTAATTCTCGGTATACCTGCCGGAATCGGTGCGCTCGATTATCTGCTGAAAGCGCTTGCCGGTGAATATGAAATGAAAATGCAGGTCAGCGTATTATCTGTCGCAATCAGCATTGCGCTAACGGTCGGCATGTCGCTTCTGGTCAGTCTTATGGTTTCACGAAAAAACAAAAAAATCGACATGGTCGAGGCTCTTAAAGGTGCGGAATGAGCGAAGTCAAAGAAATTTTGCTCTCCGTTGCAATAATCGGCATAGCTTTTGCTTGCACAACCAAGGTAAAAGCGCTGCTATATAACATAGCAAACAGAAAGGATGATACGAATGTTGAAGATCACAATGGAAATTGACGGCATGATGTGCGGAATGTGTGAAAGCCATATAAATGATGCTATACGCCGTGAATTCAAGGTCAAGAAAGTTACTTCCTCCCACACAAAGAGGCAAACGGTCATCTTAACGGAAAAGCCGCTCGATGAAGATAAGCTTCGCAAGGTGATTGATGAAACCGGCTACAAGGTCATGTCAATTGAAACAGCCGAAGAAGAAAAAAGGGGTGGGCTGTTCGGTCTTTTCAAGAAATAAGCTCTTATATTAACATCAAAAACCGCTGTGGATTTACACGGCGGCTTTTCTTTAAACCTTAAGAATTAATTAATTTTTCAGAAAAATCATTGTGTTTTCTTCTCTTTTATCTTATAATTTACGCAGAATAGGAGAGGAGTAATCCAAAAGATGATAAATATTATAGCCTGCGACGATGATGCGGACATCGTTCGCGCTTTAAAAATATATCTTTCCTCTGAGGGCTATAACGTTTTTGAAGCACATAACGGCAAAGACGTTTTGCGTTTACTTGCCGAAAATGATGTTCAGCTTGTGCTCATGGACGTTATGATGCCGCAGATGGACGGCATTGAAACCACAGCCGAGATAAGAAAAAAATATAATGTTCCCGTCATTCTCATAACTGCCAAAAGCGAGGACTATGACAAAATTCTCGGTCTCAACGTCGGTGCCGACGATTATATCACCAAGCCGTTTAATCCGGTCGAGGTTGTTGCAAGGTCAAAATCACAACTTCGGCGGTATCTTGAACTCGGCAAGGCTCCGGCCGGTCAATCGCTTCGCAACGGCGGAATTTTTATTGACGATATTTCCAAAAAGGTTGTCGTTGACGGTGAAGAGGTCAACTTCACACCGACGGAATACTCCATTCTCAAGCTTTTTATGGAAAATCTTGACTGCGTTTTATCGCCCAAGGAGATTTATGAAAAAGTATGGCATGACGGCGTTTTCGGAAGCGAAAGCACAGTTATTGTACATATCCGTCACATAAGAGAAAAGATAGAAATTGACCCTGCCGACCCTCATTATATTGTCGCTGTCTGGGGTCACGGCTATAAGATGCAAGGAAGGGGTCACTGATGAAAATAAAGCTCAAAACCCTTGCGGACAAAATAACGGCGGTAGCTCTCTACCTTATTTGTATGACAATAGTTATTTCCCTGTTTCTTGAAGTCAGCTATATGGCCGATTACGGTTTCTATGATAAATTTCAGCTCACCGAAAGCACAACTACCCGACTGATGAAGGAAAAGGTTGACAAGGAATACTCCAATATTGAGGAATACGTTCTTTTGTCTTTTAAGAATCAAATTAAAAAGCTGCAAAGCAGCGATTCTGATTACGAGCTCTACCGTTCGCTTTGCGAGAAATACAACAAACGTGATAACACAAATCTCATTATTTCCGCAAGAACCAACAACGGTATGTATAAGCTCAACAATTTGCAAAACGGAGAACTGAACGAAGGCGAGCTGCTCTCGGACATTGTCGGTAACAGTCCCGACAAAAAAATTCAGACATGCTTTGGAACGAGCCGCACCACAAGTTTTTTTGACGAGAATTCGGCTACTATCAGACCTGTCACAATTCATATTTACGTAAGATCGGATCTTTCCGCCGACGATACATTCAGGCTTACATCAATCCTTATTCGCACGGCAAACAATCTTAAATACTTCATTATCATTGCGATGTTCATCGCACTTATTACAGGCATGGCAACTGTCGCAGTGCTGATGGTTAACGTTAACTACACCCCGGGACATATGAGATTTATCGACAAAATTCCGTTTGATCTGTTCTCGATTTTGACCGTTGCTATGAACGGCTTCGTCATCTCGATGATCGTGCTTATGTCCGCTGACAAAACCCGTGAGGATGACATAGTTCTTTGGAATGCCTCATGCGCAATTCTTGCCTTTGTCGTTTTCTGCATAATGCTTATTTACTTCCTTTCGCTGGCAGTCAGAATAAAGGCGGGTCATGTTTTCCAAAATACCCTTATTTATAAAATAATCGAACGCATCAGAAAGGGCAATTCGGACGGTGAAAAATCCGGCTATTTCAAAATGCCCTTTGTCGGAAAGCTGATAATAACCGTCGGCTTCGTTCTGGCTCTCGACCTTGGGCTGATTATCTTCAATTATTTCCGCTTCAAGTCAAAAGGTCTTGCCTATAATTTCCCCGTTTTTGCGTTAATTCAGGTTACAATGGCTCTCGTTGTCGGAACGCTTCTCTTTTTCATTGCAATAAACTTCAACCGTTTAAGAGAGAGCGGAAACCGACTTGCAAACGGCGACTATGGCGAAGATCTTGATTCAAGAGTAATGTTCGGCGATTTCAAGGCAATAAACGACAGCTTCATTACCCTCAAAGATGACGTTATAAACGCTCTTGAGGAGAAAAACAAGAACGAAAAAATGCGAAGCGAGCTTATCGCAAACATTTCTCACGACATTAAAACGCCGCTGACCTCGATAATTAACTATACCGATATCATTCGCTCAGGCAAATGCAGCGAAGCCGAGCTGAATGAATACTACGAGATAATCAACAAGCAATCAAAGCGGCTTACAAATCTTTTGCAGAATCTTATTGACGTTTCGCAGATAACAACCGGCTCGGTCAAGATAACTCTTGACAGTCTTAACCTCGGTATTTTCATTTCGCAGGTGCTCGACGGTGTCGGTTCCAAACTCGAAGAAAAAAACCTTACTCTGGATGAGCGTCTTCCTCGGGAGGACATCTACATAACCGCCGACGGGCAAAAGCTTTGGCGCATATTTGAAAATCTTCTGAGCAACGTCTCAAAATATGCGATGCCGAACACAAGAGTATATCTGAATGTTAAAGAGATTGAGGACAACAGAGTAAAAATCGAACTGAAAAACATTTCGGAGAAAAAAATCGAAGCAACGCCGGAGGAGCTTTTGGAGCGTTTCACCCGTGACGATACCGCCAGAAATACCGACGGCAACGGCCTCGGACTTTCAATTATCAAGAGTCTGACCGAGCTTCAGGGCGGCAAATTTGAGATTGCCGTTGACGGCGACCTGTTCAAGGCTATTCTTATCTTTAAAAAGGCAGACCCCGAGGAAAAGCAATAACTTAGCAGACGGAATACGGGGTTATCCGTTCTGTTAAAATAAAATGAAAAGAGGAAACATCATGAAGAAAACACTAAAAAGATTGCTGTCCCCTATGCTTGCGCTGATAATGATATTCGGCTCGGCATCGGTCGGGGCAGTAACCGAAAACGATTCTAATCCGCTGACAACTCAGGCTTCCGCCGCAGTCTATTCAACAGGATCAACGGTAGTCTTCGGCGAATACCCTCAGAAAAAGGTCACCGACGAGGAAACCTTAAAGGCACTCGATTCGATTGAAAAAGAATGGATAAGCTACGGTTATCTGAAAAAATGCTCTGTTTGGGAAAACGGAGAATCAAAAGAAACACTTCTCCCAAACGACTACATGAAATATGCAGATATTGAGCTTAACGGGACAAGATATCGAGCGGTCGTATTCTCAAAATACAGGCACACAAATGCCGACACTTATTTTCTATATGAAGAACCAATCGTAGAAGCACATCAATACTACAACGGTTACTTTGTTAACACAGTTTATTATTTTGAATATGAGCCTATCAAATGGCGTGTTCTTGATGCGGCATCAGGCTTCCTTGTAACAGATCAGCTGGTTGACTCTCAGCCGTTTGACGCCAAGGCAGAATATGATTACGAAGCATCAGAATACTACCGTAATAATTATGAGCAAAGCTCACTGAGAAGATGGCTCAACGATGAATTCTATAACGTGGCTTTCAGCTCGGAGGAGCAGAGCAAAATCAAGGTTACACATATTGAAACAAAGGACTCATATGAGGATACCCACTTTGAATGTGCCCCAACGGACGATAAGGTATTTCTCCTTTCCGCATGGGATCTTACCAATACACGGTACGGCTTCGGTCCTTTTGTAGATATTATTTTAAAAGACAGATGGACAAGCGGAACCGATTACGCAAAATGCCAGGGACTTAATGTAATCAAGGATTACGGCCGTTCGAATTATATGACTCGCACTCCCGGTTACCGTGACAACGAGATATGCTTTTTCAACGGAAAAATGCACGAAAATTCACTTTCCTCTTACGAAGATCTGACGGTAACACGTACTTGTTACGGTGTTCGTCCGGCGATCAAAATAAATGGTCTTTCCTCTCTAAAAAAGGCTCAGCCCGCCGTCAGAGGAGTTGATTTTAACGGAAAAACCGCCAATTCAAGCATACAGTATGAAGCCTTGGTCGGCGATCAGGTTTGGCTCAGAGCTACCCCGATTCCCAATAATGCGGCAGACACTTCAATCGTTTGGAGCTCAAGCAATCCCGAAATCGCAACCGTTGACCAAAACGGAATTGTCACTATGAAGAGAACCGGTCGTGTAAAAATTTACGCAACAACGCCGAACGGAGTCAGCGCACCAAGACTTTACAATGTTGTTCAGAGTGAACCGGGTGACCGTGGCTATATATCGGAACTGCTGAGAAGCTTCTATTTTAAAATCGGTGTTTTCCTTTCAAAAATATTCGGATAATACATCGCACTGGCAGATCATTACGATTTGCCGGTGCTTTTTATTGACAGCCTCAAATTAAAAGATTATTATATATTTAATAAAACTTTTCGGAGGTCAGTTATGGCAAAGGGCTTACCTAATTCACATAAACACATCAGAAACGGTCAATCTTCTCTCCGCTTCGGCGAGGACGGAAAATTCCGTATACTTCATCTGACTGATATTCACGAGGTCGATCCCGAAATGGATGACGACGAAAACCGATCGATTCCGATAAACAAATCCACCGAAACAGTTAACGTTATCCGCCGCTGTATGGAGCTTGCAAAGCCCGACCTTGTTGTTTTCGGCGGCGACAATATCAGCGGCTATTGGCAGGAATTTACATACGACTATATGCGTAAAACGATAAAGAAAATCGTTGCGCCGATTGCGGAAAAGAATATTCCGCTTGCAATCGTATTCGGCAATCACGATGCCGAAGCCGAGCCGACCTGCCCCTGTCTTGCAAAAGAAAATCAAATCAGCGTTTACTGCGAATACGATAATTTCAGAGGAACGATGAATGACGAGGACGTTTACGGCTGCGGCAATTACAATCTGCCGATTCTTTCCTCCGACGGCAAGCGTGTTGCATGGAATGTTTGGTGCATTGATTCGAACGACTATGTTCGTGACGAAAACTACAACGTGATAAAGGACGAGGGCTACGGCTTTGTGCATGACGATCAAATCGCATGGTACGAGAAAAAAGCCGCCGAGCTCAAAGCGGAAAACGGTGGAAAAGCCGTTCCGTCTCTGCTTTTCCAGCATATCCCTGTTTTGCAGGAATACAACAAACTGACCGAGGTCAGCGAGGGCACTCCGGGCACCGTCGAACGAAACGGCAAGTTTTACATTGCCGAAGAAGGCGCTATTCTTGACGGCTCTCTCGGCGAGGGTCCATGCCCTCCCGATAAAATAGGATCCCAATTTGAGAGCTGGAAAAAAACGGGCGATATCGTCGCCGCATTCTTCGGCCACGACCATAAAAACACATTTACGATGGACGTTGACGGAATCAAGCTTGTTCAGACTCACGGTGCAGGCTACCACACCTACGGCTGCCAAAGAGGCGGCAGGCTGATAGTTATTGATGAGAACAAGCCCGACACCTACGAAAGCGAGTTGCTTTTTGTTGACCGCATAACGGACGGCGAAATATAAAAAGAAAATAAAAATGACCCGAGAAGCATTGAACGTTTCTCGGGTCTTATATTTTCGGGCAGGCTTCATATTTATGGCTTACCTTGCTCACACATCAATAACCATGTATCTGTGCTTTGAATACGGCAGGAGCTTTTCAAGTATATCCTTGGTTTTCAGTTTCATGTAGCCCGTCGTTGTGCCGTCGGAGCAGCCGTACCATTCGTCCTCGCATACGACCTTGTCAAAAACGACCTGAACATCTTCCGCCTCATGGCGAAGAACGCCGAAAATTGTTGTTGCGCCGACCTTTGTTCCGATTATCTCATCGAGCTTTTCCGCCGATGCGAACGAAACACGGGAAATTCCGAGAGCCGAGCTGAAGTCTTTTGTCACAAACGGCTTGTCACCAGCAGTTACAAAAAGATAAAAATTTGTTTTCTGACGGTTGCTGAGAAAAAGAGTCTTGACGGTTTTCATATCAAGCGCCTTATCAATTTCTATACAATCCTCCATGGTCACGGCTTCGTCATTTTCAACTCTGCTGAACGGGATATTGTTTTCGTCAAGAAATTTATATGTCATTTCCTGCAAGGGCGTTTTATATTCTTCGGGCAGGTCTGTCATCGGTTTGCTTACATGTATCATTTGAAATCACCTTTTCTTTTATTCTGCCGATTATTATATCACAATTATATTTTTTTGCAAAGAAAAATCCGCCGGTTCGAAAAAATTTCCGAAAAGGCGGATCGCTTTTTAATTTCAGTTCTGACGATCGTCGAAAGCATAAGCGTTAAACTGTGGGTCGACATTCTCAACGTTGTTCATAATTTCCGTTCTTCTGAGGTTCTCATAGAACTGAGAATGCGCAGCAGCCATATAAGCATTTACCCAGAGTGTACCGACTCCGCAGCAGCATGCGCCGACAAAAAGCCAACCGATAAAGCTGAGGTCAAGCACAAAAAGCTCCCACTTGTGTCCCTGCATCATTCTCTGACTTTCATCAATACACTGCTTCCAATCATAGTCGGGATGATCAACCTTGATATACACCGCCATTGAATAGCTGTATGACTTAATGATACCCGGAATGATAAAAAGCAAGCTCCACAAAAAGGTAAAAATCATCGTCATAAGTCCGATAAGGAACGTGTTCGAAAAATCGTCTTTGAAGCCGTTAAAAATATCACCGATATCCATTTTTTCGCCCGTGCGGGTCTGCTTGAGAAACATTGATGCAACACCGTATGCAATCGGTCCCATAACCAAAAGTGATGCAACCTGACCGGCTACGGGAATTGCGTTAACAAAATATGAAATAGCCGTCTGAATCGTAATCACGCCAACGGCGATAAGCCACGTATTGCCGAAAATCTGATTCCCGAGCTGTGCTTTTGCCATTGCCTTCATCTGTTGTCTTGTCATTGTTTTTTTCCTCCTTTTACGACATATTCCTGTCGCTTACCCCTATTATAGCATAAATATTTTACTAATCAATATCTACGAAAAATTTTACATATTATTCATTTTGTACGGCAAAATCAGTCTTTGCTTTCGCCGTCCTCTTTCTTCCTGTAAGCAATGTACTCATAGGTCGAATTCTTTTCGGCGCGGTCTTTCATTGCGTTATAACACTGATCTCTCAGAACCTTTTTTCTCTCAGCCATCGGCAGGCTTTCATCGGGATAAAACGGCCCGTCAATAAATGTTACTGTTTTTGGGAAGCTGCCGATTTTTCTTTTCTGATAGCAGGTTGTCATCGCAAAAACAGGTGTGCCCGTATGAGCAGGGTAACTGAAGGATGCGTCCGTAAACGGCCTTATTCCTGTATAGTACGGCCACATGTGCGCCTCCGGATAGATTGTAATAAGGTTCCTTTGGCGTATGCGTGTTTTGACGCACCTTATCATTTCTTTTTTCTGTTTGATCGTTGAGCCGAGCGGAATTGCGCCGAGCATTTCAACTATAGTATTAAGTCCCGGAACCGACATCGTATCGGGACCGACAACGATATATCCCCTGCGGAAATGTCTGATCAAATTCGGTAAAAAGGCATCAAGAATGAAATTGGTGTGATTTGCGTAAACATATGCGCCGGAAATGCCCACTTTCAGAATAGCCTTTTTATTCTTAAAACGGTGAAGCGGCACAATTTTAGTATAAAGCCACGCAAGCGGCTGACCTATGATTCTGTAAAGAATGAATGAGAAAAGACGCCACAACGGACCTCTGTGAATATAACGGTAGTTTTCACGCAGAGGTTTTATTTCAATGCCCATTTTTGCAAAATCGTCAGTCAATTCGTTCTCATAATATATTGTTTTTCGGGGTATATTCTTTTTATTTTCTTTCATAAATTGAATTCCCTTCTCAAATAATTTAAAAGGTACGATATAATAAGCTATTTTAATTATATCATACCTTTATTTTGTGTCAATAATTCACGTTTTTACGATTTGCTTACCTTGTCCAAAGTTTTCTGTCCAGAGAACGATATTGAATCGCTTCGGCAATGTGCGACGCTTCGATTGTCGGCGAATTGTCAAGGTCCGCAACCGTCCTTGCGACCCTTAGAATTTTATCGTATGCTCTGGCGGAAAGTCCGAGTCTGTCAAAGGCAACCTGAAGCATCTTCATTGCCGCATCGCTTGCCTTGCAGAATTCACGGGTCATTGCAGCGTTCATTTGTGCGTTGCAGTTTGCCGAGGTTCCGCTCAGGCGGTTTTGTTGAATTTTTCTTGCCGCTTCAACTCTCTTTTTAATCTCCGAGGACGGCTCTCCCCGGTGCTCGTCGGCAAGCTTTTCAAAGTCCACGGGCGGCACCTCGATATGTATATCAATTCGGTCAAGCAACGGACCGCTTATCTTTGAAAGATACTTTGCCGCCGCACCGTCGCGGCAGGTACATTCTCTTGTCGGGTGTCCGTAATAGCCGCATGGGCAGGGGTTCATTGCACAAACGAGCATAATCGAGCAAGGATATGTTGAGGTTCCCGACGCTCTTGAAATTGTGATTTTTCCGTCTTCAAGCGGCTGCCGCATCATCTCCATTGCCTGACGTGAAAATTCGGGCAACTCGTCAAGAAACAGAACACCGTTGTGAGCAAGCGAGATTTCGCCCGGTTTCGGGATCGCTCCGCCGCCGGCAAGCCCGATTGACGAAACGGTATGGTGCGGAGCACGGAAAGGCCGCTGAGTAATAAGGCTCGAATTGTTCTTCAGCGCACCTGATATCGAATAAATCTTTGTTGTCTCAAGGCTTTCCTCAAAGGTCATCGACGGCAGAATTGACGGAATTCTCTTGGCAAGCATACTTTTGCCCGATCCCGGGCTGCCTATCATCAACGTGTTGTGCCCGCCGGCCGCCGCAACTTCCAAAGCGCGTTTAGCTTCAAACTGGCCTTTAACGTCGGCAAAATCCGGCATATAATCTATAATCTCCGTTCCGTCCGATTTTATCGGTTTGGCAGGCTCAATCGGCTTTGAGCCTCTCAAGTGATTGAGCACGGCAAAAACATCGTCAACCGGATATATTTCAACGCCTTCAACCACCGACGCTTCATTGGCATTTTCGGAGGGAACAAAAATTTTACTGACTCCGCTCTGACATGCCCCGATAACCATCGGCAGCACACCGTTGACCCTGCGAACCTTACCGTCAAGCGAAAGCTCGCCGAGGAAGATATATCCGTCCGTGTCGGCTCTCAGTTGTTCCGACGCCATAAGCAAAGCAACAAACATTGCAAGGTCATAGAGAGGGCCCTCCTTTCGGCGGTCGGCAGGGGCAAGATTAACGGTAATTCGGCTGACAGGAAAATCAAAGCCGCTGTTCTTTATCGCGGAATGAACACGGTTTCTGGACTCGCTGACAGCGGAATCGGGCAGGCCTACCACATCAAAACGAGGCAAGCCCGAGGATATATCAGCCTCAACGCTGACTGGGAAAACCTCCATGCCGAAAATGCCCATACTGTTGACCTTTGCAAACATTCTTTCATCCTCTTTCGTTAGATTTTTTCGAGTGCGGCTTGTGATTTTATCCCCACCACCGCAAGCGGTCCCCCTCCCCTTACAATAAGGGGAGGCTGACAGTCGAGTAATCTTCCGTTTTTTCTTTACTCATCCGTCATTTTAAAAAGCTCATTCGGCGTGCAGTTAAAAATCTGACAGAGTGCGTCGATATTTTCATACTGAATCGACTTGGTTTCGTTGTTTATCATGCGGCTGAAATTCTGATAGCTCATGCCAAGCTGCTTATAGAGCCAGTATTTTGTTTTGCCGTTTTTTTCAAGTAAATTCAAAACATCTAACTTTATCATAAGATATCTCTCCGTAATATACTTTCTTGTGAGATAATATTATACTTTTACTGCTTGAATATAGACTAATACATTAGATAATTGCCCTCATCTAACATTTTAATAGCTTAAACAAAAAATTACAACCGAATTTATGTAACTTTTTCCTGTATTTCTCTTTATTTTTCTTTAAACATCAGTTATAATAAACTAAATATAGATAAAAGGAGTATATTATTATGCTTAAAAACATACCTTCGATACTTTCACCCGAGCTTCTTAAAATCCTCATGGAGATGGGTCACGGCGACTACATCGTAATCGGCGACGGCAATTTCCCGGCAGCCACAAATGCTCAGCGTCTTGTTCGTCTTGACGGTCACGGCGTTCCCGAAATTCTCGATGCCATTCTTAAGCTCATGCCGCTTGACACATATGTTGACGCTCCCGTTTCCCTCATGGATAACGGCGATCCAGACAACCGTCCCGAGATCTGGGCTACATACAAAGAAATCGTTGAGAAAAACGAGGGTGACAAAAACATCGGTCTTATCGAGCGTTTTGACTTCTACGATAAGGCAAAGAACGCTTTTGCAATCGTTGCAACGGGCGAGACTGCAATTTACGCTAATATTATTCTCCAAAAGGGTGTTGTAATAAATGACTAAAAGAGTTTTAGCCTTTGACTTCGGCGCCTCAAGCGGCAGAGCAATAATCGGCTGCTTCGACGGCGATAAAATCACACTTGAAGAAGTACACCGTTTCTCAAACGACCCTGTAAGTGTCGGCGGTACGGTGTACTGGGATGTTCTGCGCCTTTTTTATGAGATCAAGCAGGGAATTATCAAAGCAAAAATCGCAGGCGGCTTTGATTCAATCGGAATCGACACATGGGGCGTTGATTTCGGACTTATCGACTCCGAGGGCAAGCTGATGGAAAATCCCGTTCACTACCGTGACGCAAGAACCGTCGGACTTGTTGACGAGGCATTCAAGACTATGCCGAAAGAAAAGCTTTACGGCATTACGGGAATTCAGTTTATGGAGCTGAATACCCTTTTTCAGCTTATTTCACTTAAAAAATACAGGCCGTGGATGCTTGAGCGTGCAGACAAAATGCTCTTTATGCCCGACCTTTTCGGATATATGCTCACGGGTAAAATGTGCGCCGAATACTCGATAGCCTCCACGTCACAGCTCATTGACCTTGATAAAAGAACGTGGTCAAAGGAAATTCTTGACGCTTTCGGAATTAAAGAATCCGTCTTTGCTCCGCTCGTTCAGCCGGGCACGGTTCTCGGCGAGCTTTCAAAGGAAGTTTGCGAGGAATGCGGCGTTGATCCTGTTCCCGTTATTTCCGTCTGCGGTCACGACACTCAGTCGGCTATCACCTCCGTTCCGTGCGAGGACGGCGATTTTGCTTTCCTTTCGAGCGGCACATGGTCGCTCTTCGGCACAGAGCTTGACAAGCCGATAGTCAATGAGACTTCAATGAATATAAATATCACGAACGAGGGCGGCTTTGACGGTTCGACAGGCTTCCTCAAGAACATAATCGGACTTTGGCTCATCCAGGAGAGCCGCCGCCAATGGAAGCGGGAGGGCAAGGAATATTCCTATGCCGACCTCGAAAAGCTTGCGCTTGCCGCAGAGCCGTTCAAGTGCTTTATTGACCCGGACGCTCCCGAGTTTGTTCCTCACGGAAATATTCCCGAGCGTGTGCGTGAATTCTGCCGCAAGACGGGTCAGTACGTTCCCGAAACGGTCGGCGAGATCATGCGATGTATCTACGAAAGTCTTGCAATGAAATACAGGCTGACATTTGAAAAGCTTCGCGAATGTACGGAGCGTGACTACCCCGTTATTCACGTTATCGGCGGCGGCACAAAGGACGGTCTGCTTTGTCAGATGACGGCAAACTCCTGCGACCGCACGGTTAAAGCAGGTCCGATCGAAGCCACCGTTATGGGCAACGTTGCCGTTCAGCTCATGTCCGACGGTTCTGTTAAAAATATCGGACAGGCAAGAAAAATCGTTGCCGACTCCTCCGAGCTTAAAACCTTTGAGCCGAAGGACACGGACAAGTGGGCAGGGGCTTATGAGGATTTTCTCAAGGTAGTTTAACAGAACTGCAGGTACGGGACTATAAGGGTGATTGAATATGACTGAAAGAGATAAAAAAATTGTTTCCGCGCTTAAAGTTCTTGCCATATCGGTCTTTTGTGTTGCTTGCATCGGAATATATTTGTTGTTTTGTTTTCTGTTGGCAGCCGATTCGTTAAACTACGGTGAGTACGGATATATCGGCAAGATTATTCTTGCCACCGTTCTTGTTGCATCTGTAGCTTTGCTTGCACTTGCACTGTTCGGCAAAACAGGCAAAGTCAAAAGAGTAATTGCATTGATAGCCTGCGCCGTACTTATCGCTTCGTTTTTCCCTCTGTTAGATGTAACCGATAAGCTGTGTGCAAAGCCTTACACGAAATTTTCGCCCGAAAATTGGAACAGAACAGCTCAAATACATCCGAATCTTTTACAATACATGGTACCCGACCTTGAAGAAAACTATAATCTTGTCGGAATGGATATTTCAGAGGTTGATAAATTGCTTGATTTGGAAAGTTGGGGACCGTCAAATTACGGACGGGAATACTATCACCGAATCGGAGGGGCTTATAAATTTCTTGTTATCAGCTATGACAAAAACGGCAAGGTCACAAATTTTTATACTACTGACGATATAGGGGTGGGATAAAAATGAAAAACAAAGGCTTGAAAATTGCTCTTAAAATCCTCTTAGCTCTTTTGGTTGCAGGAATACTATTTGGTATTTATTTCATAACAAGACTTTCCTTTATCGGTCCTGCGATAAGCTCAGGGAAATACAGTCATCTCGGTGAAAACCTTACTTCGATTATTCTTATTGCAGCGTATCTTTGCGCTTGCATTACAATTTTCTTTAAAAAGAAAAGGCTTGTCAGCGGAATAGTTTCTTTTATCCTTATAATAAGTGTTATTCCTGCTCTCGGCGTAGCTAACACCGTTGTTGCTGCCAAGGAGTATCAGACCTTTAATCAGGAAATCTGGAACGACCCCGAATATTATAACTGCCGTCAATACATGATCGACGATATTACCAATAAAAACAATTTTGTCGGAATGGACATTAGAGAGGTCAAAGACATTCTCGGATTTGATTGCTATGAACTGTTTGAAAGTAACACTTTCTATTATGAAGTCGGTCAGGAATTCCCCGGATATAAAAAACTCGTAATCACTTATGACGATAACGGCAAGGTTACCTCGGCTGTGGTTCAAGGGTAAACCTTGGTTTTAAAAACTGACAATTCATAGTTGAAAATAATTTAAAGCGAGGATTTGAAAATGTTTTGTAGTAGATGTGGAAAGCAAATTGAAGATGATGCGATAGTTTGCCCTTTTTGTGGTGTTGCAACACCTAATTATCACACGCAAGTTGTTAGTAACCTGCAAATACAAACAGAAAATACAAATGCTATAGCATATAGTAGTAAAAGTAAAACAGTGGCATGTTTACTCGCATTTTTCTTTGGCTATTTGGGCTTGCATAATTTTTATTTAGGTAAAATAGGCAAAGGGCTATTTCAGCTTGCTTTAACTGGGATTTCACTTACATTTAGTTTTGAACTTATATTTGCTCTTCCTTTTCTGTCAACGTTTGGCGGGATTGTATCATGGGTTTGGGCAATTATTGAAGGCATAAAAATCTGTACTGGAAAAGGTACAGACAAAAACGGTAAAATTTTAAAATAAAACCGAATAGGCGATTATAGATTTTTAATCTATAAGATAAAAAAATAATTCAACGAAAGGATGAATTTTATATGGCAGAAAACAGATATCTGGGCGAATACCCCGTAATCGGTATCCGTCCTATCATCGACGCAAGACGCGGACCTCTTAAGGTCAGAGAGTCTCTTGAGGATCAGACAATGGGCATGGCTAAGGCAGCCAAGAAGCTCTTTGAGGAGAACCTCAAGTATTCAAACGGCGAGCCCGTTAAGGTCGTTATCTCCGACACAACTATCGGTCGTGTTGCCGAGACGGCAGCCTGCGCCGAGCAGTTCAAGAAAGAGGGCGTTGCCATTACTCTTTCCGTAACTCCCTGCTGGTGCTACGGTTCCGAGACAATGGACATGGATCCTAACACAATCAAGGGCGTTTGGGGCTTCAACGCAACAGAGCGTCCGGGCGCAGTTTACCTTGCATCCGTTCTTGCAGCTCATGCTCAGAAGGGTCTCCCCGCTTTCGGCATCTACGGCAGAGAGGTTCAGGAAGCTGACGATTCCGAGAATATCACAGAAGATGTTAAGGAAAAGCTTCTTCGCTTTGCACGTGCCGCTGTTGCAGTTGCGACAATGAAGGGCAAGTCATATCTTCAGATCGGTTCGATCTGTATGGGTATCGCCGGTTCTTCAATCGACCCCGATTTCATCGAGGAATATCTCGGCATGAGAGTTGAGTCCGTTGACGAGGTTGAAATCCTCCGCCGAATGGAAGAAAACATCTATGACGAGGAAGAATACAAGAAGGCTTACAAGTGGACAAAGGAGCATTGCCCCGAGGGATTTGATAAGAACCCCGACTTCGTAAGAAAATCGGACGAGCAGAAGGAAAAAGATTGGGAGTTCACGGTCAAGATGATGTGCATCATCAAGGATCTCATGAACGGCAACAAGAATCTTCCCAAGGGCAGAGAGGAAGAGATGGCAGGTCACAATGCTATTGCCGCAGGCTTCCAGGGTCAGCGTCAGTGGACAGACCATTGGCCGAACGCAGACTTTGCCGAGGCACTTCTCAACACCTCATTTGACTGGGACGGCGTAAGAGAGCCTTACATCCTTGCAACAGAGAACGACGTTCTCAACGGCATTTCAATGCTCTTTGAGAAGCTCCTCACAAACCAGCCGTCAATGTTCTCCGACGTTCGTACTCACTGGAGTGCGGAATCCGTTAAGAGAGTTACAGGCTATGAGCTTGAGGGTCACGCAAAAGAGGCAGGCGGATTCCTCCACCTCATCAACTCCGGCGCCTCATGTCTTGACGCTTGCGGCGAGCTGAAGAACGACAAGGGCGAAGCTTGCATGAAGCCTTGGTATGACGTAACCGACGAGGACGTTGACAAGATGCTCAAGGCCACGACATGGAACGCAGCCGATAACGGTTACTTCCGTGGCGGCGGATATTCCTCACGCTTCGTTACGAAGAACGAGATGCCCGCAACAATGATCCGTATCAACCTTGTTAAGGGTATCGGACCGACAATTCAGATCTGCGAGGGTTATTATGTCGGACTTCCCGAGGACGTAACAGACGCTCTCTGGAAGAGAACAGACTACACATGGCCCTGCACATGGTTCACTCCGATCTGCAACGGCAAGGGTGCTTTCAAGTCGGCTTACGACCTCATGAACAACTGGGGCGCAAACCACGGCGCATCTACATACGGCCATATCGGTGCAGACCTCATCACAATGTGTTCAATGCTTCGTATTCCCGTTTCTCTTCACAACGTTCCCGAGGAGAAGATCTTCCGTCCGGCAAACTGGAACTATTTCGGTATGGACAAAGAGGGTCAGGACTACCGTGCATGCCAGGTTTACGGCCCGATGTACAAATAATCACATATTTTCAAAGACTGCGTCACTCGGCGCAGTCTTTTTTCATTGACATAAGCATTTATATTTTATATAATTTAAATATCAAATCAACGGAGATGTCGTTATGCGATCTGTTTTGTTTTTTATTGAATCGCTCGGTCGGGGCGGTGCGGAAAGAATTTTTGCAACGTTCATTGAGAACACAAAAAATAAATACGATGTTTTCACCGAGACCGACGGCGAGGTTTACACGGATATCATCAAATCGCACGCCAATCACCGCTGCATGGTAAAAAAACCGGACTCAGGCGCAAAATCAATTCTTAACAAGTTAAAAATCAAAGCGTCTCTGCTTGCCTCTCCCGAATTTGTAAGGAAGAATTATATCAAAGGAAGCTATGATGTTGAGGTCGCCTTCTGCGAGGGATATTCAACAAAAATTATCGGTAACTCAAAAAAAAGAAACTGCAAAAAAATCGCATGGGTTCATACCGATATGATAGTAAACCCGTGGAGCGAGAAAATTTTCGGCTCGGCAGAGGAAGAAAAAAAGTGCTACGAAAATTTTGATGCAATCGTCTGCGTAGCCGAAACAATGAAAGAGGCGTTCATTCAAAAATACGGCATGGCAAAAAAGGTTCATGTGCTCTATAACCCGATTGATTTTGACAGCATAATTGAAAAGAGCAAAGAGAAAAACGACTTCTATTTCGGCAAAGGAATGAAGTTCATTCTTGCAGGAAGCTTTGTAAAGGTTAAAGGTTTTGAGCGCTTTGTAAATGTCTGCAAAAGGCTGAAAAATGACGGGAAGATTTTTTCGGTTCTCATAATGGGTGACGGCGAAGAAAAAGAATATATTAAAAAAATAATTGCCGAAAAAAAGCTCGGTGATACAATAAAAACTCTTGATTTTCAAACGAATCCGTATAAATATATTGCACACTCCGATGTCTATGTTTGCTCGTCATATGCCGAGGGCTACAGCACCTCAGTCAGTGAAGCGGTTGCATTGAGCGTGCCTGTTATCACGACCGAATGCTCGGGCATGAGAGAAATTTTCGGTGAAAACGAATGTGGAATTATCTGTGAAAACTCCGAGGACGGTCTTTACAATGCGATGAAAAAAGTTTTGGAAAATCCGTCGTTTCTCGAAAAATTCAGTAACGAGGAAAAGAAACGTGCCAATGATTTTTCGCTTCAAAAAAGAGTGAAAGCAATTGAAGATTTTTTAGAGAGTGTCTGATAAAAATGAATGAGATTGAAAAATATGTTCAAGAAAAATTATTTGAATTGCAGGACGAAAAGTACCGTGATTTTCATGCAGCGCTGATGCCGACGATTGACAAAGAAACTGTCATCGGTGTGCGCTCGCCGCAACTGAAAAAGTTTGCAAAAGAGTTTTACAAAAGCGGCGATTACGAAAGCTATTTAAAAATTCTTCCGCACAAGTATTATGAAGAAAACAACGTTCATGCCGCTTTGATCGGCTTTGAAAAGGACTACGAAAAAGCAATAGAACTGCTTGACAAATTTCTTCCGTTTGTCGACAACTGGGCGACCTGCGATATGATGCGAATTCCCGTTTTCAAAAAGCATCTGCCGGAGCTTTACTCCAAAATTTCCGACTGGCTCGGCTCTGATAATCCGTATGCCGTCCGGTTCGGAATAAAAATGCTGATGGACTTTTTCCTCGGCGAGAATTTTAAAGCAGAATGTGCCGAACGCGTCTGTGCAGTCACACGTGAGGAATACTATGTCAAGATGATGATTGCGTGGTACTTTGCAACTGCACTTGCAAAAAACTATAACGAAATAATTCCCTATATCGAAAGCAAGCGTCTCGAAAAACAGACACACAACAAGACGATTCAGAAAGCAACAGAAAGCTATAGAATTACAGACGAAAAGAAAGCATATTTGCGGACATTGAAGATGAAGTAATTATTAAATTTATTATCAACACCGCCGTAAGAACTCACTTAGATTTAACCGATGGGCGGCAGAAGAAAAAAGAGATGTGACGATTTTCGCCGCATCTCTTTATTTTATCCTACCGTTTCAACTTTGATTAGATTTGTATTGCCAGAAACGCCGTTTGTCATGCCGCCCGTAACAATAATTCTATCGCCGGTTTCAAGTCCGAAAGTCGCAATTGCCTTGTTCTTTGCCGCATAGAAAAGCACGTCGGTTGATTCGTATGTCTCGCAGAGCACAGGAGTTACACCCCATGACATTGAAAGCTTGCGCCACGTCTTTTTGTCGACCGTCATGCCCATGATGTCGACCGGAGAACGAAAACGTGAAACCATTCTGACCGTCATTCCCGAAAGCGAACAAACAGCAATAACCTTTGCGTTCAAATCGATTGCCATTCCGCAGGTTGCGTGAGAAATTGCATCAACAGGATTCTTGATTCTGAATTCGGTTGTGCCGAAGCGCTTTGTATAGTTTATGTTTTTCTCGGTCTGCATTGCGATTCGTGCCATTGTGTCAACCGCCTCAACGGGATATTTGCCTGCCGCAGTCTCGCCCGAAAGCATGATCGCGCTTGTTCCGTCATAAACGGCATTGGCAACGTCTGAGGTCTCGGCTCTCGTCGGTCTCGGATTGTGAATCATTGATTCAAGCATCTCTGTGGCTGTGATAACACGCTTGCCGAGCAGTCGGCATTTTGTGATAAGCGCTTTCTGAATTATCGGCAGCTCCACGAACGGTATTTCAACGCCCATATCGCCTCGTGCAATCATGATTCCGTCACATTCGGTGCAGATATCATCAATGTTGTCGATTCCCGTACGGTTTTCAATCTTCGCGATAAGATCAATTCTGTTTACGCTGTCTCCCATGACTGCCTTAATATCAAGAAGATCCTGCTTGCAGGAAACAAATGAGCAAGCAATAAAATCAACATCATTTTCAATGCCGAAAAGTATATCGGAGCGATCCTGTTCGCTGACATATTTCTGTTTGAGTGTCTTTCCGGGGAAGCTCATGCTCTTGTTGTTGGAAAGCTCACCGCCCGAAACAACACGGCAGTTGATGTCATGTCCGTCAATCGAGACTACCTCAAAATTGAGCAAAGCGTTGTTGAGAAGAATTGTATCGCCGACCGAAAGCTCGTCCGCAAGGCCGGGATAGCTGACCGAAACCTTATGCTCATTTCCGACAATTTGGTCGGTTGTAAACGTAAAATCATCATCGTCATTAAGAAATACCGAACCGTTTTCAAAGCTTCTGATACGGTACTCTGGACCTTTTGTGTCAAGCATAATCGCAAGCGGCACGTTGAGCTTTTCTCTTACATTCTTCAACATGTTAATTGTTTCCAGATGCTCGGCATGCGTTCCGTGCGAAAAATTGAGCCTTGCAACATTCATTCCCGCCCTGATCATGGCAGTCAAAGTCTTCTCATTGCGGCATGCGGGGCCGATCGTGCAAATAATTTTTGTTTTTCTCATTTATATCAAATCCTTTAATTAAATCAAAACTTACCTATTTTATATTTTTTTATATTATATCAATTAGCCGAATTCATGTCAAGAAAACGTTTACACAAATTGCTCAAACGGGTTGATTTTTTTGCTTGCTTTAGGGTATAATGAAAAAAATTGAAGGAAAGCGAAGTGATGCACCTGATGAAAAACAGAGTTATATCATTGATTGTTGTAACCGTTTTGCTTATGCTCAGCGTTATGCCGAGCATTTCGGCGAAACAGGCGACAATTCCGACTGCGGAAGAAATAATGCAAATGTCCGTGTATGACGGCAGAGAATACGGAATTGTTACTCCCGTTAAGGATCAGGGCACCAGTAATCTCTGCTGGGCTTATTCTTCGATTGCGGCTTCCGAAACAAGTATCTTGCGTCTCGGCATTGACCCCGACGTTGACAAAAACAGCCTTTCTTTTAACCCGGTTGCGGCAGCTTACAGAATCTACAGAAGAGAATCCGACCCTCTCGGAAACACTAACGGCGATTGGCAGTCCGTAGATTACACCAAGGCAACAGGTAATCCTCTTAAAATCGCTAAGATTTTTTCTCTTTGGTGGGGACCCGTTTCAGGCAGTCAGGCGAATATAAATCCGTTTGAAAACCCTACTTACAGATTTGAAAACGCTTTCCATATTCCGGAGAACAAAGCAAATCCCGCAGAAGGGATTCTCGCAATTAAAAAGGCGATTGCACAGTACGGTGCAGTCACTTTTCAATATAACAATATGCGTGAATGCGAGTACTATAATCCGAAAAACGAGTCGGGTTCATCCAGTTCACCCCACGCTTGCACGATTGTTGGCTGGAACGACAATATTCCTGCCGAAAAATTCATCCCCGGCGGCGCTTCGCAGAACGGAGGATGGCTTGTAAAGAACAGTTACAGTTCCTGTGAGTATTTCTGGCTCTCTTATGACAACACCAGCTCAAGCGCATACGCTTTCACCTATGCACCCAAGGATAAGTATGATTTCAACTATTGCTACGACGGCAACCTTGAAGATTTTTCATTGAGAAAAGATAAGTGTATAGCTAATGTCTATCAAGCCAAAAAAGGAGGAACAAACGGAAAGTCCGAGTTTTTAAAAGCAGTTAATGTTGCTGTTCAGGGAGAGAACATAACCGTTGAAACCGAAATAATCAAGAATTTGGACGCACCGTACAACGGACAGAGTAATGTCCCTGTTTCGGGAGGAGCTTCCGCCGGCAAAACAACGAAATTTTTTGAACACGGCGGATATGTGACAGTTGAGCTCAACGAACCCGTGAGGCTTGAAAACGGTGAATGGTTTTCTGTTATTGTCAGGGTTTCAAACAATAACGGTGACGCAAAAATCGTCACCGGATACCGAGACCGCAAGGATCTTTCTTACGTTCCGAGCGGTGATAACTGGTACACTCTCGGTTATTATGTCGGAAGAATCAAAGCTTACACGGCACTTATCGGTTGTGAAAATCCGAATGACCACATATGGAGTGCTCCGACGGTCACAAAAGAGCCGACTGCAGCCGCAGACGGCGAAAGTATACGCACCTGCACCGTTTGCGGTGAAACGGAGAAAACGGTAATCAAGCGGTTTGCCCACAATTGCTCTGCTGATGATTCGATTATTTACGGGTTAAAGCAAGGTATTACCTCCGATAAATTCCGAGAATACTTTTCAAGCGATTACGCTGAAATATCACTGACCGTGAAGGGAGAATATATCGGCACGGGGACTGTTGTTAAGGTAACATATCCGGACAAAAGCATTAAAGAATATACCGTCGTTTTTTTCGGCGACCTCGACGGAGACGGACTGCATGACGGACGAGACGCTGTTTGGGCTCAACTCATCGCATCCGGAATGTTGACTCCTCAAAGGGCGGTGCTTGCCGCTGCAGACCTAAACCGTGACGGAAAAATTAACAGTTACGATGTCGATAAGCTTGTATCGGCGGGACTGTTTATGTCAGAGCCGGATCAGATAAAAGCTCCGGTTTTGTAATATTATTTGATATGCAACGCTTCTTTTGAATATTTATTTAAAGAAACAGGGCAGTGACGAAAAAATCGCCACTGCCTCATTACTTTTGTTTTTCGGTTTTCTAATCCAACTATTGACAAAAGGTCAATTTAAACTGGTGAAAAAAATAGTTTTATATAGCGGAGGACTTGTTCATCAATTTTAGTCCTCCGCTTTATAATTATTTTTATTTCAGACAATGCTAAGAAAGCCCTATGGAATTACACTGCTCTCAAACACGAAGCACACAAACAGTTTTTCTTACTACGTTTGAGTACCCTATGGAATTACACTGCTCTCAAACACGGTGAGCGTGAATATCTTGCCTTTGTTGGTTTTAGTACCCTATGGAATTACACTGCTCTCAAACGTTTTTACTATTTCTGCTACTGCCGGTCAAGTTTGAGTACCCTATGGAATTACACTGCTCTCAAACCGAGTGTCAGATCACTGTCTAAGATGTTGTGTTTGAGTACCCTATGGAATTACACTGCTCTCAAACCTCAAAACCGAATTTGAGGAAAGCGGCCTGTAACCGCCGAGAGCAATGCAAAAGGGTACAACAAAGCAATGTCAACTAATTTCACACAAGTCTTTATCCACAAGGAAGCGGCTTTCCCGGGGCAACAATAAATGCTCGTTGCTTTCAATCATCAGCACCGAAAATCTATGCCGGATGACCGTATCCATAAATCGTTCCGTTTCCTCATCGGATAAATAACTGCGTAAATTTATTATAGCATAAAATTTCTCTCTGTCAAATTCCGTAATCAGCTCCATCAAATCAATTATTTTTTCGCCGACGAGTCATGGCTGCCGTGATGAGGAACAAGCTCGGCTGTCGGATTCCTTTTTGAATCGCAGAAAATCACCTTTATTTTCTTTTCAACCAAAACTTCAATAAGGCAGCCGGTCATTGAAACGGCAGGATTTTCAATAACAAGGTTAAGTATCTCATCAATATGAACCCTGCGCGTTTCAATACCTCTTACAACAAGATAGCCCATCTTGTAATCAAGCTTTGACTGATTGGAAATTATTACCGTCCGCCAACTCATAACAAATCAAGGAGATTCTCGGATTTCTTTTCCCGCAAGCCTGAGGCGGATTGATCTATAATGCAAACATCCGAGTAATACTTTTTCCAGTTGGAAACAGTTGAGCTGAAATTAACCGTGGCGGCAGTTTTCTTAGATCCTCCGATACAGCTCAAATCACAGCCTCCCGTCATTCTTCCGAACACAATATGTAAATTAAGCAATGTTAAGACCTGATCCCTTATATTTAAAGATACAAATTTTTCCCTGCCGGATTCAACTATTGCAACCGGGTTATTTATTCTTTTTGAATAGATAGTTGATTTTAGTTTGTTCAAATACAAATCATACAGCTCGATATTCTTTTCAGTAGAGACTTTGTCAAAATATTCACTGTAAACATATTTGGGGTTGCGTGCTATTTTTTCGGAGACAGCCTCCAGCTTTTTCAAATAATATTCCCAGAACTTATCATCGGAGAATTGCATAATAGGCTGAGCACTTAAGCACTTGCCACCGCTTCCGATACCGGTAATACAAACCCTGAATCCGTCAAGTGACAGCACCGTATTGACCTTCCACGGTGTCATGCCCATCGGGAATGATATTGCGTCAACCGGTTTTCCGAGAATACGCCGAAGTCTTGAATATGAATATTCTAAGGCAAAGTTTTTATCTGCAAGGAACTTCTTTCCAACAAGCAATTCAACGGACATTATAATTATTTCCGTCTTTTTGCCGGCTGTATATTTTACAGGAATGAAGAACATTACGCCCGCCTTATTATATCCGCCGTATTTTTCAGTCGGTAAACCTTTCTTCAGAGGAGTTTTATCCGCCCCGGCATGCACAGGATTTTGATCAAACAATCCACCTCTTTTGAAGAATTTGTACTTTGTAAAATGTGCATTGTTCTTCGCAACAGTCGCCTTAACCTTTGCGAGCATCGGCTCTCCGTCCCATACGGTTTTTTCTCCGCAGATAACAGGATGCGAAAACAGCGCCTTTGTTTTTATGTTGTACTGCGAGTCAATATTGAACCATTTTTTGGTAAACTTCATATTATAAACATTTCCGCAAACGATGTTCAGATATGCGTCCTTTGCGTGGTGCAAATCATTAAAGGTTCTCGATTTAAGCAGGTCAAATTCCTGCCGGAATTCAGATGTAAGCCTTGCCTTGCAATATACGATTTCGGTATCGTATTTTTCTCCGAGAAGTGTGGCAACGGCTTTGGTTGACTGTGATGTTTCGGTAAGCTGTCTGTTAATAAAGCCAAGCTTTTCATCGTCTGAGAACGGAGTTGAACGTGTAAGTCTCTTGTATTTTTCGCCGCTTATCAGTTCTTTATCTTTTAAGTGCTTCCACCAGCCGAACATTTTTTGTCTGATATTCGACTTTATAGGATAGATATCTCCCTTTTCTCCGTTAAGCTCCGATAACACAAGCACCTTGTTGTTTATGATACTGTCATCCTTAACATAAGCCTGCGGATAAATGTGATCAATATCATAGCTCTTGGTTCCAAGCTCCTCAAGCTTGATAGGCTCACCGCTGTACATGCATTTTCCAAGCTGCATATAGTACAAAAACAGCTTGTCTCCCTGCAATTTGTTGTCGGCAAGCTCACCCATGCTTTCGAGCTGTTGCTTGAGCTCTCTTACATCTTCTTCATCACACTTTTCATATAAATCAAGAATTTGCTGCTTCCTTGATTTTGTTCTCTTTCCTTTTTGATCGGCAGATCCTCCGCGTGTCATTTCAACAAATATTTTCTTCGGCACACCGAATGCTTTTACAACATCCTTCACTATGTCAAGTGTTCTGTAAATAGGACGCTTGACCGAATCGGAAATATACATCTCGTTTAACCTGTCATTAAGGGTTTTCGGATTTTCGCTGTAATATTCTTTTTGATATTCTTCTATTTTTTTCGCAAAGGTAAAGCTGTTTGAAAGGAGCTCCATCAGGTTATTTTGCGTACTCCAAAGTGCCTCTAAAATTGTAAATACCTCTCCGGTTTTTCTGTCCGCTCCCTCAAAGTCACATAGGAATTTTCTCGACAGTCTGCCGAAATCCTTGAACTTCAATCTACCGATATATTCCCTGTCGTCATCATTTAATTGGGGAAATTCCCGTTTCAACCACTTTAAAAAACGCAGCTTATCCTCGGCATATGAGGATCTTTCAATAATTCTTTCCGCCTCTGACTCCGACAAAATATTATTTTCAAATAACCTTCTAAATGCAATCTGAGGCTCAAGATTCGATTTGATATTTATATCTATTCCGCTTACCAAATCTTCGCTGCCTTTTTCAAGATATCCGTTGCAAATCAAAAAATCCATAATCCTTTTACGGGTTACCTTCTTCTTTTGGAGGAACAGCTCATTGTATATTCTTTGCTTCAGCTCGACAGAAATTTTCTCTCCGTTTATTTTCAAATTATTTATTTCATTCAAAACCGCAAACTTGTGATAGCATAAAGAATCCTTCGGCAAGACATATTCATCGGGCAGATATGTACAACGATTTGTCATTTTCCTGATAAAAGCATCTTCACTCGCATCAAGATCAACCATGCTTTCAAAATTCCACGGATAAATTCTACCTGTCTTACGCACGATCCACGCATTCGGTGACTTATCATTAAGCGGACCGACAAAGTACGGTATTTTAAACATAAAAACTGACAGAATTTTATCTTTAACGCTTATTCCGTCCTCATCTTTTTCATTTAGGAAATCAAGATATTTCGATGCGTTCTTGAGTATTTCATTAAGCTCATGCCAATAAAGCTGATGAGGAATTACCCTGTTATTCATATTCCTCTGTTTAGGCAGAAACGTGCGAAGCTCAAGTCGGGATTTCATATCGTTGAATTTTTCAATGTCTTCCTCCTTCGGCTCAATTTTATTGATAATTCCAAGTATGTATTTTGAAAAGTCCTCAACATTTTTTCTTTTTAACCCTGCCAAATTCAGCTCATCTGTATGGTAAGAATATGCTGCGTAATTATCCTTGCCGATTTCTCTGAAGACCTCATTGTATTTCTCGGGTTTGTATTCTTTGATAAATGCTTTCAGTGTTCCAAGATCTTTTTTATGCTGCTCATAAACAGCAGCCTTTGCTTCCGAAATTGTGCTGTATTCGCCCAATATATCAACCAAAAGTGACCAATCATATATTCCTCTCATTGCAGAGATAAGCTCATAATCATCCCCGATTTTTGACGAGATTTCTTTCATTGTATCTTCATCCATGCCGAGAGAAATTGACTCGTAGTCGCTATACTCCTCACAAGCGAACAGATCACTCAGCTTACAGGTTCCGCCTGCGAGCAATTTAAGTATACAGTCCTGCCTAAACGGGAACTCCTCGGTTGTTTCCTTCGAGGGCTTTTGCCCATTAAGAAGCACCTCAATCAGTTCCTTGTTTTTTGCCGTAACATTTTTCTTTGCTTTAACTGCTTTTCCGAACGCTTCTATATCATCACATTCCCACGGGGCGGCGCATTTTCTTGTCTCTGTAAAATACTCAAGGAATTTTTTATATACCTTCTCAAAATCTTTAACGTCACTGATGTTGCCTTTTTCCATGTTATTTAGGAAATGTCCTCTGTGAGCAACAAGCCATGAACAAGCGAGGTAAACAAGCCTAACATCATGCGGAGCCGGATTTTTCACAAGCTCATTTATCAAATGATGAATTGTGGGATACTCGGCAAAATAGTCAGTATCTGTATAATTTGTATCGTTGAACAATATGTACTTGTCTCCGACATCTTCTCTGTAAAGTTGACTTTCCCTAATTCTCTTATAAAAATTTTCATCAACCTTTGCAATTTCTCTTGCAAATAAATCCTGTAAGAGATTAACTCTTTGCTGACGACGGTCGAGCCTCCTTCTCGCAGAACGAAATGATCTCCGTTCGGCATTTGATGAAACTGCATCAAAAACTGTTGTTCCCCATGCAAAACTGCCGTTATATTTCAAAAGATTATAGCTTTCGTCTGTAACCGCGTAGCCTACCGAATCTGTACCGATATCGAGACCCAAATAATAATTTCCTCTTTTCATCTTGACAACCGCCTTTCAATATGTTACCATACAAGTGTAGTTTGATCCTATGGAACTACACTGTGAGTTCAAATAAAAGTTTAACTCAAATCGTTGACGTTAATTCGTTCAACCGCACATTGTGTGCCCAAAGACCTCTTCAGTGAGGTCTTTTTTTATATTTGTAATTATAATCTCGAAATAATTGTTTGTCAATTATTGCATTATAAGCTCGGTACTATTAAGAGGACTCTGCACCGCATTTTTTAAAAGCATAATCAAAACTGCCGGTTGAATCAGCGGTTTTGAGTTGACCTTGCAAAATTTGATAAATTTTGATGCTCTTGAAAAAAGGGCATAATTAGAACTCAAATATAATGCACCCTACTGCAAGAGGCGGTGATAAACAGTAAATCCTTTTTTGGCAATGATTTATAATTCTTCAGCTGGCTTGAAAGTAATCAAAAATTCAGGGTTACAATGATTCTGCAGATAAAAATACAAGAAAAGTGAAATTATGTATTGACTTTTCTCTTTTAGTTTGGTAAAATATCTAAGCGTTGTTAAACGACGAGGGCCATTAGCTCAGTTGGTTAGAGCAACCGGCTCATAACCGGTCGGTCCGGGGTTCGAGTCCCTGATGGCCCACCAATTTAATATAGGGGTATAGCTCAGTTGGTAGAGCAGTGGTCTCCAAAACCACGTGCCGAGGGTTCAAGTCCTTCTGCCCCTGCCAGGAAAGAAACGGATGCCGAAAGGTGTCCGTTTTTTGCAGAAACAAATCTTGAACCAAGGCACGCGGAGCGTGTCGAGGGGTGCGGGTCTCCGGTGGAGACCTCTGCATACGAAGTATGCAGAAGCACCGACCGAGCCGGCAGGCGAGACCAAGTCCTTCTGCCCCTGCCAGAATGAAAGAGTCGCAGAAGTGCGGCTCTTTTTTTGATAAGGACTTGAACCCGAGAGGGTCTGAGCGTTAAGAAAACAGTCCTGTGGACTGTTTTTAGTGAGGAGAGGCGAGACTGGTACTGTTGCACGGCAACGGTCGGCGAGCTATAAGAGTGCGAAGCACGCGGCAAGTCCTTCTGCCCCTGCCAAAAATGCCTAGGATTATCAATGATCCTAGGCGTTTTTCTTTTGCCTCTTTACAACTGAAAAATACAGCAAAATTAAAATTTGATGTAAATCAATAGCTTCGACGGGTGACGAATGGGCGACGGGATGTCGGCGTGGACGATTAAGCGCATTTAACTCAGTAAAGAATTGAATAGGAATATAAAAGAAATATATATTATTAATATTGTCATAAGCTCTTTTTGTTAGGTGAAAAGTTAAATACCGCAAATGCGTAAAGTAAAATGCATCAAATATGTCAAGAAGAAAAATCGTACAGTGTTTGTGTGAAACCGAAGTTATAATTCAATTGACAAAATTAGACAAAGTGGTATAATAAAATGCAAAGAGGGGTTGACAATGATATGAAAATTTGCGACAATCTTAACAGACAGACAGACAGACAGACAGACAGACAGACAGACAGACAGACAGACAGACAGACAGACAGACAG
>OLGE01000817.1_pt1 | contig 34512 bp, 37 predicted proteins | sample 1605151 | NCBI WGS metagenome assembly OLGE01 (sample SAMEA3888912, study PRJEB22519) | human gut metagenome | biome: human gut; feature: human-associated habitat; material: faeces | place: Denmark | collected 2010
GTGCGGACATTACAAGAGTGACCCGCAGGCTGGGCGACGAGATCGCCCATGTTTATGGGTTTCCCATCCCCCGCAGGCAGGCACCGGTGCAGGAGCGATAACGGAGGCAGCTATGATGAATATATCAGATACAAGGGACTGCGCCTTTGAAGCCTTTATTACTAACCTCGGCAAATACAACGAAGGCTTTTTGGTGGGCGAATGGGTGAAGTTTCCCGTAACCAATGAAGAAATGCAGACGGTTTTCCGGCGCATCGGCATCGGGCGGCGCTATGAGGAATGGTTCATCACCGACTATGACTGCCCGGATGCGGCCATCGGCAAGGTGCTCGGAGAATACGAAAGCCTGAGTGAACTGAACTATCTCGCCGGGCAGATCATGGAACTGCGGGAGAGCGACGATTTCTGGCAGGCGGTTTTGGACTTGGGCGAAAATACAGGCAGCGTACAGGAACTGATCAACCTGACCGAGAATTTGGACTGCTTTGATTATCTGCCCGGCGTGCGGAATGACTATGACCTCGGCTATTACTGGATCGAGGAAAGCGGCTGCTATGACACGAGCAACCTCGGCGCACTGGCAAACTATATCGACTATGAGGGCTTCGGGCGGGACATTCGGTATGAAGAAGGCGGCGTATTCGGAGATAACGGCTATGTGCGGTCAAACGGCGGCCGTTTTGTGGACATCTACGACGGCGACATCGAGAATATCCCCGAAGAATACCGGATCAGTTCACCCGCCGTTCCCGCCCGCTCCGCAGTCCCACGGCAAGCAGAACAGCCGGAACGATAAAATTTGCACCTTTGATATTGTCTTACGGTTTGGGTATAGTATAATAAAAAAGATAAGGAAGTGAGCGCCGTGAGCAACAGCTATTTTGACCTGCCATCCCGTATTGAGGATGCCTTTGCGGAGATCGACAGTGATATTGTGATGGATCTGCTGAATACCGGCGAGGACTACGCCGAACTTTCCGACCGTATGGATAAGCTGAAAACGCAGTGCCCCGTCATCGGCAAAATGAACGAGGGCAGCGGCGAGATCCGCATGACCGCAGAGGAGCATCGGGCGTATTTGAACTATCTGAACCTTGCCCGCAAATGGAGGACATGGAGCGGCAGCACATCTACTTCCGCGGACATACCGATGCCGTGGCCTACCTCAAGAAAATCAAAGCAATTTGAGTTTGAATACAATAGTTAAAGCGATGCAGAGGTTAAAGCTGCATCGCTTTTTGTTTAATTAGTGCATAAAACTCACATCTGCCGAAAAGTTTTTCTGAAATCTCAGTAAAAACTATTGAACATAATTGCATTTTTGGCTATACTATCAGTGAGGAGGCGATACTATGATCGTTAGACCCTACTATTTGAATATACTTAAAACTTATCGGAATGTTCCGCTGGTGAAGATCCTTGCCGGTATTCGGCGCTGCGGAAAGTCTACCATTTTGGATATGTTAAAAGACGACCTGCTTGGCAGCGGCATTCCGGCAGACCATATAATTCATCTGCGCTACACTTCGGAAGAGCTGGACGACAGTATGACCGCCAGGCAGATGTACTGTGACATCAAAGAGAAAATGACCGACAATGAACGCTACTATCTTCTGCTGGACGAAGTGCAGGAGGTGGACGGCTGGGAAAAGGCAGTCAACAGTCTGCTGGAGGATGCCAATACCGACATCTATGTGACCGGCTCCAACTCCAAGCTGATGTCCAGTGAGATCTCCACCTATCTGACAGGGCGCTATATATCCATTCCCGTGTTTACTCTGTCATTTGCCGAGTATATGGAGTTCAAGAAGGACAGCGGCCGCACTCCGAAAGAGCTGTTGAACGAGTATATCCGCATGGGCGGCTTCCCTATCATCGCTCTCGGGAACTTCGACGAGCGCTCGTCCTATCAGATAGTTGAGGGAATATATAATTCCGTCATCACCAGCGATATCACAAGACGGCACAACATCACGAACTTCGACCTGTTCAACCGTGTGGTGAAGTATGTTGTTGAAAATGTCGGCAAGACCTTTTCCGCCAATGCCATCGTGAAGTTCATAAAAAGCGAGGGACGCTCCCTCTCGGTAGAAGCAGTCTATAATTATCTTGAGTGGCTGGAAAAGGCTTTTGTGATCTACCGCTGTCAGAGGTACGATATGCAGGGCAAGACTGTTCTCAAAACGCAGGAGAAGTTCTACCTTGCGGACGCTTCGCTCAAATACTGCATGATGGGCTTTAATCCGAAGTCTGTTGCCGCTATGCTGGAGAACATCGTGTACTTTGAGCTTAGGCGGAAAGGCTATGATGTGTATATCGGCAAAAACGCCACCAAGGAGATCGACTTTGTGGCCGTCCGGCGGGATGAGCGCATTTATGTGCAGGTGTGCCGCAATCTGCCGGAGGAATCCGACCGGGAGGTCGCCAACCTGCTGGAGATCAAAGACCATTACCCGAAATATGTGGTGACGCTGGATGAACTGGCCGCAGGCAACATCAACGGTGTCAAGATCGTGCATTTGGCGGACTTTCTGTTAAGTGAGAATTATTGAATGTATAGAAAGAGGGGTGAAGGATATGGCAAATCAAAAATACAAGTTTGAGCGATTGACTCCAATCGACAACATGGACTTGGATGTTTATGAAGAAGCGATAGATTATGTTTTTAGTAACTCCGATGTAAAGAATGTAGCTATTTCCGGCGCATATAGCGCTGGTAAAAGCAGTGTTTTAGCTTCATACAAGAAAAAGCATGGTGAATTGCGCTTTTTGCATATCTCTCTTGCGCACTTCAAATCCACAGATCAAAAGAGTAATGCCGAAGTTAAAGAATCTACATTAGAAGGCAAAATTCTCAATCAACTGATACATCAAATTCCGTCAGAAAAAATACCACAGACAAATTTCAGAGTAAAGAAAACGGTAAGTTCAAAAAGCATAGTGACCTCAACCATTTGTGCCGTTCTATTTCTCATCAGCATTTTCATCAGATCATCACTCGTGAAAACATTGATAGTGTATTTTCTATCTCCAGCACAAACGAAATTGGAATAACAACCAATTTCAATGACATAAAAGGCAGTGAGTATTTTGATCTATTAAAATACATTATACGAAATGGGTATATTGATGAAAGCTATGCCGACTATATGACTTACTTTTACGAGAATAGTCTAAGTCGTGTCGACAAAACTTTTCTGCGCAGCGTAACGGACAAGAAAGCAAAAGAATACACCTACAAGTTGAAAAATCCACAGTTGGTCGTTTCTCGCCTTAGAGCGGTCGACTTTGGTCAAGAGGAAACCTTAAATTTTGATCTATTAACCTATTTGCTTAAGTCATCTCGCAAAGACTATATAGAAAGATTTATTGATCAACTAAAGCAGACAAATAACTTTGACTTTGTTGGTGCATATTTCGATTTGACAGATAAATTGTCAAATTACATTAAACACCTTAACATCGGATGGCCGGAAATGTTTTCAATAGCCCTTAGTGAACGGTCACTAACAGAAGCTCAGATACGCAAGTATTCGATTTTTTCCCTTTATTATTCTGATGACGATATAATTAAATTGATCAACAAAAATAACTGTTTGTCTGACTATATCTCCGAGGCATACGACTACCTTACTATAGATAATCCCAACATTGATAGATTAATTCATTGCTTTATGCTTCTTGATGTGCGCTTCAAGGGATTTGATTATGATAAAATACACAAAGAGCTCTTTTATGCTGTATATCAAAAGTCCCTGTATGTTATAACCGATGAAAATCTGAGCCTTATCCAAAAAGAAATCCTGAACGAGAAAAACGAGGATACCCTTCTTCACAAAAATTACTCTCTGCTATGTCTGCATTCCGAATCTGCACTAACTAAATATGTGAATCACAACATAAATGAGTACTTTGATGTTATGCTAAAAATGAGCAGTGGAATTATTTGTGATGACGAAAATGTAGCTGTTGTAGTATTGAACAATTCTGATCTCACCACTGAACATAAACAGGCTTATATTCACTCATTAGAGACGAAAATCACTTCTATAAAAGCAATCAAAGATAGTTCTTTATGGGCAGCGTTATTGGATGCTAATATTGTGCAGTATTCAGAGTGCAATATCATGGATTGCTTCAATGCTGTAAAACTTAACAGCAGCGTTGTTTCTTACATAAATCAGTGTGACATCGACTTGGATTTTTCAAAAACCGAATATGACGAAAACACCAAAGGTGCATTATTTGATAGTGTAATTACATGCAGCGATATAGGAAATTCAAAGTATGCACAAATATTATCGTCGTTGAATTTTGTTTATGATGATTTTGATATTTCAGGAATTTCTGATGATAAGATTGCCATCTTGATTGATAAAAAAATCATTAGGATGACAACTGACAACTTATCGTTTATTCGCAATAATTATCCCGATCAGAAATTTCACTTTATTCGCATCAATATGAAAGAATATGTTGACACTGTTGGCAAAACTCTATTTTCGCAAAATGAGCTTGTAGAAATACTAACTTGGGACATTAACGATGATCTGAAAATCAGTCTACTTAAAATGTCTAAAGAACCAATTTCGATAATCGGAAAAGGCTATTCCACCGCTGTATGTCTACATATTCTAAGCAACAATTTTGCAGAGTCCGATTTACCTGGTTTATTTTCATCCTTTGAACAATGGGACGATTCTATTCAGGAAAAGATCTTCGATCATGCTGTAAATAATATATCATGCATTATTGATAATCAAAATTCCATTCCCAAAAAGCTGATAAAGTCTCTTCTAAATTCAGAAAGCGTAAGCCGGGATGAGAAACTTGATCTTTTTGCAGCAATAATGCCAAATCTATCTGAAGCTGATATGCAGAGCATTCTCATATTACTTAACTTGACAGACTACCTAAAAATATTTGATATGCGAAGTAGACCAAAGTTTGAAATCAATAACGAAAGCGAAAAGCTGCTTGCCGCTTTCAAAGAGTGTCATCTGATTGACAGTTATGAAGAAAGCACTACAAAAGCCGGATATTACAAAGTTGCTCGGTCAAAAGCAACAAAAGCTCTTTCAAAAGAACCGTCTACTGTTACATAATACTCGTAATATCTACATAGCCGAGAGGTTTTCATTCTGAAAACCCCTCGGCTATTTTTATGTCAGAACGGAGGCGAAACATATGCCATTTATACGTAATGCGGAATTTTGTGCTGTTTTCTCATATTACTGCCTATATTGAATTTCTATCTGCATATATTTCAGAAAAATTATATGCAGATAATCTTGATAATTTCTTGTTTTCTGCACATAATATGCTATAATTATGTGCAGAAAGGCTGGTGCTGTATGAGAAAATTCGATTACTCCTTTTTGAATAACGGTTTGCTGCCTGCAAACCTTGTGAACCTCACTTCAAACATTGCGGCGCTGAAAACTATGGCAGGCGTGCGCAAGGACGAATACACGCAGATCTTCACGGAGCTGGAAGCGGTCGCAAAGGTGCAGTCCATCAAAAGCTCTAACGCCATTGAGGGTATTGTGACCAGCGACGAGCGTATCGCCGCCATTGTCAATCAGAATAGTGCGCCGCTGAACCACAACGAGGCGGAGATCGCCGGATACCGTGATGCTCTGAATGAGATCCACTTGGGCTATGAACACATTGATTTTCGGCAGAGCGACATTCTGCGGCTGCACGAAATGATGATGAGCTTTGCGGGCTATGAGTACGGCGGGCAGTACAAGACGGACGACAATGTGATTCTGGAAATCGACGCCGACGGAAACCGCCGTGTCCGTTTTCGTCCAACACCTGCAAGCGAAACTCCGAAAGCAATGGAGCAGTTAGAGCTTGCCTATCTGGACGCCCGAAACGATGCGAATATCAATCAGCTCCTTTTGATCCCCTGTGTGATTCTGGACTTCCTCTGCATCCACCCGTTCCGGGACGGCAACGGCAGAATGTCCCGTCTGCTCTCGCTGCTGCTGCTATACAAAAACGGCTTTGATGCCGGGAAATATGTGTCCTTTGAGGAGCAGATCAACAACTACAAGGCGTATTATTACGAAGCCCTGCGGCAGTCCTCGGCTGGGTGGGAAACGAACAAAAACTCGTATTTCCCCTTTATCGAGAATTTCCTCTCCACGCTTTATATGTGCTATAAGGAACTGGACAAGCGGTTTGCGGTGGTACACGGTAAGAAGATCACAAAGAAAGCCCGTGTGGAAGCGACCGTCCTGAACAGCCTGACGCCGCTATCCAAAGCCGAGATTTGCAAAATTCTCCCCGATGTCAGCCCCACGACCGTCGAAGCCGTCCTCGGCGCAATGGTCAAGACCGGTGCGATAAAACGAATCGGTGCAGGACGGACGACAAGATATATTAAGGCGTAATACAGGGTGAATATAATGGATGTATTATCATTTGAGGCTGAGGTAAGACAACTGATAGGATTGCAGTAAGAAGGGGAATATTGGGATTTCAAAAAAGAGTGGCCTCAAAACAAGGCAGATTTACTACACGATATTATATGCATGGCGAATAATCTTTCTAATCAAGACGGGCTTATTATTATTGGCATTGATGAAGAAACCAATTATTCTATTTGTGATGTCATAAACGACCCAAACAGAAGAAAAACACAAGATATTGTTTCATTTTTGCGAGAGAAGAGATTTGCTGGGGGTATCCGTCCAACAGCATATGTCCAACCAGTCACTTTGGGGAAAAAGACAATCGATGTCATTGTTATTCGTAATGATCGCAATACCCCCTACTATTTAACAGAACAATACCAAGGTGTATTTGCTAATAATATTTACACTCGGATAATGGATACAAATACTCCGAAAAATGCATCAGCAGATATAAATGTCATAGAGAAACTATGGAAAAAACGGTTCGGAATTGATGCGACGGCTCTGGATCGCGCCTTGCTTTTTTTGCAAAAGCCTTACGATTGGGTGGATTCTAATGACGGCAAAAAGTTTTATGAGTATGCTCCTGAATTTACACTCGAAGACATTCAAGCTGAGGATGGTAGAGATGGTTATGAATTTTATCTGTTCAATCAGTGTGATTCTCGTCCTTGGTGGTATGACATAAATATTTACTATCATCAGACTTTATTATATTCTTTGGGTGGGGTGGCTTTGGACGGCGGTAGATGTTTCACTTCGACTCCTCGGACAGACGGACTTCCTCTATATAAGGACAGTTATCTTCACTGGGATGTTTCATACAAGTATTTCACAAAAGACTCCATAGAGTACACCATTCATCAGTTCTATATTACCGATAGTACGGGTGAAGAATTAACTGCTCGGCAAAGATTTTTGGAATGCGTACTTATTTTTGAATCTGAATTTGAAAGGAGAAAATTCAATGATTTTGTCATAGGCAATTATGAAAGATACAATGTTGACACATTTAGCAATCGACTACCCCATTTCCCTAATTTAGAGGGTTATAATATGGACGCATTCAAAAAAGACTACTTACAATCTCAACTTTTGCAACAAATGTTAAAGGATTTCAGAAGTTAAAGGAGGCTATGTTTATGAGCGAATCATTTATTCCTGCATCGGAATTTGAAACAGCGAGTAACGCCGTCAGTAATATTTTAGGGCAGCCTGTTGAAGAAATAAAAATTACTGACATATTGCCACCGCTTAATGATACTCCTTTGGGATTCCTGCGGTGGCTGCAAGCGACACGCTCCACCTGTTTGAGTCGGCGGTGGATCTGCTGTCCTACGGGACGCTGCAAAAGCTGGACGGCAAGGACTGGCGCAGTGAAAATCTGCTCTCCCTCGCCGGTGTCTACAAGCCAAGATCGAAAATTGAGGAAAGCAGTCTGCCCGCCGCACTGGTGCGGTATCTTTCCGAGCATCCCCATATCCGCCATGTGGTGCTCCGGCTTGACAACGATGCCACGGGACGGATCGCCGCAGAAACTATCAAGACCCTGCTGCCGAGAAAATATGCGGTCACGGTGGACATCCAGCCGCCCCCGCAGGGCAAGGATTACAACGACTGCCTTTGTATGCGGCTGGGATTGCCCATCACTAAGCGCGGAGAAAGGAGCAAAGAACGGTGAACGACTTGATAAGTCCGGGACAGCGCATCCGGCACTATCGTATGCTGCGGGGCATGACACAAAAGGCGCTGGGCATCGCCGCAGGCTTTCCGCCCGAAACCGCCGACATCCGTATCGCACAGTATGAGTCCGGCGCAAGAACGCCGAAACACGCTCTGCTCTGTACGCTGGCAGAGGCGTTGGGTGTTTCGCCCTCGACGCTGGACATCCCTCGCATCAAAAGCCGTGAGGCACTGAACCAACTGCTTCTTGCGCTGGAGGATGAATACGGGCTGACGGTCACAATTAAGGGAAACAACGAAAGGAGTATTTGCAATGGAAAATGAAAAGATGATCAAGGTGGTAATGCTGGAGCCGGGCAAGCTCGCCCGTGCTGCCGAGATCGATGCGTCCCTTGCCGGGATGCAGAAAACGGTGGGCGGCCTGATCGAGCCGTTCTATCCCTTTGAGGAACAGGTCTGCATCGTCTGCAACGAGGAAAGCAAGATCAACGGGATGCGCCCGAACCGCAGCGTGAAGAATGACGACGGCGTGATGGTGGATTTCATCTTCGGCCCCGCCTTTATCTGCGACTGCCGGGGCGAAAATCTGGACAGTCTTTCCGACGAGCAGATCGACCGCTACGGCAGGATGTTCCGTTATCCCGAACACCTTGCGAGGGTGAACGGCACGCTGCTTGGTATCTCGTACCGCCCGCAGCCGGAGCAGGAGCGGTAATGTTATTTCGGTCGGTGGCAAAATGTTCGGCCTATGGGACGAACGCTATGCACTGTACCAGCAAGCATCGCCGTTGTGATACCACAACGGCACTTGTCAGGGAAATCCCTGAAACCCTTTTCGTCCCCACCCATGCGGAGGACGATATTTTTCTATGCAAGAGCATAGAAAAACACAGAAATGTGCCATTTCCTCGCCCCAAGGGGCAAACGGAAATGATGCACACAAACTTCATGCACCAGCATTCTACTTCTGTTGTTATGCCTGTCTGTGCATGAAGTTTTAATATACCCGAAAGGAGGTCACAGCCGGTGAATGAACCCATGACCTTTTTGGACTTTTTCAGCGGTGTCGGCGGTTTCCGCAAGGGCTTTGAGCTTTGCGGCATGGTCTGCAAAGGCCACTGCGAGATCGACAAATTCGCAGACCGCAGCTACCGTGCGATCCACGATATTAAGGAGGATGAATGGTATGGCGAGGACATCACCAAAACCGAACCCGCCGACCTGCCGAGGGTCAACCTCTGGGCAGGCGGATTCCCGTGTCAGGACATTTCTGTATCTGGCCGGCAACGAGGGCTTGCAGGCAAGCGAAGCTCTCTCTTTTTTGAAATCGTTAGACTCCTCAAAGGCACACCTGCCGAGGATCGACCCGAATGGCTTGTCCTTGAAAATGTTAAAAATCTGCTCTCCGTTAATCGAGGATGGGACTTTGCGACCGTTCTCCATTCGTTGGCCGAAATCGGCTATCATATCGAATACGGACTGCTTAATTCACGCTTCCACGGCGTTCCGCAAAACCGGGAACGCATCTACCTTGTCGCTTATCGACATTTTAGAGCCGAGGGTGGACGAAAAGTATTTCCTGTCACCGCAGGCGACGGCAAGGCTCTTATACAACTGATCGGCGGCACGCAGGGTAAGCGGGTCTATGACCCCGCAGGCGTGAGCTGCACGCTGATGAGCGAGGGCGGCGGCTTTGCCGGACGCACGGGAATGTACTTTATCGACCTGTGCAAAGGTGAACCGAGGCTGACTGAACATGCCCGCTGTATCAAAGCAAGGTATGACAGCGGCATTACCAACCACAGAGGCGACAAAAGCGGCGTTCTCTGCATGAGCGGCGAGTGCCCGGACCGTACCGAGGAGACGGCGCTCATTCAGCTAAAGCGGGGTGATCCGAAAATCTTGGAGCAGGAGCACACCAAATGCCTGATCGCAGGCTATGACAAGATCGGGGTCAGCAACCGGGGCGAAAGCTCCGGTATTTTTTATGGCTGCCGTGCCGTCCTCACCCCCGACCGGAAAAACAAACGGCAGAACGGACGGCGCTTCAAGGAGTGCGGCGAACCGGCTTTCTGCCTGAATACGCAGGATAAGCACGGAGTTTATCTCTGCGCCTGCGATTCCTGCGAATACGCCTTGCCCGTCAAGCGGGCAAAGGAGGCGGATCAGAGCAAACCTGAAAACGGCTCCGCACTTCCGCTCGGCTGCGGACGCATCCGCAAACTGGCACCCCGTGAGTGCTGGCGGCTGCAAGGATTTTCGGATGATATGTTTGACCGGGCCGCTGCCGTCAATTCCGACGCTCAGCTTTACAAGCAGGCGGGCAACGGCGTGACGATCCCCGTTGTGTATGCGGTCGGCAAGCGGATCGTGGAAATTCGAAATGAGCTGAACAAGGAGGTTCTATGAGAAAACGCAATGTTCACATTCAATTCTGGTTGGATAAAAAGGAAGCCGAGGCGTTTCAGAAGAAGGTCAGGAAAAGCGGACTTTCCCGTGAAGCGTATCTCCGCCACTTGGTAAACGGCCTTGAACCGCAGGACGCCCCGCCGCCCGACTATTACGCCATGATGCGGGAGTTGCACGGGATCGGCAATAACCTCAATCAGATCGCCGCAAAAGCCCATACCCTGAACGCACTGGATGTGCAGCGGTACGACGAGAACTGCCGCAAGCTGGATGAAGCCGTCAAGACGATCACCGCAGCGGTCATTCTGCCCCGCCCGATGAAGTGATGCGCCTATGGCGACGACATCAATATGGCGGGTAAAAGGCTGGCTCGGCAAGGTGGTGATCTATGCGGAAAATCCCGAAAAGACGGCGAACCCCAAATTTTACGCCGACCGGGAACTGACCGAGCAGGATGGGCAGCAGCTTTCCGATGTGATCCGCTACGCTGTCAATTCGGAGAAAACACAGGAAACGGGCAGTGAGGACGGCACACCGCTCCACCGCTTTGTGTCGGGTATCAACTGCTCTCCCGCCACTGCCCGTGACGAAATGCTGGCGGTAAAAAAGCGGTTCGGCAAAGAGGACGGCACGGTAGCCTATCACGGTTATCAGTCCTTTACCCCCGGCGAGGCAACGCCGGAACTGGCGCATGAGATCGGCGTGAAGCTGGCGACCCGACTCTGGGGCAACCGCTATCAGGTGATCGTCGCCACCCACCTTGACAAAGAAAATCATCTGCACAACCACTTTGTCGTCAACACCGTATCCTTTGTGGACGGCATCAAATACCACCGCACCCGAAAGGATTACCACGAAATGCAGACGGTTTCCGACGAGCTTTGCCGGGAATACGGGCTGTCGGTAATCGAGCAACCGCAGCAAGGCCGGGGCAAGCAATACGGCGAATGGCGTACCGAGCAGGAACAGCGCCCCACTTGGCGTGGGCTGATCCGTAGCGACATTGACGAGGCGATACGGCAAGCCATGACCGAGCGGCAGTTCTTTGACGCTCTGCGGAAAAAGGGCTATACGGTGAAACTCGGCAAGGATATTTCGGTCAGACCGCCGGGCAAGGAGCGATTCGTTCGCCTGATGCGTAATTTCGGTGAGGACTACTCTCTGGACAGCATCCGCAGACGCATTTTGTCCCAGAGCCGCCCCGAACGGAAAAAGCCCGAACAAACGCCGAAGATCCTGCGGGTCAGACTGATCGGTAGCTTGAAAACCGCCCGAAAACTGACCGGCTTTCGGGCGCTGTATGTTCACTACTGTTATCTGCTGGGCATTTTCCCGAAAAACCGCCCGCAGCAAAACAGAAAACGGCTGCATTTTCTCCTGCGGGAGGATCTGCTGAAACTGGACGCCATCACCGCCGAAACAAGGCTGCTCATCGGGCATCGGATCGATACCGCCGAGCAGCTTTTTTGCTACCGTGACGAGGTAAACAGAAAAATCACCGCTCTGACCGAGAAGCGCAAGCAGCTCCATAAAGCACAGCGAACGGCGGCGGTGAAGTCTGATCCCGAAAAGGCGGCGGAGGTCAAGGCGCAGATCACAGCACTTTCCAAAGAACTTGCCGCACTGCGGAAGGAGGTGGTTTTATGTAACAGCATTGCCGAGCGTTCTGGCGTGATCCAAGAGAAAATCAAAGCCGTCCGTGAGGACGAACAACCCGAAAGAAAGGAGAAATGTGACCATGTACAATTCCGGTGACGCAGCGGAGCAAGTCGTGCGGATCAGCTTGGAGGGTACGGAAGTTGCCCTGAAGTTGACCGGCTCGGCGGCAAAGAATATTGCCGCTATGCTCTACGCTGTCTGGAAAAACCGAGATAAGAATAAAACCAAAGGCCACCAGCGGCTCTCTGCCATGCTCAAGAGCGGCAAGGAGCTGAAAGTGTTCACCGTCAGCGAGGAGCATCTGAAACAGTTTGCGACCGAAGCCAAGCGGTACGGTGTTGTCTACTGCGCCCTGCGGGGTAAAGAGCGTTCCGCCGACGGTATGGTAGACATTATGGTGCGTGCCGAGGATGCGTCCAAGATCAACCGCATCGTGGAGCGGTTTAAGCTGGCGACGGTCGATGCCGTTTCCATCAAGCGGGACATCGAGCAGACCAAGGCAGACAAAACCACCCCGTCTGCGCCTGAACAGGAGAAGCCCGACAAGGCGGCGGATGACCGTCTGCTGGATGACCTGCTGGGCGCACCCGTTCAAAAGGAGGAGCACGCATCCCCAAACCCTGCGGCGGCAAAGACGGAGAAATCCCGTCCGTCCGCGCCTACCTCCGAAAAGCAAAGCAGAACCGCCGAGGGTACTGCTAAATCTCCCGAAGAACGCCCCTCTGTCCGTGAGGAACTGCGGGAAATTCGGGAGAGCAGGCAGAAAGAGGCGGCAGAGCCGGGCATTTCCGAACCCACCCCGGCGAAAGAGCCGAAAAAGCAGCCGACCACCACCCACAAACAGCCTTCCCGAAAGAAACCGAAGAAAGCAAAGGAGCGATGACCGATGAGCAATTTTGACGATATTTTTGAATATGCCCCGCATACCGACGAATTTGACAAGGAGGCATGGGCGGCAAAGAAAAAGGCGGAGCGTGACGAGGTTTACGCTCTGGCCGACTCCACCGCCGAGGCGATCTGCGCAGACGGCGGCAAGTTCCGGGACTATCTGGATGTGCAGGCAGCTTTCCGCAACTACTCTGCCACCAACGCACTGCTGATCCTTGCTACAAAACCGGATGCCCGCAGAGTGGGCGACAAAGATTTCTGGCGGGATCAGGGCGTGTATATCAAGCGGCAGGAGTTTGGCCACCCCATCAAGATCGTCGAGTCCAACGGTGAATACACCCGTGACGACGGCAGCATCGGCGTGTCCTATAACATCAAGCGGGTCTATGACATCTCGCAGACCACCGCCCGAACGAGAACGCCGCAAGCGGTTTCCCATGACGCACGGGCACTGCTGAACGCCCTGATCTACAAGCGCCCTGCGCCGGTGCAGTCCGTGGACGAGCTGCCGAACGGCATGGATGCTGTGTACAACCATGAGCAGAACGCCGTTTTTGTCCGCCGCGGGCTTTCGGCAAACGATCTGTTCTGCGGCCTGTCCAAGGCGCTGGCACAGGCGGAGCTTGCCCGGACCGGCGAGGAATACACCGAGGGAAATGCCGGTTTTAAGGCACACTGCGTTTCCTATATCCTCGGCAAAGAGTTTGGCGTGGATGTGAGCGGCTATGCCTTTGAAGCGCCTGCCGACTTTCTGCGTACCGATGACCCGCAGACGATCCGTGCCGAGCTGACCGACATCCGGGACACCGCCTATGATATTTCCGCAAGGATGATGCGGTCGCTGGAGCAGAGCAAAGCATCCCGCCAGAGTGAACAGGAGCGATGACCATGGGAAAACAGGAAAAGCGGGTATTGACCCTTGACCGCTATGAACACGACGTTGTGGTCAATGCCCTCAATGAAATGCGGAACGACTTGCTGGAGGAAGAACGCCCCACCGACATTGTTGACGAGGTTCTTTTGAAGGTGATCGATGCCCCCGCAAAGAAGGTAAGGTGCCGAAGCGATGAAGAAAGAGCATAACCCCCTTATTCTCTGCCTGTTTGGTATCATTCCCGTGGTGTGGCTGGGGCTGCTGATCGCCCCTACCGCCCACGGCGGTCTGCCGGAGATCGTCGCCCGGTTTCCCGCGGTGATGAACGATCCGTTTCACATCGAGCTTTGCGGGGACAGTCTGAAAACTGTCCTCGTTCTGCTCTGCGCTTACGGGCTTGCGGTGGGTGTGATCCTATCTTCCCGCCGCAATTACCGCCGAGGCGAGGAACACGGTTCGTCCAAGTGGGGCTCGGCTCGAACCGTAAACCGAAAATACCGGGCAGCCGCACCGGAGGAGAACAAAATCTTCACGCAGAATGTACGGATGGGGCTGGACGGACGAAAGCACAGCCGCAACCTCAACACGGTCGTTGTCGGCGGCAGCGGTGCAGGCAAGACGAGGTTTTACGCAAAGCCGAATCTATGTCAGGCCAACACGAGCTTTACCGTACTGGACCCGAAGGGCGAGTTGCTGCGCAGTGCGGGACACCTGCTGCGGCAAAAGGGCTATGAGGTGCGGGTGCTGGATCTTCTAAATATGGAGAAAAGCCACTGCTACAATCCGTTTGTCTACCTGCGGGACGACAACGATGTGCAGCGGCTTGTGACCAATCTGTTCAAAAGCACCACGCCGAAAGGCAGTCAGTCCAACGATCCTTTTTGGGACACCGCTGCATCTATGCTCCTGATGGCGCTGATTTTCTATCTGAAATACGAAGCGCCGCCCGACGAGCAGAATTTCCCGATGGTCATGGAGATGCTGCGTGCGGCGGATGTGCGGGAGGACTGCGACGAATATACCTCGCCGCTGGACGAGCTGTTTGAACGACTGGAGATGCGGGAGTCTGACCATATCGCCGTGAAGTATTACAAGGACTATCATTCCGGCAGTGCCAAAACGCTGAAATCCATTCAGATTACGCTGGCGGCAAGGTTAGAGAAATTCAACCTGTCCTCGCTGGCGGCGCTGACCGCTACGGACGAGCTGGATCTGCCGTCCCTCGGAGAAAAGAAAGTAGCGCTCTTCGCCCTGATCCCCGACAATGACACCAGCTTTAACTTTTTGGTCAGCATTTTGTACACCCAGCTTTTTCAGCAGCTATTCTATCTGGCCGACCACAAATACGGCGGCAGTCTGCCCGTTCCCGTCCACTTCTTGATGGATGAGTTCAGCAATGTCAGCCTGCCGGAGGACTTCTCCAAGATCCTTGCGGTCATGCGTTCCCGCAATGTGTATGTGTCGATCATTCTGCAAAATGTAGCGGCACTCAAAGCACTGTTTGAAAAGGAATGGGAGTCGATACTCGGCAACTGCGATGAGTTTCTTTATCTCGGCGGCAACGAAACTTCGACCCACAAGCTGATCTCGGAATCCTATCTTGGCAAATCCACCATCGACACCAACACCTACGGCAAATCATCCGGGCGCAACGGAAATTACAGCACGAACTATCAGATCAGCGGCAGAGAGCTTCTGACGCCGGACGAAGTGCGTATGCTGGACAACCGTTACGCCCTTTTGTTTATCCGTGGCGAGCGGGCGGTGATGGATGAGAAATACGACATTCTGAAGCACCCGAACATTGCGCTGACCGAGGACGGCGGCGCAGCCCCCTATGAACACGGCGGGACGGAAAATGCCGTTGCGACGCTCTCGTTTGCAGGCGCTGCCGCCGAAACGCTGTCTGAACTTAGTGAACCCATATCCGATTATGAGCTTCTTTCCGACGAGGATATAGAGGCTCTTTTTTAATTCAATTCAAGGAGGATGAACCCATGAAGAACACCAAAAAGACCGCAAACAAGCTGCCTGTGCCCGGCAAGATCAGAAAGGTCTTCCGTTTCTACTGTGCCGCTGTGCTGTCGGTGGCCCTTGTGCTCGGCTGCTCCGTGACGGCCTTTGCCGCCAATGACCCGATCTCCGTTGTGAACAACCTGAGCGATTTCATTTTCGGTCTGATCCGTGCGGTCGGACTGATCCTACTCGGCTGGGGCATCGTGCAGGTGGGACTTTCGTTCCAGTCCCACGACCCCAGCCAGCGCAGCAACGGTTTTCTCACTCTTGCGGGCGGCATCGTCATTACCTTTGCCAAAGAGATCCTCAACCTGATCACGGGCTGAAAGGGGGCCGCAGATGGAAAAGTGCGAGTGCTATATCCACTCTCTGAAACAGGGAGAAACCCATGTACTCGGTGAGGCGACGATCCTCAAACGCATCGGGGACAACGACTACCTTGCCGAATACAATGGCGTGAAATGCCACGCCATATTCAACCCCTTTGCCGGGCGCTACTTTGTGGACGATGTGTACGGCGTGATCCGCAGTTCGCCCGACCGGGACAGCAGATAAATGATACGGCGCACGGGGCAGGTCACTTCGGCCTGCCCCTATTTGCCGGAAAGGAGGAATGAAGGTGAGTGATAATTGGATCGTCCAAAACCTCGAAAACGCACTCGAAACTTGGAATGAAAAGCTGGCGGAGATATGGCAGCTCATTACGCAGTCGCCGGAACAGTTCAAGGGCGGCACGATCTGGAATGTGATCGTCGGCATCCACGGTGCGGTGCAGGCTATCGGGCTTGCGCTGCTTGTTTTGTTTTTTGTGGTGGGCGTGATGAAAACCTGCGGCTCCTTTGCGGAGCTGAAACGGCCGGAGCACGCCCTCAAAGTGTTTATCCGCTTCGCCCTTGCCAAAGCCGCCGTCACATACGGTTTGGAGCTGATGATTGCCCTGTTCAACATCGTGCAGGGGCTGATCTCTACCATCATGAATGCCGCAGGCTTTGGGGCAGCACAGGAAACCGTGCTGCCTGCCGAGATCGTGACCGCCGTGGAGGACTGCGGCTTTTTTGAAAGCATCCCATTGTGGGCAGTCACCCTGATTGGCGGGCTGTTTATCACGGTTTTGTCGTTTATCATGATCATGACCGTGTACGGCAGATTTTTCAAACTCTATCTCTACACGGCCATTGCACCGGTTCCGCTCTCGGCCTTTGCAGGCGAGCCGTCGCAGAATATCGGCAAGAGCTTTATCAAGAGTTATGCCGCCGTTTGCTTGGAGGGTGCGATCATCGTACTGGCCTGCATCATCTTCTCCCTGTTTGCATCCAGTCCGCCCGTCGTCGATCCTGACGCTGCGGCGGTAACGCAGGTGTGGTCGTATGTGGGCGAGCTGATCTTCAATATGCTGGTGCTCGTCGGCGCTGTCAAAATGGCCGACCGTGTTGTCAGAGAAATGATGGGACTGTAAGGAGGAAGAATTTTGGAAGTAAAAATCAATCGGGAGATCCGCAACTATACGGAATCCATGTTCTTTGGACTGTCCATGCGGCAGTTCGTTTTTTCTGTCTTGGCCGTCGTCGTTGCCGTGGGGCTGTATTTTCTGCTGAACCCCCACTTCGGGACGGAAACCGTCAGCTGGATGTGTATTCTCGGCGCCGCACCCTTTGCGGCGCTGGGCTTTATCACCTACCACGGCATGACCGCCGAGCAATTCCTCTGGGCGTGGCTGCGCTCGGAGCTGTTAGAGCCGAAAGAGCTTCGCTTTGAAGCATCGAACCTCTACTACGAAGCACTCAAAGACAAATTGGAGGGAGGAAAATCATGATCAAAACGCTGAAAAACCTGCTGAAACAGGACAAGGAGCGGTACACCATGCCCCGCAAGGTGCAGGATGTGATCCCCGTCCGCCGCATCTGGAAAGACGGCATTTTTCAGGTGGGTGGCCGCTTTTCCAAGACCTATCAGTTCACCGACATCAATTACCTTGTGGCAAGCCGTGAGGACAAGGAGCAGATGTTTCTTGCCTATTCGGAGCTGCTGAACAGTCTGGATTCCGGAGCGACAACGAAGATCACCATCAACAACCGCAGGCTTAACCGGGCAAATTTCGAGCAATCGATCTTAATGCCCATGCGGGGCGACACCTGCGATGTGTACCGCCGGGAATACAATCAAATGCTGCTGGACAAAGCCACCGGCGCCAACGGCATCATTCAGGAGAAATATATCACGGTGTCGGTCTGCAAGAAGGACATCGAAGAAGCCCGCACCTACTTTGCCCGGATCGGTGCCGACCTGATCGCCCATTTCGCAACCCTCGGCTCCAAGTGTACCGAGCTGGACGCTGCCGAAAAGCTGCGGGTGCTCCACGACTTTTACCGTCAAGGTGAAGAAGCGGCATTTCACTTTGACCCGCAGGACATGATGCGCAAGGGACACGACTTTAAGGACTATATCTGCCCCGACTCTTTGGAGAAAAGCAGCGACTGTCTGAAACTGGGCGAGAAATACTGTCGGGTCTTGTTTTTGAAGGACTACGCTTCGTATATCAAAGACAGCATGGTCACGGAGCTGACCGACTTCAACCGAAATATGATGCTGTCGATCGATGTTGTTCCGATCCCCACCGACGAGGCCGTGCGGGAGGTGGAAAAACGTCTGCTCGGCATCGAAACCAACATCACCAACTGGCAGCGCAGGCAGAACGCCAACAACAATTTCTCCGCTGTCGTGCCCTATGATATGGAGCTCCAGCGCAAGGAAAGCAAGGAGTTTCTGGACGACCTGACCACAAGGGATCAGCGGATGATGCTGGCAGTCATTACGATGGTCATTACCGCCGACGACAAAAAGCAGCTCGACAGCGATACCGAAACGGTGCTTGCCGTGGCAAGAAAGCATATGTGCCAGCTTGCCATTCTGAAATTCCAGCAGTTCGACGGGCTGAACACTGTTCTTCCCATCGGCACATGGAAGATCAATGCTTTCCGCACTCTCACCACCGAAAGCCTTGCGGTGTTCATGCCCTTTAAGGTGCAGGAGGTGCAGGACAAGGGCGGCATTTACTTCGGAGAGAACGCCATCTCCCACAACCTCATCATGTGCAACAAGGCAAATCTTCTGAACCAGTCGGCGTTTCTGCTGGGCGTGCCCGGTTCGGGCAAATCGTTCAGCGCCAAGGAGTTGATCGCTTTTCTCATTCTCAACACCACCGATGATGTGCTGGTCTGCGATCCGGAAAACGAATTTGGTGCACTGGCGGCGGCTCTGGGCAAGGAAACGGCGACCGTCATTCATATGGCGGCTGGCGGCAAAGACCGCTTGAACGCCATGTATATGGTGGACGGCTACGGCGAAAACAACCCCATCGTGGAGAAATCGCAGTTCATCATGTCCCTTGTGGAGCAGATCGACAAGGCCGGTGTCGGCCCGCAGCAGAAATCCATCATCGACCGCTGCACGGCGCTGGTGTATCAGGATGCCGAGCGGACGGGCAAGCCCGCCACACTCTGCGACCTGCGAAACAAGCTGTTGGAACAGCCCGAAGAAAAGGCAAAGGAGATCGCCTTGTCGTTGGAGCTGTTTACCACCGGCTCACTGGATATTTTCGGTCACGAAAGCACCGTTGACCTCGACAAGCGCATCGTCGTATTTGATATTCACGGTCTTGGTGAGCAGTTAAAGCCTACGGGACTGCTGGTGATCACCGACACCATCCTCAACCGTGTCACCCTCAACTGGAAGAAGGGCAAGCGCACCCACATCTTCATCGACGAATTTCATGTCGTTTTTGAAAACGAGCAGAGCGGCATTTTCTTCAATTCCGCATGGCGGCAGTTCCGTAAGCGCAACGGTTATCCCACCGCCATCACGCAGAATGTGGAATACCTGCTGGATTCCGTGCAGGCGAGCACGATGCTCTCCAATTCCGAGTTTGTGGTTATGCTTAATCAGGCGTTTTCCGACCGTGCCAAGCTCTCAAAGCTCCTGAACATCTCCGACGAGCAGATGAGCTATGTCACCAATGCCGATGCGGGTTGCGGGCTGATCAAGTACGGCTCGGCGCTGGTGCCGTTTATCAACCGTTTTCCCAAAGATACCGAGCTTTACCGCTTGATGACGACACGCCCCGGCGAGGGTGTGTTCGGCAGCGGAAACGCATCTTAATAGGAGGTCATATATGAAAAGCAAATATCTGATGATCGGGGCGGCCGTATGTGCCGCCCTTTTCCTTTTCTCCGGCATTATGCTCTGTCGGCAGTCTGCGGACGAAAAGCAGAGCGCCGAAGCCTTTGAGCAGGTTGCCGCACTGGTGGAAACCGAACCGCTGCCGGAGCTGCCGGCGTTTGAAAAGTACCGGGCGGTGCAGGAGCAGAACAGCGATTTTGTTGGCTGGCTCTCCGTCCCCGGCACAAACATCGACTATCCCGTGATGCAGACCGTGGACAAGCCGAATTACTACCTGAAACGGGGCTTCGACAAGCAGTACAGCGATTACGGTGTGCCCTATGTACAGGAAAACTGCGACCTTGCGCTGTCCGACAACTGCGTGATCTACGGCCATCACATGAACAATGGGACAATGTTTGCCGATCTCTGCAAATATGAAAGTGAGGACTTTTATCAGGAGCACAAGATCATCCGCTTTGATACCCTGTCCGGCTTTGGTGAATATGAGATCGTTGCGGTGTTCAAGACGGTCGCCTATTCCGAGCAGGGTTTCAAGTATTACCACTTCACCCGTGCGGAGTCGGCGGAGGACTTTGACACCTATATCGCTCAATGCAAGGCTCTTTCTCTTCACGATACCGGCGTAACGGCGGAATACGGCGATAAGCTGATCACGCTCTCCACCTGCGAATACAGCCGCAAAAACGGGCGCATGGTCGTTGTAGCCAAGCGGATCGCCGCACCCTCTACGGAGGTGGGCAGCCATGCCTAACATCAAAACGAGAGATGTGGTCAAGGGAACGATAAAAGCGATAGACAAGTCGGCAGTGGCTGCCGAACGGATGAAGGACGCGTATGTCCGCACCAAGGATAAGGCGGAGCACAGCGTTTTTGCGTCAGACTCCTCTCCCGAAGAATACGCCGCCGACCGCACCTTGACCGGGTCGGAAACGGTAACCCATGATGCCGCTCACAGGCTGGATAAAATCGGCCGCAAGGGTGTGAAAACCACCAAGGGGAACATCTCCAAGGCAAGAGGGAATTCTCAGGCGAGAACGGCAGGTTTGCCGAAAAATCAAGCGCATAGCGACATCAAAACAAATAGTCGCAACAGAAAGGCATTTGCGAGTTCCACAAGGAAGGCGGCTGTCAAGGCTGCTACCGCTGTTAAAGCCGTGATTGCCAAAGCAACGGCTTTGATCGCCGCTATCGCCGCCGGTGGATGGGTCTCTGTCACCGTCATTATCGTAGTCTGCCTGATTGGGATGATTGCAGGCTCCTGCTTCGGCATCTTCTTCTCCGGCGAGGACAGCGGTACAGGACAGACCATGCGGCAGGTCGTGCAGGAGATCAATAATGACTATCAGGCGCAGATCAATGCTGCGAGAGAACGCGCCACCCACGACAAACTCGAAATGTCCGGCTCTCGTGCCGTATGGCCGGAGGTGCTGGCGGTGTATGCGGTAAAAGCCACCACTGACCCCGACGATCCGCAGGAAGTCGCCACAGTAGACGATAGCAAGAAAGCCATCCTCAAGGATATTTTTTGGCAGATGAACGAAATATCTTCCCGCACCGAGAGGAAGCCAGAGAAGGTCTTAACCGAAACCGCTGACGGTCATGGCAACATCATAGAGGCCACGAAAAAGGTTACTCGCACATATCTCTATATCACGGTCAGCCATAAGACCGCCGAGGAAATGGCAGACCGCTTCAACTTCAACGCCGGCCAACGGCAGCAGCTCTCAGAACTGCTTGCCGAAGAAAACCGCAGTATGTGGTCTGCTGTCCTCTACGGTATCTACTATGGTGACGATGCGATAGTTTCAGTGGCACTGTCTCAGGTCGGAAATGTAGGCGGTCTTCCCTACTGGTCTTGGTACGGCTTCGGAAGCCGTGTGGAATGGTGCGCCTGCTTTGTTTCTTGGTGCGCCAACGAGTGCGGCTATATTGACAGCGGCGTGATACCGAAATTCGCAGGCTGCGTCCACGGCGTACAATGGTTCAAAGACCGTGGGCAATGGCAGGACAACAGCTTTGAACCGTCAGCCGGTCAAATCATTTTCTTCGATTGGGATAATAAAGGCTCGTCCGGTCCGCAGGATGGGCTATCCGATCATGTCGGCATCGTGGAAAAATGCGAAAACGGCATTGTCTACACCATCGAGGGCAATTCCGGCGACAGCTGCCGACAGCGTCAATATCCCGTGGGATACTATGAGATCCTTGGATATGGTGTCCCAGCGTATTAAAAATCCAGCCGCCATGTTTGGCGGCTGGTACATATTTATCTTGTTTCTTTTTTAGCTGTCTCTCAATATGATATTTAACAGCATCACATCTGCTATTGAGCAGATGTGATGCTGAACGAATAATAAAGCAGAATGACAGGATGCTGCGTCACATTGATAAGTGCCGCCATAATGATTTCATTCGTATTGGCTTTTCACACAACTTTTACTGCAATTTGATTGGTTAGAAATCGAAAATTCAGCCTAACGAAATTTGAAAATCTGACTGACTAGAGTTGCGAAATTCAGCTGAATAGGATATAATAAACTAAACTTATAGTCGAGGTGAGCGTTTATGGATATACCGAATTACAAACCCCGCGTGATTGATACAAAAGTTAAGGAATATCTGTCTGCGTTTGGTGCCGTCTGCATTGAGGGGCCTAAGTGGTGCGGAAAAACCTGGACTTCCTCCTATCACAGCAAAAGTGCGATATACATTGGCGACCCCGCCAACAACTTTCAAAACCGTCAGTTGGCCGAATTGTCTCCCGCTTTGGTTCTAGATGGTGAAACTCCGCGACTGATTGACGAATGGCAGGAAGTCCCCCCCATTTGGGATGCCGTAAGGTATAAGGTTGATCTAGTTGCAGGAAAAGGACAATTCATTCTGACCGGTTCTGCTACTCCGAACCACAAAGGCATCTTGCACAGCGGTGCCGGCCGTATTGCTAAGCTACGGATGCGGCCTATGTCACTGTATGAGTCCGGTGATTCCAGCGGTAAGGTCTCTTTGGAAAAGCTGTGTCACGGCAAGCTGATGCCTGCCATGACTGGCGACGTAGACCTCAAAAAGCTGGTTGAGCTGATCCTTCGCGGCGGCTGGCCTGGAAGTCTCGGATTGCCGCTGGAACAGGCGATGCTGCTTCCTGTAGAATATCTGAATGCGGTAATTGATGACGATGTATACCGTATCGACGGCATCAAGCGGGATACGCAGAAAATGCGTCTGCTGCTGCGCTCATTGGCACGGAACGAAAGCACGACCGTCACGAATAAGACCCTGATGAAGGACATCAGTGCAGTAGACGCCGAAACTATTGATGGTAATACAGTGGCAGCATACTTGGACATTTTCAAGCGATTGTTTATTACGGACAATCAACCGCCATTCTCATCCAACATCCGTTCCTCCGTTCGTATTAAACAGGCTGAAAAGCGGCACTTCTCCGACCCTTCACTGGCCTGTGCTTTACTAAAAGCCACCCCTGCCGGACTAATGGGCGATTTGGAGACGCTCGGCTTCTTGTTTGAAGCTCTCTGTGAACGAGATCTTCGTGTTTATGCGGAGTCTTTCGGTGCGAATCTATACCACTATCAAGACTACAAAAACCAAGAGATCGATGCTGTCCTTGAACTGCCAAATGGTCAATGGTGTGCTTTTGAAATCAAACTGGGCGCCAACCAAATCGACGCTGCTGCAGCTAACTTGCTGGAAATCAAAAAGCAGATTTCAGAAGATCCCAAGGGGAAGCCTCCTGCGGTTCTCGGCGTGCTGTGCGGTATGTCAAATGCAGCCTATCAGCGGCCGGATGGAGTGTTTGTGGTGCCTATTACTGCGCTTAAATCTTAATGCTAACTTGGCAAAACTTATAGCTTTCTTTTTGTGTTTGGCGACCTATTTGATTTAACTCTCAACAATGCTTTTACCATGGTACAGCTATCGGATAGCAGTAAGCTCAAAAATCTTCACCATGGCGATATTCTCGTAAAATTTAGAGTCCCCCTCATAGCCAATAGCTATGAAATTCCGTATATTGAAAAAGAAATTTACCTAAGCTGCTTTTCTGAAGAATGCTATCTGCAATCCGGCAATATTGTTATTGCTTATACCGCAGAAGATGAAACCGTTGTACAGGCACTTTAAGTTATAAATGTAGAGTGCCCTGCTTTGTAGACTAGAAATGTGCTTTAACGAAAAATCCCCAGTTTATTGCCTGAATACAGCATGTCTCCACGATGAGCCTTTGCCCTTTATCGTTGGTACAAAGGTTTCTTCTGTCAGCAAAGAAAGCATCACACAGACAAAACTAGTTATACCGAAATATGAGGAGCACCAAGCAGTCTCCGCCATTCTGTCTGATTTGGATGGTGAAATTACAGCATTGAAAAAACTCACAAAATGCCGTCAAGTCAAGCAGAGCATAATGCAGCAGTTTCTGACCAGTAAAATTAGGTTGATATAAAGGATGGTACGCTTTATGGCTAAAAGCAAAATAATCAAGGAACTCGCAAATAATCAGATTTCTATGGAAGTGGCCTTGCAGCGACTTATGATTATAGCTTCTGACTTGGAAAACGAAGATCTGTCAGCATGGGCCGAAGCAGAGTTACACGGCTATTCCCGAAGCGATACATTGCCAAAGTATAGGAACATACAGTCTATTCATTTTGTTTACTCCGGAATAAACGGTAGCTTCAAAGTTACGAATTGTCCGTTTACCTTTACAAATGTTTTGGAGGAAAAGCTCCCTGATATTTATAACATTCCCATTATGGATAGCATCTCTTCTTTGCAAGACTTTGTAGACAATCCGGATAAGCAATCTTATATAAGAGACTTTTCTATACTGAGTGGGTATGTCTTGGATAAAACGGGTATTCAATGCACAAGCATTTATCAGACGGTGCCATTGAATTTCTTGCAGAAAATTTTGAGTCAAATCAAAACCACACTTATGCATGTATTCCTTAAGTTGGATAAGGAGTATGGTTGCTTGGACAATTTAGATGTAGATACAGCCGAAAAAGCTCCCGAAGAAATTGACGAAATAAATAAAATTGTAAACAATTATATTTTTACCGATAATAGCATTAATGTGGGTGATAAAAACAAGCTCAGGGATTCTAGAATTTTGGTTGGAGGTGGGGAGCATGGCTGATATTTCATATAAGTACCTAGATAATGAACACCGAATCGACTCTTATGACAATGTGGTCTCTACATACGACTGGATTAGAAACGCTTTAATGTTTGTTTTTGAATCTCAAAACAATCTTACACTAGATTGCATTATTGCATTTGATTCAGACAGTATGTCATATGAGTGCAAATCAATTGATGAATTTAAGAAGTATGCTTTCGGGAAAACCATCCGTGTAAAATACATGAATGTTTATGTTTCCGAAAATTGGGTTCAAGCGATCATAAGCATTTATGTAAGTCACTCCTCTAAATCAGAACAGCAGGAATTCATACTCTCCTCGGAAAATGAAATGTTGGTAATTAGTCTGCGAGATGCTCTTCTCGCCAAAAAAAAAGGCAATCCTCGTCTACAGCCACCTACCATCATCCAGTACGAGGATAACAGTATCCACATTGGTGATGGTAATAAGATTTCAAATAGCACCATTGCCTCAAAGGACATTATTGAGACTAAATGCAAAACATCCAATCACGCCCCCCAAGAGGGGAACTTGGCATCGAAAGGTTTTTGGGAGATTTTCGTGCCAATTATAGTGATTATTGCTGGTGCAGCAATATGTGCATGGCTTGGACTTAACTGAAGTGGAGTTGGCTCCATGCCCAGCATTGGTGACAGTAAGCGCAAAATTTAAAACCGTGTGGTCAAGTTCTTCCTGAACAAGCTGCACTATACATACTGGGGGAACCTGCACTACAGCGAAAACCGCAATATCATGCAAGAGTTGCTGTATACTTGGCTGCTGAAACAGTGGTTACCTCTGCTACTATTAAAAGAAAGAGCACGGTCGTTTGCGACCGTGCTCTTTCAGCATCGCTTGCGATGCGAAGTCACAAATAAAATCCGTGTTAAATGGGTTGGGAGAAATATCCCCCCGATAATCGATTTATAAGCTCCTACTGCAGCAGGAGCTTATAAATCTTTGCTCGAGCGGGTATCGCCGTACATTGCTTGCAAAACATTGAAACTTGGGGGATTGTAATTTAAATCTCACCCACTATCCGATGTTTATGCGCGCAGAAAGCTCAAACACAAAGGCGGTGGTTGACACTTGGACATCTCCTCCATATTTCTCAACACACTTTTTTATGTTTTTTAAACCATATCCATGCCCCTTTTCCCGCTTGCGCGCATGATATGCTTCCGGAAACGGATTACGGATTCGAAAGAATAGAATCTCATGGAACTTCCTAATCTGCAAGTGTACATATCTTTTTGCCGGAGGGAGCAACTTACAAGCAGCAATTGCGTTATCCAATGCATTTCCAAGTAATATATATGCATCGACTGCCGTAATCCCCAAATTTGGTGGAACGCTTACATCAAAAGAAAAAGAGATTTCTTCTGTAATCATTTTCAGTCGATACTCATTCAAAATGATGTTGATAACGGAATTGCCGACATCTGTCACCTGACCAAGCTCGCCAAACAATTCCTCGGCATCTTGAAGTGTCCGAGACGCTTGCTGCAAATCGTTCCCGTCAATTAGAGCATGCATCGCCAGCAAGTATTTGTTAATTTCGTGGAACATTGCGCGAGTTTCATTTTGCTCATTACGCAGTTGCTCATAATACTGTTCCTGCATGATGTAGTGCTGTTCTTCCAACTCCAACTCCATTTTCTCATCTGATACTGCTTTCGCTTGTTCTGCATAAAACACCAACAATATATTCATATATATCAAACCGATTGAGGCCAGCAGGAATGGAATCGGAAACAGATTATCACCATTTTGAGCAATACGGCAAAAATAACAGCCTAAAATGATACTTATTATACATCCCGGCACAATTACCAATATAAATGGCAAGGTGATAACCGAACGCCCTCTATTAACAATGGAAATAATAATCAGTACAAGTGTAAATGTCATTGCATGAGACGCAATACTCCAAATCACCCTAGGCAGTCCAGCAACAAGCAGCCGAGAACTATCGATCTGAAACATTGTAAGTAGAAGATACATTAAAACGTCAGTCAAAACAAAAACTGCACAAAATAAGGCACTGCAAAACACTGCTTGAATAATTGTTGATGTAAATAGACGCCACCCTAAGATGAAAACTCCAACGCCAAAAAATGCAAGCCTTACGTAAGATGCGTCAGGTATGAAAGAAAGCGTCGAAGCTGCTGCACCAAACAAAAAGTAGCTCGAAAGCCACAACCACAGTGGAAGCGCTTTCTTAACAAACAGCCCCTGCAAATATAAATGAATAATAGCAATTTCTATTAGGACAATTAATAATTCGGAAGCAATGTACATCTGCTTACCTCCCAAGAAAGCCAAAAAACATTTGGTTAAATTCCTGCTGCTTTCTCCTACTGATCGGCAATCTGACACCGTTGTCCATTAGGAGGTCTGTGGACGTTGCGGATTTTATATGTTCTAAATTGACCAAAATACTTTTATGGGGCATCGCAAAATAACCTTTGGGCAGTCCAGCAATGATCTCCTTTAGAGTACTGCGGAATCTATATTCATTATTTGCATCATGCACTATGGCATAATGTCCAAACATTTCTATGTACTGAACGTCATTGATCGGCAAAACAATCATTGTATTTCCAACTACAAAGGAGAACCGATGGGCTTTCACTTCTCGAATTGCAGAGTCCATTGCTTCATAAAAGTCAGCTTTTATCAATGGCTTCTGCAAATAACGCAATGCGATACCATATCCCTTCAAAGAATATGCGCTGCTTTTTGTCGTAAAAATAATGACTGGCGGTCTCTCTAGGGCTATTAGCTCCTTTGCCACATCAAATCCCGTTGGAGGCTCCATCTCAATATCCAACAAGGCAATATCGAAAGCCGCATTTTTTGCTTCTGCTAAAAGGTCTGCTGCCCGTACATATGTTGAAATGTGCATTTGCTGCCCAGCATCATACTCTTGAGCCAACTGAAGCACTGCAATCAAATCTGCAACCTCGTCGTCACATATTCCAATACGGATCTTGTCCAAAGCAAATCACCCCCATATTCAATTCAGGCTTATATGTTTATCCGATAGAAGTAGACTTTTATACATTGTGAAGCTTACCGCTGATTAATGAGAGCACATACTGTTTGTGCAGATAGGCTCAAATGTTCCCATACGGAGTTAAAGCCCTTACAAATGCATCAGACAAATAAATCCAAAACATGCGTTTGTCTTGCTTGAACACATTTGAACTCTATCAAAGCTGTAAAGCACCTGTACGCTTACAATAGCCATCGTATTAGTCGGTGGACTCGCGCAATAAACATATCAACAGCGGCGTTTTTACGCCTCCAAAAAGCATGGCATCGAAAGCAAAAAATCAAGATGGATGGTTTCAGATGATATTATATCGCACTCTCTCTGCATTTTCAACGCAGCCTACTGCCGTTCACGCCACAGAAGCTACCTGTTGTGCCTAAGCTCTTGCTGCATGCTGGCAGCTCGAGTATAATTAAGGAAAAATCAAGCTATGTTGGCATCGGACAAAATTCGCTAATGGCACTTTCGTGAATTAGCTTCCGCATATAAATAACGACGACTGGCCATCGTTTGTTATATATAATGCCCAGCAGATACGTAATAGTAGCTACAACGTATATGTTTTAAGCATGCTCGCCAATTGAAAGCAGACTTCAATAAAAGACTCAGCAATCAGCCATATCACAATATTGAAGAAATGTTTCAAACAAAAGGAGGTCGTAATGAAAAAAATAATATCAATCTTTCTGACCCTTTGTATGATCGTGTGCATTCCCATTTCAGCCAGCGCAGCAACATCCGTTGGCAGTGCATCTTATGTACTTAATGGTAATTCTCAGTACGGGCAATTTGCAAAGATGGTTCTTTGGGCTGCAAACGACAAGACTGTCAACTTTAGCACAGACAATTGTGCAAAACATGTATATGGAACCAACACAATTTATACTTATGAAAAAACGGAGACTGTATACTGCCACTCAACCAGTAGCTTAACTTCCAATTACGCAACCGCTTTCTCCTCCTTGGCAAGAACATTAAATGTTGCTGATTCTGCCAGCGCAGGAGTACGATTGGGTAATACATATAAGATTTCGTCTAATTATGCATCTGGTAGTTACTGTTTCCGCGCTAAATTCACATGCTATAAAGTTGTTGAAGAGGTTATTACCTCTACTGCTTCCAGTGAAACCGTAAATTGGACTAAGACCATTACGTCTGCTCCCAAAAACACCACTGGCACTATTGTTATTTATAAATTATAATTAATCCCTATTCGATCTCTCAATGCGATAAAATGGTTAAACTGACGGGAATTTAGTCCCGTCAGTTTAACGCAAAACCGGGAGGCTGGCAATATGAGAAAGCAAGTATTTGGGCTGTTTGCAGCGATTATGCTAATCATTGCTCTTGCAGCCTGTTCATCGCAGGAAACTGCGGGGAAAACTGCATCAAGCGATTTGGTATTCCCTGAAATTCCGCAAAACTATTGGGGATTATTCGACAATAATTACTTTATGATCTATGAACAGGGTTTTGTGTCAACAAACAGCATTAACTTGACACTGCTGTCTGCATCACCACTGGAACAAAGCGATGTTGATGTCAGCACATCAACAGGCGGGGACATGATCTATTATCTTGACCCTTATGACGGAGATACTGGCAAATGCGTTATATACGAAGATATATTTCTTTTATATCAGGGAGTCTCTGCTGACGAGCTTTTGAAGTATACAGCAGGATCGCTTTCAGCTGAACGCAAAGCAGAAATTGACGGCATGCGCAGCACCTTTCGTAAGCTGGATGAGAGCAAAAAGCCTGTGCTCTATCGATATGTGCTGGCACTTTGCGTTCCCATTGAGACTGTGGATGGCGATGCCGTTTTGGATGCTCTGTCAGTGACTGTAAAGGGTGAAACACGGACATATCAGCTCGGAACGCTCTGCGGCAAGACATCCGAAGCAGGGGAGTACGCCGGTGATCCCAACTTCAGTCTGAATTGTGACGATAATGTCGCTTATTTCGGCTTCAGTGTAGATATCAGCAACGATGGCAGCATCATGTTGGATAATATAAAATATACAGCCACCAACGATGTTCGTATCACAGGAATTCGGTTTTACGGTACTGAGGATGTGAAGATTCAAAGCGTATCTGTCGTCCAGTCCGCAGCGGACGGCGCAGTGATCGATACAGAGTGGGATACAGTGCAACCAATTGAGCTGGAGGCCGGTGATCACGTCTGCCTGAACGTCCGAATCGCGGATCCATTTTTCGCAGGCTCTCTGGGCGGCTGGAATGCAAGATACCTTATGCTTGAGTATCAGTGCAGCGGCGAAACCTATGAGCTGGGCATTCCTTTCTATTTCGCCCAATCACTTCCGGACGCTTTTGCTTATATAGCGAATGAAGAAGGTATTGATGTTCTTTCTTACTACATTAGCTATATCAATGCAGTTGGGAAATGACAGCCGACTGAGGGAAATTCCATGTACATATTCAAGAAAGTTTTGACCAAAGCATTTTACTTTGTTTTGGTATGTCTGCTGCTTATGCCGGTGGGACTTCTGTATATCATTTCCCGTAATGAACAGCTTCAGTACCAAGCGGAAACAGTTCCGGTGGTAGAGGAGCTTGCCTACGGTGACGTTGTGCCCATTGTCCGACGTGACATTGAGGAAACCGTTACGATCAGCGGGACCATTGTCAGTGCGTCGGTTTTTTTCGCAGAGCTTAACGTCAGCGATCCATACAGCCTCAGATTTCTTGTTGCCATTGGGGATGTACTCCATCCGGGCGACGTGATTGCTTATGACGGAAGCAGAAAAATTTTATCCGACTGCCGCGGCGTGATCAAGGAAATCAATCTAGGGACTGCCCCCTATCTGCGAATGGATTCTCTAGATGATTTTGCACTGGAATGCTATGTAAGCAGCACGCAGCGAGCTGTTTTGGAACGCGAATCGCTGAAATTAACAGATGAAAACGGAAGCCGGCTTACCGTGCTGAAGGTGGATGATATCTGCACGGACGAAAATCTGACCAGAGTGCTGATTAAATATGACACGGACGGTCTGCGATACGGTCAGACCTTCAGCGAATTAACTTTGACTACCGGAAAAGTATATACTCAGGCTCTCGTGGTAAATGCGGAATGCGTGTACAGGAAGGCAGGTTCTGACTCTTATTTTCTGCGAACGGTAACTCAGGACGGACATTTTCTTTCCGAAGCCGAAGTGCAAATTGGATATACAGACGGAACCTATATCTGCATCAGCGGCGTAGAAGAGGGATCCTTCTGCGATTCTGGATACAAAACATTGGTGGAGAACTAATATGAGGGATCTTGATCTGAGGCTGTCCCATGTCCGCAAGTCCTATGACCGTCCTGTTTTGCAGGACATAAACCTTTGTGTTAGAAATGACAGCTATGTGACGATTCTCGGCTCCTCCGGCTCCGGCAAATCAACTCTTATGAATATTCTCGGGCTTGTGGAAAGCCATGACGGCGGCGAATACAGCTTTAACGGAACTCTGATCCGCGCAGGTGTGGACTACCCCAAGCTGCGGCTGCATGATATCGGCTTTATATTTCAGAGCTACAACCTCATCCCTACCCTGTCCTGTAAAGAGAATATCCTTCTGCCGTGCATGTACGAGGACGGCGGGGACAGTCGGAATTTCGACAGACTGATCTCGCTTCTTAAAATTGAGCATCTGCTTTCTCAGCGGGTCGTTACCCTATCCGGCGGCGAAAAACAGCGTGTGGCCGTTGCACGAGCTTTAATCTTAGACCCATGCCTAATTCTAGCGGATGAGCCCACTGGCAATCTTGATCCTGCAAACCGCGAGATCATCATCTCGCTGCTGCGCCATGAACATCAGCAAGGCAGGGGCATCATTTTAATTACCCATGATGAGCAGACAGCCAAGGCAGCGGATACGGTACTGCGTTTGGAGGGAGGTTTTCTGCATGAGGCATGAATCTCATTTCCAACACGCCTGCAAAATGGTTCTGCGGAACTTACGTAGCTACACAATGCTCTCCATAACCATAGTATTTTCCTTTGCCATACTGCTTGGATATATGATTTTTGTAGATTCAAGTCTATATAACTCCTACAAGGAAATATTCGCCTCTCCGCGGGGAATCGTCATGGCTTACACATACGAAAACAGCGATGAGATAAACATTCTTGAAAAGCAGATCAGCGACCGGATGCCATCGGCTTCCAGCTATAGATTTCTGGAAACTGACACCGTTCTGAAGCAATACGACAGTGTTCGTGCCACAATTTCAATTCTCCCGAACAATGCCTCATTCGTATTTCGTGATATTAGCGATGAGAATATTCAAGAGAATTATACCACAAATGTAGATGTGATAATGGGCGAGGGTTTTCCTCTCAGCGGCAATAAAGCCATTATAAATGAAAGCTTTTTTCGCTCCGTCTCCTCCGACGGCAAACTGCCGATGAAGCTGTCAGTCCCTGTCAGTCTGGCTGACGGAGAGCATATGGTTTGGGAAACCGAGGTAGTGGGCGTGTGCGAGGATATCGGCGAGGGATCGCTGTACTACAATAAAGACGGGCATCTCGTCGGAGAGGCCAGAATTTATGTTTCCCAATCCATATTGAGCGGCTCGGACGCAACTGAGCTGCTCACTGCAAGGTCTGTTATACTGTTTAATTCCTCTCAGCCGGAGAAAATCGCGGCATATGCTCAGAAATTCGACCTTGTGCTGCACGCCGTGTGCCTTGCGCAAAACGCGGCCACGGAAAAGATACAGGCGCAGACTCAGGTCAAATTTCTTATTACGGTTGTCTTATACATACTGCTCAGCATCAACTTGTTCGGCTGCTTTTCCAACGCCTTGTCGGATCGACGGTTTGAGATCGGAGTAAAGCGGGCGATAGGTGCCTCTGCTTTTTCCGTTATAGGACAGTTTCTGCTGGAGAGCATTATAGTCATGCTGTGCAGCACCTTGCTTGCTGTGGCGATTACAGTGGATACTCTGGCAGTTTATAAGCTCTATCAGTATTTTGCATTAGGAAATACATGGATCATATCCGTCTCATCCCATTCCGTGATGATGTTTGCCGTGTGCAGTCTCAGCTTGACGCTTGTGTTCAGTTTGTTCTTTGCGTATAGAGCAACAAAAGTGGAGATCGTGAAATACCTTAAAGCAGAATGATAGTGAACGTTGTTTTTCCGGGAGCCGCGCCATACCGAATAGCAGCTGTTGTGTGATAATTTCACTGTCATTTCAAGACTTTTTCACCTTTTGTGGCGCAAAATCATCCTCATTATGTCCATCGGCCAGATCAGGTGAATCTTTTATATGTTTAAATCACAAGTGATTATGGGGTTGTAAATATTATGTTTGTAAAGCTTTCATCCTTTTTTGTTAACCTCTTAATTTCATGCAGAACCATTGATGCATCTGAAGAGAATATTTACACTTATGGTTTTGAACTCTTGCTATCCAGTTTTGCAGGGATAGCCATACTGCATTTATCTTCTGCTTTGCTGGATGTTCCATTTTCCTGGACATTATATTTACTGGGTTTTGTTCAGTATCGTATAACTGGAGGAGGATACCATGCCACGTCCCACACACGTTGTTTGATTATTTTCTCTTTGGCCTATCTGATAGCCATCGCCATAAACAATCATGTTTATAAGTGTATGAATTACGGCGCTATTACCAGTGCATGTATGTTTGTGCTTTTCGTATTTGTTGCACCTGTTGAAGCGGCTAACAAAACGGTTTCCCTAAAACGTCAAAGGAAACTTCGTATAATCGGAATGGGACTTGCTCTACTCAGCTTATTTTGGGGCATTATATTTGCAAGTTTTTGCGAGCCATCTAAAGCGCTTTCAATGTATTATACAGGAAGCTGTATTGCAGGCGTTTCCATAGTAGCGGGATTTATTTCAAACAAAATAAGGAGGTAAATAAATGAAAACTTTATTTCAGAGATTTGCACTTTGCGTATGCAAATCAGTATCAGCACTTGCCTTATTGGCTGCAATAAGCAGTGCAGGGAGCATGTGCTGGTTTATGACGTACCAGCCCGATGTGCCCAAAGAATTATTGACCAAATATCACTGACTTCCCTATTAGGCCCTACCCTCCCAAAGCTATATGTTGTTGCAGCTTTTTGATGGAGAAGGTGTTCTCCGACGCAGCGGGACACAAAATGGTCTACTGCCGAAAATGCA
>OLGE01000818.1_pt1 | contig 34498 bp, 29 predicted proteins | sample 1605151 | NCBI WGS metagenome assembly OLGE01 (sample SAMEA3888912, study PRJEB22519) | human gut metagenome | biome: human gut; feature: human-associated habitat; material: faeces | place: Denmark | collected 2010
CGCGAGCTGGGTTCAGAACGTCGTGAGACAGTTCGGTCCCTATCTGTTGCGGGCGCAGGAGATTTGAAGGGAGCTGTCCTTAGTACGAGAGGACCGGGATGGACAGACCTCTGGTGCACCAGTTGTCGTGCCAACGGCACAGCTGGGTAGCTACGTCTGGACGAGATAAACGCTGAAAGCATCTAAGTGTGAAACTCCCCCTAAGATAAGATCTCCCATCCATTAGGAGTAAGGGACGACAAAGACTATGTCGTTGATAGGTCGGAAGTGTAAGTGTAGTAATGCATTGAGCTGACCGATACTAATAACCCGAGGGCTTGACCTACAAGAGTATTGCAGGCAAACCGCCTTGTGAATTCTTCATCCTCTGTTCGGTTTTGAAGGTGCAGACAAACCTTGAGCACCATTAGCTCAGCTGGTAGAGCACCTGACTCTTAATCAGGGTGTCCAGGGTTCGAGTCCCTGATGGTGTACCACCCTTGTGGTGTGCCACGAGGGTTCATAGTTGGTGTTTTTAACGGTGAGGGTCCACCCGTTCCCATTCCGAACACGGAAGTTAAGCTCACCAGTGCCGACAATACTTGTCTGGAGACGGACCGGGAAGATAGGTCAATGCCAACACAGAAGACCGCAGTCATTTGACTGCGGTCTTTTGCTATATCTGCCCCGTTTTCCGCGCCGCTGTGATACAATGGCCCTGCCGTGGGATTTCAGACACGGCAGAAGAAAAATGCAGATCCGCTGTAACCTTTTGCACACAGTGGACTCTTATAGACAAAGCATCAAGATGGGAGGGGCAGGGATGGACACGTTCGACGTCATATTTACAACCTACAGTCCGTTCGTGTTCCGTTACCTGCGCTCCCTGTGCGGAGATGCGGCCGTCGCCGAAGAGCTCACGGCGGAGACCTTTTACCGCGCCTACACCCATTTTGATTCGTTTCGCGGCGACAGCAAGCTTGAGACGTGGCTGTGCGCCATTGCGAAGAACGCATACCTCAAGGACTCCGGCGCAGCGCGCGCACGGTCGGCGCGGACGCGCTTGAGCCCCTGCCGGCGGAGACTGACTTCGTCGAGCGCTTTCTTGACCGCGAGCAGGCGCGGCAGATCTACCGCTACGTGCACGAGCTGGGCGCGCAGTATAAGGAAGTGTTTTTGCTGCGCACGCTCGGCGAGCTGAGCTTCCGCGACATTGCGGACATCTTCGGCAAGTCCGAATCGTGGGCGAAGGTCACGTACTTTCGCGCCAAAAACAAAATCATCGAACGAATGGAGGGATCGACATGAACCCGATTACCTGCGGCATGGCGGCGGATCTGCTGCCGCTCTATCTGGACGGCTGCTGCAGCGCCGACAGCCGTGCGGCGCTCGAGGCGCACATGGACGCCTGCCCGGCCTGCCGGGCGCAATATGCGCAGCTGCGGCGCGACCTGACGCCCGCTGCTGCTGCGGCGGAGGATCCCGGTACGGACGGGATCGCACGTGCTCTGGCGCGGAAAATGCGCCGCCGCAAGCGCTGCCTGCGCGCGCTCTGCGCGGTGCTGGGCGTGCTGCTGGCCGTGCTTCTTGTGTTCATCGGCAAGACCATCGTGATCCTCGGCCAGCCGGGCGGCGCTGTGTCTGCCGCGCTCCCGGCCGGTGCGACCGACCTTGCCGCGCGTGAGGTCAGCGGTACGGCAGAGGAGGTCGGCGAGCATGTGTTTGCGACCGGAACGGCGCGGCTCGTCGTCTCGGCGGATGCGCTGCCGGATGCGCCCGTGACGGTGCGGCTCTGGCAGGTGCGCGAGACGCGCGAAAATACCATGGTCGCAACGCTCGACGCAAGGCACCGGTCGTGCATCTTTACGAATCTGCCGCCGCAGACGCTCTGCGCCGTCACGGTGGACGGCGCGCCGGATGTGCAGCTCACCGTGCGCAGCCGGCTCACGTTCCGGGAGGCGTTTTCCCTCATGCTGCAGGAGCTGTGAGCAGGGATAGAAACAGGACAGAAATCGCGAAAGCCCCGCCGGAAAACCGGCGGGGCTTTTGGGGTGCTGCGAAAAGAAAGGAATCGGATCAGTATTTCTGCAGCGGGGCGTATTTCTCGTGCAGCTTCTCCTCGCGCTCGAGGTCGGACTCGATGCGTCTGTGGCGTGCGCGGATCTGCTCGTGGGTGTGCATATGCGGCACCTTGTACATGTGGTTCTCCTCGACGGCCTCGAACAGGTACGGACCGACGATGCGGGGTTCATGCCCTTGACGGTGATGTTGCTGTCGAACAGGCGGCGGCAATCCGCAGTCTGCTGTTTATTGGCAAGCTGAAAGACAGTCCGACAATGAGGGTGCTTATCCATGAGAAAAGCTCCCTTGTGCCTCCCGGACAGTCCCTTGCCTTTTCTCTGGGAGACGAGAAAGGCTTTGAGTGGATAGGGGCTTATGACATTACCGGACGAGCTTCATGCCGGGACAGACACCGCCAAGACCGAGAGCAAGACCGGACAGGCGCAAATACCCCCCGAGAGAATTTGAACACCCAACACCTGCGGGTCAAAGATATAGCAGGCTCAGAGTCGAAATTCCGACTCTGAGCCTGTTGAATTCTTGTTGTAATAGATGAAGCGGTGCTAAGGATGCGCAAAACAGATAATAGCACGCATCAGACGATTATGTACTTCAGATTGCTTTGCTCAAAGAGGCGAATCCAGTTTCCGCCTATATCGCCGTCTGTAATTACTATGTCGAAATCTGAAAGATTTGAGAACATGCAGGGACGCATTTTGCCGAACTTCGATGAGTCGACCAGTAGAATTCTTGTGGATGATGAGTTGATAGCCGCCTTTTTGTACATAAATTCATACGGCTCGATGCATGAAAGGTTTCCTTTTGAAGTTACTCCAGCTGCTGCCATAAAGCACTTGTTGATATTCAGTCTGGATATAAGCGCGACTCCTTCGGGAGAATCGAAAAGCTCGGTGTTCCTGTGGTAAAATCCGCCGCCGCAAATGAGAGAGATGTTGCTTCTGTTCTGGCAGGCAACCATAGTGTTCAGGGTGTAGCCCACTACCGTGATGGGAAAGTCCAGATTTAAGTGCTTGAGCATACACTCTGTGGTGGAACCCGTATCTATCAGAACGATATCATTCGGCTCAATGAGCTTGCAGGCCTCCAGACCGATTGCCTCCTTGCTGCCGGACATGCTCTGTCTCTCGTCGTGAATGAAATAGTCCTTCTTTATCTTCGAGCCATCCTGGTTATCATTCAGAATTGCAACGCCATTGATAACGGTGGTATATCCCTGCGCGGACAGCTCGTGCAAGTCTCGGCGTATGGTCATATCCGAGACTCCGATTTCCGAGGCAAGCGCGCTTATGGATTCACCTACTCTGTTTGCCAGGATGGAGAGAATACAGCTGATACGCTCGGGCTTGTTCTTCATATAAGCCTTCTCCTTTTCTGAACGGTATTTAACAAAATGCTCGTAATATTTTTAATTTATAACAAATTTATCACAGCGACAGAGAAAATTCAATAGCAACAAAGGGGGAATGCACCTTGATTTTAACAAAATTTGCAGATTTGCTTGGATACAGAGGCGCGGTAATACAATTATAAGCCGGATATTTCATCTGAAATGCGCTGAATTTCGCGTTATTCTGAGAAAATGTGCGTATTGGCAATCAGATAAATGATTTATGTTATACACCAAAGCGAAATGTTAACATACCAACAAAGCGTGTTAACAATCGCTGCCGATTAACAGCTAAAAAGAGCGGATGTTAAAAAAATGTTGGTTTTATACAAACAAAGAGATGGATATTATGAACTATTCACAAAAAAGTTTTGAAATATTGACGCAAATTTTTCTTTATGTTAGCATATGTTATATGATGAACAAAACTTGTGATAAATAAATATTTTCACAAAAGCTGAAAGGATATATAACATTGAAGAAAGAAGAAGTATACGGACACATTGACCATACGCTCCTCAAGGCGTTTAGCACAACAGAGCAGATTGAAGCCATTGCAGAGGAGGCGCTGAAATACGGCACTGCATCTATATGCATTCCGACAAGCTTTGTAAATTACATTCACAACAAATATAAGGATGTCAATATATGCACCGTAATTGGCTTTCCCCTCGGATATTCCACCACTCCAATCAAGGTTGCAGAGGCAAAGCAGGCAATTGAAGACGGCGCAAATGAAATCGATATGGTAATCAACATCGGCTGGGCAAAGGAGCATAAGTTTGATGCTGTTACCGAAGAGATCAAGGCCGTCAAAGCGGCGTGCAGGGACAAGATTCTGAAGGTTATAATTGAGACCTGCTATCTGACTGACGAGGAAAAAATCGCACTTTGCAAGTGCGTTTCGGATGCAAAGGCCGACTATATTAAGACCTCAACCGGATTTGGCACCGGTGGCGCAACGCTGGAGGATGTAAAGCTTTTGAAGGCCAATGTTGCACCTTATGTAAAAGTAAAGGCGGCAGGCGGTATGAAGACCAAGGCAGACCTTTTTGCATTCCTTGAGGCCGGTGCAGACAGACTCGGCACAAGCTCGGGCATAAAGCTTCTCAACGAATAATTTGTTGATGGTGATAACTGATGAGTAACCGTTTTCTTCTTGAAGCTAAAAACATAATTAAGACTTTCCCGCCTACTGTGGCATTGAATGATGTTCACTTTTGCCTGAGGCCCGGCGAAATCCACGGCCTGATGGGCGAGAACGGCTCAGGCAAGAGCACGATGTGTTCAATCGTTTCGGGCATTTATCCCTATGATTCAGGTGAACTCTTCCTGGATGGTGAGCCGTATTGCCCTAAGAATATGATTGACGCAGCAGCTAAGGGCGTTTGCATGATTGTTCAGGAGCAGGGGACCTTTGCGAGCACAACCGTTGCGGAAAACATATTCATCGGAAAAGAAAAGCAGTTTCATAACGGCATAAGGCTGGATACGAAAAAAATGGCGAATGCCGCACAGAAGATTCTTGATGAGCTTCAGATGCAGCACATTGACGCCAGAATGACCTGCGGCAGACTTTCCTTTGAGGACAGAAAGCTTGTAGAGATAGCAAGAGCAATGTATTCAGACCCAAAGGTTCTGATAATAGATGAGACGACCAGCGCACTTTCCAAGAACGGCCGCGATATTCTCTACGGCTTGATGGAAAAGATGAAGTCAGAAGGCAAGTCCGTAATCTTCATCTCACATGACATAGATGAGCTTATGGAAAAATGCGACTATCTGACGGTTTTCAGAGACGGCATTTACATTGACGAGGTGCCGAAGGAGAAATTCAATGCCGATCTGATCAAGCAGCTGATGGTTGGCAGAGAAATGGTCGGAGCCTACTATCGCGAGGATTTCAAGCCGAGCCACGAGGACGAGGTTGTCCTCTCGGTTGAGCATATTACGCAGGGAATTGTTACCGATGTCTCGTTCGATGCGTATAAGGGCGAGATACTCGGCATAGGCGGCCTGAACGAGTGCGGTATGCACGAGTTGGGCAAGCTGATATTCGGTCTTGAACCGCGTACGATCGGCGTTACCAGGTATCATGGCGGCGTTGAGTTCAAAAATCCGACTGATGCAATGAAGCTGGGCATCGGCTACATTTCCAAGGACCGCGACAAAGAAGCAATTCTCACAGCAGCAAGCATTCGTGATAACATCTGCCTTCCGTCCCTGAGTAAGCTGCAGAAGGGCATATTCATCACGGATAAGAGAGAGAAGGAGTTTACGAATTCCTACATAAATACGCTCGAAATCAAAACCAGCGGAATGGAACAGCTTTGTATGCATCTGTCCGGCGGCAATAAGCAGAAGGTCGTTATTGCGAAATGGGTGGGCTTCGATGCCTCCGTTCTGATAATGGACTGTCCCACCAGAGGCATAGACATCGGCGTTAAAGCGGAGATTTACCGCATCATGGAAAAAATGAAAGCGGACGGCAGGACCATAATACTGATTTCCGAGGAGCTGCCTGAGCTGATAGGTATGAGCGACAGACTGCTTATCATGAAGGACGGCAAAATCACAAAAGAGTTTCAGAGAAGCAAAGAGTTGTCCGACAGAGATATTATTAATTACATGATATAGGTGATAGGTGCTTTCTAATGAAAACGGATATAAAAAAGCATGAAAACGGCGGGGCAAAAAGCTGGATCAAGGCGCACCTGTCTGACATTATTCCCGTATTAGGCCTCATATTAGTGTTGGTATTCTTCAATGCGGTCAGCGGCGGAAAAGTATTTACAAAGACAAACTTCAACACGCTGTTCAACGAGGCTTTCAGCCTTCTGATTGTTACATACGCATTGATTTTTGTTATGGCGCAGGGCAAAAACGATATGTCCCTGGGCGGCGTTGTGGCACTTGCGGCGGCACTTGCGGCACACGCATCATCTATAAGCGGCAATTTGGTCCTGCCGGTTGCGCTGCTGGTCGGACTGCTGTGCGGCCTGCTGAACGGCTTGATTGTTACGGAGTTTAGAATTGACTCGTTTATTGCTACAATAGCAATGTCCTTCATCCTGAAGGGCTTTGTTGAATTGCTGCTCCAGTCGGGTGTTCAGTCCATACCCATCAAGATGATGATGCTCGATTCTCAGCAGCTTAAAATCACAGTTGCGCTGGTATTCGGTATTATTAGCTTCATACTGTTTAAGTACACCATGTTCGGCAAGCATTGCCGCGCAATAGGCTCAAGGCTGGAAGTCTGCAGACAGTCCGGCGTAAGAGTAAAGCTCGTTCAGTACGGAAGCTATGTGTTCACGGGTTTGGCCTCCGGTCTTGTTGCATTCTTCTTCCTCATCCGCTCCGGTGCTGCTAATATCGGCACGGCAAGCAATTTGGAATTCAATGCGCTGCAGGCGCTGATGCTCGGCGGCGTGCTGATCACAGGCGGCTCGTCCGTTAAGTTCAGAAGTGCGGTAATCGGCAGCATCACGATGGCGGCACTTGCAAATGGTATGACCCTGTGGGGCGTTGAGACACTGACTCAGCAACTTATCAAGGGATTTATATTCCTTATTGTAATTGCGCTTACATTTGAAAGAAAGAGCGTAGAGGTAATCAAGTGAATTTTGTAATTCTCATTACCGGCAGAGTAATGAAAAGAAAAAGGAGAAAAAATATGAAGAAAGTCATCGCCCTCTTGCTGGCGGCAGTTATGGTGTTTGCACTTTGTGCATGCGGCCAGCAAGGCGCTGAGGGGAAAGATCCCGCAGCAAAACTTCCCGAGTTCAAGCTCGGCATCCCCATGGAAAACACCGCAAACCCTGCACAGTATTCCTACCTTGAGAACATGGTTTACCTGTGCGGCAACTTCCCCAACGGCGGCACCGCAGTTGCAGAAGCTGACGACCTGACCGACCCCGATCATATGATTTCCAGCGTTGAGAAACTTATCTCTGCAGGCTGCAATATGATCACCATCTGCCCCTGCAACGACACTATGCTCATCAAGGTTGCAAAGCTTTGCGAAGAGAACAAGGTTTACTGGGCAGTTGCATGGCGCGACATCCTCGACCCCGAGGTACGTGATGTTGTATACGCATCTCCCTACTTCTGCGGCACCGCAGTTCAGTCCGACCTGAACGCAGGCTATGCAGCAGTTAAGGCAATGGGCGAAGCAGGCATGAAGAAGATCGGCCTCATCTCTTTGGACAAGAGCAGCTCCTGCGCAGCACTTCGTGAAAAGGGCATGCAGAAGGCGCTTGACGAGTACGGCATGCAAGTTGTTGCTGAGGCAAGAGACCTCCAGCAGGCAGCTGACGCAGCACAGGCAGTTGAAAGCTTCATCGTTGCAAATCCCGACCTCGACGGTGTTTACATCGCTTGCTCCATGGGCATGAACATCCTCGACGGCACGCTCTCCGCGCTTGAGCAGTACGACCCCGACAACCACATCAAGATCAGCGTTATTGACTTCCTGACCGGACTCGACACCTGCTTCGAGAAGGATAGAATCATTTGCGCACAGGGCGGTATTTACATCCCCGTTCAGATTGCCTGCGGTATGCTCGAGATGAACGCAATCCTCAATGGCGGCCGCCTCGGTGGACAGGCATGGGATGTTCCCATCTCCTTCGGTGCAGTCGGCTCCGCTGAAGAGTTCAAGGATTACAGCAAGTTCTGCGAAGGAGCACTTCCTACTTACACCTTTGAAGAGCTGCAGAACCTGTTCATCACCTACAATCCCGATGTAACCGGTGAAGACATCATCGCTTGGGGTAATGCATTCAACCTCGCCGACATTTATGCTGCACATGCAGACCTCGCAGCACCCGTAAAGGGACCCAACGGCGTTGAATATGTTCCCTTTGCAAAGTAATTGCGTTCAATTAGCCTGAACTTAACACCACACAAATTCCGGGGGGAGGTTTATTCTCCCCCCGGCACTGAAAAAACCGTCACCCATCTCTGCGTTTTTGCTTTATATGTGTTATGAATGACGCACGTTTTCCCCTTATGAAAAGTAATGCAGCAGCTGCATTATTACTGACAATAATCGTTGTTAAAGGTTTACTGTTATGAAGGAAAAAAAGAACAATATATTTATCGTACTTGCCGTACCGGTGGTCATCTTTTTAATTCTGACTGCCTGCATAGATAATTACGGCTTCCATTCTCTGAAGATTGTTCTGTCTCAAGCCATTATCCCTACAACTCTGGGATATGCAATGTGCTTTACCAACGCAATTGGTATGTTCGATCTCAGCTGCGCATCTGCTATGATAATTGCTGCAATGATAGGAGGTTCTCTCGGAAACACAATGGGAATTCCCGGCCTCATCATCGGCTGCATAGCCGTTGGCGTTGTGCTGGGTGTAATTAACGGCACTGTGTACAAGCTGCTGAAGATTCCCTGTCTCATTGTATCTCTGGGCCTGCTGCTCATCTACGAGATACTTGCACAGAAAATCGGTCTCGGCGTCAGCAAGACAATTCCCGCTGATGTTGGCATTATCGGCAAATTCCCCTATAGTTTGATTATATTGGGAGCAAGCGCACTCTTGTTCTATTACATATACAATAAAACCTGCATTGCCTGCCACATTCGCGCGGTAGGTAATGAGGAGCTTCTCGCCAACGCACTTGGCGTCAATGCAATGAATACCAAGTATATGACCTTTGTGCTTGCCGGTATCTTTATCGGCATCACCGCAATCCTGCAGATTTCTTATGCAAACAGCATTACCACGGTTTCTTCCCTGAGGAGTATCTCGATGATATTCCAGCCTCTTATGGGCGTGCTGATTGCATTTGCAATTCAGGAATGGTGCAATCTGACGCTTGGTGTATTCATAAGCCAGTTCACCCTTTCCATGATGTTCAATGCATTGATTGCTCTGGGTGTCCCGAGCAAGATGCAGGATGTTGTGCTGGGTGTTATGCTCATAATCGTAATGGGTATTGCGCTGAACAACAAGCGTATCAGCGGATTCTTTGAAAGAAAAGCAAGAAGAAAAGAATTAATGAAAAGAGCCTAATTGAGTTCAATTAGGCTCTTTCAAAAACTTGCGCAAATTGAAAAGAGCATAAAAAGACATAGCTTACAGGCTTTGGCAGAATGAAGCCACGACACACCATCATTTGTAAAGAAGTATGTGCTTACGAAATGTTCGATATTCAGATATAAAATAAAGGAGCGCGATCATGGCATTCAGATATTCTGATAAATATAAGAAATACTCTCTTGATATGCATGTAAATGTAACGAGAGACGAATTCCTTAAGCAGTTTGACCCGGAGGCTCTTGCTAAGGACATTATCTCAACAGGTGCTGAGGCGGGAATGATGTACATTCAGTCCCATTACGGCTATTCCTACTGGCCTACAAAGGTTGGCGAAATGCACCCGGGTCTCATCGGAAATGAAGATGCATTCAAAAGGCTGTACGATGAAATGCACAAGGGCGGAATGGATGTTGATGTATACTTCAGCATGATTTATAACAACTGGGCATATGACCACCATCCCGAGTGGAGAATTAAAGACATAGACGGCCACTATTCGCGCGACAAGGGCAGAAGATTCGGCCTTTGCTGCCCGAACAGCGAGGGCTACAAAAAGTTCTGCAGAGACCAGATTGCAGATTTCACTGAATATGTAGGTCCCTATGAGGCGTTTTTTGCGGATATGACCTTCTGGCCCACAGTATGCTACTGCGACAATTGCAGAGCAAGATGGGAAAAGGAAGTCGGCGGAGAAATGCCGAGAATTGTCAATTGGAAGGACGAACGTTGGAAGCTTTTCCAGCGCAAGCGCGAGGAGTGGCTGCAGGACTATATGCAGTACATCTACGATTCCGTCAAGATGGTCAATCCCGGCGCAGTTGTCGAAATGCAGAACTCCACCATGCCGGGAAGCTGGATGATGGGCGTAACCGAGAATGCCACGATTGCAAGCGATGCAGTTTCCGGCGATTTGTATGGCGGTTTTTCTCAGCAGACCTTTGCCTGCAAAATGTACTACAATATGACGCCCAATCTGCCGTTCAACTATACTACCTCAAGGTGCGAGCCGTCTCTTGACGAGCATACCACTATTAAATCCGAGGTAATGATGAAGCTCCATGCAATGCTGTCATTTATCAATCACGGCAGCAACATATTTGTTGACGCAGTGGATATGACCGGCACATATGAACCGCTGGTGTACAGCCGCCTTAAGAATGTATATGATGATGCGGCAAAGTTTGAAAAGTATTTCTCAAAGGGCAAGCCCTGCACGGATATAGGCATATACTTCAATCTGCACGGCAAGTACGACGAGGAGATGCCGCCTATGGACATCTCTGAGAGCAAGAACATCAGCAGGGCAATACCGCATCTTGACAGCAGCATCAATGTCAGCGAAACGCTGCAGAGAGCGCATATACCCTACAGCGTGTATACCAGCTTCCACCCTGAGCAGTGGGGCAAAGCAAAAATGCTTATCGTGAGCGATGCGCCCAATATGAGCAAGGAAAATATGTCTGCGCTGAAGGCTTATGTCGAAGACGGCGGCATAGCGTATATCAGCGGTCACAGCGCACAGCCTCTGGTTGAGGAGATTTTCGGCGGAAAGATCACGGGACGTACCGACGAAACAATCACCTATATTGCCCCCGAGGATGAGGTGGCACCGCTGTTTGGTGAGTACAGCAGAAAATATCCTTTGACAGTGTACGACAGTGCGTATATTCTTGAAGGAGCAACGAACGGCAAGGTGCTTGCAAAGCTGACGCTGCCGTATTCACTGCAGGCAAGCTCATTCCTGGTATGTGCAGACCTCGAGCTTCAGGTGGAAGCGGATCCGAATGACCCGCGCAATGAGAGTGCATCCATGCACTCAGACCCACCCGGAATCGCAACAGACTACCCTGCAATGATGGAAGCAGAGGTCGGCAAGGGCAAGATAATATGGGTATGTGCACCCTTTGAGAACACAAGCCTGACACAGCCCAGAAAGGTATTCACATCATTTGTAAAGAAGTATGTGCCTGAGATGCGCTTCGCTTCAGACGATACGCCGTATGTGGTTGAGTATCAGCTGTGGGAGGATGAAGAGGGCAAATATCTGTCTGCAATCAACCTGCAGTACGCAGATGAGGTTCTGCCGGTATTTGACTTCAATATCTGCATAAGGACGGAAAAGCCTGCAAAGATCACCCGCGTATCAGACGGCAGGGAAATGGGCTTTGAGTATTCAGACGGCAAGCTTGTTCTGCACATTGACAGACTTGACCTTTACGAAATGTTCGATATTCAGATATAATTGTGATAGCTGCAGCGTGTCAGCAAAAGGAGAAAAGCAATGGAAAACAAAAAGATAGTAGTGTTTGGCAGCTATGTAACTGACCTTACCGGCAGAACCCCTAAGTTTCCCACAGAGGGCGAAACGGTAATGGGTGTGTCCTTCAAAAGCGGACCGGGAGGAAAGGGCTCCAACCAGGCGGTAGCTGCAAAGCGAGCCGGAGGCGATGTAACACTTGTAACCAGACTCGGTGAGGACGACTTCGGAAAGCTGGCACTTAATTTCTATGACAAAGAGGGAATCGATTCCTCAAAAATCATTGTTGATAAAAATTCTGACACAGGTGCTGCACTGATAATCGTAAACGAAGCGACTGGACAGAACGAAATCATTGTAATTATCGGTGCCTGCGGAGAGTTCAAGCCCGAGGAGGTTCAGGCGCTTAAAGAAACTGTCGCCTCAGCGGGAACGGTTCTCTGCCAGCTTGAAACAAATCCGGAGGCTACCTACAAGGTGCTTGATATGGCAAAGCAGGCAGGTGTGACGACTGTTTTTAATCCTGCACCGGCAAGAAAGCTGCCTGATGAGGTGTTGAACGGCATAGATTACATCACCCCCAACGAAACAGAAGCAGAAATTATAACAGGCATTGCAGTTACCGGTTATGAGAGCGCCTCAAAGGCGGCAGATGTTCTTCTCGGCAAGGGAGTTAAGAATGTTGTCATCACGCTCGGAAACAAGGGCTATTATGCCAAAAATGCACAGTCTGAGTTTACCGGTGCGCCGATTCAGGTAAATGTTGTTGATACAACGGGAGCAGGTGATGCCTTTAACGGCGGCTTTACTGCGGCGCTTGCGGCGGGAATGAGCTTTGAAGCTGCGCTTATATACGGCAATGTAACCGGCGGACTGGCGGTCGAAAAGCTCGGTACAGCACCGGCGATGCCTTATAAAGAAGAGATTATGGCAGCACTGAACAAGTAAATATTTGAAAAGGTGCAGACACTTGAACCTGTATGTTCAGAAATTCAAGGTCTGCACCGTTTTTTGCTGTAGAAGACGAGTATAGGTGAGGTTTAGCCGGTCCCGTCAAGATTTATGCGCAAAATTGTTTGCAGGCTCCGGCTGAATGAAGTCAGCCGGCAATGGAGGCGTCGTCCAAAGCTGCCTCCAAATGCTTCATGTTCATGTATTTCTTGCAGCCCAACTGGGTGCCCGCCGCGTGGCGAAGTCGGGCGCAGACCAGCATCAGGGCGGAGTTCCCGTCAGGGAATGTCCCCACCACACGGGTGCGGCGGCAGATCTCACGGTTCAGCCGCTCGATCACGTTGTTGGTACGGATGCGGGTCCAATGCTCGCTGGGAAAATCGCAGTAGGTCAGCGTTTCCTCTGTACAATTTTCTCGGACATAGTTTGCTGTCTCCTTTCAGAATGGTGTGTGGTAACTTCATTCTACCAGAGCCTGCATGCTATGTCTTCTTTTATGCGATTTTCAATTTGCGCACCTTATTGTACATTATCTTCCCTCATGCTGCAGGAGCTGTGAGCGGGGATAGAAACCGGACAGAAATCGCGAAAGCCCCGCCGGAAAACCGGCGGGGCTTTTGGGGTGTTGCGAAAAGAAAGGGATCGGATCAGTATTTCTGCAGCGGGGCGTATTTCTCATGCAGCGCTTCCTCACGCTCGAGGTCGGACTCGATGCGTCTGTGGCGTGCGCGGATCTGCTCGTGGGTGTGCATATGCGGCACCTTGTACATGTGGTTCTCCTCGACGGCCTCGAACAGGTACGGACCGACGATGCGGGGTTCATGCCCTTGACGGTGATGTTGCTGTCGAACAGGCGGCGGTAATCCCAGTAGCTGTCGGTGGCGTAGAACGGGTCGCACGGGACGCTGTAGTCGGCCGGGCGGTGATCCTCGCTGTTGTGGATGTTCGTGTGCACATATTCGGGACAGTACACGCTCACACCCATCATGCTGTAGTCGGGGTCGTTCTCGGCGAGGTCGCGCACGGCCTCAGCGATGCAGACGGCGGCATGCTTGCTCGCAAGGTAGGCCGTATTGTAGCGCAGGCCGGTGATCAGGCCGGCGATGGATGCGGTGAACAGGAAGTGGCAGGGCGTGCCCTGCTGCTTGAAGATGGGCAGCACCTCGTGCACGTAATAGGTCAGGCCGAGCACGTTCGTGTTCATGGCCCAGGCCCAGTCCTGAGGCGGATGGTTGTAGACCCAGCCGGCGGTGGCGATGCCGGCGTTGGCGAACATCAGGTCGAGCTGGCCGTACTCCTGCATGACGCGCAGGATGCTGAAGCGGACCTCTTCATACTTTGTGACGTCGGTCTTGATGGTGACGACCTTCGGCGCGCCGGCCTTCTCGCAGATGGCCTTGGTCTCCTCGAGCCCCTCGGTGTTGATGTCGATGAGGGCGAGGCGCATGCCGCGCTTGGCAGCCTCTTCAGCGAAGGCGCGGCCGATGCCGGTGGCGGAGCCGGTGATGGCGGCAACTTTGTTCTTGAATTCTTTCATGTCTTGACTTCCTTTCTGTTGTGATATGGTGTGGGTTGACGGGGCTCAGGCGAGACCCGGGAACAGGACGCACATGAGCGTGACGGCGGCGGTACCGACGGTCGTGGCGATGACGGTCGTCACGAACAGGGCGGGGTAGACCTCCTTGAGCTTCATGTGGCACATGGGCAGCAGCATGAGGATGCTGCCCGAATAGGGCATGGAGTCGAGCGTGGTGGCCGCAAACGCGGACACGCGGTGGATGGTGCTGGCCGTCAGACCGAGCGCCTGCAGCTTCGGCGCGATGATCGGCAGCGCGACGAGCTGGCCGGTGGACGAGCCGCCGGTGAGCATGCACATGAGCGCCACAACGACCCAGCAGATGAGGATCGGCGCGATGCTGATGCTTGTGATGGCGGTGATCATGGACTGGAACGCGTCCGTGTTGGTGATGACGCCGGCGAAGCCGCAGATTGCGGCGACGGTCATCGTCATGGGCACGGAGTCGACGGCGCCGCTGTTGAGCATGGCCTTGAGATCCCTGCGGCGCAGCTGCGGCCAGAACAGCACGAGAGACAGCGCGATGGAGCACAACAGGCAGATGTTGATGTTGAGCTTCCAGATGTTGAACAGCAGGAAGAGGACGGCCATCGGAATGAGGGCGACGATCAGCTTCGGCTTGCTGCCTGTGCTGTCATAACGCGGGTCGAGCGGGTGGAGCTCGAAGTGCTCGCCGCGTTTGCGGGCGCGGTTGATGAGCAGGTTCATGATGACGAGGATCGCGGCGATCTCCGCCGCCGCGCCCACGAGACCGGGCACCAGTGCCACATCGGCCGCCGTGCCGAGCACGGTCATGGCGGCTACGTTCGTGACCTGCGGGCTGCCGGGCACGGTCAGCGTGAAGGTGAACGAGCCCGCGCCCAGAATGCCGAGGATGAACTTCTTCGGGATATCGCAGCGCTCGAAAATGACCAGCGCGATCGGGTACATGAGCACGATGACGACGCCGGCGATGATGCCGCCGAGGTTGAGGATGGTGCCGATGACCAGGATCACAGACATGCCGATGAGGTTTTTGCCGGTATTGCTCATGTTCTCCTTGAGCAGGCGGTTCATGACGGTGTCGGCGATGGTGTAGGCGGCGCCGCTCTCCGTGTAGATCTTCGACTGCAGGCAGCCGAAGAGGATCATGAAGAAGAAGCTCTTGACGGCGGTGAACATACCGCTGACATAGTCGCCGACGAGGCTGTCGATAAACGGCAGCGTGTTGCAGGCGATGACGACGCACGCGCCGGCAAATGTGGCCAGATAGACCGACCAGTCTTTATAGCAGAGATAGATAACGATCAGAAAACCAAGGATACAGCCGATGACGCCCAATGTTGACACCTCTTCCGATCGGGATTACACAGATTCGGCCTGCTTCTCGGCCGCATCGAGGGGCTTGCGATCCACCTTCGGGATCAGGTACATGGACACAACGGCGACGCACGAGAGCACGATGCCATAGATGAACGAGGCGGTGTAGCCGCCGGTGGAGGCAACGAGCGCGGCGCTGATGCGCGGCGTGATGAGCGTGCAGAAGATCATGTAGCCGAACAGGGCCACGCCGTAGATGCCGCCGGCGTAGACCGGGCCGTAGGACTTGTTGATCGTGACGGGGTAGACGCTGTTGGTGGCGCCGAAGCCGAGGCCGAGCAGCGCATAGCCGAGGTAGAACATGAACAGCGAGTGCGCGGCGATCAGGCAGATGGCGGACAGGATGCACAGTACGCCGCAGATGCCGTAGACGTGCTTGTAGCTGATCTTGTCGCACAGCGCGCCGAGGAACAGGCGGCTGAGGGTATTGGCGATGAAGTAGATCGACACGCCCAGCGTGGCCGCGCTCAGCGTGAAGCCGGCGTCGGTCATGTACACGGAGAAGCGCGGGAACATGATCATATACATCGTCGGGAAGAAGGCGGTGCACACGATCAGGTGCCAGATGGGACGGGTCTTGAGCGCGCGGCGCACGTTATAGCTCTCGAGCTGGGTCTCCGCACTCGAGGCGGAGCCGGCAAAGCCGGCGGGCGTGTAGCCGACAGGCGCCTGACGGACGCCGAGCGCGCACACGACGCACACGACCAGGGACACGAGGCCGACGATGCGCAGCGTGGAGATGATGCCGGTGGACTGCACGAGCTTCGAGCAGATCGGCGCGAGGAAGGCGGACGAGCCACCGGTGAAGGCCATGCACAGGCCGGAAACGAGGCCGCGCTTGTCCGGATACCAGCCGGTGGAGACATAGGTGGCCACGGTGTAGGCGAGGCCGTTGCCGAGACCCTGCAGGAAGCTGAAGGTCACATACAGCAGCCACGGGGACGACTGCGGCACGAAGCTGCTGGTCAGCGTGCCGAGCGGGAACAGCACGGCGCCGAGCAGCATGGCGTTTCTTGCGCCGATCTTCGACATGAGCGTGCCGCCGATCAGAGCGCCGGGCGTCCAGCACAGCAGCATGGTCGTGCTGACGTTTGCGATGGCGTCTGCGGTCCAGTTAAAGTGTGCTGCCAGCGGGGAAACAAATACGGCTGCAGAGTTGGTCACGCCGGTGATGAGCAAAATCACCAGGCAGCGGATCAGGATTCCAAGGCGGTTGCGATCCATATTCTCGATCGTCTTTTCCATCGAGATTCTCCTTTCTATCATTGACATGGTCCTGCGCTCCGGCAGCCGGGCAGACAGCCGTCCGGAGCGCTCCGCACCGCCGCGACGGACGGCTGCGGAGCTGCGTTCGTGTGTCCCTGCGGGATACACATCGGTTTTGTTCGGTTGTGCCCATTATATTTGCTTGACAGGAAATCGACAATGTTTGCCGTGCACAGTATCCGGTCAAAATTTTGTCATAGAGACCAATCCGCATTTTGCTCCGGAAACCGTTTTTGACGCAAAAAACCGGACCGGCAAGCTTTGCCGGTCCGGTTTTCAGGCTGCGGCCGCCGTCAGAAGGCGACGTTGTTGAGGTAGCCGTCGATCAGAAAAGACAGCTGGAGCGAAAACAGCAGCTCTGTCGTCGAAAGGTCGATCCCGCAGATGGATTCGATCTGTGCGATGCGGTAGTTGACGGTGTTGCGGTGCAGAAAGAGCCGCTCGGAGGTGTGCGCCTTGTTAAAGCCGCATTTGGTGAATACGCGCAGCGTCTGGTAGAGCTCGGCGCTTTTTTCGCGGTCGTAGTGGATGAGCGTGTCGAGCGCGGGATGCCGGATGAAGGACAGCAGGCTTTTGTCCTCGACCTGATCGAGCAGCGCGTAATACACGTAGTCCGAGAAAAAGAAGAGCTTCTGGTCCGAGCGCATCTGCTTGGCCAATTGCAAGGTCTGCAGCAGCATGTTATAGTGGAGTGAAAGCTGGTTGTTGGCCTGAAAACAGTTGCTGATGCCGACGATCAGCCGGTGCCCCTGCGTGTACTGCTCCAGTGCTGCGCGCTGTTCGGGCGTGATGGTGCCGCCGTCCGCCGCTGTCAGCAGCAGCACCAGATCGTTCTTGACCACCGAAAAGGCCGTCTTGCCGAAGATGGCCTGCATATCCGGAATGAGGCGGGATTTGTAGTAGGCCGGCTCCTTATAATAGACCGGCCGGATGATCGCCAGACATTTCTGCTCCGGAAAGCTCAGCTTGGCCAGCTTCATGCGGCGCTCCATGTCCACGTTCTGCGCGCCGGCGAGCATATCGGCAAAGATGTTGTTGAGCTGGGAGGCGCGGTAATCGATCCAGTTGCCGTTGTTGCTTTTGACGATGCGCTCCTTTGCCGAGCTGGACAGCAGCGGGATGATCTGCTGCTCGGCCGCGCTGAACATGCCGGTCTTGCTCACGATGATGACGTAGCCCATCATGAAATTGTCGTAGACGATGCGCGTGCACAGCAGATAGCGCTGCATGTGCTCGCAAAAGAGCGTGAAGGGCTTGTCCGAGAGGGAATACTCGTTTTTGCGCCGCCGGTCCTCGATGTACTCCATTAGAATATCGCTGCAGTATCCCTGCTCGATGCTCCGCATCCACAGCGGGTAGTCCACATAGAAGTTTTTCGTCTTGGCCACGAGCTTTCCCGTGCTGTCGATCACGACGAACAGGTCGCCGGTGACGTCGGTCATTTTGGTCAGCACCCGGTCCAGCTCCGCACCGTTGCAGAGCATATACAGCACCTGTGTATAGAGCTGCTGGTCGGACTGCTGGTAGCTCAGCAGTTCCTTTACGGTCTGAAACAGCACGGCAAATTCACCGCGATCGATCATGGCGCTGTTCGTCAGTCTGTCCGCTAGCTCCGGCGGCAGCGTGCCGTAGTACAGCAGGTTGGTCGGCAGTACGGTGTCCGGTGTCAGCTGCCCCGCGTCGGCAAAATAGAGCGTTCCGGCCTGCACATCGCTCTGACCGGAGGCAAGGATGTTGACGTCCGCCAGTTCGCAGTCGGAACGAATGTCGATGTACATGAGCATATGCGGCTGACTGGCCGAATGCAGCTTTGTGATCAGTTCGGAAAATTTCACGGTCGTGCCTCCTCGGATATACTAAAATTGTTAAAAAAATATTTAACTCAATTATACTACACGGAGGGGTGCGGGCGCAACCGCTGCCGTTGTGCTGTGCGACAAAAAGGCGGCGGGTCGTTGTGCACGGCACACAACGGCGGTCGTTTCCACGTCGGGCAGGATCGTTGTGCACGGCGGCGGGATTGTCTGTCCCGCACAAAATCAAGCTTTTTTTGGTGTTTCGTGCATATGGAAATTCGCAAAACAGATGGTTAAAATATTTGCAAAGGCACGGATGCGGCGGCAGAATCCGCATCCCATGTCGTTCCTGCACAAGCAGACAGCATCGGTTTCGGAATCCTCCAAAGAAAGAGAAGAAACACCTCATGAAGTACGAAAAACTGTTTCAGCCCGGAAAGATCGGCAACCTCGAGCTGCGCAACCGCGTCGTGATGACGGCCATGGGCGCGCTCATGGGCGACTGGAACGGCTGCACCACGCCGGAGCAGATCCGTTTCTATGAGGATCGCGCCAAGGGCGGCTGCGGCCTCATCATTCCGGAATTCACCTCCGTGGACGCCGACAGCGGCCATTGCAACCCCATCCAGCTCGGCATCTATGACAGCCGGCAGATCAAGAGCTTCCAGCTCATCTGCGAGGCGGTGCATCGCCACGGCGCAAAGATCTTCATCCAGCTGCATCACGGCGGCCGCGAGGCGCCCCCGGCCTGCAACGGCGGCCGTCAGGCCATGGCTCCGAGTGTGGAGCTCAACTCCGTCGTCGGCCGCGCGACCATTCTGCCGCGCGAGATGACCATTGAGGACATTGACAACCTGGTCGAGAAGTACGTGCAGGCGGCGGTCAACTCCGAGCTGGCCGGTGCCGACGGTGTCGAGGTCCACGCGGCGCACGGCTATCTCGTGCAGCAGTTTTTGAGCCCTTACACCAACAAGCGCACCGACGAATACGGCGGAAGCATGGAAAACCGCTGCCGCTTCCTCGTGCGTATCCTCACCGGCATCCGCGCCGCCGTCAGCCGTGATTTCGTTGTCGGCGCGCGCATCAATGGCAATGACTTCGTCGAGGGCGGCAACGATCTCGCTGCCTGCACCGAGATCGCCAAATACCTAGAGCCGTATGTGGATTACTTCAATGTGTCCTGCGGCGTGTATGCCAGCGCACCGACCATGATCGAGCCGTGCTACAGCCCCGAGGGTTGGAGAAAGAATCTGGCCAAGACCATCAAGGCTGCCGTGAATGTGCCTGTCATCGCCGTCAACACCATCAAGCACCCCGAGACGGCCGAGCGCTTCCTGCAGGAGGGCGTGAGTGACTTTGTCGGCATGTCCCGCATGCAGCTGGCTGATCCCGACGTGGTCAAAAAGGCCATGGCCGGCCGTGAGGATCTCATCCGCAAGTGCCTTGGCTGCATGAACTGCAACAAGTCCGTCGTCGCGGGCAAGAACCTGCACTGCGCCATCAACCCCGTCACCGGCCGCGCCACGGTCTACGGCGACGAGAACCTGGTCAAGACCGGCGCCGGCCGCACGGTCGCGGTCGTGGGCGGCGGCCCCGGCGGCATGCAGGCTGCGCTCCTGCTGAAAAAGCGCGGTTATTACCCGGTCATTTTCGAGAGCCGTGACCATCTCGGCGGCAGCGCCGTGCTGGCCTCGAAAGCGCCGTGCAAGGGTATGGTGGCCGAGCTCATCGAGACCATGAAGGCCGAGATGAAGGAGTACCACATCGAGGTGCGCCTGAACACACCCGCCACGGTCGAGACGCTGCGCGCGCTCGATCCCTACGGCGTCGTCGTCGCCTGCGGCGGCGATCAGATCGTGCCGAACATTCCCGGTGTGGACCGCAGCAATGTCTACTATATTGAGGACGTGCTCATGGGCCGCGTCTCCTTCGAGGGCAAGAACATTGCCGTCATCGGCGGCGGCCATGTCGGCCTTGAGGTCGCGCACTTCCTGTGCGACAGCAACAAGGTCACGGTCGTCGAGATGCAGAAGGAGGTCGGTGTCACGATCTACCGCACCGCGCGCTACAAGCTGCTGTCCCTGCTCGCCGAGAGCGGCGTGGAGGTCCTGACCGAGCACGCCATTGCCGGCGTGACCGACGGCGCGGTCGAGCTCAAAAAGACCGACACCGGCGAGGTCGTCACCCGCCCGGCCGATATCGTCATCATGGCGCTCGGTAATCGCCCCGACAAGAGCTACGAGCAGCAGCTCAAGGATGCGTTCGACAAGGTCGTCTTTGTCGGCGACGCCAACAAGGGCGGCACGATGGCCGATGCCACGCTCAGCGCCTACGAAAACTGCTGGTTCTTCTAAACCATACTGAATTTTTTATAAAAGGAAGGCTTTATTATGAAAAACAATCTGTTTGATCTTTCCGGCCAGGTCGCGTTCTGCTGCGGCGGTTCCTCCGGTCTCGGCCTTCAGTTCGCCAAGGCAATGGCCAACGCGGGCGCAGACATCGCGCTCGTCGCCCGCCGCACCGATCGTCTGGATGAAAACGCCAGGGAGATCGAGGCGGAATACGGCGTCAAGGTCTATCCGCATTACATGGATCTGCAGGATTCCAAGAGCATCACGGACTGCGTCAGCGACGTCGTCGCGCATTTTGGCAAGATCGACATTCTGGTCAATGCCGCTGGTATTCCGGGCGGCGGCGACCCGGCCACGCTCACGGACGAGTACTGGCTCAACGTCATCAACACCGACCTCAACGGGCAGTTCTTCACCTGCCGCGAGGTCGTGCGCCAGTCCATGAAGCCCAATCAGTACGGCCGCATCATCATGGTCTCGTCCATCCACGGCGTCTGCGGCCGTAAGGGCGTGGACACGGCACCGTATGCGGCGGCCAAGGGCGGCATCGTCAACCTGACGCGCTCGCTCGGCAACTCCTGGGCGCGCGACGGCATCACCGTCAACTGCATCTGCCCGGGCTACTTCCCGACGGAAATGACCGCGGCCTACATCGACGCGCCCTTCTTCCATCAGGCGCACCTCGAGTGCTGCCCCATGGAGCGCCACGGCGAGACCGGCGAAATGGACGGCCTGTGCACCTACTTTGCCTCCCCGGCCTGCAGCTACACCACCGGCCAGATCGTGTGCGTGGACGGCGGCTGGAGCGCCATCTGATCTCTGCCTGATCCGGCTTTCGCCGCGGCGCATAGCGGCGAAGCCGTTCCTCTCCGCGTCGGGCGGCTGTGTATGCCCGGCTGCCCGACGCGTCATGTTTCCCGTATCACCATGCGCATTTCTTCCTTTCATTTTCCCCCCCACTCCATGGCATACGTCCCTTCTTTTCCTTTGCGCGGCAGCAGGTTTTGCTGCCGCGCAAGGCGTTTTGGGGCATTGCGTGCGCGCTTGCGCTGCGCGGCGATTTGTGCTATCCTGCGCGTGAGGTGATACGATGAAAATTCTCATGATCAACGGCAGCCCGCACCCGCGCGGCTGCACTTATATGGCGCTGCACGAGATGGAGCAGGTGCTTCAGGCGGCAGGCGCTGAAACGCAGATCCTGACCGTTGGCGACGAGCAGGTGGGCGGCTGCACCGCCTGCGGTGGATGCAATGCGACCGGCCGCTGCGTGCGCGGCGGGCTGGTGAACGATGCCATCGACGCGATGGAGACGGCGGAAGCGCTCGTGCTCGCTTCCCCGGTACACTATGCCGGGATTTCCGGCGCGATGTCTGCTTTTTGTGACCGGCTGTTCTATGCCGGCGGCAGTTGGGCGAATAAGCCGTGCGCCTGCGTCGTCTCGGCGCGCCGCGCGGGCACGACGGCCGCGCTCGATCAGCTGGTCAAATACCCGATGATCTCGAATATGCCGGTCGTGTCCTCTCAGTACTGGCCGATGGTGCACGGCGCGCGTCCGGAGGACGTCGCGCAGGACGAGGAGGGCCTGCAGACCATGCGCCAGCTTGCGCGCAATTTGCTCTGGCTGCTGCAGTGCATTGCAGCCGGCGATGCAGCCGGTGTCCCGCGCCCGGAGACGGAAGCGCGCAAGTTCACCAATTTCATCCGCTGATCTGCAGCAGGATCACAAAAAGAGCCCCCACAGGCACTGCCTGCGGGGGCTCTTTTGCTCGTTATGTGCGGTGCATTCAGCCGTGCTTTTTCGCGCGGCGCTTGCCGGTCATGTGCTCGACAGTCAGGCACAGGACGGTCGTCGCGGGAATGACGGCCTTCGAATACGGAAAGTCCGGCGCACGATACTGCGCCATGAGCACGCGCAGCGCGCGCTCCTTGTCCGCGTCCGGCACGACCGAGATGCGGCCCTGACCGATGACGCTCTCGTACGTCATGGTGCAGTTGCCGTGCTCATCGTCGAGGATGAGCGCGTGCCCGCGGTCCATCTCGAACGCGACATTCGGATTTTTGGCAATGAGGTCGTACTTCGTGCCGGTGTTTGCGCCGTGGAAGTACAGGCGGACAGTCTCGCCGTCCACCTCCTCCAGGCCGAAGTTCAGCGGCAGGATGTAGGGATACGGCTCGTCGTGCAGGGCGAGGCGGCAGACGTCACACCCGCGCATGACGGTGATGAGCTCCTGAAAATCGGTGATCTCTCGATCGGATCTGCGCATGGGAATGCTCCTTTCTGATTAGCCGACCGGCGGGCCGAGGCGCGCCAGCACGTCCTGAAAATAGTCCGGCAGGGGGCAGGTGAACGTCACGAGCTCGCCGGTGCGCGGGTGGAGAAAGCGCAGCGCCCGCGCGTGCAGGCACTGCCCGCTCAGGCCCTTTTCCGGCCGCTTGTGGCCGTAGACCAGGTCGCCGAGCAGAGGGTGACCGATGTGCGCCATGTGTACGCGGATCTGGTGTGTGCGGCCGGTCTCAAGCTCGCAGCGGATGTGCGTGTAGCCGTTGTAGCGTGCGATGACCGACCAGTGCGTGACGGCGCGGCGGGCATTTTTCTGTGTCACGGCCATGCGCTTGCGGTCGGTCGGGTGGCGGCCGATGGGCGCATCGACCGTGCCGGCGTCCTCGCGCAGATTGCCGCAGACGACGGCCTCATACGTGCGGGCCATGGTGTGGTCGGCCAGCTGCGCCGAGAGGGCGAGGTGCGCAAAGTCGTTTTTCGCCGCGACGAGCAGACCGGACGTATCTTTGTCGATGCGGTGCACGATGCCGGGCCGCCGCTCTCCGCCGACGCCGGAGAGACTGTCGCCGCAGTGGGCGAGCAGGGCGTTGACGAGCGTGCCGTCCTCGTGGCCGGGCGCGGGGTGCACGACCATGCCGCGCGGCTTGTTGACGACGATGAGGTCGTCGTCCTCATACACCACGTCCAGCGGCAGGTCCTGCGCTACCAGCTCCGAGGGAGCGGCGTCCGGCAGCGTGACGACAAACGTGTCGCCCGGCGCGGTCTTATAGTTTTTCTTCACGGGTGCGCCGTCTTTCGTCACCGCGCCCTGCGCGAGCAGCCGCTGGGCGGCGCTGCGCGTGAGCTCGGGCAGAGAGCGCGCAAGGAGAGCGTCGATCCGCTCGGCGCTCTCCTGTGTTTGAATCGTTCGTTGTTCCATTAGAAATCCGAAAACTCCGCTAAAATGTCGTCGAGCGAATAGTGCTCGCTGTCCGCCGGGGCGGTGTCTTTTTCCTTGTCGCTGTCCGCGACTTCCGGTTCGGCCGGCGCGGCGGGCGTGCTGTTGAGATAGGCGAGCAGGGGGTCGTCCGGGGCTGTGTCCGCCGGTTTGACGGCGGGGGCAGCCGCCTTGGGCGTTTCCTGCACCGGTTTGGGGGCGGCAGGCGCTGCCGGGGCCTTTTTCGGCGCGGACGGCGCTGCCGGTGTCACCGGCTGCGCCTGCACGGGCGCGCGATCCCACGCCGCGAACGGGTCGTCCTTTGCCGGGACGGGGGACACGGGCTGCGCGGCGGGCTTTTTCGGCGCAGCGGGCTGCTGTTTCCGTGCGGGCAGATGCAGCTTGTGCGCACGCACAGGGGCGCCCGGGTGCTGGTGGGACTTGCGCGCCTTCTTCGGCGCGGGCTCGCCCTCCTCGCTGCCGTCGCCCCGGTAGAAGATGACGTGCAGGCACAGCGTGATGCCGGCGACGACGATGAAGATATCCGCCAGGTTGAACACGGCGAAGCGCATGAACAGGAAGTTGAACATGTCTACCACGTAGCCGCTGAGGATGCGGTCGATGCAGTTGCCGACCGCGCCGGCGAGCACGAGCACGACCGACCAGCGGCCGATCTTGCCGTGCACGACATTGCGCCGCAGGCAGAACACCGCGATGGCGGCGAACACGACCGTGAAGATGACGAAGATCCAGTGCGGCGCGTGCTGCAGGATGCTGAAGGCAGCGCCGTTGTTGTGGATATTCGTCAGCTCCAGCACGCCGGGGATGAGCGTGACGTGCCCGGTGTCGAGCGGGATATTGAGCGTGACCCAGTACTTCAGGCCTTGGTCAGCGATGAGGATCAGGATGGCTACGATGGCATACCACATAGCGGTTCCTCGCTTTCGGATCAGGATTTTGGGATCGGGATTTTACTCCGCCTTCTGCGCGGCGACGACGGCGGCGCAGCGCGGGCACAGACCGGTCTCGGGGTCGGCCTGCTCGGAGTGCATCCAGCAGCGCGGGCACTTGGTGCCGGGCGCATTGTGCACGGAGATGTGCAGGCCTGGGAAGTTCGTGCCGGTGCCGGTGACGGCGTCGGCCGGCACGTCGCCGCCGACGAGGCACTGCGACACGATGAGCAGCTCGGGCAGGTTCATGCTCTGCACGTCGTCGAGCGCGGCCTTGGCGGCATCGTCGTCGGCGCGCAGCGTCACGGCAGCCTCGAGCGGCTTGCCGATGCGCTTTTCGGCGCGGGCGGCCTCGAGCACGCCGTTGACGTCCGTGCGGACGCGGATCAGCTGATCCCACTTGGCGAGCTCGTCTTCGCTGAGCGCATAGGCGTCGAACGGCTGATTCATGACGTTGAGCAGCACGTTGCGCGCGTCGTCCTCGGCGCGGTGCGGCATGGCCAGCCAGATCTCGTCGCAGGTGAAGGCGAGGATCGGCGCGAACATCTTTGTCATGCTGTCGAGGATGAGGAACAGCGCCGTCTGTGCGCTGCGGCGCTTGAGGCCGTTGCGCTCCTCGCAGTAGAGGCGGTCCTTGATGATGTCGAGGTAGAAGCTCGAGAGCTCCACGACGCAGAAGTCGTTGATCGCGTGCGAGACCACGTGGAATTCATAGTTGTCATACGCCTTGGCCACGCGGCGGATGAGGTCGTTGAGCTTCGTGATGGCCCAGCGGTCGAGCGGAAGCATATCCTCCGGCGCGACGAGATGCTCGGCGTCAAACCCGTCAAGGTTGCCGAGGCAGTAGCGCGCGGTGTTGCGGAACTTGAGGTAGTTTTGCGTCAGCTGCTTGAAGATCTCCTTGGAGCAGCGCATATCGGCGTGGTAGTCGGCGCTGCCCGCCCACAGTCGCAGCATGTCGGCGCCGAACTCGTTGATGATCTCGGCCGGATCCATGCCGTTGCCGAGCGACTTGTGCATGGCCTTGCCCTCGCCGTCGACCGTCCAGCCGTGGGTCAGGCATTCGCGGTACGGAGCGCCCTTGCCGAGCGCGCCGACAGCCACGAGCAGGGACGACTGGAACCAGCCGCGGTACTGGTCGCCGCCCTCGATATACATATCCGCCGGCCAGAAGCCCTGGTCGCGCTGCATGGCGGCAACGTGGGTAGAGCCGGAGTCGAACCAGCCGTCGAGCGTGTCGGTCTCCTGGGTGAAGTGCTTGCCGCCGCAGTGCGGGCAGGTGAAGCCTTCAGGCAGGATGTCGGCCGCCGGGCGGTCGAACCAGGCGTTGCTGCCTTCCTTTTCAAAGAGCTTGGCCACGGCGTCGATGCTCTCTTCATTGCACACGGGCTTGTGGCAGTCGTCGCAGTAGAACACCGGGATCGGCAGGCCCCAGCGGCGCTGGCGGGAGATGCACCAGTCGGCGCGCTCGCGGATCATGGCGGCCATGCGCTCTTTGCCCCAGGCGGGAAGCCAGCGCACGTTCTCGCACGCGGCGACGGCCTCCTCCTTGAACGAATCGACGGAGCAGAACCACTGCGGCGTGGCGCGGAAGATGATCGGCTGCTTGCAGCGCCAGCAGTGCGGATAGCTGTGCACGATTTCCTCGGATGCGAACAGAGAGCCGGCTTCCTTCATGTCTGCGAGGATGACGGGGTTGGATTCCTCCGTGGTCATGCCGGCGTACTTGCCGGCGTAGTCGGTGTGGCGGCCCTGATCGTCCACGGGCACGACCATGTCCATGCCGTAGCGCTTGCAGGTCAGGTAGTCGTCCGCGCCGAAGCCGGGCGCGGTGTGCACGCAGCCCGTGCCGGAATCCATGGTGACGTAATCCGCCAGCACCAGGCGCGAGGTCTTGGGCAGGAACGGATGGTCGGCGAGCATATTCTCGAAGAAGTCGCCCGGATGCTGCTCGAGCACTTCATAGCTGTCGAAGCCGCCGATGTGCATGACCTTCTCGGTCAGGGCGTCGGCCATGATATACACCTCGCCGTTCGGGGCCTGCACGAGGTTATACAGCTCGCGCGGGTTGAGCGCGATGGCGAGGTTGCCGGGCAGCGTCCAGATCGTCGTCGTCCAGATGACGAAGAAGAGCTTGCTGTGGTCAACGTTCGGCAGCTTGCCGAGATCGTCGTGCATCGGGAACTTCACGTACACGGTCGTGCACGGATCGTCCTGATACTCGATCTCCGCCTCGGCGAGGGCGGTCTCGTCGTGGGCGCACCAGTACACGGGCTTGAGGCCCTTGTAGATATGACCGTTTTGATACATCTTGCCGAACACGCGCACCTCGTCGGACTCAAAGCCCTTGTTCATGGTCTTGTAGGGGTGCTCCCAGTCGCCCATGACGCCCATGCGCTTGAAGCCGGCCATCTGGCGGTCGATGTATTTCTGCGCATAGTCATGGCACGCGCTGCGGAAATCGGCGATGCTCATGGCCTTGTGGTTGAGCTTCTGCTCCTTGATGATGGCGCTCTCGATGGGCATGCCGTGGTTGTCCCAGCCGGGGATGTAGGGCGTGTAGTAGCCGCGCATGGCGTAGGAGCGGATGATGAAGTCCTTGAGCGCCTTGTTGAGCGCGTGGCCCATGTGGATGTCACCGTTGGAGAACGGAGGGCCGTCGTGCAGGCTGAAGCGCGGCTTGCCGTCGTTCTTTTTGAGCATTTCGTGGTACAGGTCCATGTCGTACCAGTGCTGGAGCATCTCGGGCTCCCGCTTGGCAAGGCCGGCACGCATGGGGAAGTCTGTTTTCGGCAGATTGATCGTGGCGTTGAAATCGTTCTTGGACATGGTTCTATCTTTCTCCTCTCAGAGTTGTATTTCCATCAAAAATTGCGCAGGGCGGTACGGCACCGGCCGTCCCGCCCTGGTTGATTGCATGTTCACTCAGCTGTTATGCAGGAAGTGATAAAGCTGCGTGGCGTCATCTGCTGCACTGTCGGCCGCGGTGTCGTCGGTCTCCACCGGCTGCGCCTCCACAGGGGCGGCGGACACGCGGGCTGCTTGCGCAGGCTGCTCGACGGCCGGGGCTTCCGGCTGCGCGGGCTGCTCGACCGGCGCGGGCACCGGCTCGGCCGGGGCTGCGCTCACGCTTGCCGGCTGCGCAGCAGGCTGCGCGGCCGCGGTTTTCGACCCGGAGAGCTTATCCAGGTACTCGAGCTGATTCATGCACAGATTACGCACATCTTCCAGAAATTTTGCGCAGGACGTTTTGGCGTTGAGGAGTTTGGCTTCCTCGTTGGCGGTTTCGTGCTGGAGGCCGCCAAGTATTCGGTCGGACGTGTTCTTGGCCTCGCCGAGTATCTTGTCGGCGCGGGCCTGGGCATCGTCCTCTATCTGCTTGCCGACCTTCTGGGCCGACAGTATGGCCAGACGCATGGCGTCTTCGCTGGCGCGGTACTCTTCTATCTTATCGACCAGCACCTTCATCTTGCCCTTGAGCACGGCAACTTCCTTCTGCGCGTTGGCAAGCTCGGTGGCCACTTCTTCCTGATAGTTCTGCACGGCGGCCATGTCGTATCCGCCGAACATCGCTTTTTCAAACGTTTTTTCCCGAATATCCTGAGGAGTCATGTTGGATAGTCCTCCATTCTTTCTATAGGTGTACTACACGATGGGCGCTGCCAGAGACAGTATGCCCGGATTTACAGGTGGAACTCGCCCGACTCCATATCGTCGAGCTGGTCGCCCATGAGGTCGACATTGAATGGCGTGATGATATACGTCGCGCTGGCCACGCGGCGGATCTTGCCGTCCTGCGCGTAGGCGACGCCGGACAGAAAGTCGATCAGCCGGCGGGCGACCGCCGGATCGGTCTTTTCCAGGTTGAGGAGCACGGCGCGGCGATCGCGCAGATGCTCCGCGATCTCGGACGCGGCCTCAAACTGCTTCGGCGCAGCGACCACGACCTTGAGCTGGCCGCCGCCGTTGTTGAGATTGACGACCTTGTCGGCCGCGCGGCTGTCGCCTCTCGGCGCATAGCTCGGCGCGGGGCGCTCCGATTCCGACGGCTCGTCGTGCACGAAGGCGCTCCTTTTCGGTGCGGGCGCCGGGCGGCGGGCCGCAGCCGGACGCGCCTGCGCCGGACGGGCCTGTGCCGGGCGTGCCGGCGCGGGCTCTTCCGCGACCGGGATTGCTTCATCCTCATCATCGAAAAACTCGTCGTCGTCATCATACGGACGGGTCATTTTTTTCAGTTCATCCAAAAATCCCATTCGGGACCCCCCTTTACGTGCCGGCGGCTGCCGTGCCGCTGCACTGATCTCTGCGGAGTGTGCCGAGACGGCGCTCAGTGCCGGGAATAATCCCGCGCGCCAAAAATCGACGAGCCGACGCGCACCATGTTCGCGCCGGCGGAAATGGCGTCTTCAAAGTCTCCGCTCATACCCATGGACAGAAAGTCCATAGAAACATTATCGTATTTTTTTCTGCCGATGTCAACAAAAAGCTCGTGCATTTTCGTAAAATATGCATGATTTCCGTCGGAAGTTTCTGCCACGGGCGGGATCGCCATCAGGCCGCGGACGCGAATATGCGCGCAGCCGGCGGCCGTTTCCAGCAATTCCGGCAGGGCGGCGGGGGCCACGCCGCTCTTGGCGGCCTCGCCGCCGATGTTCACTTCCAGCAGGATGTCCTGCACGATGCCCTGCCCGGCCGCGCGCTTTTCGATCATGGCCAGAAGCTCCGGCGAATCCACCGACTGGATGAGATCGACCTTTCCCACGACCTGCCGGACCTTGTTCGTTTGCAGGTGGCCGATGAAGTGCAGCGGCGCGCCGGTGTAGGCGCCCTGGGCGAGCTTTTCGGTCATTTCCTGCACGCGGTTCTCGCCGCAGGCGTCGATCCCGGCGGCGACGGCCTCGCGCACGCGCGCGGCGTCGTTCATCTTCGTTGCGGCCACGAGCGTGATGTCGGCGCCCGTGCGGCCCGTAGTGCGGGCGGCGGCGTCGATGCGCGCGCGGATGGCGGCAATGTTTTCGGCAATGGTGCTCATAGTGGGTGGCGCCTCCTTATTTCACGACCTGCCCGTTGGACAGGCCCTTGCCGGTGACGACGATCTCGTTGCCGGCGCGCAGGGCGTTGCTCTCCGTGCTCTGGGCGACGAGACAGTAGTCGTCGGTCTGATAGATGATCTCGATCGGTTTTTTCTCCAGCTGCGCCGCCGTGACGACGTAGACGAACGCCTGCCCGTCATCGTCCATATGCACGGCCTTGAGCGGGACGCGCAGGCCGGTGTGCTCGCTGTAGACGACGTCGGCCGTCGTCTTGCGCATGGCCAGCGTGTCGGAAAGCGCCGCGTTGCACGCGAACACGACGGCGACCTTGCCGCTGTCGTCCGGCTCGCTTTTGCTCATCACGGTCGCCGAGACGGTGCCGGTGTAATGCTGCGGAAAGTCGAGCGTGGCGCTGCCGTTCAGGTTCAGGCGGTCGGCGTCGGCCTTGTTCATGACGGAGGCGAAGTACCACTTTTTCGCCGTGACGAGCTTGCCGATCGCGTTGGCGGGCGTGGCAGGGGTCGTGCGCTCGAGCGCGTCCACGCCGTCGGGCGTGAGGTTTTCGAGCATGTCCGGCGTGAGCGATTCGTATCCGTCGGTCGTGGATGTGAACAGGCCCGCGGCCGGGGCCGTGATGCTGCCGCGGCCTGCGCCGGCGTTTTCGAGCTGGTGCAGCTCGGCATTGAGCGCGTCGAGGTCGCCCTGCGAGACGGTGCCGGTCGCAGAGCCGAAGAGCAGGGAGCTGAGATCCATGCAGAGGTCGTCCAGCTCCGAGGTGCTGCCGGCGGAGACGGCGGCGTTGAGCTGCAGGATGGCGCTGCGCACGTCGCTGTCGCGGTCGGACGCGCCGGAGGCGCTGCCCGCGCGCGAGAGCAGGCTCGAGACGTAGGCGATCTCTTTTTTTAGCTCGCGGGCGCGGCTGGCGCTGTCGAGCGCGGCCTTGGAGTCCACGCCGATGGCGATCTCACCGCCGCTTGCGACCTCCTTGCCGTCGTCCACGGACAGGGACAGAAATTCCTTGTCCGAGGCGATGACCTGCTCCTCGCGCACGACGATGCCGCTGGCCTGTCCGCTCTCGCTGACGGTCACGAGCACCGCCGGGGCGGTGGCGTAGGATTGCTGCGTCGAGCGAAACAGGTACACGCCCAGATACACGAGCATGGCCGCGAAGAGCACGAACATGGCGATGTTCGTGAAGGTATTCGTTTTCTTCAAATCCGGCCCTCCTTTCGGCGGGGGGCGGCGGGGAGATCAGCCCTGCAGTTCGAGCGAGACCGGCCGCGCCGGGGCGACCGTCGAGATCGCGTGCTTGTAGATCATCTGCTGCCGGCCGTCGGCGTCGATGAGCACGACGAAGCTGTCAAAGCTGCGTACAACGCCGCGCAGTTGAAACCCGTTCATGAGAAACAGGGTCACGGGGATCTTTTCCCGCCGGATGTAGTTGAGGAATGCGTCCTGAAGGTTCTGTGTCTTTTGCATGATCGCCGCTCCTTTGGCCGGAGCGGATACACATTTATTTATCATAGCACAATCTGCCGCTCCGTGAAATAGTGAATTTATACAAATCCGGTCGAAATGGCAGTTTCCTCCGGATTTGTACAGGCCACTATTCTATACCGCGGCCGGATAAGAATTGCGTCGAAAGGCGGCACGCCCGGTCCATGTCCGGCGTTTTTTCGTGCCGGATCCAGAACAGGTCCGGATCGCGCCGCAGCCACGTGAGCTGGCGCTTGGCATAGCGCCGGGAGGCGAGCTGGATGGCGGCGACGGCGTCCTGCGGCGATGCCTCGCCCCGCACGGCGGCAACGGCCTCCTTGTAGCCGATGGCCTGCATGGCCGTGCAGTCGGCCGGGACACCGGCGGCCAGCAGCGCGCGCACCTCGTCAAACAGGCCCTGGCGCACCATGGCGTCCACGCGCCGGTCGATGCGGTCGTAGAGATCCTGCCGGTCGGCGAAATCGAGCGCGATCTTTGCCGCGTCGTACCGCGGCGGCACGGCGCGGGTCTCGGCGTCGTGCTGCGTGATGGTCTTGCCCGTGAGGATGTAGACCTCCATGGCGCGCACGATGCGCTTCTTGTCCGCGGGGTGGAGCCTGGCCGCCCGCTCGGGGTCGACCTTGCGCAGCTCGCCGAGCAGGCCCTCGCCGCCGATTTCGTCATAGCGCTCGCTCAGCTCCTGCCGCAGCGCGGTGTCGGCCGTGCCGTCGGCGAACGTGCGCCCGGCGATGAGTGAGTCGATGTACAGCCCCGTACCGCCGACGACAATCGGCAGTTTTCCCCGCGCGAGAATGTCGTCCACGCAGGCGGCCGCCTGCGCCGCATAGCGCGAGACGGAGTAGTTTTCCGCGGGATCGGCGATGTCGATCATATGGTGCGGCACGCCCTGCATCTCTTCCGGCGTTGGCTTGGCCGTGCCGATGTCCATGCCGCGGTAGATCTGCATCGAGTCGGCCGAGACGACCTCGCCGCCCAGGCGCTGCGCGAGCGCCACGCCGAGCGCGGTCTTGCCCGAGGCGGTCGGGCCGGTGATGACGACAATTTTTGGCTGCATCGTGGCAGTCTCCTTTCCGTGAGGGAGAATTCAAAAAGATTATGTTGAAAAGTATTAGAAATGTGTTAGAATGAAAGCACATTTCCCAGTTTTCAAGAAGGTGAACCCATGAAGATCAAAATTTCTGCCGACAGCACGTGCGATCTTTCGCCGGAGCTGATCGAGCGCTACCACATCGGCATCACGCCGCTGTACATCATCCGCGGCGAGGAGACCCTGCGCGACGGCATCGACGTGCGTCCCGAGGAGCTCTACGAGTACGCAAATGCCACGGGCAAGCTCTGCAAGACCGCGGCGGTGAACGTGTCGGACTATCTGGCGTACTTCGCCGCGTGCCGGGAGGAATATGACGCCGTGATCCACTTCACGATCTCGAGCGACATGTCCGCCTGCTACCAGAACGCCTGCATTGCGGCGCAGGAGTTTACGAATGTCTACCCCGTGGACTCGCGCAACCTCTCGACCGGCATCGGCCACCTGGTGCTCGACGCGGCCGAGATGGCCGAGCAGGGCATGGACGCGGCCGACATCGCATCGGCGCTGGAGAAAAAGCGCGAGAAGCTCGATGTCAGCTTCGTGATCGACACGCTGGAGTATCTCAAGCGCGGCGGCCGCTGCTCGGCGCTCGTGGCCATGAGCGCCAACCTCCTGCACCTCAAGCCGTGCATCGAAGTCAAGGACGGCAAGATGGGCGTCGGCCACAAGTACCGCGGCAAGCTCGAAAAGTGCTACGTGCAGTACATCGAGGAGCGGCTCAAGGGCCGCGACGACATCGACTGCCATCGCATCTTCATCACGGACTCCGGCTGTGACGAGGCCACGTGGCGGGAGCTCGAGCGTGTCGTGCGCGCGTGCCAGCCGTTCGAGGAGGTCATCCACACGCGGGCCGGCTGCACGGTGTCGAACCACTGCGGACCCGGCTGCATGGGCATTTTGTACTATCACAAGTAAACGAAGCTGTGCAGGCTGACAGGGAGCGCGTTCCGGCGCTCCCTGCTTCTTTTTTAAACAATGCGCTTGAAGAGCTTGTCCAGCTCCCGGCGCGTGAGCGTCACGGCGACGGGGCGGCCGTGCGGGCAGTATTTCACCTCGCCCGCGCACACCGCGTCCGCCAGACGCAGCAGCTCCTCGGGTTCGGTCTGCCAGCCGGCCTTGATGGCAGCCTTGCACGCCACGGTCTTGAGCACCTCGTCGCGCACGGATTGCGCGTCCATGTGCGCGCCGTGGCGCAGCTGCGCGCAGATCTCCTCGAGCGCGGGCAGTGCGTCCGCCGCGTCGAGCTGCGCGGGCACGCCGCGCAGAATGTAATCATTGCGGCCGAACGGCTCGAGCGTGAAGCCGAGCTCCGCGAGCACGTTGCCGTACTGCTGCAGCACGTCGGCATCGCTCGCGTCCGGCGTGAAGGGCAGCGGCTCGAGCAGCGTCTGCGACGGGATGTCGGCAGGGCTCTGCCGCAGGCGGTCAAAGTTGATGCGCTCGTGCGCCGCGTGCTTGTCGATGAGGATGAGCGTCTCGCCCTTTTCGACGAGGATGTACGTGTGCATCGCCTCGCCGATCAGGCGGGCGGGCGGCTCGGCCGGGGGCGCGGCGCTCTCGAGCGGGGAGGGCGTTTCCGCCTCCGGCTCGATGGCGGTCTGCACGATCTGCGCGGCCGGTGTGGCCGGCATGGGGTGCGCGGGCGCGGAAAACACCGGCGGCGGGGTC
>OLGE01000824.1_pt1 | contig 34351 bp, 27 predicted proteins | sample 1605151 | NCBI WGS metagenome assembly OLGE01 (sample SAMEA3888912, study PRJEB22519) | human gut metagenome | biome: human gut; feature: human-associated habitat; material: faeces | place: Denmark | collected 2010
GCGAGCGCCTGTGTGCCGTTGCTCGGAATATTGCCGATGTACATACGGTCTACAATGCTGTACAGTACGCTGACGAGCTGAGAGAGCATGGAGGGAACGGCCAAGGTCCAGACGAGGCCTTTAATGTTATCCGATCCGAGGTCGTTTGTGAATTTCAAGGAAAAGCGCCTCCTCAGTGCTCGTGGCAGACTTGAAAAATATAGAACTTGAGGTAATAGGATTCGTCGGCACTCCACAAAATAGGATGATCCGGCGACTGGGTGCGGAACTCCACCTGACGCAGGCGGCAGTGCGCGGCGCGCGCGGCCTGCCCAATGGTCTGGGCGAAGAGCTCGGCGTTCATGTAGTGCGAGCAGGAGCAGGTGGCAAGGTAGCCGCCGTCCTTGACGAGCTTCATGCCGCGCAGGTTAATCTCGCGGTAGCCCTTGACGGCGTTTTTAATGGCGTTTTTGGATTTTGTGAACGCAGGGGGATCGAGAATGACGACGTCGAACTGCTTGCCCTCGTTTTCGAGCGCGGGGAGCAGGTCAAAAACGTCGGCGCACTTGAACTCGACCGTATCGGAAAGATTATTTAGAGCGGCGTTTTTCTGCGCCTGCGCGACGGCGAGTTCGGACGCGTCTACACCAAGGACGTGCTTTGCGCCCGCGATGCCGGCGTTCAGCGCGAAGGAGCCCGTGTGTGTGAAGCAATCGAGCACATCCATATCCTTGCAGATGCGCTGCATGGCGAGACGGTTATATTTTTGGTCGAGGAAAAAGCCGGTCTTCTGGCCGAAGCCGATGGTTATCGCCTCCTGCACGACGACGCCGTTTTCGACGATCTCGACATCGGTGTCGAATTCGTCGCCGATGAAGCCCTTTTTGCGGTCCATGCCTTCTTTTAATCGCTCTTTGGCATCGCTGCGCTCGTACACGCCGCGAATTTTGATGCCGTCTTCGAGCAGGACTTTCTTTAAGATGTCAACAATCTGCAGCTTCATTTTATCGATGCCGAGCGCGAGGGACTCGACGACGAGGACATCGGAGAATTTATCGATGACAAGGCCGGGCAGGAAATCCGCTTCGCCGAAAATGACGCGGCAGGCGGAGGTATCGACCGTGCGCTTGCGGTATGCCCATGCGTTGCGCACGCGCATCTCGAGGAACGCGTCGTCAATCTCCTGTGACGCGTCGCGGGTGAGCATGCGGACGCGGATCTTGGAGTTCTGGTTGATGAAGCCGCGGCCGAGCGGGAAGCCGTTTTGCTCCTGCACGGTGACGACGGCGCCGTTTTTGAACGTGCCGTGGATGCTTTCGATCTCGTTATCATAGATCCAAAGACCGCCCGCTTTGAAAGCGCGGCCTTCGCCTTTTTTGAGTGTTACAATAGTTTCGTTCATAGATGGGTTCCTTTTATATAGTTGAGATGGGGGAGCTTTTTCTAAAGGCTTGCAGGGCAAGCCTTTCAAGGGACCCCCTAATTGAGTCCCTTGCGGTTCAACTGTCCACCGGACAGTTCTAGCAATGCGAAGCATTGCTTACTATCACTCCTGATTTTTGGGTAGGCAAAAGGATTTCGTCGTCTGCGAACGACGACCAAAGGTTTCACCTTTGGGATCTGACCGACTTTTTGAAAAAAGTTGGATCAAAAACTTTTAACCAACGCTTTCGGAGAAATTGGCGTTCGCTTTTTCCGCTTCGATCTGTTTTGTGACTTTCTTAATGCAGTGCAGGCAGGTAGGGGTGATGTAGAGCACGGCGGCGATCCACGCGGTTTGATCCGAGAAACAGATAGCCGTATAGCCGAACGCGCCGACAAAGCCGAGGCTGACGATGGAGCGCGCGAACATTTCCGTTACGCCGGAGAATACTGCGCGGCCGGAGAAGCCGATGCCCTGTGTCGCCATGCGGCAGATGTTGAGGATGCCGAGACTCCAGAAGAAGTAGCCCATGCAGCGCAGATATTTTGCGGAAGCGTCGAGCACGTCGCCTGCACTCGATTCAACAAAGAGCGTGGACATGCTGCGGCCGAAGAAGATCATGACAAGGCCGATGCAGAAGCCGTAGGCGACGCCGACGATGACGCCGAGCCGTACGCCCTGCCGGATGCGCTCCGGCTTTTTGGCACCGAGATTCTGACCGCAGAAGACGGAAACAGCAGAGCCGAGGGCATCAAACGGGCACATGCAGAACTGCTTCAGGCGCATACCGGCCGTGAAGCCCGAAACATACACGCTGCCGAGGCCGTTGTTCGCTGCCTGCATGACCATGCTGCCGATGGCCGTGATGGAGGTTTGAAGTCCCATGGGGATGCCCATGACGACGAGGTCACGGATGGATTCGGCATCCGCTTTGCAGTCTGCGCGGGAAAGCGTGAGGAGCGGTACGCGGAAGCGGATATAGATGAGGCACAAAATGCCGCTGACCGCCTGCGCCGTGATCGTTGCAGCCGCCGCACCGGCACAACCCCAGTGAAATACCAGAATGCAGACAAGATCCAATATAATATTTAACACGGTTGAGATCGCCAGAAATATAAATGGTGTTCTGCTGTCTCCCACCGATCGCAGGATGCTGGACATCAGATTATACAACAATGAAAACGGTATGCCGAGAAACAATATGATCAGATAATTATAGGCTCCCTGATAAATCTCATCCGGCGTTGACAAAAGATGCAGGATCTGCGGACAAAACAGCGCACAGACTGCCGTCAGGATCACCGCAAATACACCGGTCAGGAACATGGAATGAAAAATATGACTTCTCATCTGTGCCATATCTCCCGCACCGAAGCTTTTGGCGATCGGCACGCCAAAGCCACACGCCAGACCAATGCAAAAGCCGAGTACCAAAAACTGGACACTGCTTGATGCACCTACACTCGCCAGAGCATTCGCTCCCAATGCTCTCCCGACAATCGCCGCATCAATAATATTATAGGTCTGCTGCAAAACATTTCCGATCAAAAGCGGAACTGCGAATCCCATTATCAAAGGCAGTGGTCTGCCCTCTGTCATTTTCTTTGCCATAACTCATCACTCCAAATACTAATAAAAGCAAACAAAAGCTGACAGAAGCTTCATTTCTGAAACCTCTGCCAGCATATTTACATGACATAGATGCCACAATATTTCGGTTAAATTATTTAAGTGTAACCTTAGCACCCTCAGCCTCGAGCTTCTCTTTGATCTCGTTAGCCTCGTCCTTAGAAGCAGCCTCTTTAAGAACCTTAGGAGCGCCATCAACAACTTCCTTAGCTTCCTTCAGTCCAAGACCTGTTACTTCACGAACAACCTTGATAACCTTAACCTTGTTTGCACCAACTTCTGTAAGCTCAACATCGAACTCATCCTTCTCTGCTGCGCCTGCTGCATCTCCGCCTGCTGCTGCTACAACAACGCCTGCTGCTGCAGATACACCAAACTCTTCCTCACATGCCTTAACTAAATCGTTCAGCTCTAACACTGTCATGCCCTTAATAGCATCAATAAATTCCTGTGTAGTCATTTCTATAACCTCCGTATTATTTTCTTTTCGTTTTGTTTCAATAAAATGTTAATTATGCCTCTGCTGCACTATCGCCCTGCTCTGCGATCTGATTAAGCACACGAGCAAGATTGGTGATAGGTGACTGCAAAGAACCAAGCAGCTTGGAAATAAGCTCGTCTCTTGAAGGAATGCTTGCCAGTGCCTTAACACCGTCAACATCATAGAATGTACCCTCAACAACGGCACCCTTGAATTCCAAAGCCTCAGCCTCTTTCGCAACGTTATTTAAAACGCGGATAGGAGCTGTTGCATCTTCCTTAGAAATTGCAATAGCAGATGGTCCGTCTAAAAGATCATCGAGCTGTGCGAAATCAGTACCCTCGAACGCACGCTTCATCAGTGTGTTCTTGTATACCTTGTACTCACAACCTGCCTCTCTCAATCCCTTACGAAGTTTTGTGTCCTGTTCTACAGTCAGTCCACGATAATCAACAAGCACTACTGTAGTAGCGCCATCGATCTTCGCCTTGATTTCATCAACGATTGGCTGTTTTAATTCAACCTTTGCCATAAGATATCTCCTTTCCTGGGCAGTCCCATAATTTTTCCTGCCTTGGGAAGTTCTTATTAAAAAACCTCCCTGCGTAAACACAGAGAGGTGAAATCATCAAAATAATTACATCCTTCCTCGGTAGGCGGTTTCCTTACGCTGAGCTATCAGCACCTACTGTCTACGGCAGTATGACTTGTTTTCACAAATCGAATGACATATTACCACATTCATTCACAATTGTCAACCTTTTATCCTCATTTTTCTTGTCCGTTTATGTCTTAATTTTTTTCACACATAAATTTCCCATTCATATCTTAATTCTTCCACTTTTCCATGGTCAGGAATACTTCCACAGGTTTTTGATCTGCGGCACAACCCGTTCCAGATCCCACGTTCTCCGACTGTTCTTCCTGCTGTTCGGGTCGTTGATGATCACCTCGCCATCCTGCGTCACACCGGCAAGCACCAGAAAATGTCCTGCTGTTGTAAAGTCCCCCGGACGCATGGCACAAATGATCACATGCCCGTCCTCCAGCGTCCGCCGGATCGTTTCCGCATCACATGACATCTCTGTACCGTTTAAGCCCATCTTTGCCGCACCTTCTGTCATCAGCGACCATGCCGAGCCCTGACCATCCACATAATAACCATTCCTTTGCGCCATTTTCGCCACCCTCCACGGATTCCATTTTGTCTCTCCACGACTTTCCGCAACCATCGCAAGACACGTAGGACCACATCCGGTCAGCGCCATAAAATCATTACCGTACTTCCGGTAACCCCATCGCTCATCCCACTGAACAAGCAACGGCACGCTGCTTCCCTGATTCCCCTTCAGATCCTCGTCGGTCAGCTTAATCTTCTGCTTTTTGCCGGCATTTTCAGGATAATCCTTCACAAACTGTCTTGTCTCCCTGTTCTTTTTTGCAAGCTCCACCAGTTGATCCGGATAAGTTCCGTCTTCGTTTTTCAGAAACTGATCCTGTCCCAGAGAAATCCGCTCCGAAACCGCCTCCATTCCGTTCTTCAAAATATTTCCGGCACCGCCGTTCCACGTCAGCAGACGAAGCCCCCCGATCACCAGAAGCACCGTCAGCACAAGTCTTCGTTTCTTTCTTCTTTTCCATTTCCGCATCCTTTGTCCCCCATTTCTGTTTCTGTGTGATTACCATTATAGGATCTCCTGTCCGAAAATGCCTTTGCTTTTCCTCAAGAAAACCTAATGTTTCTCTGAATATTCCTGCGGCGTAATTTTACATTAAAGAAGCAATGTGATAAGATAGGGGCTGAAAACACAATACGAGAAAGGATAATCCTCATGAACGAAACAGAAAATATATCCGAAGAAACAACGGTCGATAAAAAAGAAAAGAAATTTTCTATTGTAGATACCCTGCAATTTCTGTTCCTGCTTGCTGTGATCGCACTGATCATATTTATCCGCCAGATGCCGCTTTTCACGGTAGACGGAAACAGCATGAACAACACCTACACGAACGGCGATCTGCTGGTCGGCGACAAGAAAGCAGAGATTGCCGAGGGAGACATCCTGATCATATACAGCGATGTTCTCAAGGAACGCATCGTTAAGCGCTGCATCGGTCTTCCTGGCGATCAGGTCGATATTAAGGACAACGTTGTGTATGTCAACGGCAAGGCTCTGACAGAGAACTATATCGCCGAGCCGATGAATACCTCCGATATGTCCATCCGGTTATCCGATAACGAATATTTTGTGATGGGTGACAATCGGAACAATTCCACCGACAGCCGTGAGATCGGACCGATCCGGAAGGACAAGATTGAGGCAAAGGTAACGCACAATCTTACAAAGCAGTATCACATCACACCCGTTCATCTCAAATGGTTTAAGCGCATCGTGATCATCGGCGCCGCCTGCTACATTATCTATACGATCCTTGGAAGCTTTCTGCTGCCGCTCTTTTCCGGAAAACGCGACACAGACGAGCCGGTGCATTCCGATCACGATCAGACAGAACAATAATGCCGCAACTGCTTTTATATGTTTCACAGACAAATATTTAACCAGCAAAAAGGGTGTCCCCAAAACGGGACACCCTCTGCTTTTTTCTATACTATATATATTTCAAAAAATAAATTCATAACGCAAGGAAGCTTGTTCACTTGCGCATGGCTTTGCCAAATACAACGTGGCATTGCCGGAAAGGGGAGTGTTTCTGATGACAAACGATACGATTACCATAAAGGCACCTGCCAAGATCAATCTGTCGCTCGATGTGACCGGGCGACGTGAGAACGGCTATCACGACCTTCGCATGCTGATGCAGACGATCGACCTGTACGATGAGCTGACGATTAAGAAGACTGCCGAGCCCGGCATTTATTTTTCCATGAACCGGGAGCTGCCGGATCATATCCCTCCGGAGAAGAATCTTGTCTGGAAAGCAGCGAAGCTTCTGCAGGAGCGCTGTCATATCACGGATGGTATTGATATTTATCTGGAAAAAAATATTCCTGCCGCAGCCGGTCTTGCCGGGGGCAGCTCAGACTGTGCCGCTGCGCTGATCGGCATCAACGAGTTGTGTGGTCTCGGTCTGACGCTCGGACAGCTCTGTGACCTCGGTGTAACGCTTGGTGCGGATGTTCCGTTTTGTCTCCAGAAAGGAACAATGCTCTCCGAGGGCATCGGCGAGATCCTGACCAGACTTCCGGATCTTTCCCCTCTGTGGGTGCTTCTGATCAAGCCGGACATTTCTGTGAGTACCGGCTACGTCTACACGCATCTAAAGCTGGACGAGATTACGTCCCATCCGGACACGGAGCACCTGATCGACTGCATCCGCCGTCACGACGATGCCACACTGGCAAGAGGACTTTCCAATGTACTTGAGACAGTCACGATCCCGGAATATCCGATTCTTGCAGAATTGAAACGCTTCCTTTCCGACAACGGTGCGATTGGTTCTCTGATGAGCGGCAGCGGTCCTACCACATACGGACTTTATCAGGATGAGATCCTCGCCCGCATGGCATTAAAGAAGGCAAAGGAGCAGTATCAGGACTACGATGTTCTCCTGTGCCGCACACGTTTACCGGAATAAAAATGGGCAGTTTTCTATACACGATGAACAAGACCGGGACACCGCATATGATCCGCAATGTCCCGGTCTTTTCTATGTAACTTCTGTCCGGCAGCTGCCGCTTTCTTCTCAGCAGCAGTGCCACATTATTCTAAAATTACTCATTCAGATACTTGGAATAATCCTCTGCTGTTGTGACACCGTTTTTCCAGTCTTCCATTTTCTTTTTGGCTGCGTCCACGGTATCCTGACAAATCTTCGGAAGATCCTCGCCCCATGCCTTTGTTGCCTGCTTATAACCCTTCTCAAGAGACTCCATCATAAGATCTGCCTTGCTGGTATCTCCACCGGAAAGAGCGATTGCCATGCTGACCAGACGGTCTGATGTCTGCTCAACGCCCCAGTAACCGTCCTCTGCGATGGATGCCTTCGCATCGTCAATCGTCTGCTGGTCAACCTTTCCTGCGATCTCACGGAAGGTTGCTGCCAGATTGGTTCCTGTTGCCAGATTAAACTTCTCTGCCTGCTTTCCTAAAAGCTTCTGTACCAGACTGTTCATGCTGTCCAGACGTGTCTGCTGATCTGCTTTCAGCTTTGCGATCACGTTGTCTCTATTATAAATCTGATTAGCACTGTCCTTCTTGGTATCCTGACTCTTCTCAAATACTGCAGCGTCCTCCTTGACCTGCTTATCGGTTGTCTCTGCCGCCTTTGCCGCCTTGCTCTCTGTCTCTGCAGCAGTCACTGCGCTGTATGCGCCAACTCCGTTGATTGATGATATACTCATGTTCCCGAACCTCCTTTTCCTTTGCGAACATAATTTACTGCATCTTCTGTTATTATTCTTATCGGCTGATTACGTCCGAAACTTTACAGCCCTCGGAAAATTATTTAAACAGGCACCTTTGGTCCAAAACGTCATATCATGAGTGATAAGAATGTTCCGGTTCAAGGAGGCTCTTATGTCTATCCAAAATATGATCGCACGCAAAACGCAGTGCAACTACCGGCTTAACCGTAAAGTCCTCCATATGAAGCACTGCGTTGATGAGGTTAATTCTGTTCTGGATGCGCTCTGTGCTCATGGACACAAACCGAAGCCGATGCCACCGCCAAAGCCTTCTAGGCCAAAGCCGTGTCCGCCACCATGCTTCCCGTGCTGTCCATTCTGCCCGCCGCCAAAGCCGCCCTGTCCGAATGGCTGTGTCCCTCCAAAACCTCCAGCACCACCCTGTCCGAGATCTGAACCGGAGCCAAAATCGGGACCAAGACCTCCTATGCCTCCACACCCGTGCGGCTGTGTCCCTCCAAAGACGGAACCAAAGCCTCCTGCACCACCCCGTCCGAGACTTGAACCGGATCCAAGCCCTCGCCCTTGCGAATCTCACAGAACGGAGCCCGGACCACACCTTCGACATTCCGGATCACGCAGCCCCGGCTTTTTCTTTCCGCCGTTTCGCTTTTAATGAACTGTAAACTACGCCACCTTGCGGAAGCGAAAATTCGCACCGACCTTTTTCAAGCAGATCAGACAGGTCGGAAAGATAAAAATACACGCTGACACCCACGCTGTCTGATCGCCGAAACAGATTGCCGTATAACCGTAGATCGGAACAAAGATCAGGCTGACCACGATCCTTGCCACCATCTCTGTCACGCCGGAAAATACTGCTCTGCCGGAATAGCCAAGTCCCTGTGTCGTCATGCGGCTCACATTCAGGATACCGAGACTCCAGAAGAAAAAGCCCTGACAGAACAGATACATTGCGGCAGCATCCAACACTTTATTTTCCCTGCTGCTGATAAAAATCCGGCACAGATCCCGTCCGAAGAAGATCAACAGAATTCCGGCACACAGACCATAACCCACAGCAACTGCCATTCCCTGAAAAAGTCCCTTGACGATACGTTTCTTTTTGCCTGCACCCAGATTCTGGCTACAAAAAACGGACACGCCCGTGGCGATCGCATCAAACGGACACATGAAAAACTGCTTCAACCGCAGTGCCGCCGTAAATGCAGAGACATACACAACGCTGTCGAGACTGTTATTGGCATACTGCATCACCATGCTTCCGATCGCCGTGATCGAATACTGCAGTCCCATCGGTACGCCCATAGTACACATGATCCGCACTCCGCGGCTCTGCACATGACAATCCTTTCCGGAAATCCGAAGCACCGGTACCTTTGTCCAGATGTAAATGCAGCACAAAATGCCGCTGACCGCCTGCGCCGTGATCGTTGCAGCCGCCGCACCGGCACAACCCCAGTGAAATACCAGAATGCAGACAAGATCCAATATAATATTTAACACGGTTGAGATCGCCAGAAATATAAATGGTGTTCTGCTGTCTCCCACCGATCGCAGGATGCTGGACATCAGATTATACAACAATGAAAACGGTATGCCGAGAAACAATATGATCAGATAATTATAGGCTCCCTGATAAATCTCATCCGGCGTTGACAAAAGATGCAGGATCTGCGGACAAAACAGCGCACAGACTGCCGTCAGGATCACCGCAAATACACCGGTCAGGAACATGGAATGAAAAATATGACTTCTCATCTGTGCCATATCTCCCGCACCGAAGCTTTTGGCGATCGGCACGCCAAAGCCACACGCCAGACCAATGCAAAAGCCGAGTACCAAAAACTGGACACTGCTTGATGCACCTACACTCGCCAGAGCATTCGCTCCCAATGCTCTCCCGACAATCGCCGCATCAATAATATTATAGGTCTGCTGCAAAACATTTCCGATCAAAAGCGGAACTGCGAATCCCATTATCAAAGGCAGTGGTCTGCCCTCTGTCATTTTCTTTGCCATAACTCATCACTCCAAATACTAATAAAAGCAAACAAAAGCTGACAGAAGCTTCATTTCTGAAACCTCTGCCAGCATATTTACATGACATAGATGCCACAATATTTCGGTTAAATTATTTAAGTGTAACCTTAGCACCCTCAGCCTCGAGCTTCTCTTTGATCTCGTTAGCCTCGTCCTTAGAAGCAGCCTCTTTAAGAACCTTAGGAGCGCCATCAACAACTTCCTTAGCTTCCTTCAGTCCAAGACCTGTTACTTCACGAACAACCTTGATAACCTTAACCTTGTTTGCACCAACTTCTGTAAGCTCAACATCGAACTCATCCTTCTCTGCTGCGCCTGCTGCATCTCCGCCTGCTGCTGCTACAACAACGCCTGCTGCTGCAGATACACCAAACTCTTCCTCACATGCCTTAACTAAATCGTTCAGCTCTAACACTGTCATGCCCTTAATAGCATCAATAAATTCCTGTGTAGTCATTTCTATAACCTCCGTATTATTTTCTTTTCGTTTTGTTTCAATAAAATGTTAATTATGCCTCTGCTGCACTATCGCCCTGCTCTGCGATCTGATTAAGCACACGAGCAAGATTGGTGATAGGTGACTGCAAAGAACCAAGCAGCTTGGAAATAAGCTCGTCTCTTGAAGGAATGCTTGCCAGTGCCTTAACACCGTCAACATCATAGAATGTACCCTCAACAACGGCACCCTTGAATTCCAAAGCCTCAGCCTCTTTCGCAACGTTATTTAAAACGCGGATAGGAGCTGTTGCATCTTCCTTAGAAATTGCAATAGCAGATGGTCCGTCTAAAAGATCATCGAGCTGTGCGAAATCAGTACCCTCGAACGCACGCTTCATCAGTGTGTTCTTGTATACCTTGTACTCACAACCTGCCTCTCTCAATCCCTTACGAAGTTTTGTGTCCTGTTCTACAGTCAGTCCACGATAATCAACAAGCACTACTGTAGTAGCGCCATCGATCTTCGCCTTGATTTCATCAACGATTGGCTGTTTTAATTCAACCTTTGCCATAAGATATCTCCTTTCCTGGGCAGTCCCATAATTTTTCCTGCCTTGGGAAGTTCTTATTAAAAAACCTCCCTGCGTAAACACAGAGAGGTGAAATCATCAAAATAATTACATCCTTCCTCGGTAGGCGGTTTCCTTACGCTGAGCTATCAGCACCTACTGTCTACGGCAGTATGACTTGTTTTCACAAATCGAATGACATATTACCACATTCATTCACAATTGTCAACCTTTTATCCTCATTTTTCTTGTCCGTTTATGTCTTAATTTTTTTCACACATAAATTTCCCATTCATATCTTAATTCTTCCACTTTTCCATGGTCAGGAATACTTCCACAGGTTTTTGATCTGCGGCACAACCCGTTCCAGATCCCACGTTCTCCGACTGTTCTTCCTGCTGTTCGGGTCGTTGATGATCACCTCGCCATCCTGCGTCACACCGGCAAGCACCAGAAAATGTCCTGCTGTTGTAAAGTCCCCCGGACGCATGGCACAAATGATCACATGCCCGTCCTCCAGCGTCCGCCGGATCGTTTCCGCATCACATGACATCTCTGTACCGTTTAAGCCCATCTTTGCCGCACCTTCTGTCATCAGCGACCATGCCGAGCCCTGACCATCCACATAATAACCATTCCTTTGCGCCATTTTCGCCACCCTCCACGGATTCCATTTTGTCTCTCCACGACTTTCCGCAACCATCGCAAGACACGTAGGACCACATCCGGTCAGCGCCATAAAATCATTACCGTACTTCCGGTAACCCCATCGCTCATCCCACTGAACAAGCAACGGCACGCTGCTTCCCTGATTCCCCTTCAGATCCTCGTCGGTCAGCTTAATCTTCTGCTTTTTGCCGGCATTTTCAGGATAATCCTTCACAAACTGTCTTGTCTCCCTGTTCTTTTTTGCAAGCTCCACCAGTTGATCCGGATAAGTTCCGTCTTCGTTTTTCAGAAACTGATCCTGTCCCAGAGAAATCCGCTCCGAAACCGCCTCCATTCCGTTCTTCAAAATATTTCCGGCACCGCCGTTCCACGTCAGCAGACGAAGCCCCCCGATCACCAGAAGCACCGTCAGCACAAGTCTTCGTTTCTTTCTTCTTTTCCATTTCCGCATCCTTTGTCCCCCATTTCTGTTTCTGTGTGATTACCATTATAGGATCTCCTGTCCGAAAATGCCTTTGCTTTTCCTCAAGAAAACCTAATGTTTCTCTGAATATTCCTGCGGCGTAATTTTACATTAAAGAAGCAATGTGATAAGATAGGGGCTGAAAACACAATACGAGAAAGGATAATCCTCATGAACGAAACAGAAAATATATCCGAAGAAACAACGGTCGATAAAAAAGAAAAGAAATTTTCTATTGTAGATACCCTGCAATTTCTGTTCCTGCTTGCTGTGATCGCACTGATCATATTTATCCGCCAGATGCCGCTTTTCACGGTAGACGGAAACAGCATGAACAACACCTACACGAACGGCGATCTGCTGGTCGGCGACAAGAAAGCAGAGATTGCCGAGGGAGACATCCTGATCATATACAGCGATGTTCTCAAGGAACGCATCGTTAAGCGCTGCATCGGTCTTCCTGGCGATCAGGTCGATATTAAGGACAACGTTGTGTATGTCAACGGCAAGGCTCTGACAGAGAACTATATCGCCGAGCCGATGAATACCTCCGATATGTCCATCCGGTTATCCGATAACGAATATTTTGTGATGGGTGACAATCGGAACAATTCCACCGACAGCCGTGAGATCGGACCGATCCGGAAGGACAAGATTGAGGCAAAGGTAACGCACAATCTTACAAAGCAGTATCACATCACACCCGTTCATCTCAAATGGTTTAAGCGCATCGTGATCATCGGCGCCGCCTGCTACATTATCTATACGATCCTTGGAAGCTTTCTGCTGCCGCTCTTTTCCGGAAAACGCGACACAGACGAGCCGGTGCATTCCGATCACGATCAGACAGAACAATAATGCCGCAACTGCTTTTATATGTTTCACAGACAAATATTTAACCAGCAAAAAGGGTGTCCCCAAAACGGGACACCCTCTGCTTTTTTCTATACTATATATATTTCAAAAAATAAATTCATAACGCAAGGAAGCTTGTTCACTTGCGCATGGCGGAGTTTCGGAGAAACTCCTAATATGAGTCCTTTAGGATTTATTTACTCTTCTTCTCTGTGATTGCTTCCATGCCACCCATATAAGGTCTTAATGCCTCCGGAATCTTAACACTGCCGTCTGCCTGCAGATTGTTCTCGAGGAATGCGATCAGCATACGAGGTGGTGCAACAACTGTGTTATTCAGTGTATGTGCAAAATACTTATTGCCGTCTTCGCCCTTCACACGGATCTTTAAACGGCGTGCCTGTGCATCACCCAGATTAGAGCAGCTTCCAACCTCGAAGTACTTCTTCTGACGTGGAGACCATGCCTCAACATCAATAGACTTCACCTTCAGGTCTGCCAGATCTCCGGAGCAGCACTCCAATGTACGAACCGGAATATCCAGTGAACGGAACAGATCAACCGTGTTCTGCCACAGCTTATCAAACCACTCCTTGCTCTCCTCCGGCTTGCAGACAACGATCATTTCCTGCTTCTCAAACTGATGGATACGGTAAACACCACGCTCCTCGATACCATGTGCACCCTTCTCCTTACGGAAGCACGGAGAATAGCTTGTCAGTGTGCGAGGCAGTGACTGTTCCTCCAGAATCGTATCAATAAACTTACCGATCATAGAATGCTCGCTGGTACCGATCAGGTAGAGATCCTCACCCTCGATCTTGTACATCATGGCATCCATCTCTGCAAAGCTCATAACGCCTGTCACGACATTGCTTCGGATCATATACGGCGGAATGCAGTAAGTAAATCCACGATTGATCATAAAATCTCTTGCATAAGCAAGAACTGCAGAATGAAGTCTTGCAATATCTCCCATCAGATAATAAAATCCGTTACCGGCAACCTTTCCGGCAGCGTCAAGATCAATACCATCAAAACGCTCCATAATCTCTGTATGATAAGGCACCTCAAAGTCAGGCACAACCGGATCGCCATACTTCTGAATCTCCACATTCTCGCTGTCATCCTTACCGATCGGTACGCTTGGATCAATAATATTCGGAATGACCATCATGATCTTCTGAATCTTCTCTGCAAGCTCCGGTTCCTTTGCCTGCAGCTCTTCCAGACGAGGGGCGATCTCTGCAACCTCAGCCTTTCTCTGCTCAGCCTCATCCTTCTTGCCCTGTGCCATCAGACCACCGATCTCTTTGGAGATCTTCTTGCGGCGTGCGCGAAGCTCATCAGCCTCCTGCTGTGTCTTTCTCGCCTCTGCATCGAGTGCGATCACCTCATCCACAAGTGGAAGCTTTTCCTCCTGAAACTTATTTTTGATGTTCTGTTTTACGATGTCAGGATTTTCTCTGACAAATTTCAAGTCTAACATTTCTTTTCTCCTTTATGATTTATTCGCTCAAAAAACATTTTTCAAATACAACGTTCTTCATGGCGCCATAATAAATCACGCCCTCAAACACATCGCATCCTATCTTTTTCGCATACTCCTCCTGGAGCCTGGTATGAATACCCCCACAGGAGACGGTAAGACCCATCTCCTTCGCCATCTCCACCGTCTTCTGAAATACCACGGTATCCTTTTCATTGATCATATGCTCGCTGAAATACTCTCCATGGAACTTAATACCGGTCACCGGCAGACGACGCATTGAATTAACTGCTGTATGATCGGCACCAAACCGGCTGATGATCACCCGGTACCCCAGATTCGTCAGGTTACGGATCGCCACCTCAAATGCTGTGGTCGCATCGGCGAAGAATCGCTCCGGAATCTCAAAAATGAAATCCTCCGGTTCCAGATTATTCCGCTCCACAACAATATTATGAATGCGCTCAACCGCATGCCGGGTCGACAGCTGGCTTGCCGTCATCTCCAGCGAAACAGGAATGACCGTATTGCCCTTTGCCTTCCAGGCACCAATGTTATCTGCAACCTCCTGCAGCAGATAGAAACTAAACTCCTCTAACTGCGTGCCGCGCTCCATCAGATGCATGATCTGCGTATACTCAAAATACTGACCATCCTTCATAAGGATCCTCGGTATCGCCTTGCACCCAATTACATGATCCTTATCCCCTCTGATACGCGGAAGATAGCTGATCTCGACCGTCCGTTCGTCCATCGCACGTCGGATCTCTCCCGCCATCTCGTCCTCGCGGGACAACTGCTGCTCCATATCCTCGGTATAGATCGCATAATGATTGCCGCGAAGTCCCTTAATGCTTCTTCTGGCAAGATCTGCTTTCTCCAACATTCCTAAAAGTTCGTGATCCTCCTGCTGGATCAGATAAACTCCAACCGTCGATCCGAAGTCAATGTTGTCCTCCTCCGCCTCAACCTCCTGCTGATGACGGACAACTGCGGACATTGCGCGAACCAGTTCCTTGTGACTTCCGTACTGAAAGAGAACGACGAAATAGTCTCCGTCTACTCTCGCACACATTCCATCCTTTGTCAAATGATTTAACAAAACATCCGAAAATGCTTTCAAAATCCGATTACTTACATAAAAGCCATAATGATGGCTGAAGCTCTGAAATTCATTGATATCCGCACAGATCAATGCATAGTGTGAATCCTCTCTCCGGTTCGACAGGATCTTCTCAGCCTTACGCAGGAACGATGCATACGGCAAAAGACCGGTGATCGTATCCTCTGTCTTCGCTCTTGCTGACGCCGCAAGCTTCTTCAGTTTGCCTGCAACCTGTGTAATCTCCAGATCTGCCGGCTTTGACTCCTGTGGCTTCAATGCCGTCTGTTCTCCGTCGGAAAGAAGCCTCGTCAAGCCATAGACAACAGCTCCCTTTCCCGGTCTCTTCTCCGTATAGGTACTGATCTGCATTCTGTGATAAGCACCGTGACTATTGATCACCCGGAAGACATCCTGATATCTGCCCTCCTGCTCAATCCAGAAATTGCGCATCTCCATAAACTTTGACACGTCATCCGGATGAATGATCGTCTGAAGCTTCTCGTCTGAAAACTGCCCCTCCAGAATAGACTCCGGCGAATACGACTCACCCAGATCGCCATCCCGGCGCAGCACCTGATTCTCCAGATCGTAGGTCCAGATTGTCTCCTTCAGCATGCTGGTGACCACATTCGAGCGGTGATTGTTGTCCGCAAGCTCTGCCTCCGCCTGCTTTCTGGCGGTAATATCCACGATTACGCACAGATAAACTGGCTTTCCATCGTCATCATCAATCCGCGTACCATTAATGTAAGACCAGCGGATCTCGCCACTTTTCGCCATAATCCGGTACTCCACCGCCAAAGGTCCCCGGTTCTCGATTGCCTGCCTAATAAGGCTCGTCACCATATCCAGATCCTCCGGATAAACAAGCTTCGAGGTATCATTATGAAACTGCATGCTGTACTCCGATCGGCTGTATCCCGCCAATCGGAAGAAACCATCATTCGCATAAAGGATCTTAAAATCATTCAGACGAACCTTGATCACACCACCCGGAATACTGTTTGCGATAAGATCCAGCTCTCTTTTGGCATTGTAGACATCCTGCAGATGCCGCTTAGAACCCGAAATATCCAGACATGAGCAATAATACACCATACTCCCCGGCTCCGCTTCTCTCTTCGCCGTAAAAGAAATCCAGATGATCGATTCATCCTTGCGCTTCGCCCGAAACTCCAGATGAATACTACCGCCCATACTGACCTGACGCGCCATCAGCGCTTTCATACGCTGCTTCTCCTCTGGAAGCGCCGGTCCCATGACCTTATTATCAAAGCATTCCTCAAACTCCTCCGGGGTATACTGAAACATTCTGTAAAATCCGTCATTGGCATATATGATCTGAGGCTCCGCCTGCATCTTCGTGATCATCATGCCGCACTCCGACATGCCTGCCAGTCTGGCAAATTGTTCCTTGTGTATCTCAAAGCCGCTCTCTGCTATCTTATCTGAAATCGTTTCCATACCACGCACCCCCTTTGTATCCTGAAAATCTCCTTATCTTACAGCTTCGCCGGACCGTCTCCGATCTGTACTACATAGAAATCGGCGGCATATCCGATTGCTGCCTTATAGGCTGTGCCAACCTTCTCAATAAATGTATCAACGGCATCATCCTTTACAATACTTACGGTGCATCCCCCAAAGCCTGCTCCTGTCATACGGGAACCGATCACACCTTCAACCTTCCAAGCTTCCTCCACCAGTGTATCAAGTTCAATACCGGTCACCTCATAATCATCTCTCAGAGAAACATGAGACGCATTCATCAGCTTACCGAACAGCTCAATATCATTTGCCTTCAATGCCTGTACTGCCTTGATCGTGCGCTGGTTCTCATATACCGCATGCTTTGCTCTCTTCTGGCGGGTTGCATCCTTGATCGCATCCCTCACCTCTTCAAACTGCTCCTCGCTCAGGTCACCAAGGCTGTCCACCTTCACCTTCTGCCGGATCTCCTCCAGAGCCTCCTCGCACTCTGCACGGCGCTCATTATACTTGGAATCTCCAAGACCACGCTTCTTATTGCTGCAGGAAATCACGATCTTTGCACCCTCCAGCTTGATCGGTGCATATTCAAATGAAAGATCTGCCGTATCCAGAAAGATTGCATGATCCTTCTTGCCCATAGCGATTGCAAACTGATCCATAATTCCACAGTTGACACCGTTGAAATTATTCTCCGAAAACTGTCCCAGAAGTGCCAGATCCTGATTGGAAATACCAAGATCAAACAGATCATTCAGAATATAACCCGTCAGCACCTCCACCGATGCAGAAGACGAAAGTCCCGAACCATTCGGGATATTACCAAACAGCATCAGATCAATACCACACGGGATCTCATAGCCCTTCTCACGCAACGCCCACATCACGCCCTTCGGATAGTTCGTCCATCCGGCATTCTTGCGCGGCGTAAGATCATCAAGACTTGACTCGATCACGTTCAGATGCTCAAAATTCATAGAATAAAAGCGAAGCTTATTGTCATTTCTCTTGCGAACGGCTCCATATGTACCGATCGTCAGGGCGCACGGAAATACATGTCCGCCGTTGTAATCGGTATGCTCACCGATCAGATTCACACGTCCCGGTGCAAAATAAACACCAATCTGTCCCTCCGCTCCAAAAATCTCCTGAAATCTCTTATAAATCTTTTCCTTCATGGTCTGTCCCTCCGTCGTGTTCTATGAAAGGGCTCGAAAATATCGCCCCTCCATCTGATGCTCCGGATCGATCCATTGATATCATTGCCGTGCATCATTATATAAAGTATATTATATACTATTCACGTTTGGAAAACAAGAAGGAGGATGGGATCGGGAGGGTGGATGCCTTTTGCCCCCAATATCATATTATATCTCTTTATTTTCCCTAAGATACTTCAGGAACGCCGTACAACCCTCCAGCACGTCATCGTACGTCACATCAAAATTGCCGGTGTACCACGGATCCGCAATGTCCCGATGACTGCCCGCAAACTCCAGCAGCTTGTACACCTTGCCGTCCGGGTCGCCCTTCAGCATGCGATGGAGATTTTTCATATTCCATTCGTCCATGCCGATAATATAGTCTGCCTCCTGATAATCCTGCCAGGTGATCTGCGTGGCGCGGTGCGGCAGCACCGGAATGCCGACCTCACGCAGCTTGCGGACAGTGCCGTGGTGTGGCTGGTTGCCGATCTCCTCCGTGCTGGTGGCACGGGAGTCGATGTGGAACTGATCGGTGAGGTGCTGTTCGTTGACAAGGTGCTGGAAAACGAACTGCGCCATGGTGGAACGGCAGATGTTGCCGTGGCAGATGAAACATACTCTAATCATAATTTCTCATATCCTTTTAATACCTTTCAATACCCAAAAGTTCTGTACACATCAATAATATTGAAACGATATATAATTTTTCATTATTTTCTTATTACACCCTGTAAATTACTATTTTCTTTCATTTGAAAGGTGTAAAAAAAGGTGTAAAATCAAGGTTTTTGCACCTTGTCATTATGAAGTTAAAAATTAAATAACTCTTCCTCTTCATTGTTTTCTAACTCCATTGTTTTCAGCGATTCCTGCATAATCATATTATTTTCCATTTGTGCTCTGTTTAGCATCTCATCCCTCACATCATCTACTTGCAAATGAGTATATCTCCTTTGTGTCTGCCCTACCGATCCTGGCGCATCTGCGGCACGGCGCAATGCGTAACTGTTCCTTACGTCCAGTGAAATCATCGTATTCAGTTGTCCGTGTCTGAAAGGATTATTTCCTGTGGACACATCTAAATTATAAAAGTAGATTTTGAAAAATGGTAGACTATTTGTTCCGATATAAATATTGATTTTGTCACGGTTTAGCATTAAACATCATTTTCACATTACGGATTATATTCTTATCCTTAGTCTGCTCCTATAAACAAAATAAAAAGGTAACTAAGAATTTTTTCTCAATTACCTTTCATTATCGTTCCATACAACTTATGACGGATAAAAACAGGCTATACCCTCCTACAGATTTTTATCACAACTCCTATCCTCCCCTACAGGAATCATCATTCATTTTTTTGAAGTTCTTTCACCACTTTTTGTGGGATAACAAAATGAAGTGTTCCCATGGAAGCCGGAGCTACATCCCCCTCTGCAAAGCAGATCACTATTTCATCTTTTCCATTGATATAAAACTGTTGGTTTTCATCAATCTTGTCAAACAATGCTACCGGTGTATCTGTATCCAGAAAATACACATTATTTTCATCCTTTTTCATATTTTGGCGCATCTGTTTCTTGATCTGTGCCGTAAGTACATCTACATAATCCGCATTCTCCGGGAACAGATTCGATAATTCCAGCAGGTTTCCGGTACTCTTTTCTATCGTATAGAAGGCATCCGCCTGGTATCCATCTGCCTGGGAGGAGAACGCAGACAGCATAACACAATAATATTTCGAAGAGTTCGTGACCACCTTGCTATCCACGGTCAGAGAGGAGTAGCCCAACGCCCCGACCTGCTTCTTAAATTCTTTGAGCAGCTTCTTGGTCTTTTGCTCCATCTGCGCATTGATCTCTTTGACTGATTTGTGCGCCTGTTTTCCGGTTTCCTCGGAGTCATCCATCCCTGCTCTATCTGCATAGATTTTATTCCATTTTACGTCTGCACTATGCCTTCCATCATCAAACCGGTATTCCCGGAATGTAACCAGCTTAAAGTATTCTCCTATCACTGGCAAACTCTGCATGGCATAAGCCGTTGCTTTATTAAGATTTGGAAGCAGAATACTCAATGCTAGCATGGCTGCCATGCCGGCAGCAACATACCATCTGTGAGGTTGTTTCTTCGTGACAGCACAAGCAGCATAATCTGCCTCCTTCACATAGCAGTCCCGTATTCCTCCCATTGCCTGCAGCAGTTCCTTGCTGCTGATTGTATTTTTGATCCTTCGGCTCATCTGATTCCTCCATTCCATGCATTTGAAAATTCGTTACTATCCGTTCTATCGGTCAGACACTGCATGATATTCCTTCATCAGCTTTGTATTTTCCATAATAAATGGCTTTGCCGTATCCTGCCCCCATTCCGTGTCATACATTCCCATCAGATAATCATTCAGCTGTTCTTTGCTTTCAAAACGGGTTACCTGATAAGGAAGTTGGAATGACAGCTTTTCAATAAACAGATATTTATGATTCTTTGTCGGCACCAGCACGCCGGTATGACCCACAAACAGTTCATTTTCCGTTTTGCTGAAACTGGAATGCAAAACGACGCTGATCAGAGTTGCCTTTGTCTTGCCGGAAACAGAAATCTTTTTGTTTTTCCAATCCTTTGCCCAAATTGCTGCATGTGTTGCCACATTCTTCGTATATTTCGTCTGCACCGTAGAGAATATACTCTCAAATGCTTTTCTCTGCTTTCCTGAAAACTTCTTAGTCGGTGCATTCTTTAACGCATCCTGATCCATAAACAGCTGCGACGGATTCGCTTTTCCGGTATTGCCGACCTTAATATAGTCCTTCATCAGATCATAGGCAGTAATCCTGCAGTTATAACCGATAAACAGTTTATTTTTCTTCAGCCAGAGCTTACTGATCCGGTTTTCATTATATACCGGTGGCTTTTTTCCCATCTTTTTGAAGCCTTTTTTTACCAGACTGGTATTTTTGATGGTTTTATTGTAGCTTACAACATCCTTCAGCCACGCATCCGCTGTTTTGGCAGAGATTCCCGCTGACAAAAGGGCACTCCTTACTTCTTTTCGTGACCTTGCATCTGCAAGATTGGAATATGCCGGCTTCTGTTGTTCTGCCGCCACAGACACCTCTCCTGTCGCAAACATACTGACTAACATTGCAGTCAATAAAACATAACACAATATCTTTTTCTTTGACATAACTATTACCTCATTTCTTAATTCAGCCCTGATTTTTTCACAGGCTTGTTTCTAAATATGATATCCTTCCTTTTGCAAATGTATCTTTAAGGACTTCCGCATACGGTGCAATCCCACCTTGACTGCGGACTCCGTCATATGAAAATGCTCTGCAATCTGGTATATCTCATCCAGATAAAAATACCTTCGGACAAAGATCTGTCGTTTTTTTGACGGCAGTCCGTCCAGATACCGGTTGATTGCTTCCTCAAGATCCCTCCGGTCCATTTCCTCTCTCACATTATCATGCGCCAACGATGCACACTCCTTTAATTCCTCCAACGACTGATCCACACTGTCCCCACAGCGTTTTCCGGCATGCAGATGATCATATCGGTTGATTGCCAGATTTCTGGTTATTTTGCCCACATATGCCGACAAAATCTCAGGTACTGTCGGCGGAATGGACTCCCACAGCTTCAGCCAGGTATCATTCAAGCACTCCCTGACATCCTCTCCATTTCCTAAAATACGATAAGCGATGGAACTGCAATATCTTTCATACTTGTCCGCAGCATTTTTAATGGCAGCCTCATCACGGCACAGAAATTGCGCAATAATCTCCCGGTCATCCCATGCCATTTGTTCCCCCTTTGAATAGTATGATGATTCTGCCATTTTTCTCTCCTTTTGCTACTGCAGGTCTATTCCTCCTGATTCTTTGCAATGCATTTCTGGCTGTTTTTGTCTATTGCATCATAATATAGTTTTGCATAGGCTTTGCATCCGGAAGAGGTCAGATGTACTCCATCGGATACAAACCACTTTGGGTGCCCTTCTGCAAGAGATGCCCAGTCAATAATCTGCACATTTTGGTATTGCTCTGCCATGGATCGGATCTGGTGATTAGCCTCTTCCTGCCACTGCAAATGCTCCCCGAAGGCTGTGACCCAATAGATCTTCCGGTCCTTTCCAATCGCACGAATCAGCTCTTTGCCGACAGCATCGGAAAAGGTTCCGTTCGTTCCCAGAGCAAGCACGACTGTATCTCCTAATTTTCCTTTTGATTTCAGGTCTTCAACAATATCCTTCGACTGAACAACCTGTCTGGATACCTTGGCATCAATCATACAGTCCGGTAGCTTTTTCTTTACTTCCTTGGAAGCACCAAGCAGAACGGAATCACCAATTGCGGTAATACTCTGCCCACGGATGCTGGCATTGTCATCTTGATCCGTTTTCTCTAAGGGAGCCTTTTTCATTTTTTCCACTTTACCATCGGCCGGTGCTTTCTCTTTTGAAGCTTTTCCCTCGTCAGCAATCCTCCTGTGTTGTTGCTGTGACATTGCCTGTGCTTTTACGGCAGTATCCTTCACAGCGTCCCCCGGCAGCTGATGTGCAGTGATCACACAGACAGCCAGTACAATACAGGCTACAGAGAATCCGGTGCTGGTATAACCTATGACAACACCATCCCCCTTCGGGTCCTGTTTTTTCTTATATTGAAAAAATGCCATCAGTCCATGCATCGCAGATGCCGCAAAAACCATCAGTATCATCTGTACACACCAGGATACCGGACCAAAGTTTTTCTTATAATACCCAAACAGAAAAATGATCGGATACATCCACAGATAAAGCTCATAACTTATTCTTCCTACTAAGGCAAAGGGACTTTTGTCTAGCCATTTCCCCGTACTTCCCGCCGAAATCAGCAAAAGAATCAGTGCACAAAGTATTCCATCTGCAAACATTCCCCCTTGGTATATATACGGCATCTGCCCTTCCGCTATGAAATAGGCTCCCGTCATCACCACGAGCCCTGCTGCTGTCAGGCTGTTTATAAACCATAACGGCAGCCTTCTTTGTACAAAGGATATCACATCCTTCTGAATCATTGCAATAAACATTCCCAAAAACAGGGCATATATTCTTGTATCTGTCCCATAATAAAGCCTTGATACATCCTCTGTCGGACGATAGATAATGCTCATACGAAGTCCACCAAGAATCACCAAAACAAGCACAGCTGTTCTGGCAACCGTCATGGATGTATGCTTCTTCAGTTTCCGAAGAAGCCAAAACAACAGCGGCCACATAAGATAAAACTGCATTTCTATGGCAATCGCCCACAGATGTGTGTATGGTGACTGCTGGCTCATCCTTGCAAAATAAGATGCATTCTGCCGGATCTGCCAGAAATTATTATATCCCCCAACAACGCTTAAAACCTCACCGCCCTTGCCCTTTGCCACCTCCGGCATACTGACCGCCAGAATGCCCCACACTGCAATGATCATAATGAGCAGAGGAGGATAAATCCTTATACAACGCTTTTTATAAAATCTGCCTGCTGCATATTTCCCATGTTCCAGGTCCCATACGGATGTTTTATAGATCAGATATCCGGACAGTACTAAAAACATATTGACTCCGAGAAAGCCGCCCGGAAACCGCCCCGGCATTACATGGTAAAGGACAACTCCCAATATAGCAAAACCCCTTAACGCATCCATCCCTTCTATGTGCCGTTTTTTCTTTTGTTCCTTCATTTTCCTGCTTCCTTCCTACTGCAATAAGTTTTTTTTGCGCGCTATATATTATGACAGCAATTTGAAACAAAAGGTTACATTTTTATTATTTTTTCATATCATCCCGCAGGCACCTAAGATAACCGATCAACCTTTCTCGGTATTCTTCCGGAAGATATCGCATTTCGTCTTTTGTTTTTCCGATATTCACTTGGTGCGGTTTTATAGCGTTCTTTAAACACTCTGTTAAATGTTCTCTGACTGTCAAAACCGCTGTCCAGACAGATATTCAGGATCGTATCACTGGTATTTACCAATCTTGTACATGCATAGCTCAATCTGGCATCATTAAGATACTGATTGAAATTACGATGAAATGTTTTAGAAAATACTCGTGACAAGACATACTTACTTACTCCAAGATCATGCGCCATCTCTTCTAGAGAAAATTTTTTCCTAAAATTTCCCGACACATAAGATACTGTTCTGTATATCAAATCATCACTCCCCACGCAACTTTTTTCCACCAATTCCATTTTTCCTATACATCTTGCCAGCACAATTTGAACATAAGCTTGAACAATCATAGGTTCGTTTTCTTCCATTTGGATAATCGCCTGAATTGCATGATAAACATCTGGTTCAATCTGCCCCGCACGAATAACCGGATATTTAGGAGCATATCCTTGTATTTTATCTTTAAATACTCCTGCAAAAGAAGACGGAACCAAGATATAATCCGCCCGGCTCGTTTTTTCTGAAAACACTTGATAATGATGAATAATATCAGAAAAGACAAATCCGATATCACCCTTTTCCATATGATATAATTCCTGCCCCACTCCCATCTCAAGTGTTCCTTCCGTTACGCACACAATCTCCAATGCATTATGTAAATGTGGAGATACATGTTTTGACACTCTTTGCGCCGCATATACCTCTTCCTTTGTTTCCTTAAACGTCAAATGCATTGATACATCTCCCCTTTATTACTTAATTGTTGATTTCCTCTGCAACATTTGTCTACATTTTCTTTTAATTTGGCAAGCATTCTTATCCAGCCTGTCCTATAATGAACTTGCAAACAAGGAAAGGAGGAGTACAAAATGAGCAGATTCAAAAATTATATGAACAACCTTTTAGCTTTCTATGAAGGATACTTTGAGCATGTATATCATGCATAATCCGGCTAAAAGGACTATTTGTGAAAACTGAATACTGAAAAAGCAGACCACTTCACAAATGTGAAATGGTCCTTTTTTTATATGCAGTCCAAAAATCGCTGAAAAGCTGCCTTTCCTTCCGGTGTTCTCTTATAAACACCTGCACATTCCAAAACTTTTGCAAAAACAATTCCTATTTCTTTCTGCACAATTGCATGAATATTGTCGTCTGTGATTTCATAGTTTGGCATCCATTTCTCTGCCCACTCTGCATGTGATTTTGTCAAATCGCTTTCCCACAGATTCTCCTTATTCAATATTCTGCGTTCCAGCTCTGCCATTTCTTTTTGCAGTCTGGCAGGAAGAACCGCTAAGCCCATCACCTCAATCAAGCCAATATTTTCTTTTTTGATATGATGGTATTCCGGATGCGGATGATATACACCCATTGGGAACTCCTCTGTCGTAATATTGTTTCGCAGTACCAGATCTAACTCAAATAGGTTGCCCTTTTTTCTCGCAATCGGTGTGATCGTGTTATGTGGTACTCCATTGGTTTCGCTGAAAATAAACGCTTTCTCATCTGTATATCTGCGCCAAAGCATCAAGATATGATCTGCAGCCTTTACTATTGATTCAGTATTTTCTCCCTGCAGGCGAATCACAGACATAGGCCATTTTACAGTTCCTGCATGAACATCCGGAAATTGTTTTAATGAAAATTCCATCTCATAAGGAGCCTTTGCCATTGCAAATTCATATCCGCCTCCTTGAAAATGATCATGGCTCAGTATAGAACCACCTACTATCGGGAGATCTGCATTCGATCCTGCCGTATAATGTGGAAACTGCCGCACAAAATCCAACAATTTAGCAAAAACCGCTTTATCAATTTTCATCGGAATATGCTTATCATTAAAGATAATGCAGTGTTCGTTATAATATACATACGGTGAATACTGCAGATTGTATTTTTCTCCACATAAAGTGATTGGTATAATCCGATGATTCTGCCTTGCCGGGTGAGAAAGATGTCCCGCATACCCCTCATTTTCTTTACACAGCAGACAGCTTGGATAACCTGACTTTTTTGCCTTTCCCGCCTTTGCAATATCACGAGGATCTTTTTCCGGTTTTGAAAGATTGATGGTTATGTCCATTTCTCCAAATTCTGTATCTGCCGCCCATTTTTCGTCTTTTGCGATCCGGTCGGTTCTAATGTAATTTGTTGCCTGGCTAAATTGATAATAAAAATCTGTGGCAGTTTTTGGTGAAATATTATACTTTTCAAAAAACTGCCTGCGGACTACCGATGGTGGAGGCGTTAATTCTCCCATAATCTTTGTATCAAACAGATCTTTTTCTGTGACTGTCTGTTCTTCCAGCATCCCCTGTTGGTATGCGTATTCCAACATATCATTTAAAATCTGTGACAGTTTTCTCGGCTGAACCTGTTCTACCACTCCATCGTGTTCCGTTAAACGGAACAGTTCCAATAAACGGTTCGTTACATATACTTCATCGGCAGGATCAACTAAGTCCCTCTTTAATCCATACGCAACAAGTTCATTAATACACTCATTTATCATGGTACTTCCCCCCTTTACACATTCTGGTATCCATTGGGATGATTTTTATGCCAGTTCCATGCTGTATCTATAATTGTTTCCAAATCTGCATATTGTGGATTCCATCCCAACACTTCCTTTGCTTTCGCACTGGAAGCGATCAGCATAGATGGATCTCCTGACCGACGTGGTTCTTCCTTCGCCGGAATTGGATGTCCTGTCACTTTTCTCGCAGTTTCCACAACCTCTTTTACCGTAAAGCCAACTCCATTTCCAAGATTGAATATATTGCTGTCATTTCCATCACGAAGATATTTCATAGCAAGAATGTGTGCCTGCGCCAGATCATTTACATGAATATAATCTCTGACACAAGTACCATCTTTCGTATCATAATCGTTTCCAAAGATGGAAATATACTCTCTCTTTCCGTTCGGCACCTGCAGAATCAAAGGAATAAGATGCGTTTCCGGATTATGTGCTTCTCCTATCTTTCCATTTGGATGAGCACCACAGGCATTAAAATATCTCAAAGAAACATATCTAAGATCATGTGCAGATGCTGTCCATTTGAACATTTTTTCCATAGACAGCTTTGTTTCGCCGTAACAATTTGTCGGAAGAGTACGGTCTGTCTCCATAATCGGAATGCGTTCCGGTTCTCCATAAGTTGCTGCCGTAGAAGAAAATACAATCTTGTCCACGCCATGTGCAACCATACTCTCAAGCAGTATCTCCGTACCACACAGATTGTTATTATAATATTTCAGCGGCTTTATCATGCTTTCACCCACCTGCGAATTTGCCGCAAAGTGGATAACTCCATCTATATTTTCTTTATCAAACACGGAATCTATAAAAGTGCGATTTCGGATGTCCCCCTCATAGAACTTAGCCTCCGGATGAACCGCTGCACGAAATCCCGTCTCAAGATTATCTACAACTACTACATCATTTCCTGCTTCGATCAATTCATAAACTGTGTGGGAACCTATATATCCAGCTCCACCTAATACTAAAATGCTACCCATAACCATTCCTCCTTGTCTTTACGGAACAAAAAGCATTGCCTGTAATTGTTTATTCAATTAAGACAATGCTTTCCTGTTACCAGTTTCTGCTCATTATTGCTGAGCGGTTTCTACTGTAATTCCCTTTTCTTTTTTGATCTTTGCATTTGTCTCCTCCACATTCATTCTGGAAAGGATAAACATAATAAGTACATCAAAGATCAGTGGCAGCCAAAGATACATAAACTGCATCATATTCAACGCAGACTGTGGCTGAACAGCATGTGTTCCCACATAGCCACTAAGTTCTAAGAGCCATCCTACGACCGCCGTTCCAATACCTCCGCCAATCTTAACGCCAAGTGAAGTACAGGAATACATCGTACCATCCACACGCTTTCCCTGTGTCAGGTATGTATACTCGGAACAAGATGCGATCACTGCATTCATGTCTCCCTGCCAAGGTCCCTGTCCTAATGCTGCTAATGCTGTAAATGCCATCATCAAAGGAATACTTCCCATATATCCGGCAACAACAACAAGAGCTCTGCCAATCACGGCAAGGATGTAACCTCTCAAGTTCAGCTTATACATACCATTCCACTTTCCAACCAGTGTTGGTGTAAAGATTAATGCAATGATAAGAGGAATGTTTACCGCCCAGGCAAATTGTCCAAACAGATTTTTGTTTTTCAAAACCCAGGTCATATAATAAATACCGGCACCGATCATTGCACTGTATAACTGCTGCAAAATATAAGTACCACAGATCATCAGATAAAATTTATTCTTTACCAGCAGCTTGAATGCTTGAACCAGCCCATATTTTTCCTCTTCACCTGTTGTGTCTCCTTCATTTAATTCCTCTTCTGGAAGTTCTTTAACAGATAATGCGGAAATAGTATTCACAACCAATCCGATCACTGCATAAATAATTGCAACCATACGCCATGCGGCTGCATCTCCACCACATTTTGCAACAAATCCAACAGTAACTGCTTGAATCAGAAGACTGGTTGAAAAAGCAAAAATGAAACGGTAAGAACCCATCTGCACACGCTCTTTACTGTTCTTGGTAACAAGTGATGTCAGAGCAGAATAAGCAATGTTATTTGCCGTATAAAACACTCCATTCAACAGCGTATACGCAATAAAGAACCACGCATACTGTGCCGTCCTTCCAAGACTTGTTGGAACTGCAAAACAGGCTACCAATGTAATTGCACAACCAATGTAACCATACAGCATCCATGGTCTTGCCTTTCCCATCTTACTATGCGTCTTATCAATCATTGATCCAAAAAAGATGTCTGTAAATCCATCGAATAATTTGGAAACGGCAATCAATGTTCCCACTATACCGGATGCCAATCCAATCGTATCTGTCAGATATACCATCACAAATGATGTCAGGAATGCATACACTACATTTCCCGCAATATCACCAGATCCGTATCCTATCTTGTTGTACCATTTTAAGTATTTCTTTTCCTCCATAAGAATCGCTCCTTCACTATTTGTTATTTAGAAACCCCTGTCGTCTATCGTTTTTGTCTTTTCTAATTGTTTGTTGTCAATTTTCCAGAGAAAATTTTGACTGTCCGGACAAAATCTTCATCTTCTCTGGAAATTTGCTTTGGTTATCAAGTGTCTTGTATTATCCTTTTACAAACGGAATTAATTCAAACTGAAACTGAAATGCTTCCTCATCAAACCGATATTTATCCATGACATCCGGTCCACAGCTATTTGAACCAATTCCATTCATTGCATAATCCATACAGAATACGGTGCTATCCGATTCTTTCAATTCATAATTGTGTGATACCCGTTCCAACTCCTCCTGTGTATAAACAGAAGCGTTAAATGAAAATGGATTCTTTGAAACTGCTGCAATTCCACATTGACCATTTGTAAGCTCTACATAATCACAGTCATAATGGCTTCCATTCTCCTGTGGACGAATATAATCTTCATGCATCTGAGCCACCTTCGAACGGAACAATCCATGACAGGAAGCCTGGTGTTTATCCCGGTAGCTTTCCTGTGGTCCCATTCCAAAATAAGTAATCTCATCCATTTTCTTATTCAAAAACATCCGAATTCCAAACCTTGGCAGATCCGGGAATTCTTTATCTTTTACTGCCTTTATAACCGCCTCTATTTTCCCGTCTTCGTTGATCTTCCATGTCATTTCCACATCCAAAATCTTTTGTACGGTATCAGCTACCACTGCCAGATGCTCCATGATCAGCACACCGTGCTTGTTCTGAAGCACCTCTATACGGTATGCTCTGGTATAGGCAGCATCATAATGTGCCTTTTTCCATTCCAGTTTTATATACATATCGTTATCCGTCGGAGCCCGCCAAATATTCAATTCCATTGGATGGTTAATATAACTTCTTCCGGCAAACTGCATGTTCTCAAACAATCCGGTACGCTTATCTAAAACATAAGTAAAATCCTTTGCCTGTAATACGATCTGCTTATCGTTTTCCTTAACAGCAATGGTTCCGATTACTTTTTCCTGCTCCAGCCACTTTACAGCCTGTCTGTTTCTATCATCCTCATTTGCAAGCTTCATTTCATCAAAACCTAATTCATACCCCTGTTCAAGCAACGGCATTTCCTTTTTCAACCGGTAAATAAGCTTCAGATAAATCTTACCGGTATTTGGAACCTGCAGCTTCAACTCCACTTCCGCATCGCTATGGGGTGATGCAACAACATTTGCCAGTTTTCCTTTTTCCACAGTCAAGCCATCCTGTGTCATTTCATAGAAAATATCCACATAATCCTTCAAATCATCAAAATCCATATAATTGTGAAGAACCATCTGTCCGTTTTCTTGGTCATAAGACACGATTCTCACCGGACGATAGACATTTTTATATTCCAGCAGTCCCGTATGCGGTGTACGATCCGGATAGACCAACCCGTCCATACAGAAATTGCCATCATGAATGGTTTCTCCATGATCCCCTCCATAATAATATCTGGTCTTTCCATTTTCTGCCGTTCCATGTGCGATCGCATGATCACACCATTCCCAGACAAACCCGCCACACATCCGGTCATCCTTATGAATCATCTGAAAATAATCTTCGAAATCTCCCGGTCCGTTTCCCATACTATGGCAGTATTCTACCAGCAGAAACGGTTTGCTTCCGTCATTTTTCAGATAATCCTCTATCTCCTGCAGTGACGGATACATCCGGCTGTAAAGATCCAAATTGTCATAATCATAGGTAATATCATAATTACGGTATCTTGCACTTTCGTACTGCGTGATCCTGTCCGGATCAAACTTCTTTGTCCATGCAAGTGCCTTTTCAAAATTACATCCATACGCACTTTCATTTCCCATAGACCACATTACAATGCTTGGACGGTTTTTGTCTCTCTGTACCATAAGCTGGACACGGTCCACAATTGCCTTTTCCCATGCCGGATCATCTGCAATCTTTTCATTCCAACGGCGAAAACGGTTCTGGTCTGTATCCTCCTTCCGGTACAGCATAAATGGTCCATGTGCCTCAATATCCGCCTCGTCAATCACCATAAATCCATATTCATCGCACATCTGATAAAAATATGGTGCATTTGGATAATGACTGGAACGAATGGCGTTAAAGTTATGCTGCTTCATCAACATTAAATCCTTTTTGATCTGCCGGGCATCGATCACAAATCCTGTTTCCGGATCAGAATCATGGCGGTTGACTCCACGGAATTTAATCTTTTCTCCGTTAAAATAAACAACCTTGTCCTTAATTTCAATCGTCCGGAAACCAATCCGATCAACGATCACTTCATCCGGCATTGTCAAAATAACCTGATACAAATAAGGATTCTCCGCATTCCATAAAACCGGATTTAACACGGTCAGTTCTAATACACCATTCTCTGCTGTTTCCCCTCTTGCTACGACTGCTCCATATTTATCTTCTATAGTAACTTTCGTTTCCACCGGTTCTGCAAAATGCATATCCAATTTCACAACAACGCTGTCTTTTTCTACATCTGTCGTAATGTAATAATCTCTGATTGTCTTTTCCGGTCTTTTCAGCAAATAAACATCTCTGAAAATGCCACTCATCCGAAACTTATCCTGATCCTCCAAATACGATCCATCACACCATTTGAGCACCAGAACCGCTAATGTATTTTCCCCTTCATTCAACAAGTCTGTTACATCAAATTCACTGGTAGCGTGAGGCACCTGACTGTATCCGGCATAAGCACCATTTACCCATACATAAAAACAGCTATCGACACCTTCAAAATTCAGAAATGCTTTTGATGCCTTTTCTTCTCTGTGATATTCAAAGTTATGAACATATGCTCCACATGGAATATCCTGCGGCACATATGGTGGATCGAATGGAAACGGATAACGAATATTCGTGTACTGATGCGTGTCATAACCATCCATCTGCCATACACCCGGAACAGTTACCTGATCAAACCCGGAAACATCATAGCCTTTCTCATAAAATGATTCCGTTACGTCATAAATGCTGTTATAATACTGAAACTTCCACTCTCCGTTTAACAGCTGAAAACGATCCGATCTTTCCCGATGCTCCACTAAATCATTCATACGAACTGATGCCGGAATGTAATATGTTCTCGCCGGCATTGTCTTGTCGTGCATAACATTCAAATCTTCATAAAAGCGTGGTACGAGCATTGTGTAATCCTCCTTTAATATATATTTTTTTATTCACCGCATTAGGCAATCAATAAAATACCTTCTGTGTCTCATTATCTTCCGTCCTTGTATTACCTTGAAACCATCATACATTTTTGCAAAGAAAATGTCCATAAACAGAAATGGACAAAATATGCACAAAATGATACACTAAAGTAAATACTGTTTTAGTTCTTCTCAAATATTGACTACTTGTAGTCAGATATTTAGGAAGGGTTAAAACTATATGCGCGTAGCTCTCACCGAAAAACCGTGGATTTTGAGGTGGCATTCACTTTATAACTCCGGTTCACCATTGACTGCTAACAGTCAGACATTTCACTTTCCAAAGGAGGACTCAAAATGTATATAAATTCCGGTTATCACAACCACTCCCTTATCGACTTCAAAGACAAAAGCCGACCACTTATTGTAGGAAGCTGTGGCACCTATCGCCTATCCTCACACCCAAAGCTTCCAACTTATCGTCCCAGAGGAAGACTTGACTTTCAAATCATATATATAGCAGCCGGACGAGCTCATTTTCATTTTGACAACGCAGATGACGATACTGTCGTTACAGCAGGAAACATAGTACTTTACCGCCCCAAGGAATTCCAGAAATATGAATACTATGGCATTGATAAAACAGAAGTTTACTGGGTGCATTTTACCGGAAGTGATGTAAAGAACATTTTAAGAAATTATGGTTTCCCGAATGACCAGCGTATCTTCCATGTTGGAACATCTCTGGAATACGAACGTATTTTTAAACGCATTATTTTAGAATTGCAAAGATGTCAGGATGATTACGAAGAAATGCTGACACTGCTGCTACACCATTTACTGATCATTTTTCACCGGGAGTTTACTCGTAAACATGTACTAAAAAACGAATACCTCGATCATGAAATGGACACTGCAGCGTCCTATTTTAACGAAAACTATAACCGTGATATCAACATCGAAGAATATGCTGTTTCCAGAGGAATGAGTGTCAGTTGGTTTATTCGGAATTTCAAAAAATTTACCGGTACAACACCTATGCAGTTCATCACCTCCATCCGAATCACTAATGCTCAGATGTTATTAGAAACCACAAATTACGCCGTAAATGAAATTGCACGCATTGTCGGTTATGATAACCCACTGTATTTTAGCCGACTGTTTCATAAACAAAAAGGCTGTTCACCATCTGAATATCGAAAACTTTTAAAATGAACCAATAAAAGAGGCTCTTTGAGTGAATGATGGGAGTGTCCCCGATACGAGCCCAGCTGGAAATCTACTTTGAAGAACGGCTGGAAAAAGCAGAATTCTAGGGAAATCTATTTGACATGTGCATTTATACCTGTATAATGCAGATAAGAGCAGAGAACCAAAATCTGGTCTCTGCTCTTAGTAACTATCAATAAAATCTTATGTCAGTTTTTTGAGTTTACACAAAACTTGAAACGGTCTCATAAAACCTAACTTTGCTGTAACATTTTGATTTTATTGTACTGCTAAATTTTTTATTGCAAATTTTTACGCATCCATGTATGCGGACAATATTCATCCATATGAATATCATTCAACTCCGTATAGCCCTGTTTATTATAAAAATCTGCAAGTTCCTACCGGAATGTCTCCTTCAAAAAGCAACACATGTTTAGCAACATCATCTATCTCATCAAATTCATCTTTAAATCCCTGTTCCTTGATGAACACTTCTTCCCGTATTGTCTTTGCTTCACAAAAAGCTGAGCATCTAGCCCAGCTCAAATTTAACCATTCTCCTATATTGCTTTAAACATCTTCTGTAACACCGGCTTCTCCCCTTGCGTCCGTTCCAGTTCTTTTCTGGCATTCTGCAAGTCCTCCAGCCTTCTCAATTCATCCTCTGCATCCTCAAGGCCTAAATGCGTATAGGTGTTAAGTGTAACTCCTATATCACTATGTCCCATAACGATTTACAAATGTCACTTTCTCATGATCTACTTTTTCACTTTTTGGAA
>OLGE01000827.1_pt1 | contig 34277 bp, 33 predicted proteins | sample 1605151 | NCBI WGS metagenome assembly OLGE01 (sample SAMEA3888912, study PRJEB22519) | human gut metagenome | biome: human gut; feature: human-associated habitat; material: faeces | place: Denmark | collected 2010
ACAACCCTCTGCTGAAGAAACCAACGCCGACAGGCACGGCAACAGCAACGAAGTCACAGCGGCTGCCGCCCATCACGCTCTTCTCCTTCGGGATTGACTCGCTGCAGGTGGGCGTGAACAACACCAACGCTGTGCAGCCCACGCCGCTGGTGCTGCGCTGCGAGCAGCTGCACTCCTCCCTGCTGCGCGCGCCGCAGGCTTCCGGCGAGACGAGCGCCGTACAAAAGGCGCTCAACAGCGCCCTTGGTGTAACCGCGACCCTGAAATACCCTGCCAGCGGCGATTTTCTTTCCCCTCTTTTGTTTGGCGATTGGGATGGTGACGGCCAGGATGAAGCCGCCGTGCTGTACACGCTGGATGCCTCTGCGGGCAATGTGTACCTGGCTGTTCTGGAACCGACCGAGGAAAACGGCTGGCGGGTGACGCAGACGGCAGAAGGGCTTTCCAGCGAGGTGGAAAGCGTGAACACCGCCCATCTGCGGGATGAAAATTCCTTGCAGATCCTTGTCGGCTATGCCAGCGCCCAGGGCGACCGTTATATGGTGGTGTATCTGTACACCGAGGATGGCCTGCAGATCATCATCAAGCAGGCATACACCGAAATGATCCTTGCCAACCTGACGGGCGGAGAGGGCACCCAGGATTTGGTATTGGCCCTGCCTGCTGAGCAGGAGGGCGGCGGCCTGAACCTGCGCCCTGCGTTCGGCGGAGAGGTCGAGGATGTCGTCCAGCTTCGCGGCGAGCGCGGGGGCGTCGCCGGGGGGGACGAGCCAGCCGGTCCTGCCATCCTCGATCGTCTCGCACGCGCCGCCGTGGGCGGTGGCGACGACGAGCCGTCCCATCGCCTGGGCTTCGGGGATCGTGCGCCCGAACGCCTCGGGCTGGGCGGAGGAGGCGTTCACGACGATGTCGCTGAGGGCGTAGACCTTCTGCATTTCGCGGGTATGGTCGCGGAAGACGACCTGCGTCTCGTCGGGGAGGCGGGAGGCGAGTTCGCGGAGGTGGTCCGAATAGTCGGTACGCCCCTGGTCGGAGCCGATGAAGAGGACGCCGAGGCGCTTGTGGCGCATGCGGGCGAGGGCTTCGAGGAAGACGGTCTGGCCCTTCCAGAAGGTGAGGCGGCCGGGAAGGGTGATGATCGGCAGGTCCTTCTTGAAATGGTAGTAGGCGCACTTCTTCTGCTCGGCCTGTTCGGGCGTGACGGCGTCGGGACGGAAGAAATCGGTGTCCGCTCCTCGGGGAATGCAGACGAGCCGCGCGGGGTCGGGGTGGTAGGTCTCCAGGATGTGCCGCCGAACGTAGTCCGAGACGCAGATCGTGCGCAATCCCTTCAGCATGATGCGGTTATAGGGGATCTTGAGGAGGTGCGGGCGCGTTCCGTAGACGCCGTGGAAGGTCGCGATCCAGGGGATACCGCACCTCTTCGACGCCCAGTGGGTGGACCAGGCCGGCGCGCGCGACCGGACGTGCAGCAGGGTGAAACCCTCCCGCTTCGCGAGGCCGGCCAGAAGGACCGCGTTCCGGCGGATCGTGAAGGGGTTCTTGCTCATGAGCGGCAGGGTGAAATGGGGGATTTCCAGGTCGTCGAGCATCTTGACCATGGGGCCGCCCTGCGAGGCGACCGCATTTGCGATTCCCGCGTCCCGGAGGGCCCGCGCGATCTCAATCGTACCCCGTTCGACGCCCCCCATCTGAAGGGACGGCAGAATCTGCAGAATCTTCATGGACGCTAGTATAGCACAATCCATTCCGATTGCGGGCGCGGTGTGGTTTTGGTATACTACCTCCCACGTTAATTTTGGAGGCATCATGGGCGGATTTTGCGGCGTGATTTCACGTGAAGACTGCGTTACGGACCTGTTCTTCGGCATCGACTACCATTCCCACCTGGGGACGCACCGTGGCGGCATGGCGGTGCTGGAGCCCGGAGGGAAGTTTCTGCGGGCGATTCACAACATCCAAAACGCGCCGTTCCGCACGAAGTTCGAGCAGGATTTCGCTCATTTCCGTGGGCATGCGGGCCTTGGCGTCATTTCCGACACCGATCCGCAGCCGCTTGTGATGGAGTCTCACCTCGGCGTCTTCGCGCTCGTGACGGTGGGGCTCGTCGCGAACATGGAGGCGCTGAAGAACGAGCTTTTCGAGAACCGCCACGCGCAGCTGCAGTATTCGACGACGTCCGGCGCGCTGGGGCAGACGGAGCTCGTTTCGGCGATCATCGCCTCGCAGGACACGATTGTCGACGGCCTCCGGCGCGTCCAGGCGGCGGTCGAGGGTAGCCTTTCGCTGCTGCTTGTGACGGCGGACGGCACGTTCTACGCGATGCGCGACCGCTACGGCCGCACGCCGGTCGTCCTCGGGCGGCGTGACGGCGCGATGATCGCGGTGCAGGAATCCTGTGCGCTCGCGAACCTCGGTTACGAGCATCTGCGCGACCTCGGCCCCGGCGAGGTCGTCGTGATGACGCCGGACGGCGCCCGCACCGTTGTCGAGCCCGGCGACACGATGGCCATCTGTTCCTTCCTCTGGGTCTACTACGGCTATCCGGCCTCCTCCTACGAAGGGCGCAACGTGGAGATGGCGCGTTACCGCTGCGGCGGCTTCCTCGCGCGCCGGAACCCCGTGGAGGCGGACAACGTGGGCGGCGTGCCCGACAGCGGCACGTCCCACGCGCTCGGCTACGCCCACGAGGCCGGTCTCAAGTACGCGCGCCCGTTCGTGAAGTACACGCCCACCTGGGCGCGTTCCTTCATGCCGGGCGACCAGCGCCAGCGCGACCGCGTGGCCTCGATGAAGCTCATCCCCATTCCAGGCCTCATCCGCGACAAGCGCCTCGTCTTCTGCGACGACTCCATCGTGCGCGGCACGCAGCTCGGCAACCAGGCGAAGCGCCTCTACCACTACGGCGCGAAGGAGGCGCACATGCGCATCGCCTGCCCGCCCCTCCTCTACGGGTGCCGCTTCCTCAACTTCTCGCGCTCGAAGAGCGTCTACGACCTCATCACGCGCCGTTACATCCGCGAACAGGAGGGGGCGAACGAAGAGGCGAACATCGCGAAGTACCAGGATCCGGATTCGCCCGAGTACAAGGGCATGGTCGAGTACATCCGCAAGAACCTCGGCCTCTCCTCCCTCGCCTACCAGCGCCTCGACGACCTCGTGGCGGCCATCGGTCTGCCGAAGGACAGGATCTGCACCTACTGCTTCGACGGACGCGATCCGTCGCTGGCGGGCACCTGCCCCAACTGCCCCCACGTACAGAAGTAGTTAAGTGGTTAGGTAGTTAAGTGGTTAGGTAGTTGTTAAGTCGGGTAAGTGGTTAGATAATTAAGCATCCAGGACACGAGGAATTATGGCAGAAGAAGTCAAAGAGAAGTTGCTGGAAGTCGAAGAGGTCAGCCAGCGGATTGCGGCGCTGAAGCAGCGTGTCGCCGAAATGGCCGACTACGTGAAGATCGCCGACCGCCGCGCGAAGCTGGCCTCCCTGGAGGCGAAGCAGGCCGAGCCCGCGTTCTGGAACAACCAGGCGAAGGCCAAGGAGGTCATCGCCGCGACGAACGCCGAACGCGCGTACGTGGGGCCGTTCGATGCGCTCACGAAGACCGTCGAGGACGCCGCCGTGATGCTCGAACTCGCCGAGATGGAGGAGGGGCCTGCGCAGCAGACCGCGCTGAAGGACACGATGGCGGAGTGCGACCGGGCCGACGAGTTCTTCGGCAAGCTCCGCATGCAGTCCCTGCTCGGCGGCAAGTTCGACGCCTGTAACGTCTTCGTGAAGCTCCATGCCGGACAGGGCGGCACCGAGGCGTGCGACTGGGTTTCCATGCTCTACCGCATGTACCAGCGCTACGCGGAGGAGCAGGGCTGGAAGGTCGAGGAATACGACCAGCAGCCCGGCGAAGAGGCCGGTCTCAAGGATGTCTACTTCCGCATCGAGGGCCCCTACGCCTACGGCACGATGAAGGCCGAGCGCGGCATCCACCGTCTCGTGCGCATTTCGCCGTTCGACGCGAACAAGCGCCGCCAGACCTCCTTCGCCTCCGTCGAGACGGTCGCCGAAATCGCCGACGACATCGACGTGGAGATCAAGGACGAGGATCTGCGCATCGACACCTACCGTTCCGGCGGCGCGGGCGGCCAGCACGTCAACAAGACGGACTCCGCCGTGCGCCTCACCCACCTGCCCACCGGCATCGTCGTGGCCTGCCAGAAGGAACGCTCGCAGCACATGAACAAGGAAAAGGCCCTGAATATGCTGCGCGCCCAGCTCTACGAATACTACGAGGACCAGAAGCGCGCTGAGATGGACCGCTTCTACGGTGCGAAGTCCGCCAACGGCTGGGGCTCGCAGATCCGCTCCTACGTCTTCTGCCCCTACACGATGGTCAAGGACCTCCGTACCGAGGTCGAGACCTCCGACGTCAACGCCGTCATGGACGGCCACATCCAGCCGTTCATCGAGGCTTGGCTCCAGCAGCAGGCGACGAAGGGCAGGTAGGGCGCACCATGAACATGCTTGCCATTGACCGTTCGACGGACACGCAGAGCGTCGCCGTGGCGAAGGACGGCAAGGTCGTCGGCCGCGTGTTCGCGGGCCTGGACGCCCGCAGCGCCGAATGGCCGCTGAAGATCCGTGCGTTCCTGGCGGACAACGGCCTCGCCGTGAACGATCTCGACCGGATCCTCGTCGGGCAGGGCCCCGGTTCGTTCGCCGGTATCCGCGCCGCCCTTGCCTTCGCCCAGGGCCTGGCCCTTGGGAATTCGGCGAAAACGACGGAGGTCGTCGGTCTCCCCTCGACCTACGCGCTGACGCGCGTGGGCGCGCGCACGGCCGTCGTCGGCGACGCCCGCCGCGACCGTTTCTGGGTCGTCCTCTACGAGGGCGTTGCGTGCGTGAAGGACTTCGCGCTCGTTTCGAAGGACGAACTCGCGAACGCGGTGCCTGAGCATTATGCGGTCGTCACGCCGGACGGCGCGCGCATCGAACAGCTGCTCCAGGGCGTGTTCGGCCACCACTACAAGGGCTCGCTCGTGCCGCTCGCGCAGCGGCTTGTCGAAGTCGCGCTTGCGGATCCTTCCCTTCCGAAGCCCGAACCGCTGCCGCTCTACCTGCAGCCCGCCGTGCGCGCATGAGGAGCCCTCCGTCGGTCGACGAAATTTCCTTGGATTCCCCATTGACCGTCTCCTCGGCGTTTGGTATACTTTCACCCGTTCCGTTTCAAAGGGCTATTAGCTCAGTTGGTTAGAGCGCTTCCTTGACATGGAAGAGGTCAGTAGTTCGAATCTACTATAGCCCACCATTCAACGCATGTCCGAAGTCCGCAGGTTTGGCGGACTTTTCGCTTTTCTGCGAATATTCCGCATCTTCTCGCCTCAAGCCCGAAGCCCTTGCCCGTTCTTCGTGTCCGTTCGTGCAAGGTGGTGTCCCTTGGCGGCGGTACGGACAAAAGTACGAACAATCTTCTGCTCTCCTAGACCGAAGAACCTTTCGGCACCTCATGTTCCAAGTGGCGAATAGTCTAGCGCGATCATCGGCACGGGCCAATGGCAAAAAACACCCGCGCGTGCACATACGCGCGGGCGATGAGACTTTGTTGCTTTGTCGCTTCTTTGCAATCCTACACGAGGCGGCATCATTGTACACGATAAAGCCCGCTCGTCGGAGCATCGTACCGGTTGTACCACTGGAGATAGAGCTTGACGTCTGGATGTGTCCAGAAACTTGGACCGGTGCATTTCCCCGGAGGTAATCCGCATAGCCTTTCATGGCGCTGTATATCCGGCATATCGTACCGACACCAGTTCCATACTGTGCGGCTAGTTGATCTGTCGTATCCTTATCGTAGACTGGCCTTTTGTTTAGACCGTCACCAAGAATACGTGCTTTGATTCCTAGTCGACTTGGCGTCGTTTCTCGCTCAATCGCCACGATGAGTTGCTTCTTGAGGTATTCAACGACATTCGCATCCGTCTCGAACTGGAGGACATACACGAGGTCGATAGAGCCTAACCACGAGGTGAGCGAATCGCGGTATTCCACCGCTTCCGGATCGTTCCATCGTGTCCGATCTTCCGCTATCCATCGTGAGAAGCAAAGCCATTCCTTGCCACCTCTCCGCGCCTTCTCATAGCGGTCTTTCGTCTCTGGATCGTTGTCAAGGGCTTTGGCCATTACTTGCATGTTTTCATAGAAATACTTTTTACCTACCATGGACCACCTCTACTTTCTGCCGTACTTCTCACGGGCTTGATTTAATCCCCACTTCGCCATACCCCAATGAGTGTGCTCGATGATATAGTCCCAATCCTCGTTGGTGAGAGTTCGATAGACGTTAATGAGGTCTCGCTTTTCTTCTTCTGTATCATGGTTAGCAGGCACACCTCCATAGAAAACGACACCTCTATAGAAGGTGATTTCGTAATACCTTCTGGCCCCTTCGGGTGCTCCAAGGTAAAGCTGACGCCAGGGCCGTTTCTGGTAGAAGTCTACCCCCGCCTGGTATTTTGGATTACGAGCAGCAACTTTGTTTCCCATGTTCTTTCTCCTTTCACCTCTTCGCCCACATCTTGTGGACGACATCGACAAATCTCCCTCGGGATGATTCATCCCAATAGTGCAAATCCCAGAACGGGCCGCGAAAGAAGAAGTTGGCACTTCCATGGCCCTCTTTCGGCAAATCGATGTAGAGGGCCTTGAGTCCGCTTAACCTCATAGCTTCCAACGTCATGTCTCGGCATTCGTCCGTATACCACATCCGCCCGTCGTCGTAGCCCATCTTGGCTAGTGCGAGTTCGGCGGCGATTTCCCGCATCTTCGCCTCATCGAAGGAATCCGCATGCATCGGGCGATGCCGCCCCCGCCACCAAAACATGTTCGTGCCTTCGGGTTGGCCTTGCATGTGTTCCCGAATGTCGGCGAGGTCGGCCTTAAGAGGGGTGGTTTCGGCATGGGCTATGATATAGTCCCATGAAACATCGTCCATCATGCGATAGTGGTCATAGACGGGCTTCTCGCCATACTCTATTCCATTGAGTCCTCGTTGATAGAAGAGCTTTGCGCCCTTCGGGGCACTTCGGGTGGAAATGACATGATCCCATGTCTCGTCGTCCATTGAGCAGAAACCGCCGGGCGGCTCTTGGATCCTTCCCCGCTTCCGCCGTTGGGGGGGGGGGGGAGTCCGATTGAGCCGCCACATCTTAATGCACTCTTCAAGTGCTTCGACGCCCTTGATATCCTGAATGTCTTTCATCGCTCGTTCCTCCCTTTCGTTTAGAGAACCGCATCGAGGAAGCGGTCGATGAGGACATCGACCAACGTCCAATCCTTGATGGCGGCGAGCCATTCCTTCGGGATGGCCGAGTAACCGTAGTATGCGCCAGCGAGTTGGCCGCATACGGCGCCGATGGTGTCCGAATCCCCGCCCAGATTGACAGCGGCGACGAGGGCATCACGAAAGTTACTTGTGAGGTTGAAGGCCCATAGGGCCGATTCGAGGGTGGACAAGGCCCAACCGGAGTTGTCCGCTTCTTCGCGGGTCTTATAGACGGAGACTTCCTCCGTGCGCTTGCCCGTGAGGTGTTCGTCCAGAATCCCCGCGAACCTATCGACCACCTCGCGCACACGCTTTGAGCAATGGGTGAGGTCGCTTATCTCGTGCATGACCTTCGTTGGGGTGCCCTCATTCCGCGCGATAAGGTACGAGGGCGCAAATCGCATGATAGAACCGTTCCCTTGTGCGCTCTCGCACCCGTTGACGAGCGAACCCGTGCGGGCAAAGGCCATCACCGAACCGTATGTAGCGCCGCCCACGTCGAAAGAACGGCCCTCTATCGAGGAGAGATAGCCATCCTTGAGCCATTTCACGAACGTCTCGGAAATGTCTTTCAGGTTGTAGCCGCCCTTGCGGACGTATGAGTCCATGATGCACATCGCCATCGACCCGTCGTCCGTCCAGTAGCCGGGCGGAAGCCCGAACACGGGACACGCTACCATGTCCGCTATCCACGGGTGCGAATCCTTCCCGCTGAACTGTATGGGCGAGCCGAGGCAATCGCCCACGATCAATCCCCATAGGAACCCTTGGCCCTGTCACGGAGGTTTGCCCCCGCTTCCTGTCGCTGCCCTTTTACCAATGCCGCATAGAGAGCATCGAATTTTCCTTCGTGTTTCATCGTTTCATTTCCTTTCATCGTTTTCCTTCCTTTAGATTGATTGCATGTGTTCCATTCGGTTCTGGACCTCGACCCAGACGTCAAGCACGTCGGCGAATGTCTCCTTGACGATCACGGCCGTCTTCTTGTCGATGATGACGGTTCCGCCGTACTTGTAGTCCTCCTGTATGCATGTCACGGTCGTGAGGTCTATCGCCATGGCCGGCTCTGTGTTCGCGACTTCGCCGTACTTCTCCTGCTTGTGCATTGCCCGAAACTTGTCCTCCTCTTTGAGGACTTTGTGGAGTATGACAATGGAGTGTCCGAGGATCCGGATCGGCTCTTGGCGGTTTCGTGTGTTCCAACTATTCATCGTGTCTTCCTTGATGAAGCACGCCGGAGGTGGGACTATTCCCCGCAAACAACGAAGCCACCCGATCTGCATCAACCGGATGGCTCTTCTCTAAGATGTTTTCCCTTCACCCGAAGGGCACATCCTGCTGGCGGCTCGCGCCGCCCCGCAGAGTCCACCGTGGCAGGATTTCTCCCCTGCTCGGTTGGCGTCTTGCTCTCGCAAGAACCTCTTGATGCTTCGTCGACACGCATGTTATCACATGTCGGCGGCGGCTGTCAACGGGGTGCGCGCGATTTCTGAATTTTTCACGATGGCCGCAATCGCCATTGCGGAAACGGGACTCAGGAACACATCCGAAGCGCAATGAAGATGCCTATGACGAAAAGCACTAGACACCCGCATCCGAGGCAACTCGCCTCCGGATTGTCTTCAAACGACATTGATTCGTCCTTCTTGCCCCGCCCGGCACGGCGCTTGGGCCGAGACGGCGGAACGTATGTGTCGTTGTCATAATCGTCGCCATCGGAACAGTCGTCATCTTCGTTAGTCCCGTCATCGTCGTCATACGGGTATGGATCGTACCTGTGTCGCTGGTTGCGGTCGAGCAGATGGAAGGCCCCGTAGTCGCTGCCGTGTCCTTCGCTTAAGATGTCGGCCCGCACAAGCCCCATCTCCTGTCGTGGGCCTGGAGAACAAAAGCCGGTCCCGTACTCCTGTCCTACCTCCTGCCGATGATTGTCCAGCACCATCCCGCCATCTGTTATACGCCCCTGCGGTATGTTGCAGTTGTCGTAGATGGTCCCGTTCTCGATTCTCCCCATGAACGAATGGCGGTCGTCGTAGATGCGGTTGTCATCGTCAATGCTGCCAACGTGTTGGCCATCGCTTCCGTATAGGTGTCTTTCGGACATTGTGCCTCCCTTTACGGCATCCTCGGCGCTTCGCCGGGCATCTTCTGATACCACACCTGCGTCTTGTACACGACGACCGTAACCGGCCCTGCCTTGATCGTCACGAATCCGTCCACATCGGGCCTCACGTACTCGACCTGCGAATACTGCTTGCCGCCCGGCGTCTTGCAGAATGTCATCCAATAGTCGGCCTTTGCCATGACCGATATGAAAACTACAACAAAGGAAAAGATTGTTTTCATTTTCATCTTCTAATAAAGAATTGGAGTGCCATCGTCATAAAATGTCCTATATTTTTCATCTTCATATTCTATTATCTTCGCTCCCAATGCCTCCGCTGTTTTCTTCCCAATGCAATAGGGGCGCTCATACCAATAGTCCCCCCTGTTGTCCGCTTCAATCCATTCTTCGCTAACCTCTTTCGCATATGCTAACCTTAACTTCTCCAAATCGTCTTCAACCCCTCCTATGAAACTATTTGTTCCTGATTCTTCGTCATGCATCATTTGATACTGCCGTCCATTGAACTCAATTATGAGTTTCCCTTCTCGTTCTATCATAGAATCTTTCATTGCATAACCTCTCTTGTCAAAATGGATTCCTTGCCTAGTCATGTTTAACGGAGCGAAGCATCGGAAGATTTTAGTATCCCTAAAATGAACCTAGCGTCCGCCTTTGCGGTGATAACGGAGGCAAGAACTGAAATAAAAACCATCGGCCTCATTTGTGTTCCTTTTAAGTCAAGTCTAGCAATTCAATCTTGATCCTCGATGTGTCTTTTTAGAGATTCCTCATGCAACGATTTTGTAACGAGGCTACCCCCGTCAAGATATGTGCACACACCAGTCGCAAGCCATTTTTCCCTCCATCGTGCGAACACCTCGGCTTGCCTCTCTTCGTGGAGCATTATGGGGTCAGGGTATGTCACGACAGGGTATAGCGGGACATCTGCTTCGTCGAGAATCTTCTTGGACTCTTCCTCGTCTGGCAAGACCGCATTTCCTGGCGGGATCGCTACTCCTTCTGACAACGCCTTTACGGTCGCTGCCATAAGACGCTTGTTGTAAAATCTGAAGTCCAACCCCGAATAAGGCTCCCCCGTCGGGGTTTGCCATGTCGGTTTCTGCCACTCTCCGTCTTTCCTGACTACTCCCCGGAACCCCTCTCCGCACAGTATCTCCCATCCTCGTGCAACAAGCCAAGCTCTCTCTCCATTCTCGTATTCCACGTTGAAGGTACATTCTGGCGCCACCCACGGATTAGGCGTTGGCACGCATGATCCCTTGTTCCATGGCCACTCGTCTTTAAAAACAGGTGCCTTGCATGAGATGATGTCACCCCAATACTGATCAACCCAATCCTCTTCCTCTATGATTACAACGTTTACCATTGTTGTTTACCTTCCTTCGTTATCGCATTACGTCCTTTTGAGGGGAGTTTGTTTCCTTCATGTCCTAACCGTATCTCTCAATGGAACATCTGAATATTTTTGTTGCTTGTCATTTTTCTTGCATGGCCATTGTTCTTTGTCTTACCCAACCCTTTTCCCAAGGTGTATCGCAATTGTCACGGGACAGAAGTCGTCGGGCACGCTGAACGGATCGCATTCGTTGTCCTCGCCGTCGAGAAGCGCGATCTTCTCCACTTCCCACCGCATCTGCTTCGCGCCTTTCATGTAGCCGCGATTGAAGCGGATGGTCTTGATCCCGATCGTGCGCTTGAGGTTGTACTCCGTGAAGTCACGGTACTCGATCTTCTTCGTGCCCGCCTCGATGGCGTCGTAGAAGTTGGCCTTCAGCACCAGATATCCGTCGGGGCTTTTCGATTTCAGACGCCCCGCCTTGATGTCGTCAATCATGGCCCTAAACTCTTCTGCCGCTTCGGCATCATCGTCCCAATCCCGCCAGTTTTTCAGGACGAACCGGTACTCCGGATCTGTTGCCTTCAATTCAAACACGGCAGGATGGTTGAAGATCGCGAGATAAAGGCCGTTGCTTTGCGGAGGTACTATGTTGCAATAGTCGCCGAGTTCCCCCAAGGCGAGGTTCTTGCCTTCCGGCAACAACCCAAGGGCATGGAACAACTCGTTGCACGTTCGCACGGCCAGCTCTTCTCCGTTCTCGGGCGGTATCTCAAGCAAGAAGGAAAACGGGTTGTCGCCGTCCTCGAAGAGGCTGAAGCCTTTGACGCCACTGCCGCCGACAACCTCGCCGATAACCTGGTCAATGTACTCGTATGCCTTAGGGGTTAGTTTCTTCATCGTTTTTTCTCCAATGATGTTTTGCTGAGATCGTGCCAAGATCTCTCGATTTCTGACAGGCCCAAATCAAAAAACGTGGCGGACCTCCTTACACGTCCTCTGCCTCCGAATAGTCATCCTTGTAGCGGTTGTAGAGCGCTGTCATCTCTGCGGCGACCTCCCGTCGCTTCATCTCCACCTTCTCAGCCGCTTCCTTGTCGCCAAACAAGTCCATCGGCGGAATCATGTTGTCGAAGTTCGGACCGACCATCATGAGCCGCCTCGTACCGATGGCATTGCCGATGAACTCCTTCACCGCCGCCGTATCAAGCCCAAGCCGCTCCGAAAGCCCCCGTATGTCCTCTTCAAGCCGCCACCGCACGAACGCCTGCCATTTGCGGGAATCGTCGTACCGCTCAATGAAATCCATGATGAGGTCCTTTTTCGGGCGGAGTGTTTCGCTCGACCTGATGGCCCGCACGATCTTCTCCAGGATCGGCTTCCTCTCCGCCTCGTCGGCCTCGTAGTAGTCGTCTATGAGCATGAGGATATAGTCGAAGTCCACGTCAAACTGTCGAATCAGCTCCAGCTCGAACGTGATGCCGTCGCCGGTCTCTTGCCCTTGTCCCGGATTCCCGTCGGCCACCTCTTGCGTGGTGTTCTCGCCATCCCCGGTCTTGTAGCCTGGCGGTGGTGGCGGCGGCGGTGGTGGCGGCGGCGGCGGCGACACCTGGGCGGCCATCTCGTCGCGGATGTCGAGGTACTTGCTGATGTAGTCCTGCATGGCGAGGGGCGGGATTATCTGCTTCTCCTCCTGCTCGTCCTCGTACTCGTCGAATATCCGCAGGATGTTCTGCCGCTTCAGCACCTCCCCGAGGAGCTGCACGTACTCCTCCTTCGCCTCGTTGCCTTCTATCTCCCTATCCGGCGGGAACTTCTCCTGCAGCTCCGCCACGAGTTCCGTGTAGCTCCTGACGTGTTCGCCCTTGCGGTTGTCGAAGCCCGTGGAATAGTATTCGTCGAACGTCTTGATCTTGACGATCTCGGACGCCTCCTCGCCGTTCTCGCTGTCGCTGAACAGCGCGATTGCCTCATTGGTCGCATCTTCGAGGTCGCGGAAGCAGATGATGTTGCCACATTGCTTGATGGAATTGAGGATACGATTCGTCCGCGAATAGGCCTGTACGAGAGTGTGGAGCTTGAGGTTCTTGTCGAGCCACAATGTATTCAAGGTCTTTGCATCGAATCCCGTCAGGAACATGTTCACCACGATCAGTATGTCCAGCTCGCGGTTCTTCATCTTCGTAGAGACATCGATGTAGTAGTTATGGAAGGCATCGCCGTCCTTCGCCGAGAAACCAGTCGCACCCTGCGCGGGGAAAAGGCGGTTGTAGTCCGCCATCGCCGATTCGAGGAATTCCTTCGACGTGGTATCGAGCGCGGATGGATCGCCCTCGTCGTCAATGAGCCATCCGTTGTCGTCCACGGTCACGCCCTCCTTTTCCGCCTCGTTGGGTGTGGCGGTGAAGATGGTCGCGATCTTGAGTCCCTTAGCGGGATGTTCCTCCGGCAATGCCGCTATCTGTCTCTTGAACTCCGTGTAGTATGCCTTGGCGTCGTCGATGAAGTTCACGGCGAAGATGGAGTTGAAGCCGCTCACGAGCCGCTTCTCGCCCTTGCCTTCCCGCGCGCCTTTCTTTTGCTCCAACTTGTGCATGTACTTTTTCGCCTGCAAGGTCTTGGCTGCATAGTGTCCAAGGACGTATGCGACGATCTTCTCTATCTGCTCCGGCCGCCTCGGCATCAATGCCATCTCTTCGGGTGTCATTGGCTGTCGCTCGTCCGCGCTCGTCCCCGCCAATTCTCCCTCCGCAGGCTTGGCCCAGCCTATTGTCTCGATGTGGAACGGAAGCACGTTCCTGTCCCGTATCGCCGTCGCCATCGTGTAGCTGTGAAGCCGCTCGCCGAACACCTGCGGTGTCGTCCGAGGGCCGTCTGGCACCATGGCCTGCGCTTCGTGGCCTTCAAATATCGGCGTCCCCGTAAAGCCGAATATCTGATAGCGGCGGAACCGCTTCGCGATATCTCGGTGCATCCTGCCGAACTGTGTACGGTGGCACTCGTCGAAGATGATGACCACGTGCTTGTCGTAGATGCTCGCATGGACGCTTCCGGGCTTGTTCTCCTTCACGAAGATGGAGAGCTTCTGTATCGTCGTGATGACAATCTTGGACTTCTCGCTATTGACGGCATCGCTCAACTGCGCCGTCAGCGCCTTGGTGCTTGCCGTTCCCGCCACGCATCCCTTCTGGAACTTGTCGTACTCCAGTTGTGTCTGGTTGTCGAGGTCTTGCCTGTCCACTACGAACAGCACCTTGTCCACGTAATCAAGCTGAGAGGCGATCTGCGCCGTCTTGAACGAGGTGAGGGTCTTGCCACTTCCGGTGGAGTGCCAGATATACCCGCCCGCATCCCTCGTGCCGAGGGTGTCCCGCTTCCCAGACGCATAACGGATCTTCTCGATGATCCGCTCCGTCGCGGCTATCTGGTACGGACGCATCACCATGAGGCATCTGTCCACCGTGAAGACGCAATACTTGGCGAGTACGTTCCTCAACGTCTGCTGCGCGAAGAAAGTCCTCGCGAAGTCACGGATGTCCTCGATGAGGTTGTTCTTCGCATCGGACCAATAGCTCGTGAACTCGAACGTCTCCGATGTGTGCGACTGACTGCCGGGCGACGCGGCGGCATTCTCCGCCTCCCTTACCTTACCCCACCTCGTCGTGTTCGCATAGTATTTCGTGTGTGTGCCGTTGGAGATGACGAATATCTGCACCCACTCGAAGAGGGCATCGCCGCCCCAGAAGCCGTCCCGCGCATACCGCGCGATCTGGTTGAAGGCCTCCTTTATCGCCACTCCCCGCCGCTTAAGCTCAATATGCACGAGCGGCAGGCCGTTCACAAGCACCGTCACGTCGTAGCGAACCTTCTTGCCGTTCGCCGCATTGTCCTCCCGATACTGGTTGATGACCTGCAGCGAGTTGTTGTTGATGTTACGGTCATCGAATATCATCAAGTTATCCGTATGACCGTCGTCGAAATCGAACTTGAACCGACGTTCCTCCTGGAACTTAGCCGTCTTCTCCTCGATGCCGTCGTTCTTCTTCGCCAGAACGTCGCCGTAGAATCGCCGCCATTCATCATCGGTAAACCGCCCGCCGTCCAACGCACCTCGGTTCAGCGACTCTATCTGCCGCCGAAGGTTCGCCTTGAACGACTCTTCGCTCTTCACGCCTGGAAGGTACTCATAGCCCTGTTGCGCGAGGGTTCGGATGAAGCCCGCCTCCATCGTCGCCTCGCTCTCGTAGGCTCCGCCCGTCTCGTCGGGAAGCCGTTCGTATGAGTTCACTACCGTGTAAGACGGCATCTCGGCGACTCTGTCGTATGATTTCGTTTCCATTCCGTTTCCTTTCAGGTTGAATCGCGTCGAAAGACATCACTCCCCAAACCAGCAGTCGCAAGCTGCCCATGTGCCTGGCTTTATCTTGGCCTGTTCAATCACGAGAATGTACCGTGATTTCTTTTCTTTGACAGCACCTGGGTAATACGCCTCACATGAATCAATCAGTTTTCGCCCACTTGTGGATTTCCCGAGATTCATCTCCGCATTCTTCCCGTCAATCTTACGGATAAGCCCTCTATTCCCAAGACTGACCAGAAACCCACCAGGTGACTTGAATCGTGCTTGACACGCATACCACATCCCTCGTTGCATCATCGTGGATCTCCGCTTCGAGGGCCGTGCATTCCTCGTCAGCACATAATACTTGGAACTTTGCGAATAGTATCCTGCAGGAGCATCTTCCCCTGTATCCGCTATCCACATCCGGCCGCTTGGGTCAACCCTGACGCGGTACGTGCATTTCTTGCCGCTCGACGTCTTCAGTTCCCTCGTCTCGAATCCTTTCAGCCCCTCTTCCCCGCCCCACAGCCTCATCTGGTTCTCGCGATGCTCGGCTTTGTTCTTCGGCCATTTGACCATTTTCGGCTTACCCTTTGACCTCTTCCCTTTCTTCTTGGAAAGACCGGCACTTTTAGGAGCATGTTTGGCATGTTTGCTTTCACGCTTTTCCTCGTCCATTGCCTCCTGGGCGACCGCTGCCCCTCTCTTGGCGATTCGCTCCTCTCTTCCGCAATCCTCCTTCCTTTTCTCCAACGCCATTCGCACTTCCTCGACGTTCTTTGAACGTGGCAATTTCTCTATCTCGTAGCTCCCATCCTTCATTTGGCAGAGCTTGCCGCTCTTCTTCCACTTCTTCATCAGCTCCAACTTGATGCAAGGTCGAATCATACCCGCCTCACGATACGAAATAGGTGGATATGGGATGTCAAGTCTCTTGATGATTTCGTCGGCTTCCTTTGCACCCGGTATTGCTATATCGCCCTCGAGGAACGGCTCGAGATTGGCAATCGCTCTCCCGACAGCCGCCACCACCTGCTTGTTGCACAAGAAACCGGCCACATTGCCACCGTTCGTATAACACCGTACCCAACCCAAGGCCAAAGTCTCCCATGGAAAGAAATCGGGATGCGCTATTCCATTTTCATACTCAACGATCAATGCTGCTTCCATGGTCATGGGGTTTCGTGGGAGCAGCAGGATCTCCACACCCGACTCTACGGTAATCCGTTTCACTCTCCCAAGGTTTGCATCCGCTATGACGAAATCCTTTCCGTCTAGGGGAAGCGATTCCTGGCCCGCCTTTAACGTCCTTTTGACGGCCCAGCATTTCCACTTTTCTTTAATCGACTTTCGGACGATGCGCCATATATGGTTGTCATCATCCCACTTGATGAGACCTCTTTGCTTCCATTCGTTCACCCACCGATCCATGTTTTTGCAAGCCCATTCGCAGCCATACTCAATCGCCTCAAACGGGACATCCAATCCATTGAGGATGCAATCCGCCTCGTCCTGCGAGGGGAGAATACACTCGCCCCGCCGCTCTCTTCTCAGAATCTGCCCGGACTGTGCAAGATAGGCAAGAACTCTGTCGTCTCGAGCAAATACACTTTCCGTTTCTTTCTTGCTGTCCGAGAAATACCAGAAGCTCCCTTGTGCCAAGGCATAGGCTGGCAGCCCGCCTATCACCACCTCCGCCCCATCTTCGTAGGTTATCTTGTATGTCGCCGAGAGACTAAACGGCGTCACGGCATCCTTGTATTCAGGCTTGGACCATGGACGGAGGCACTCCATCTTCACGGCCTTGCCATGCCGTAACTCAAGATAAACGCACTTTTGATCGAAATCGCTCATTTCGTTGCCCACCACCTTTTCAACTCGCTTTTCTCTTAAAGGTCAGCAGTTTGTCGCGGTAGTATTCGTACTGCTTCTTGCGGGCGGCGATCTCCGCCGCCAACCCCGCCGTCTCATCATTGCACAAGGCATCAAACTTGTCGAGGATTTCAACGATCCGCTTCTGCTCGGATAGTGGCGGATGGGGCACAGCAATCTTATTAAGGCGGCTTTGTGTAAGTCCCGGCACTCCGCCTACATTACTATATTTCCTCAAATCAACTGTAAGCAGATAGTGATACATGAACTTCGGAATCGTTTGACTTGCATCTATCTCCGTATAGAATACCGTATCAACATTCCAGAATGGCTCTTCGACATAATGTATCTTATCAAGAGACCCTTTCCGGGGCAATAGCACGGATGGTGTCTTGCTTGCATCATAGGCGTATCTATCCACGTATGTCATTATACCGCCAGATCCATACACCGGGTATTGGCCTGGGCCAAAATTCTTGTAATCGCTACCATGTTTTATTACACAAACATCTGATAGCACTTTCCGTTGCACATCATCACCAAAGGTAAGCAACTTGTCCCTATACTGCTCGTATTGCTTTCGCCGTGCCGCAAGTTCCGCCTCAAGTTCTGCGGTCAATGTTTCGACTTCGTTTGTATAGGCATCAAGAAGCCGTACAATCTCCTCTTGCACAGCGAGCGGCGGAATAGGAATTTGCACACTACCCATTTTCTTCTTTGAAACATTGAATCGTGTGACACCGCTTGCCGTTTTAATTAATTGTTGCCTTGCCGCGGCACTCCTTAACCAATACTTAAGAAAATCTGGTACAAATAGCGCTCTGTTCGCAATCCTAAATCCAAAACAAAAACTATTCAGGTAGATTTTCTCGGCAGGCTCCTTAGTGACTACAGAAGATATTGCACACTCATCTTGTGTTTCTGACGAGCCGGTAAAAAGCACATCGCCGTATTGGATTGCATTTTGCCGCTCGCACATTTCCATCTTGACCGTATCATCAACATCCAACTTTGTCGCACTATTGGAATACACATTCATGTATGATATGAACTTGGTATTGCCATCTGCAAAGTCATTTTTACATTTCCCGGTTAGTCCGCCGTAGAACTCACCAAGTTCCCCCAGCGACTTGTATTCCACACCATTTGGACAAAATTCCGCCATCAACTCCGAAAGACGGCTCATGACGAAATCTCCATAATTAATTCTTTGATTTTCGCACGAGCTGCATTCTGTCGTTCAACCATGCCATCAATTTCCGCATTTAATTCTTCTATCGGTTTCGGAGGTGGCGGCGGCTCGGCCTCGACATAGGTAGGCACGGAAAGGTTGTATTCATTTGCCGCGATTGTATCACACGGTACGACCTTCGCCCGATACGGCACATCTTTTCGGTCACAATACAACCTAAACAAATTACCTATATTTTCTTCTGTCAACAAGTTCTTATTCTTGCCAGTCTTTATGCACTGATCTTTTCCGTTTACAAAAAGGACAGTGTTGTCATTCGTCTTGTTTTTACGAAGAACAAATATCGTGACGGCTATTGAATTTCCAAAGAAGAGGTTGGAAGCAAGGTCTATTACGGCATCAACATAATTATTATCAACGAGATACTTCCTAATCCGCTGCTCTGCTCCGCCGCGATAGAAGATGCCGGGGAAACACACTATCGCCGCCGTGCCGTTGGGAGCGAGCCAAGACAGGACATGCATGATAAAAGCATAATCAGCAGCCTTCTTTGGTGCAAGTGCCCCAGCAGGCGCAAACCGCTCATCGCTCACGAGGAGCGGATTAGAATCTCCGTCTCATTTGGTTCCGTACGGAGGATTCGAAACGGCAACCTCGAACGGCTTGCGGCTTTTTTGGAACTCGCTTGGTGCAAGAAGTGTATCGCCCTTATGAATGTCGAACTTATGCGGGGATATGCCGTGGAGAAAGAGGTTCATGCGGCAGAGGCGGTGTGTGGTCGGCTCCGTCTCCTGTCCATAGAAGCCGTCCGTCACATTGTCCTTGCCGATTACCTTTGCGACTTGCATGAGGAGTGAGCCCGAACCGCAAGCGGGGTCATAGACATTGGCAATCTTCTTCTTCCCCCTCGTCGCGATAAGGGCAAGCAACTTGGAGACCTGCTGCGGGGTGAAGAACTCGCCGCCAGACTTCCCCGCATTGGAGGCATACATCGTCATGAGGAATTCGTATGCGTCGCCAAACACATCTATCGAATGTTCGCTGAATCCTCCCAAATCCATGCTCGCAATGCCGTCGAGAATCTTGACGATGTACTTGTTCCGCTCCGGAACCGTGTCGCCGAGGATTTGCGAATTGTTAAAGTCCAAGCCAGCGAACAGCCCCTTGAAGTCCCGCTCAGTCTCCGTTCCCTTCGCGGACTCCTCGATCGCGGCGAGGGCATCGCCAAGAAAGATGTTGAGGTCGGGATTGTCCCGCTCCTTCTCGCGGACATTGCGGAAGAGTCGCGAGGGCGGGATGTAGTAGCCGAGCATATCCGTGATTGTCTTCCTCGCACGGTCGGCCTTTTCATCGGGAAGGTCGCCATAGACGAAATCAGTCCGCCCCGCCTTCCGCTGGTAGCCGTTCATGTGGTTCTCGATCTTCTCGGATATGAATCGGTAGAAGATGGTGCCGAGGACATAGATCATGAAGTTCCAGCCCGTCACCTTGCCACGCAGGTCGTCGGCAATCTTCCAGATAGCCTTGTGGACTTCCGCCCGCTCGTTGCGAAGTGCCGGCTTCTCCGCCTGCACATTCGCCGCTGTCTCGCTCTTCGCCATTGTGCTATCAAAGTCTGTCCCACTTGACAGCCGCAGGGGGATTCCATGCACAGAAATGGCGGGGTGTACCTGTTTCCCATGCACCTATACGAAGCCCTGGTCTGGCCAACACAAATGCACAGGGCATAGCACACCCCATGTGGGGACATTACTACCCATGTGCCGTTTGTGTTTTTTTGAAATATGACCAGTATTTCGTATAGACGGCTACCCACCCCGGTTTCTAAGCGGGATTTCTCCCCCGCCTCCTTCCCGAAGTTTGGTCGTTGCGGCCTTGCGGTCGCAGCCAACGACTCCATTATAGCATAAACCCGCCCGCCGTGAGGGGAAGTCGCCGATTTCCCCTGTTCGAACATTTCTTTGCGGCACATCGCCATGAGCCAGAAAGCCGCACCTTGTCATCTGGAACTGTATAGCATTTCATTGACAGTGCTATCAGATGTTTGATACAAATCCCGCCGCGAAGGAGAAACTGCATCATGGCTCAAGTAAACTTCAGAATCGACGACGAAACCAAGCGGCAGGCTAAAGAACTCTTCGGCCAGATGGGCCTCACCATGACCTCCGCGATCATGGTGTTCATCAAGCAGTCCATCAACGAGCAGTGCATCCCGTTCAAGGTAAGCGCCAAGAACGCCGCCTGTCACGAAAACTTCTTCAGGCCAAGCGCGATTGGGAAAATGGAAGAAAGAACTTTCATGAGCATACCGACGAAGAGGTGGAGAGACTTATCGCCCAAGCGGGGAAGACGAATAAGCGGCAGAAAAAACACTCCGCCCAAAGAAGACCTGTTCGGCGAAGGTTGTCTGCATGAAGAAAGTCTGGTACGACAGGGCTTGGGAACAGTTCAGCGAAATCATTCCGATTAACGCCAGAATGGCAAAACGCATCAACGCCCTTCTTCAGAGCATTGACCGAAACGGCTATAGTTGCATTGGCCAACCGGAACCGTTCAAAGGCGATCTTACGGGTTGGTGGAGTGTGCATATCGACAAAGCCAACCGCCTCGTTTTCAAGATCGAGAACGAAGAACTTATCATCTTCTTCTGTGCTGGACATTACGAATGATGCTCAGAAGGGCATCTAAATGGACAAGACGAGGAATTGATTTCCAAAGCAGTTCGTGGCATTGCGGACATTGCGGCAGATAGGCTTGATTCTGTCGAAACGCTACGGGCACGTGTACTTGCCCGCTATGAAACCTTCCCAATCCCTACCTCTTCAATATCCGCTCAAAAACAAGGCTACACGCCCTCCGCGAAAAGGTCGGCAGATTTACCGTCCGAAAGATTGCAAGACGGCCTGCCCTAGTATTTGACCAGTCAAGAATTGATGCTAGTGATTTCTAATGCTTTTGGAATGGGCTCGGTGCAAAAAGAGGGTGTCGTCGGTGAAAGGCCTTTAGGCCGGCAGCAAGCAACGCGCTGTTTGCCGACGGCACCCAATTAAGAGAATCTTCCCCAGACCCCCCTTAAGAGAAGAGTCTTAATAATATTCTACTGTAATATCAGTAATCTTGGTCACGATGAGGCTTTGATTTGGTCACGATGCAACCTGATTTGGTCACGGCATGCCTGGATTTGGTCACGATCTAGCAGAAAGCCATGGTACAGCCTCTACATTGGGTATGAGTTGCCATTTATTGTAATCATCCTCGTTGGAGAGTTTGTACAACGCCGCCTTACCGCCAATTGGCCGTGCGATACCCTCGCGTAAAACTTTGATATGTCCTTGCCTTTTCGCAACATTGAGAAACCGTGTGACGGTGTTTTTGCTTGCGAGATCGAACGCAGCGGCCATCCGTGCGGTTGCGAAGGCAAACGGATGTCCGTTTGCCCCCATGAGCAATGTTGCTAGCCAAAGACGCCGATAGGCGTCCCCGCTCTTTTCGCACCAAGGGGGGGCCTGAATTTCTTCACCGATTTTTGCAACGGTTCTGGCGGTGATTTCCGGTGCCCCAACAGGCAGGTAATCGGAATGCTTAGTATAGATCATGACGGAGCGGAGCAGGTTTTGTTCGGCCTCCGGCACATGATGTTTCGCCATGGCGGCGGCAAAGAAGTGTTGCGAAGGCAGCCACGCCTCCTCGCTGATTCGAGAAAGATTGCAAGCCCACTGTCGTCTTAGGAAACTTTGAACATCCGGGGTTGGATGGCTCGGCAAATCGCCAATTTCCAACTCTATGTTGGTGTGCGTTCGATAATTGATCTGACGGGCGTCCCCACCCTGTCCTTGTAGGTATGTTTTCATTCCTATCTCCATTTGTGAGTTGTTCCTGTTCATTGCGAGAACGTTGATTATTATCTCATACCTCCAAGGAGGCTTTCAATGGGGTGTAAAAAGAAAACCCTTATTTTATGGGGAAATCCAATTTCCGTCCGCCTCGCATTGGGGTAATTAAATGAAAGTGTATCTAGCACTCATCTTAAACATGGATTGCTCGGAGGGGAACGAGCGTTGACAGGTCGTGTACATTTGCGCCGTATCACTTGATTTAACCTTGGGGCATTACTTGTCACAAACGTACAAGGAACATCTATGGAACTTCAGACACGAATGGAAATGTTGCTAAAAGCAACTCCCGAAACATTAGCGAGAATTGATGAAATCCTTGAGGGAAAAGACCTCCCGCAAGCGAAAGCGGGACATACGAGGTTGGTGAGCATCGCCGAGGCGCGCGGATTCCTTGGATGGAGCTATCCAAAGGTGAGACGGGCCATAGCCGACGGGCTTCTCGATGTCGTTACGGCGACAGGACGGCGATTGGTAAGAGAGGAATCTCTCTACGAGTTGGCGAGCGGGCGCCGCGAGCCGTCGGCGGAAGTTCTCGCCCGTCGTGCAGAAAGGAATGCCGCCCGCCGTGAAGAATATCGCCGTCACAAGGCCTTGTCCACGGGGGCGGCATAGCGGTAGCAAGCCGTTTCTTATTATGCGGAAACGGTAAGTTGCTTCAAGTTGTCGGTGCCGTTCTCAAGAAAGGAATTAAGTTTCCCGGCCAATAGCGCTTGTTGGTCTCTTGACATCCTACTTACCATGTCCATGATGGTGGTCGCAAGAGAGGTGGCGGAATGCCCGATTGCCGTTGCCGCCATTTTTGCTTTCATTGCCTCTCGTTGGTGGGCACGGGTCGGGTTGTCGTAGTAGGTCATTGTGGTCTTGAAGTTGCTATGCCCGGCGGCCCGCATTATCATCTTCTCGTCAACCCCCCGTTCGATGGCGAGGCGGCAGAATGTAGAGCGGAGGCTAGACCAGCCGTATATGGAGACAGCCCGCTTGACTCCATCGCGGTGCTTTTTCGTCATTTCTATTTTGTCTATTATGTGTCCGTGCTTGGCATCGAAACGAATGAGGGTGTCCCCGGTTAGCTTCTCCATCGCTTTCAGGTAGTCGGTAATGGAGGAACGGGGGATACCAAGTTCCTTTTCGATTTGCCGGTAGGACTTCCCTTGGACAATGTACATGTCATACACCGACTTCATCCTATCTCCCTTCGGCGGCTTGTAGCCTTGTTTGTCGATGAGGGCATAGACCTCCACGGCGGATAGCGGCTCTTGTGGTTTGCCATCTACGATGGCGGTTTCCTTTGAGGATGCGCCGATGTCCTTGAAAAGCGCCTTGGCGAATAGCCTTTTGCCCCGGTTGCAAAGGCCCGTCCGGTTTGTGTCGTATAAATGTGCCGCTTCGGGGAAAAGATATGGCTCGGACGGATCGGAGGCGGTGACGATGCATTCACATACATTTCGGAACTCGTCAAAGAGCGGGATGTCGCACATGGTTCCGGTCTTTTGCGCTACATAGCTCACAAACCCCTCTTTGAAGTCGATGTTCTCCTTCCGCATGTGTACGATGTCCACGAGCCGCGCCCCTGTGGCCAGACCGCACTCGACGAGCGGGTAGAGCAGGTCGTCGCTCCGAGCGGCATCCCGAAGAGCCTCTATCTGCTCGTTTGTGAGCGGGCATCGGTGAATGGTCTTAGCGCTAGCGTCTGTATTTCTCTTGATGACCAGGGTAAACGGATTCACCTCTCCTCGGTAAAACTTGCCGAAGGCACCGGACAGGAAGGACATCTTGCTCTTGATGGTCGTCCAAGCCAGACCTTGAGACTTCAGCCAGTCAAGGAATCCCTTTACATCCTTTTCCGTCACCTCGTAGATGTATTCGCATTTGCAGTAGCCGGCGAACTCGGCCGCCACATGAAGATTGTTGGCGATACGGCCTTCGCTCAAGGGTTTATCCCTCGGCAGCCCATTCCAGAGCTTCCCTAGGTCCTTTAGCTTGGGATAGCTTACTTTCATGCCGGTCTTGGAGGCAATCAATTCTTCCATAAGCCGTTCGGAAGTTCCTTTCCGCTTCCGCTCATTCGCGAATGCCTCGAACTCGGCTTGGGCGCGAGCCTTGCTTTTTTCGTATAAGGTGCTCCCTTCATCCTTTATGGAGAGACTAGGGGGTGGCACCCCCATGATCCTCTCCGTTAGGCGGATTCGCCGCACTTTTCCGTTCTCCTTGTAGTCGGCATACCAGTAGGGCCGGTAGCCGTCGCGGTACGGGATTATTCTTATTCCCATGACTTCGTGTCCTTCGTGTGAGTTTGTGACCGTTCGGTTCACGAAGTGCCACAAAGTCAATGGTCAAAAAGAACAAAAGTACGGACAACAAGGTCGAAAAGCAGGCCGCAGCCTTATTTCATACGGTTCGGACAATCCCTTGACATGGAAGAGGTCAGTAGTTCGAATCTACTATAGCCCACCATTAAAGAACCCACCGCTGGTGATGCGGTGGGTTTTGCGTTTCTGGGATTTCGTGTGAGAATCAGAGTTCGATCGTCGCCGTGACCGGGAAGTGGTCGGAGGGGTAGAGCGTCGTACCGGGGCGCGTGTCCGCATGTGTGGCGTAGTCCTTCACCCGCACGCCCGGAGTGACGTAGATGTAGTCGATGCGGGGACCGCAGTCCGGCGAACCCGTGCGGGCGTTCCGCATCGCGACGGGAAGCTTCAGTGCCTCTGCGGACGAAACTTCGTTCGCGCGGTAGTTCCAGCCGGTGAAGGTGCGCCACGGTCCGATTGGAGGCGTCTCGGTCACGAAGAGGGCGTTGGAGAGGATTTTCGACACGGCCTGGGCGGGTTCCTCGTTCTCGCGGCAGTTGTGGTCGCCCGTGAACACGATGGGGGCGCCGCCGCCGAACGCCTTCATCCGCTGGATGATGAGCAGCATGCCCTCCTTGCGGGCGAGGGCGGAGACGTGGTCCGTGTGCGTGTTGGCGAAGCAGAAGGTGCGCCCCGACCTACGGTCCTTCAGCCACATCCAGGAGCAGACGCGCGGGCACGCCGCACCCCAGCCCTTGCGTCCGGGAACGTCCGGCGTCTCCGACAGCCAGAACGTGCCGCTCTTCAGGGCCTCGAAGCGGTCTTTCCGATAGAAGACGGGCGAGGCTTCGTCGGACTTCCGGTCGGCCCCGCGGTGTTCGCCCACGAAAGCATATTCCGGCAACTGTTCGCGCAGGTAGGCCGCCTGTTCCGGGCGTACCTCCTGAAGCCCGAACGCATCAAGGTCGAGCTTTCGGATGAACGCGACAAGATCCTGCCTACGCGCCTCCCAGGCGTTGGGCGTGCCCCTGTCGCCCGTTCCCAGGCGGATGTTGTAGGTGCCAACCCGTACCTCCTGAGGTGCCGGATGGTCGCTTGAGCGGCAGCCGGACAGGCAACCGACCAGGAGACCGGTGCAGATTATGGTCAGTTTCGAGAATCTTGACATGCGCTCATTCCTTTCTTTTTAAGTTCGTCCAGTATAGCACAGGTCTCCAGGGGGCTCAAGGGGGGCAATGTGTAATTGTCCGTATCTCCGCGTGAGGTCTTTCTATTTCAAGTTACTGACATTTCTGTGAACCTAAGTTTCTCCTGAATATCGTATCTTGGGGCGCGTCATGTTCATCCATTGGGCGAGCAGTCGCCTCCCCTTGTCCCGCCGGTGGCAGAGGTCTCCTGTCATTTGATATGGTATAATACAAGCAAAAACATTTTTCGCTCTTCTAGGAAGAATGAAGGAGGAGAAGGACATGAAGGCATTGCTGGTCAATGGCAGCCCCCGCGCGAACGGAAACACCATGCGGGCGTTGGAAGAGGTCGCGTCGGCGCTGCGGGCGGACGGGCTGGAGACGGAGATCGTGCAGATCGGCGCAAAGCCCGTGCGCGGATGCATCGCGTGCCGGAAGTGCGCGGAACTCGGGTACTGTGTCTTTTCGGACGACATCGCAAATACGATTCTCGAAAAGGCCTGTGCGGCGGACGCGCTCGTCCTCGGCACGCCCGTCTACTACGCCCAGCCGAACGGCGCGCTCCTCGCGGTGATGCAGCGCGTGTTCTTCGCGGCGGGCGGACATCTGCGCGGCAAGCCCGCCGCATCCGTCGCGGTCTGCCGCCGGGGCGGCGCGAGCACGGCGTTCCAGACGTTGAACCTGTTCTACGGCATCGCCGGCATGCCCGTCGCCGGTTCGCAGTACTGGAACATCGCCTACGGCGCCGCACCGGGCGAGGTCGCGCAGGATGCGGAGGGCATGCAGACGATGCGGCTTCTCGGACGCAACCTCGCGTGGATGGCGAAGAGCCTCAAGACGGATGTCCCCGCACGCGAGCCGTGGACAACGACCAACTTCATTCGATAGCATATCATGCGAGAGAGACTGGCGAGCCGCTTGGGCTTCATTTTCCTGTCCGCCGGGTGCGCGATTGGCCTCGGCAACGTCTGGCGCTTCCCCTACATCGCCGGGCAGAACGGCGGCGGTTGGTTCGTCGTACTCTACCTCGTCGCGCTCGCGCTGATCGGCCTGCCGATTCTCCTCATGGAGTTCGCCGCCGGACGCGCCGCCCAACGGTCGATCGTGCGCCTCCATGCGACGCTGACGCCGGAGAAGTCCAAGGTGTGGCGGCTGCACGGCGTCGCGGGTTTCCTCGGCAACGTCATCCTCATGATGTTCTACACGACGGTCACGGGCTGGATGCTCATCTACTTCGCGCGCATGGCGTCCGGCGCGTTCGTCGGCCTCGACGCCGCCGCCGTCGGCGCGGCGTTCGGCGGCATGCTCGGCGATCCGTTGACCATGGCGGCGGCGATGCTTGCGGTGACGGCGGCCGCGACGTGCGTCTGCGTGGCCGGTCTCCAGAAGGGCGTCGAGCGCGTGACGAAGGGACTCATGCTCTGCCTCCTTGTGCTAATTGTCGTCCTCGCCGTGAACAGCGTGTGCCTGGACGCGAAGAACAGCGGCTCGGCCGGGCTCGCGTTCTATCTCGTCCCCGACTTTGCGCGCATGAAGTCCGTCGGCGTCGTCAAGGTGGTCGTCGAGGCGATGAACCATGCGTTCTTCACGCTCTCGCTCGGCATCGGCTCGATGTCGATCTTCGGCAGCTACATCGGACGCGACCGCACGCTTCTCGGCGAGACGCTGCACGTCTGCCTGCTCGACACGCTTGTCGCCGTCTCGGCGGGTGTCATCATCATCCCCGCCTGCTTCGCCTACGGGGTGCATCCGGGACAGGGGCCGGGGCTCATCTTCACGACGCTGCCGAACGTCTTCAACGACATGCCGCTCGGACGGCTTTGGGGTTCGCTCTTCTTCGTCTTCATGAGCTGCGCGGCGCTGACGACGGTCATCGCCGTCTTCGAGAACATCCTCGCCTGCCTGATGGACGCTTTCGGCTGGAGCCGTCGCAGGGCCGGGCTCGTCACGGGCGGCGCGCTCGTCTTCCTCGCGCTGCCGTGCCTCCTCGGCTTCAACGTCTGGGGGGCGTTCCAGCCGTTCGGTGCGGGCTCATGCGTCCTCGACCTGGAGGACTTCCTCGTCTCGAACCTGATTCTGCCGCTTGGCGGGCTCGCCTTCGCGCTCTACTGCTGCCACCACTTCGGTTGGGGGTGGCGGAACTTCCTCGCGGAGGCGAACACGGGACGCGGTCCGCGCGTGCCGTCCGCCCTGCGCGTCTACTGCGCCTACGTCCTGCCGCTGCTGGTCGTCGTCATCTTCGTCCTCGGCCTCGTGGACAAGTTTGCGCCGCGTGGATGAAGAACCGCATGGATTTCATGGTATACGAGACGGCGTTTTCGGCGAAAGGCAAGGAGAAGGACATGGAGATGACGCGCAGAACATTCTTTGGTACTTCGTTCGCGGCGGGGACGTGCGCGGCGGCGGGCGGTGGAACGGCCACGCGCGGGGCGCGCTTCGCCGAGCCGGGCCGGGAGCTTCCCGTGGACGACTGGGCGGACGTGATCGTGTGCGGGGGTGGTCCGGCGGGCGTCGCCGCCGCCGTCGCCGCCGCGCGCGCGGGAAAGAAGGTGCGTCTCTTCGAGCTGCGGGGGTGCCTGGGCGGCGTGTGGACGGCGGGGCTTCTCACCTACATCTTCGACTTCGACAAGAGCGCGACAGACCGCGAGATCATGAAGCGGCTCGACGCCTATGGTGCGCGGACGGTTGACCGTCCCGACGCGGCGGGCCTGGCGTACTATCCGGACGGGCTCGACAAGAACTGGGTCTACGAGCCCGAGTACATGAAACTCGTCTGCGAGGACATGTGCCTGGAGAGCGGCGTGCGCGTGACGCTCCACACGACGGTCGTCGCGGCCTGGCGCGACGCGGCGGGGAAGAACATCGCGACCATCGTCACGGAGTCGAAGAGCGGGCGGCAGGCCTGGCGCGCGAAGACGTTCATCGACTGCACGGGCGACGGCGACCTCGCCGCCCAGGCGGGCTGCGGGTTCGACCTCGGCTGGACGCCCGACGGCTTCGGCCAGCCGGCGACCCTGAACGCCCTCGTCGTCGTGAAGGACGGCGACGCCATCCGGGACTACGTGTCCAACGAGCCCGCGATGTGGACGCGCGCCGTCTCCAAGGGGAAGCCGACCTGCCACCACATCGAGGCGTCCCACCGTCTGCGCGACCTGCTGCGCGCGCAGGGGCTCGACCCGAGCTACGGCGATCCCACGCTCTTCCGCTGCCACGACAACCTCTTCTGCTTCATGGCGACGCACGCCTACCGGCTGCGTCTCGACGACGCCCAGGCGATCTCCGACGCGACGATCCGCGCGCGCAAGGAGATCTTCCGCCTTGCGGACGCCCTGGCGCGCCTTGGCGGCATCTGGACCGGCTTCCGCGTTGCGTACACGGCCGAGCAGATCGGCCACCGCGACGCGCGGCGCATCCACGGGCGCTACACCGTCACGCGCGCGGACGTGGCGGCGGGGCGGCGCTTCGAGGACGCGGTGACGGAGTCGCGCTTCGGCATCGACATCCACGGGCTCGACAAGAAGGCGAACGACGAACGGGCGGCGGGGCAGAACTTCGGCGCGAAGTTCCGTCCGTTCCAGATCCCGCTTCGCGCCTGCCGCGCGCGCGACGTCGACAACCTCTACATGGCGGGGCGCTGCATCTCCGGCGACTTCATCGCCCACGCGAGCTACCGCGTGACGGGCAGCTCCGTCGCGCAGGGCGAGGCGGTTGGCAAGGCCGCCGCCGGTTTGCTATAATACGCCCATCGAAGCATCAGGAAGCGGGCGCCCGTGCGTCCGTGCCAACCGAGCGGGAACGCCACGGTGGCTGGGGATCCACCCCGGATGCGCTTCGCAAGTACGAAGAAAGAGAGCACAACATGGCAAAACATGCCGGACGGCACGTTTTCACTTCCGAATCGGTTTCGGAAGGTCATCCCGACAAGGTTGCGGACCAGATTTCCGACGCGATCCTCGACGCCTACCTCAAGGGCGACGCGCAGGCCCACGTCGCGTGCGAGACGATGGTGGGGCCGAACCTCGTCGTCAACATGGGCGAAATCACGGCGCGCGGCTACGAGAAGGTGAACCCCCAGGAGATCGCGCGCGCGGTCGTGAAGGACATCGGCTACGACCGCCCCGGCGAGGGGTTCAGCTGGGACACGTTCAACTACCTGAGCGCCCTCCACGGGCAGAGCCCCGACATCGCGCAGGGCGTCAACCGCGCGAAGGCCGAGAAGCAGGGCGCAGGCGACCAGGGCATGATGTTCGGCTACGCGACGAACGAGACGAAGTGCCTCATGCCGGCGCCGCTCGTCTACGCGCACGCACTGCTGCGCCACTTCACGCAGCTGCGCAAGTCGGGCGCGGTGCCGTTCCTGCGCCCCGATGCGAAGAGCCAGCTTTCCGTCGCCTACGAGGACGGCCGGCCGGTCGCCATCGAGACGGTCGTCCTCTCGCACCAGACGACCGAGGCGGGCGCGTGCCGGAAATGCTACGCCGAGCTGGAGGAGATCGCGCGCGACGTCCTCGCCGGAACGGGCCTCCTGACGGCGCGCACGAAGTTCCACGTGAACCCCACGGGCAAGTTCGTGGTGGGCGGGCCGACGGGCGACAGCGGCCTGACGGGGCGCAAGATCATCGTCGACACCTACGGCGGCATGGCCGCCCACGGCGGCGGCGCGTTCAGCGGCAAGGACCCGTCGAAGGTGGACCGCAGCGCGGCCTACTACGCGCGCTACGCGGCGAAGAACATCGTCGCGGCCGGCCTTGCGGACCGCTGCCAGATCCAGGTGGCCTACGCGATCGGCGTGGACAGACCCGTCTCCGTGTGCGTGAAGACGTTCGGTACGAACCACGGCGTCACGAACGAGCAGCTGGAGAAGGTGATCCTCTCGGGCAAGGTGTTCGACTTCCGTCCGTACGCGCTGATCGCCGACCTCGGCCTCACGAAGCCGAAGGGCTGGTGCTACCGCGACACCTCCAACTTCGGGCACTTCGGACGCGACGGCTTCCCGTGGGAGAGGACGGACCGCGTGGCGGCGCTCAAGGCCGCGCTCTGACGCCGCGTCAGGCGTAGAGGTCGACGCGCGCGGCGCGGTAGGCGTCGTGCGCGTCGAGCCAGGTCTGGAAGAGGTCGCTCATCCGGTTGGAAGCGAGGGCGGCGCGGAGCGTGTCCGTGCCGGCGAGTTTGTCCAGCCAGGCTGCGCGCGCGTCCTGGAGCAGGTCGCGCCCGTGGCGGCGCATGAGGGCGTTGAGGATGAGCGCGCCCGCGGTGACGGGGTAGAAGGCGCCGGGGTTCTCGATGGAGAGGATGAGGCCGTCGAGGACCTGCCCTCCGTAGGGGCCGCCGGACGGGCGGTAGCGGAGGGGGCGGACGCCGAAGCCGCAGGCGGGGAGGACCTTGCCGATGTCCTCCAGGAGGCGCACGGCGTCAAGCCAGGGGGCGCCGAGGACGCGGAACGCGAAGGGGCCGTCCCGGTCGCAGTCCAGGGCCGGGTAGGCTTCGGTGAAGACGGTGGCGGGGTAGAGCGCCGCGCAGTCCCAGTTGCGGATCGCGGGGGAGGGCGGCGTGAAGTTCGTCCACGGCTCCCGCCGGGCGTGCGACCAGTCCCGCATGCGGATGACGGTGAGGTCGACGGCCAGTTTCCCCTCGCGCACGATGTAGGTGGCGCATTCGCCGGGCGTCATGCCGTGGCAGAGGGGGATGTCGAGCGGGGCGACGAAGGAGGAGAAGCGCGCCTCGCGCCGGGGACCGTCGATGACGCCGCCGAGCGGAATCGGGCGGTCGAGGACGGTGACGGGCAGATGGGCGGCGGCGGCGGCTTCGAGCATGTTCTTCAGCGTCGCGAGGTAGGTGTAGCACCTCACGCCGATGTCCTGGAGGTCGACGACGATGCGCGCGAGGCCCTCGAACATCTCGGGGCTGGGACGCCGCGCGGCGCCGTAGAGCGAATGGACGGGGATGTGCCAGAGGGGATGCGTCTCGCTGGCGGTCTTCTCGCCGGCGGCGGCGAGGCCAAACCAGCCGTGTTCCGGGGAGAAGAGGCATTTCAGGCGGTTGCCGAACGCGCGGCGCAGACGGGCCGCCGTGGGGGTGGCCTGCTGCGAGAGGAGGCCAAACGGGGCGGGGGCGGTGGCGGCGAGGTGCTGGACGAGCGCGGCGTAGTCGATCATCGGGTCAGCTCCTTTCAAGCGCGACGCGCAGCGAGGCGACGGCATGGGCGGTGTTGGCAATCGAGGGGTCGCCGGGGGGATTGGCGTTCACGAGGGCGTCCGAGGCCGTGGCGTGCAGCCACACGGCCGAGGCGGCCGCCGTGAAGGGGTCGCCGTCGGCGTTCTTCGCGAGGTAGGCCCAGCGGGCGGCGAGGATGCCGGAGAGGAGGTCGCCCATGCCGCCCACCGCCATGAAGGGGTTGCCGGCCTCACAGGAGAAGACGTCGTCACGGCCCGGGGCGGCGACGAGCGTGTGGGGGCCCTTGAGGACGACGACGGAGCGGTAGCGCGCGACGATGCGGCGGACGGCGCCGAGGCGGTCGCGCTGGATGTCGTCCGGCGTACAGGCCAGGAGGCGCGCGGCCTCGCCGGCGTGCGGGGTGAGGACGAGGGACTGCCCCTCGCTGATGGGGAGCGCGCCTGTCTTCCGCGCGTACCAGTTCGCGAGGAGGGAAAGGGCGTCCGCGTCGAGGACAAAGCGGCCCGTGCTGCCGGAGAGGAGGCGGGAGAGGAGCAGTTCGGAGTTCTGTGAGGTGCCGAGGCCCATGCCGATCGCCGTGACGTCCGCCCGCGGGGGAACACAGGCGGGGGTCTGCTTGGTGAAGGTCGCCTCGGGGAGGAGCATGCCCGTCGCGAGGCGCGAGGCGTCGGGGACGACGAGCTGGACGAGGCCCGCCCCGGCGGCGCGCGCGCCGAGGCCCGCGATGACGGGCGCGTGGATGAAGTGGGAGGAACCACCGACGATGGTGACCGTGCCGGCCGAGTACTTGTGGAGGTCCATCGGGCGTTTCGGAAACGCCGCTACGAGCTGGGAGGGGAGGGTCATGGAGGGGTGTGGAATGGGATTTGGGATTGGGGAATGGGGTGGTCAGTCGCGGACAACCTTCACATTTCGGAACATGTAGGGGTTGGAGCTGAGGCGGACGGGCTTGCCGCTCGCGGTCGTCACATTCCGGAGAACGACCTCTTCCGTGATCTTGTAGGGGAATTTCTCGACGTAGGCGGGCGAGGTGTTTTTCGGACTGAAGTTGCCGAAGATCGCGGGGCCGTCGTAGGCGGCGGGGTGGTTTGCGTCATCGATGCGCAGCCCGTCGAAGACGATGCGGCGCGGCATGTGGCAGACGTAGCCGAAGTCGTGCTGCCCGTCGTTGGATCCGCCGACCAGGGTGCCCGTCGCCGCGCGTCCGCCGTGGGGCACGAACGTGCAGTTGCGCACGATGAAATCGCCCTCCCAGGTACTGCCGTAGTCACTGCGCAGGTTGAAGAAATTCCAGCCGTAGACGGTCGAGTTCTCCACGGTGAACGTACCGAAGCCGATGGCGTTGATGCCCATGTAGCCGAGCTTCGAGTTCCGGATGGTGGCGTGCGCCACGCCCATGTGCGCGTCGAAGCGCGAGAAGGTGCAGCCGTCGTAGAGGAGGTTCTTGCTGTAGTTCGAGCCGAGCAGGCCCCAGTAGCGGCGGTCGAGGATGTCCGTCGTCTGGCGGCAGTCGAGGAAGGAGACGTTGACGGACGAGTTGACGGTGAGGTCGTAGGAACCCATCTGGACGGGGACGCCGGCGGAGCCGATCGTGCGGTAGGTCTTGTGCGCGGTGAAGACGCACCCCGTCACGGTCACGTTCGCGCAGCGGGAGATGGAAAGGAAGCCGTCGTAGGGGGCGCCGTGGTCGCCTTCGCCCCGGATGTCGTGGCGCAGGCCCTCGATCCGCACGTTGGAGCGGCGGATGGCGAAGTTGCGCTTGTAGTAGGTGTACTTCGACTCGGCCTGGTTGGCGATCGTCGTGAAGAAGCCGCCCGCGGATGACGAGGGGCTTGGCATCGAGGGGAAGGGCGGTCAACGCGGTGACCGCGTCGAAATCCCAGACGAGCGGGGTACGCGCGTCGAGGGTGCCGTCCGCCGCCACGAGGACGACCTCCTGCTGGGGAAAGCCGTTGTTCTGGTTCGCGCCGAGACGGATGTACTGCCGCACGTTCTGGTTGCGTACGAAGACGAGGCTGGGGGCGGCGAGTGGGACGCCGAGGTTGGCCTGTCCACGGGCCAACTTCGTCACGCCCTTGACGGCGACGGGCGTTGCGCCGGGGGCGATGTCGAAGATGGGGCTGCCGCGCTGCGCAACGGGGACGTGCGTGTCGTCGATGATGAACTTCGCGGTGCCGAAGTCGACGTCCGTCTTCACGGTGGCGACCGCCGTGCCGGGCCCGATGTAGTAGGCCTTCCCGTCCCCGGCGCGTACTGGCACGTTGCGCCTGTTCGCCTCGGCGTGCGCCCGGACGATGGCCGCTTGGTCGTCGGTCTTCCCATCCCCTGCGGCGCCGAACGCCTCGTAGGTCACGGCGTCGTCCGCCGCACGGGCGAGGGTGCATGCCAGTGCCAGAACCGCCAAACCACCCCACTTCAAATCCACAAACATCATTAGACCTTCTCCTTTGTCCTCCAGTCTACCAAAAAACACGCACACCGAGCAAGTTGAAGTGTAATGGGTTAGTGGGTTGCGCAGCCCACCAGCCGAATTGAGGATTAGGGTCGTC